>Ga0299913_10002219_pt1 | contig 15168 bp, 16 predicted proteins | sample RVTome_9_FD_201360 | JGI IMG/M metagenome (GOLD analysis project Ga0299913, IMG submission 201360) | Soil microbial communities from uranium-contaminated site in the Upper Colorado River Basin, Wyoming, United States - RVT155D38 (version 2) ...
ATCGGCCCAGAAATCGACCACGACGGGCACCTCGACGGACCGCTCGAGGACCTCCTGTTCGAAGGTGGCCTCGGTGACGTCCAGCGCAACGCTCATGCCACCTTCAACGCCCCGGGTACCTCTACCCTTCCGACCTCTCGAAGGGTCTGGCCCGCGATCACTTTGGTGATGATCAACCTCGACGCTGGTCGAGCTCCTCGCACTTCGATCGGATCGCGTCGGCGGCCTCTCCCAGCTTGGCGCGCTCGTCGTCGTTGAGGTCCATCTCGACGATCTCCTCCACCCCGCCGGTGCCGAGCTTGGCCGGCACGCCCAGGTACACGTCCGAGATCCCGTACTGCCCCGTGGTCCAGGCACAGACGGGAAGGACCTCACCGGAGCCGCGCAGGATCGCCTCGACCATCGCGGCGGCAGAGGTACCGGGCGCGTAGAAGGCACTTCCCTTCTTGAGGTAACCGACGATCTCGGCCCCCGCGTCGCGCGTCCTCTGGAAGAGCTGTTCGAGATCGTCGTCGGAGACGAGCTCCGGCAAGGGCTTACCTTGCACGGTTGCGTGGCGCGGCAGAGCCACCATCTGATCGCCGTGCGACCCGAGCGTCATCGCTTCCACCTCGGTCGGCGACACGTTCAGCTTCTCTGCGATGAAGAATCGGAGGCGAGCGGAGTCGAGCACACCGGCCATCCCCACGACGCGCTCCTTTGGGAACCCCGAGACGACAGAGGCCAGGTAGGTCATCTCATCGAGCGGGTTGCTGACGATGATCAGGATCGCGTTGGGCGAATGTCGCGCGATCTGCTCGGTGACGCCGCCCACTATCTCGGAGTTGACGTCGAGCAGATCCATCCGGCTCATGCCCGGGGTCCGCGGCCGCCCCGCCGTGATCACGACCACGTCGGAACCGGCGGTGTCCGCGTAATCGTTCGTTCCTCGCAAGCGCGTGGTGAAACCGACCACCGGAGCGGAGTGATTGATGTCCAGAGCGAGGCCCTGAGGCAGGCCCTCGACGATGTCGATCATGACGACCTCGTCGGCCACGTCTCTCTCGGCGACCCGCCGGGCCGCGTTCGAACCGACGTTGCCGGCGCCTACCACGGTTACTTTGGACATGGATGCCTCCTTAGATGAACCGCACTTGCGTGACGGACGTCTTGCGGTTAGGCGGCGTCGGCCTCGAGCTTCTCGATGATCGCGTCGGCAACTTCGGACGTGCCTACGGCCGTCGGATCATCGCGGGAGGGCTTCATGTCGTAGGTGACGCTCTTGCCCTCACTGATCACAGCCGCGATCGCGCTCTCGAGACGATCACCCGCGTCCGTCTCACCAAGGTGACGAAGCATCAACACACCCGAGAGCATCATCGCCATCGGATTGACCTTGTTCTGGCCGGTGTACTTCGGCGCCGAACCGTGCGTCGGTTCGAACACCGCGGCCTCGTCTCCGATGTTGCCTCCAGGCGCGACCCCGAGACCACCTATCAGGCCGGCTCCCAGGTCGCTGACGATGTCGCCGTAGAGGTTCGGCAGAACGAGCACGTCGTAAAGCTCGGGCTTCTGCACGAGCTGCATGCACATGTTGTCGACGATGCGATCCTCGAACTCGACGCCGGAGTCGCCGTACTCCTCCGCGGCCACCTCTTGAGCGGTCCTCAGGAATAGACCGTCGGTGAACTTCATGATGTTGGCCTTGTGCACCGCAGTTACCTTCTTGCGCCCGTTCGCCAGCGCGTAGTCGAACGCGGCGCGAACGATGCGTTGGGTCCCGGTGACCGAGATGGGCTTGATCGAGATGCCGCTGTCCTCACTGATCCGCTTCGTCCCGAGATCGGCCATGAAATCGATCAGCTTTCGAGCCTCGGGGGAACCCTGTTCGAACTCGATGCCCGCGTAGAGGTCCTCGTGGTTCTCGCGCACGACGATCAGGTCGATGTTCTCGTAGCGAGACCGGACGCCGGCGTAGCTCTTGCAGGGACGCAGGCACATGTACAGGTCGAGCTCCTTGCGCAGCGCGACGTTCACGCTGCGGAAACCGGTGCCGACCGGAGTTGTGATGGGCCCCTTGATCGCGACCTTGTTGGCACGGATCGACTCGAGGACGTGGTCCGGGAGCGGAGTGCCGAACTCGTCCATCACGTCGACGCCCGCGTTCTGGATGTCCCAGTCGAACCTGACCTTGGTGGCATCCAACACGCGACGCGTTGCTTCCGAGATCTCGGGGCCGGTGCCGTCACCGGGGATGAGAGTGACGCGATGAACCGTGTCTGACATCGAAGTGAACTCCCGCTCAGTTAGCTGGATATGACCTGAAAAGCGGGCTAAACCTACCTGATAGCCTTGGTCGCTCACTGTTGAGAAAGCCCGCCCCGGGCATGGGATTCGCGGGCTGGGTAAAGGGGGCTCGACACCTATGGCGGCACCCGGCAAAGGTCTCGAAGGTGTAGTTGCGGCCGAGACGGCCGTCAGCGACATCGACGGGCAGAAGGGCATCCTTTCCTACGTCGGGTACGACATCCACGATCTCGCAGACAACGCAACCTTCGAAGAGGTCGTCTACCTCCTCCACAACCTCGAGCTCCCGAACGAGACCCAGTTGGACGATCTCAAGCAGCAACTTGCCTCCGAGCGAGAGCCCAACGAGTTCGTCATGGAGCTGATGCCCCAGCTGGCCAAGAACTGCGCCCCGATGTCGATGTTGCGGACCGCCTGCTCGGCCTCGTCCGCCAAGGATCCGGACGGATGGGACACCTCGGAGGAGGCCAACTACCGCAAGGCGATCCGGCTGACGGCGGTCTTCCCCACCCTCGTGGCGTTCTACGACCGGCTCCGTAAAGAGCTGCAGCTGATCCCGCCCGATCCCACCCTGAGCCAGGCGGCGAACTTCCTCTACATGCTCAAGGGCGACAAGGCCGACGACGAGAGCGCTCACATCTTCGACGTCTGCTTGACGCTGCATGCCGATCACACGATGAACGCCTCGACGTTCGCCGCGCGGGTCTGCGCCGCCACGCTCAGCGACATCCATTCGGCTATCACCGCGGCGATCGCAGCGCTTAAGGGACCCCTGCACGGCGGCGCCAACGAGCAGGTCATGCGCATGATCAAAGAGATCAACCAGCTTGGCGGCAAAGACAAGGCGCGCGATTACACGATCCAGAAGCTGCGGAACAAAGAGAAGGTCATGGGCTTCGGCCACCGCGTTTACAAGACCGAGGATCCACGTGCTACGCATCTACGCACGATGGCGAAGACGCTGGCCGAGAAGAACGATGATCCGTCGAACTTCGAGATCAGCCAAGAGATCGAGAAGGCCGTGATGGACGAGAAGGGCATCTACCCCAACGTCGACTTCTACGCGGCCTCCGTCTACGGCTACCTGCAGATACCCACGGACCTCTTCACACCGGTGTTCGCCTGCAGCCGCGTGTCCGGGTGGACCGCACACGCGCGGGAGCAGTACGCCAACAACCGTCTGATCCGGCCGGATCACGGCTACATCGGTCCCGAGCCGCGGGACTGGGTCGCGCTCTCCCAGCGCTAGTCCTCACCGCCATCGCGACCTTCTAGCTAGGAGCCGGAGCCAGGCTAGGTAGCTCGGCGGGCCAGCTCCAGGGTGTTTCGCAGCAACATCGCGATCGTCATCGGTCCGACGCCACCCGGCACGGGGGTGATGGCCGAGGCCACCTCTCTCGCCGCCTCGAAGTCGACGTCTCCGACCAGACCATCGTCCGTGCGGTTGATGCCGACGTCGATGACGACGGCTCCGGGCTTGATCATCGGCCCGGTGATGGCGTGAGCCCTGCCGATCGCGGCCACGAGGATGTCGGCTCGCAGGGTGTGGGCCTCGAGATCCTTTGTCCCCGTGTGACAAACGGTCACCGTCGCGTTCGCTCCGCTCCCCTTCTGCATCAGGAGCGAGGCGAGGGGTTTCCCCACGATGTTGCTGCGTCCCACGATGACGACCTCGGCCCCCGAGGTGTCGATCCCGCTCCGGATCAACATCTCCTTGACCCCCAAGGGCGTGGCCGGCGCGACCACCGGATCACCGATCAGGAGATGACCGAGGTTGAAGGGGTGGAAACCATCCGCGTCCTTGGCCGGATCGATGGCGTCCAGCACCTTCTGCTCGTCGATGTGCTCCGGCAGCGGAAGCTGAACGAGGTACCCGTGGACCTTGGGATCGTTGTTCAGGTCGTCGATCAGCTTGAGGAGGTCGGCCTCGGGGATCGAAGCCGGCAGATCGTTGTCCCACGAGTTGAAGCCCACCTCCGCGCAGGCCTTGCGCTTGCCCCGGACGTACACGTGCGACGCGGGGTCGTCTCCGACCAGGACGGTCGCAAGGCCGGGCTTGACGCCGCTCTCCGCGAGTCTCGCGGTCTCCTCCGCGATCTCCTTGCGGATCTCCGCCGCAATCGCCTTTCCGTCGATGATGGTCGCGCTCACATCGCCCCCCTCGAAAACCGCCGCCCCTTGTGCCGCGCGCATCCTACTTACGTACCCCGTTGTGGCCTCACTCGGCAGCGCGATATCGTGCCTGCATGGATGGCGCTCGGACCTCTCACTGCGGCATCGTGCCGAGGCCCCTCAGGGGCACCCCCAGGCGCTTCTCGATCTTCGTTCCGTAGCGTCGGGGTCCCCAGCCCGCTGCCTGCGCAGCCGTCAACCCGCCCCTCCTCAACGACGAGGTAGTCCCGATGTCCGACGCAACCCTTCAGCCAGAAACCACCGACGCAGTCGAGCCGAACGGCCAACGGCACCGTCTTGGCGTCCTCCGTCCGCTCAAGATCAGGGACTTCCGCCTGCTTTGGACGGGGATGACCGTGTCCTTCCTCGGCGACGGCATCTACGTCGTTGCCCTGGCATGGCAGGTCTACGCGATCTCGAACACGCCGACCGCGCTGTCCGTGGTCACCTTCGCCATGTCCGTGCCCCTCATCTCGTTGCTGCTCTTCTCCGGGGTCCTGAGCGATCGCTTCGACCGACGACTTGTGATGATCGCGGGGGACCTGTTCCGCTTCGCGGCGGTTGGTATCGCGGCGACGCTGGCCATCACCGGAGTGATCGAGGTGTGGCACCTCGTGGTGCTGTCGGCCTTCTACGGGGTCGGTGAAGCTCTCTTCTACCCGGCCTTCGGCGCGGTCGTGCCCGACATCGTCCCGACCGATCTCCTGACCGAGGCGAACTCGCTCGACGGCTTCGTTCGCAACGGTGCGGAGCGACTGATCGGCCCCGCTCTGGGCGGCGTTCTCATCGGGGTGTTCGGGGTCGGCTGGGCGTTGATGTTCGACGCGCTCACCTTCCTGGTATCGATCGCGATGCTGCTGTTGATCCGGCATCGACCCCAGGTCGTTGCCGAAGCCCCCGCTCCAGCCTTGCAGGAGATCAAGGAGGGATTCTCGTACGCCCGCTCGCAGCCGTGGTTGATCGCGACCTTGTTGTCGGCGCTCGTCACGGTGCTGTTCATCATGGGTCCGGCGCGCGTCCTCATCCCCTTCGTCGTGAAGAACGAGCTCGGCGGCTCTGCCGGCGACCTCGGCATCGTCTATACCGCGGGCGGGATCGGGGCGATCGTCGGAGCGATCCTGTTGGGACAACGCGGCCTGCCGCGCCGACACATCCTGTTCCTCTACATGTGCTTCGGCACGGGAGTGTCGCTAAGGCTCTTCTATGCCTTCGTCCAGGAGCTCTGGCAGGCGATCGCGCTCGAGGCGATGACGTGGCTGGCGTTCAGTTGGGGACAGATCGCATGGATGACGCTGATGCACAAGCTGGTTCCCTCCCGCCTACGCGGGCGCGTTACCAGTCTCGACTGGCTCATCTCGCTCGGGCTCTTTCCCGTTTCGTTGATCGCCGCCGGTCCTCTCGCCGAGGCGATCGGGGTCCGCGAGACGATGTTCATGGCCGGACTCTTCGGTGGGATCGCGACCTTCGCGTTCCTGCTCTGGCCGGGAGTGCGGGATACGGAGCGGACGGGGATGTCAGTGACGGAAGTGCCGGGTGCCGGTGAAGACCATGGGGATGCCGTGCTCGTCGGCGGCGGCGATGACCTCCTCGTCTCGCACGGAACCTCCGGGCTGGATGACCGCGGAGGCACCGGCGGCGACGGCCGCGTCTAATCCATCACGGAACGGGAAGAAAGCGTCCGACGCGCACACGGCACCCTTGGAGCGGCCGCCGGAACGTTGCGCGGCCAGCGCGGTGGACTCGACCCGGCTCATCTGACCCGCCCCCACCCCCAGAGCGATCCCGTCCTTCACGAACACGATCGCGTTCGACTTCACGTGCTTCACCACGGTCCAGGCGAAGCGGAGGTCGGCCCACTGCTGCTCGGTGGGCTCGGCCTTCGTGACGACCTTGGCGCCCTCTGCTCTGTCCACGCCGTCGGCCGCCTGCACCAGCAGGCCGCCACCCACCCGGCGCACGTCGAACTCCGCCGGCACGCGCGCCGGCGCCGTGAGGATGCGGAGGTTCTTCTTCGAGGTGAGCGCTTCGAGGGCGTCCTCGCCGAAGGCAGGCGCGATGACGACCTCGGTGAAGATCTCTGCGATCGCCTCCGCCGTGGCCCGATCGCACGCCACGTTGAGGGCGACGATCCCGCCGAAGGCGCTGGTGCGGTCGCACTCGAGCGCCTTGCCGTAGGCGTCGGACAACGACGACCCGGTGGCAACGCCGCACGGGTTCGAGTGTTTGATGATCGCGGCAGAAGGTTGCGGAAGCTCGAGCACCAGTTTCCACGCGGCATCCGTGTCCAACAGGTTGTTGAAGGAGAGCTCCTTGCCGTGGAGCTGCTCGGCCCCCGCAAGTCCCCCATCGCGCGATCCCGTCGCGTAGAAGGCCGCCGGCTGGTGCGGGTTCTCGCCGTAGCGCAGGTCCATCACCTTGCGCCCGCTGAGCACGAACCGCTCGGGGAAGGAGCTCTCGTCCCCGAAGTGGGCCGCGATCGCGGCGTCGTAGGCCGACGTGTGCGCGAACGCCTCGACCGCGAGCTCGCGACGGGTGGCCTGCGAGACCTTCCCCGTCGATCGGATCTCCTCCAGCACCTGCGGGTAGCGGCTCGGGTCGACGACCACCGTGACCCCGAGGAAGTTCTTCGCCGCGGCCCTCACCATCGCAGGCCCACCGATGTCGATCTGCTCGACGGCGTCCTCGTCGGTAACGCTCGGATGCGACACGGTGCGCTCGAACGGATACAGGTTGCATACGACCAGGTCGATCGCTTCGATCCCCTGCTCGGCGAGTTCCTCGAGGTGCTCGGGCTTCGAGCGGTCGGCCAGGATGCCACCGTGGATCTTGGGATGCAGGGTCTTGACACGGCCCCCGAGGATCTCAGGAGCCCCGGTCACGTCGGCGACCTTCATCACCGGGACGTTCGCCGCCGCGAGGGCCGCGGCCGTTCCTCCCGACGAGACGATCTCGATGCCCGCCTCCGCCAGTCCTCTCGCGAACTCGACAAGCCCGGACTTGTCCGAGACGCTCAATAGCGCGCGTCTTATGGCCACTGGTCCCCCCTAGGTGATGGTTACCGACGTGCCGTCCACCTGCACCCTGCCCTCGAGCATCAAACGGCAGGCCTGCGGAAGCAGACGGTGCTCGACGTTCTTGATCCGTTCGTGAAGCGCGTCTTCGGTGTCGCCCGGCTCTATCCGGACGGCCTCCTGCAACAGGATCGGTCCGTGATCGACCTCGTGGTCGATGAGGTGCACCGTCGTCCCCGTCACCTGCACGCCGAAATCGAGCGCGTCCCGAACCGCGTGCGCTCCCGGGAACGACGGAAGGAGGGCCGGGTGAAGGTTGATGATGCGGTGCGGGAAGGCATCCACGAACGCGGGCGACAGGATGCGCATGAACCCAGCCGACACGACGAGGTCGGGCTCGCACCGAGCCACGGCATCGCGCAGCGCCACGCTCCATGACTCACGAGATGCGAATTCGGAGTAAGCGACCAGATGCGCGTCGATCGAGCGCTTCTCGGCGGCCCGCAGCCCGATGCAATCCCGGTCGGCGAACGCGGCCACGATGTCTCCCGGCACGTCTCCCTGCTCGCAGGCGTCGGCCAAGGCTTCCATGTTGGTACCGGAGCCTGAGATGAGAACGACGATGCGACCCGCCACATGGGTGACCATACCTAGCGGGGATTACGCTCCCCGGCGTGTTCGTCCGCCTCGTCCTCTGGGACCTAGCCGGCTCCCCGGTCACGATCGACCGGCTCAGGACCTACCTGCGAACCGAATCCGTCGACGTCTTCGACGGGACCCCGGGCTTGCGCCTGAAGCTGTGGGTCTCGGATCCGGAGGCCAACACCTGGGGGGCCGTCTACGTCTGGGAGTCGAGGGAGGCGGTCGCCAACCAGCCCCCGAGCCGGGCCCGCGAGTTGATCGGCAAGGACCCCGATCTGGTGAAGGAGTTCGACCTCGAGGCGTCGGTGGAGGGCACCTTCGAGGTGGCCGATCTGACCCGCCGGGGCCTGGCCTTCGAGTAGTTCGCGCGCGGCGGCCTGGGGTCGACATAGCGCAGGCGAGGACGGCGCCGCTCCCGGAGCGAACCCTTAAAGCCTTCGGGTGAGCGGAGTGGACGGCGCCGCCCGGAGCCGTAGCGGTCGTGAGCCCCTAAGGGGTCATGGCCTCCGCAAGGGCCGCGAGAGCGGCCGGGTACCGGTACTGGATACCCATGTGGCCGGCGGAGAAGATCTCGAAACGGTGTTCGACCCCGTTCTGGTTCAGCGCCTTGCTGAAGGCCCGGGCCCCCAGGTCGAGCCACGCTTCGTCCCGGTTGCCGGCCTCGACGTGGATCAGCCGCATCGTCCTAAGCGCGTCCGCATGGTCGGGCACCATCCGGACCGGATCCCAGGCCAGCCAGCGCTCCCACACCCCCGGGATCGTCGCGGCCGTGTCGAGGTCGAAGGGGAGCAGCACGGTGCCGTCCGGCTCTGCCGAGTAGGCCGCCGCGTAACCGTAGAACTCGATGATGGAACCGTAGAGGTCGTAGTCGAATCGCTCGCGCTCCTCCCACTTCCGCCAGAACACGTCGAGACTTCCGTCGAAGTTGTCGCGCAGCTTGCGTACGACCGAGGGGAACTCAGACTGGTAACAGACCTCGAACAGCGCGTCACCGGAGTGCGTAGCCAGGGCGCCGAAGACGTCGGGACGGACCATCGGAACCACCATGGCCCCGTAACCGCCGCTCGACTTACCCGTGATTGCACGATGGTCGCGATCGGCCATGGTCAGGTAATTGGCATCGACGAAGGGCACGATCTCGTCGCAGAGATAGTCCAGGTAACGGCCGGTGCCGGGCGAGTTGAGGAACTGCGAACCTCCGAGCTTCGTCCACGCGTCGACGAACACCACGATCGCGCGGCGCGCACCGACCCCGGAGAAGAGGTCGTCCACCCTCTCGAACATGTTCGGTTCGAAGGCCGTGCGGTTCGCCCACATGTCGAGCGCGCCGGTATAACCCTGGATCACGTAGATCGTCGGGTAGCGGCGCGTTCCCTCACCGTGGCCCGGCGGCAGGTAGACGTACAGAGGTCTGGTGGCCGGGTCCCCGAGAGGGTTGTCGCGCAGCAGCTCGGAGGCCACCGTCAGCCGCTCGACGCGGCCCTGGAACTCCCGTTCCCACGGCGCTCCCGGCGAGCCCTCGACGGCGGTGAGCGCCATCTACGAGGTCCGGAGCTTCTCGACGATCTCGGCCACTTCGGTCGGGTTCTTCGCCACCGGGATCCCCGCCGCCTGGAGCGCCTCCTCTTTCGCCGCCGCCGTTCCCTTGGAACCGGAGATGATCGCTCCCGCGTGCCCCATCCGCTTCCCGGGGGGAGCCGTCCTGCCCGCGATGTAAGCCACGACCGGCTTGCTCATGGCGGCCTTCACGAACTCGGCTGCCCTCTCCTCTGCGTCTCCCCCGATCTCGCCGACGAGCACCACGATCTCGGTCTCGGGATCGGCCTCGAAGCGCTCGAGGATGTCGATGAAGTTGGAGCCGGGTATCGGATCGCCTCCGATGCCCACACACGTCGACTGTCCGATGCCGCGCTGGGTCAGCTCGTGCACGATCTGGTACGTCAGCGTTCCCGACCGTGAGACGAGTCCTACCGGGCCGGGCGAGCAGATCTCCCCCGGGATGATCCCAACGTTCGCCTTGCCCGGGGAGATGAGGCCGGGGCAGTTCGGACCGATCAGGGCGGCACCGTCTCCCGAGCCCCGCACGTAGGGAACCGTGCGCGCCATGTCCATCGCCGGGATGTTCTCGGTGATCGCCACGATGACCCCGATGGCGGCATCGTGAGCCTCGAGGATCGCATCGGCGGCGAAGCGGGCGGGAACGAAGACCATCGAGGTGTTGGCTCCCGTCTCGTGTACCGCCTCTGCCACCGTATCGAAGATCGGCACGCCGTCGACGTCGCTTCCCCCCTTGCCCGGAGTGACGCCCGCGACCAGGTTCGTTCCGTAGTCGCGGTTGCGGCCTGCATGGAACGAGCCCTCGCGGCCGGTCAGACCCTGCACCACCAGCCTCGTGTCGTTGTCGATGAGGATCGCCATCTACTTCCCACCCTTCGAGAGCTCGACGGCCTTCTCCGCGGCCCCCAGCATCGTGTCCGCGGCTATCAGTTTGGGATGTGGAGCGTCGGCCAGCATCTTGCGGCCCTGCTCCGCGTTCGTGCCGTCGAGACGAACGACGATCGGCACCTGAACGTCGAGGCGTCCGAGAGCATCGATGATGCCCTCCGCCACCAGGTCGCAGCGCGTGATCCCTCCGAAGATGTTCACGAGAACGCTCTTCACCTCGGCGTTCGACGTGATGACCTCGAGGGCGGAGGACAGGAGCTCGGCTCCCGCTCCGCCTCCGACGTCGAGGAAGTTCGCGGGCTCACCCCCGGCAGCCTTCACGACGTCCAGGGTGCTCATCACGAGTCCCGCCCCGTTCCCGATGATGCCGACGTCACCGTCGAGCTTGATGAAGTTGAGGCCCCGCTCCTTGGCGAAACGCTCCTGTTCGGGGATCTCGTGTGCCGACTTCAACTCGTCGAAGAACGAGTGGCGGTAGGCGGCGGATTCGTCCAGCGAGACCTTCGCGTCCAGAGCGACGACGCGACCGTCGCCCGTCAACACGAGCGGGTTGATCTCGAGCAACGAGGCATCGAGCTCGACGAACGCCCTGTAGAGCTGGGGCAGGATAGCGATCGCCTCTTTGCGAGCATCCTCGTCGAGCTTCGCCCCATAGACCAGTTTGCGCGCGTGGAAGTCGCTCATCCCGAGCAGAGGGTCGATGTGCACCTTCGCCACCGCGGAGGGATCCTTCTCGGCGACGGCTTCGATGTCCATGCCACCCTGCGCGCTCATGATGCCGATGAACTTGCGAACCGAGCGGTCGAGTGCGAAGGAGAAGTAGTACTCGGAGCGGATGTCACCGGCGCGCTCGACCAACACGCGCTTGACCGTCTGGCCCTTGGGGTCCTGACGGTTGCTGATCGTCATCCCCAGGATCGCCTCTGCGGCCGCGCGGGCCTCGTCCGGAGAGTTCGCCAGCTTCACGCCGCCGGCCTTGCCGCGGCCCCCGATCGTGACCTGAGCCTTGACCACGACCTTGCCGCCGAGCTTGTGGGCGGCGTCCGCGGCCTCATCCGGCGTCGCGGCGACGCGCCCCTCCGGAACCGGGACCTCGAACTTGCGCAGCAGCTCCTTGCCCTGATACTCGAATAGGTCCACCGCTCGCCTCCGCTAGTTGGGGGATCCGAGGTTCGCCGACACCCAGGCGACGATCTCTTTGGTCGTTGCGCCGGGGGTGAAGACCTCCTTGATCCCGGCTTGTTTGAGGGGGCCGATGTCGGCCTCGGGGATGATCCCTCCACCGAAGATCGCTATCTCCTCCGCTCCTTGCTCCTTGAGCAGTTCCACGACCCGGGGGAACAGCGTCATGTGGGCGCCCGACAGACACGACAATCCGACCGCGTCCACGTCTTCCTGGATCGCGGCTGCCGCGATCTGCTCGGGGGTCTGATGCAGGCCCGTGTAGATGACCTCCATCCCCGCGTCGCGCAGGGCCCGAGCGACCACCTTGATGCCACGATCGTGGCCGTCTAGACCGGGTTTCGCAACAAGGATGCGCGGCCTTCCCGAAGGCATCTGCGCTGTCACTCCTTGACCGTCGGCGGCTCTGCCAGGCACGGACCCTAGCAGGTAGGAAACCCCAGACGGCATACTGCGCGACGTGTCCGAGCAGCGCGAGCGCGAGCCGAGATGGACCTCCTCCCCTTCCTAGACGAGGGCGCGCTGGTCGTCGCGGACGAGGCCCCGCGCCACAGCGATCCGCTCTCGTTCCCGGATTACCCCGCATCGCTCGATGCGGCCCGCGCGAAGAGCGGTCATGACGAGAGCGTTGTCTCCGGATCGGCTCGGGTCGGCGGTCACGAGGTCGAGGTCGCCGGTTTCGTGTTCGGTTTCCTCGGCGGAAGCATGGGCGAGGAGGCGGGCGAACGACTGGCGCGCTCGATGGAGCGCGCGGCGGATCGTGGCGTGCCTTTCATCTTGCGCACCGCGACCGGCGGAGCGCGGATGCAAGAGGGCATGCGTTCGCTCATTCAGATGCCGCGGCTAGTGGTCGCGCGTCGCGCTCTGGCATCGGCGCGCGTGCCATTCGTCGTCATCCTGGGTCACCCCAGCACCGGAGGAGTCTTGGCGAGCCTCGGCGCGCTCGCCGACGTGACCGTCGCGGAGGCAGATGCAACGATCGGCTTCGCCGGGCCACGCGTCGCGGCATCGTTCACCGGTGAGGCCTTGCCCCCCGGTTCCCACACGGCGGGTGCAGCGCTCGCTTCCGGACTCGTCGACGAGGTCGTCCCGGCCTCGGACGTGAGGACGTACCTCATCGAGCTTCTGTCGGTACTCGCGCCGGCGCTGCCGCGTCCCGGTACGCCTGCCGGCCCGCCATCCCTCGAAGAGGTGGACGCGTGGCATGCGGTCGAGCGCGCGAGAGCCGCGGAGCGTACGGCGGCCCCGGACCTGCTCACCTCGATGAGCGAAGCCTTCGTCGAGTTACGCGGCGATCGAGCGGGCCGCGACGATCCTGCGTTCGTCTGCGGACTCGCGCGAGTACGCGGGCGACCCTTGGTTGCGATCGCGATGGACCGGGATCACTTCCCCGGTCCCCACGCGTACCGCAAGGCGCAGAGATGCGTATCGCTCGCGCAACGTTTGCGTCTTCCGATAGTGACGCTGGTCGATACGCGCGGAGCCGATCCCTCGGCTGCCTCGGAACGCGAGGGCATCGCGTGGGCGATCGCGTCCACCTTCGACGCGCTGCTCGGCTGCACGGTGCCGGTCGTCTCGTTCGTGACCGGCGAGGGCGGGAGCGGAGGGGCGCTGGCGCTGGCCGCGGGTGACCGTCTCGTCGCGTTCTCCGACTCGGTCTTCTCGGTCATCGGGCCCGAGGGCGCGGCCGCCATCCTGTGGAGGGACGCGACCCGGGCCGACGAGGCGGCTAGGTTGCTGAGGTTGACGGCGGTGGATCTGTTGAACCTGGGCATCGCGGACCGGCTCCTGACGGGCCCCCCCTCGCCGGACGCTCTCGCCGACGCGGTCCTCGTCGAACTGGACCTCATCGGACCCGAGCCCGACGTGGCGGCGAGACACGCACGATGGAGGTCTGGATGAGTCGAGGAACCCCCCAGGACGCAGAGCTCACCCGCCGGCGCAACCTGCGGTTGCTCGGCGTTCTCGGCGTCCTTGCGGCCCTCGTCGTCCTCGCGATCGTCACCGGGGGCTCCGAGGAGACCGGCGGCGGAGGCGGGAACGGCGGCGGGGACGGTCGCCCGGCGGCCGCCTGCGGGGCCGAGACGCCGCCCGAGGCAGACCCGCAGTCCTACGACGCACCCGACGAGGTCATCTCCGAAGGCGTGGACTACGGGGCGGTTATCCAGACGTCCTGTGGCTCGATCGAGATAGACCTCCTCGAGGACAGAGCCCCCGAGAACGTCAACGCTTTCGTGTTCCTCGCGCGCGAGGGTTTCTACGACGGCCTGACCTTCCACCGCGTCGAGCAGAACTCGGTGCTTCAGAGCGGGGACCCGAACGGCCAGAACGGCGAGCCACCGGACGGACCGGGCTTCACGCTCCCCGACGAGCTGCCCGGCAAGGCCAACGAGTACGTCTACGGCATCGTGGGGATGGCGAACTCGGGTCAGCCCAACAGCGGCGGGAGCCAGTTCTTCATCGTGATCCACAAGAACCGGCCGGCGGGGTACCAGCCCTTCTATTCGATCTTCGGTGAGGTGACCGGCGGCTCGTTCGACGGAGCCGAGGACGACGTGGGATGCAACCCCTCCGACGAGGGCGTTCAGACGCTCGAGATCATCGGCTGCCAGAGGACGCAGGGTGGCAACGATCCCGTCGAGGCGGTCAAGCCCGTGGTGCCGGTCTTCATCGAAGGGATAGAGATCACCGAGTCCTAACCCGCCCAACGCCGAGTGCGGTTTTTCGACGGCTATAGGCGGCTGAAACCCACACTCGATGCGCTAGCAGGAGCCCTCGGTGGCCACCGCGGCTGGAACTACTCTCGATGCGCTAGCAGGAGCCCTCGGTGACCACCGGGGCACCCGCAGTGATGCGCCACGTCCCTTCGACGTCCGCGTGGGTCGCCTCTATGCAGAAATCGGTCTCGGTCACAGAGGCGATCGAGAGGTTCACCTCGGCTGGTGGGTTGACCCCGAGCGCGGCGAGATCGGTCGTGTAGCTCCCCGTCGTCGCCTGTTGGCTCATCTCGGCGCGCGAGGCGTCCTGGAGCGCGACGTCGATCTGAGCCTTCGAGGCCTTGTCGGCTTGATCCAGCACCGACTGGGTGCCGGGAGCCGCTCCGGAGGAGCAGGCTCCCAGGACCGCCACCACCGCGATGAGGCTAGTGAGCCCTCTTGTGCGCACGCTTGTGCGCTCTCTTCTCTTTCTCACAGGATGTGGCCTTATCATCGAGGTTGAGGAGGCAGATGTCATCGCCCGCCCCGGCCTTGACGGTGTTCTTCCCGGCCCCGGCATCGATTCGGTCGTCGCCTATCCCGCCCCTGATCGTGTCCGGTCCGTCCCAGCCCCTCAGATCGTCGTTCCCGCGGCCGCCGCGCATGGAGTCGCCTCCGAAACCGCCTCGAAGGACGTCACGGCCCAAGCCTCCGAACATCCGGTCGCGTCCGAG
>Ga0299913_10002220_pt1 | contig 15166 bp, 12 predicted proteins | sample RVTome_9_FD_201360 | JGI IMG/M metagenome (GOLD analysis project Ga0299913, IMG submission 201360) | Soil microbial communities from uranium-contaminated site in the Upper Colorado River Basin, Wyoming, United States - RVT155D38 (version 2) ...
GCACGTTCTCCCACACCGACAGTTCGTGATAGATGCCGTCGGCCTGGGTCATGTAGCCGATCCGCGCGAGGTTCGGACGCGAGGGCATCTCGACGCCCAGGACGCGGGCGCGCCCCGAGGTCGGCCGCGCCAGGCCCGACAGCAGGCGAATGAGCGTCGTCTTGCCTGAGCCGTTCGGGCCGAGGAGCCCATAGATTCGACCGGCCGGCAGGGCCAGGTCGATCGAATCGACCGCCGTGAGCCGTCCAAAACGTTTCGTCAGGCCCTCAGTGGCGAGCGCGGCTTCTCGGTCCGGATCCTCGTTCATCACATGTTGAATTCTACAGCCGATGAATTCCGCGTCAAGGGTCCGGCGCAATGCTGACGCGAAGCATCGCTTCCTGCCACATGCGCCCCTGGAGCGATACCGGCGACCAGGCAGATCCAGGGCAATGGCCGGGCCGCCCGACGAGTCGCGATCGACTCACATCCGCGAAACCCGTGCATGGACGGTTTGCGAAACCGACGCCAATCGTCCGTTACCGGCTCCGACGACGCGTGGGTATGCCGGATCCGAGTCCGACAAGACTCACCCGCCCGAGCGTGACACCCGGGGGTCACGACCCGCCGGCCGCCGGCGTCTCGCGGGGCCGAATCGCTTCGTTGTAGTCAGGGGAGCTGGATGACAAGCAGCGGTCGGACGCCGCTGGGTTCAGCTTCGCCGGGGCAGGCGCCGACCCCTTGACGCCGCTTGAGTCGTTCGGTATCGTGCCGGGAACCGGTTCCCGAAACCGGTTCCCATGGAGGCCGTTCGGTGCCGACGATCAAGGACGTCGCGATACGGGCGGGGGTCACCAAGCCGACGGTGTCGCGCGTGCTCAACAACAGCGCGCCGGTCAAGCGGGAGACGCGAGCACGGGTCGAGGCCGCCATCCTCGAGCTCGGATATCGGCCGAGCGCGGTTGCTCGCGGACTGGCCCGGGGTCGGCTGCACACCGTCGCGGTGGTTGTTCCATTCGTCACGCGTCCGTCCGTCGTCGCGCGCGTCCGCGGAATGCTGAACGGCGTCCGGGAGAGCCGCATCCCGATCAGCCTCTACGACGTCGAGCAGCGTGAGGACCTCGACGAGCACATGGATGCGCTCGCCCGGCACCTGCGCCCGGAGGGCGTGGTCGTGATGTCCCTGCACCCGACCATGGCCCAGCTCGATCGGCTGCGCGAGGCGGGCGTCCCGACGGTCTTCGTCGACGCGGAGGCGCCGGGCTGGTCGAGCGTTGCGATCGACGATCGTGCCGGCGGCTCGCTGGCGACGCGCCACCTGCTCGAGCTCGGCCACCGACGGATCGCGTTCATCGGCGACCCCGAGGACAACGAGTTTGGATTTACCGCGAGCCACAACCGCCGGCTCGGCTATCGGAGCGCCCTCGAGGAGTTCGGTGTCCGGCCGGACGCGGACCTCGAGCGCATGGGTCCACACGTGCGCCAGGTCGCCGAGGCCCTGGCCGACGAGGCGCTCGGTCGGCCGGATCCGCCGACTGCGATCTTCGCGGCGTCCGATACGCAAGGCCTCGGTGTGCTCGATGCCGCGCAACGACGCGGTCTGCGCGTGCCCGAGGACCTCTCCGTGATCGGCTTCGACGACATCGAGGTCGCCGGCTACGCGGGACTGTCCACCGTGCGCCAGCCCCTTGCCCGGACAGGACTCGAGGCCGCGCGACTTCTCCAGGACGAGATGCGGGATCCCACCCGCGGGCCAACTCGTCTCGAGCTCCCGCTCGAGCTGGTGCCGCGCCGAACGACGGCACCCCCGGCGACCGGACGGTCCCGGCCGTCGAGCCGTTCAGATGAAGGAGGAGCACGCACATGAAACCACCGAATCGGCGGTCACTGATCGTCACGGCACCGCTGGCCCTGGCCCTGATCGCGGCCGGCTGCGGTTCCGACAGCTCGGGCGGGGCAGGCGGGGTCTGCGACGGGGAGATTGCGGAGAGCGAACTGACGATGTTCGCGCACGAGGGCTCCGAGGCCGACGCCTACCGGGCCGCCATCGACGACTTCAATACCACGCGTGGCGCCGAGATCGGCGTGACCGTTGACCTGACGCTGATCCCCGAAGGGCAGTACACGGACCAGATCAACGCCGCCGCGGCAGCCGGGGACCTGCCGGACGTCATCGACTTCGACGGCCCCAACATGGCCAACCTGGCATGGGGCGGGCACCTCGTCTCGATCGAGAGCTGCATCTCCGACGAGCTGCGCGACAACGTGCTCCCGTCGCTCATCGCCCAGGGCACGTACGCCGATGTCCTCTATTCGGTCGGCAGCTTCGATTCGGGTCTCGGACTGTGGGCCTGGCGTTCGGCCCTCGAGGAGGCCGATGCCCGGATCCCGAGCGGTCCTGAGGACGCCTGGACGGTCGAGGAGTTCGAGCAGGTCCTGAGCGACCTGCAGGACGCCGGGTACGAGCACCCGCTCGACACGAAGTTCTGGTATGGCTCGCAGGGCGAGTGGTTCAGCTACGCGTTCACGCCAGTGCTGTGGTCGGCCGGTGGCGGCCTGATCGATCGAACGGACTACGCGTCGGCCGACGGCGCCCTCAACTCGGAGGCCTCGGCGGCGAGCCTCACCACGTTCCAGTCGTGGGTCGATGACGGCCTGATCGACAAGGATGCAGCCGACGACAGCAACTTCCTCGAGAAGCAGTCACCGATCTCGTGGGTCGGTCACTGGATGTACGGGGCGTACAAGGAGGCAGCCGGCGACGACCTGGTGCTGCTGCCGCTGCCCGACTTCGGGACGGGATCCAAGACCGGCATGGGCTCGTGGGCCTGGGGCATCACCAGCGCGGCCGCCGACGGCGACGCCGCCTGGGCGGTGATCGACTACCTCATGTCCGACGAGGCGATCCTCAGCATCACCGAGGTCAACGGGGCTATCCCGGGGACGAGCTCGGCCATTGGGCAGTCGCCGAACCATGCAGAAGGCGGCGACCTCGAGCTGTACGTGACGCAGCTCCAGGGCGCGCCCGACATCGCCGTCCCGCGCCCGGTCACCCCGGCCTACCCGAACATGACCCAGGTCTTCCGCCGGGTCGTGGACGACATCGTCAACGGGGCGGACGTCCAGGCCACCCTCGACGCGGCCGTGCAGTCGATCGATTCGGACATCGATGCAAACGAGGGCTATCCGGCACCCGGCAGCTGACGGTCCGCGGGGGGTTCACGTCCACCACGTCCTCGAGCACGAGGTGCAGGCCATGGTTCGGCACAACGGCACGACGATCGATCCCTCGGCGACGTCGGGTGGGCCCGGCTGGCGAGCGAGTGAGGTTCGCGCGGCGTGGCTCATCTCCGCGCCGGCGCTCATCACCCTTGCCGCGTTCATCGTCGTGCCGTTTGCGCTGGCCGTCGGCCTGTCGTTCACCAACCAGCGCCTGATCTCGCCGCTGCCGACCCGGTTCGTGGGCATCGACAACTACCTGGCGACGCTCGGCGACCCGGCGTTCTGGAACGGCTTCGTCAACAACGTGGTCTTCGTGGCTGTGGTCGTGCCCGTTCAGACCGGCCTGGCCCTGTTCCTCGCGATCCTGGTGAACAGCCGGATCCGGGGGCGCGTGCTGTTCCGTACGGTCTACTTCCTGCCCGTCGTGACCGTCATGGCCGCGGCGGCCGTGACGTGGACCCTCCTGCTGAACCCGACCGGGCTCGTCAACGCCGTGATCGGCGTGCTCACCTTGGGAGGCGCGGGTCCGGACTGGCTGGGATCGACGACGTGGGCGTTGCCGGCGGTCATGATCGTCTCGATCTGGCAGGGCACGGGGTTCCAGATGATCATCCTGCTCGCGGCCCTCCAGGACGTGCCGGAGGAGCTCCACGAGGCGGCCGAGCTCGACGGGGCCGGCTCGTGGGCGCGGTTCCTCAACGTCACCCTGCCCGGGATCCGCAACGGGCTCATCTTCGTGGTGACGGTGACCATGATCCTGGCCTTCCGCCTGTTCGACCAGGTCTGGATCATGCCGCAGGTGCCGGGCGGACCGCTCGACGCGACGCGGACGATGATGCTCCACCTCGTCGAAACCGGTTTCGGCGAGCAGGCCATCGGCCGGGCGTCCGCCGTGGCCGTCATCTTCTTCGGGGTCGTGCTGGTGCTGACCGTCATCCAGCGGCGGTTCATCCGCGAGGAAGGAGAAGCGGCATGACCGCCCGCAAGATCACCCGCCTAGGGCAGTACCTCGTGATGGTCCTGCTGGCTGCCTTCTTCCTCTTCCCGTTGGTCTACATGTACGTCTCGTCGGTCAAGCCGGACAACGTCGTGCTGTCCGACGCCAGCTCGATCCGCGGCTTCCTGCCGACCCCGTTCGTCGGGCTCGAGAACTACGGCGACGCCATCGAGCGTGCGTCGGTCATCCGCTCGTTCATCAACTCGGCGATCGTGTCCGGCGGGATCGTGCTCCTCGGACTCGTCATCAACAGCCTGCTCGGCTACGCGCTGGCCCGGCTGCGCTTCCGCGGTCGCGCCTTCCTGGTGGCGATCGTGATCGCGCTCATCATCATCCCGTTCGAAGCCCTGGCGGTGCCGCTGCTGTACATGAGCGCCAAGCTCGGCTGGCTCGACACGTACCACGTGCAGATCCTGCCGTTCGTGGCCAATCCGCTGTTCGTCTACCTCTTCTACACGTTCTTCCTCAACGTGCCGATCGCGATCGAGGAGGCCGCCCGGATCGACGGGGCGGGGCCGCTCCGGACGTTCGTCTCGGTCGTGGCCCCGCTGGCGCGTCCGGCGTATGCGACCGTGGCCATCCTCGGATTCCTGTTCTCGTGGGGTCAGTTCCTGTGGCCGCTCATGGTGACTCGCGGCATCGACGTCCGGCCGCTCGCCTTGGGCATCGGGACGTTCAAGACGACACCCCCGGTCCAATGGGCGGACATCATGGCCTACGCTGCGTTGATGACCCTCCCGCTGGTAATCGTGTTCCTGTTGTTCCAGCGCCTGTTCGTCCAGGGCGTGGCCTCGTCCGGTGTGAAGGGTTGATGACCTCCCGCGAGTTCGCCAACGCGTGAGCCTGAGACTCGCGGACCGCTGGCTCTGGGATTTCTGGATCGTCCGGGACAGGTCCACGTACCACCTGTTCTTCCTGCAGGCGCCGCGCGCGCTGGGCGATCCGGAGCTGCGGCACTGGAACGCGTCGGTCGGCCACGCGGTCTCCACGGATCTGCGGACGTGGGATCTCCTGCCAGATGCCCTGCGGCCGGGTCCGGCAGGGTCGTGGGATGACTACACGACCTGGACCGGAAGCACCATCCGGGACGGCGATCGCTGGGTGATGCTCTACACGGGCACGTCGCACGCGGAGAAGGGGCTGGTTCAGCGGATCGGCCTGGCCGAATCCGACGACCTCGTGGAGTGGCGCCGCCATTCGGCCAATCCCGTCCTGGAGGCCGATCCACGCCGGTACGAGACGCTGGACCTCGAGCTGTGGCACGAGGAAGCTTGGCGCGACCCGTGGTTCCACCGGGACGGTGACAGCACGCTCTACGCGCTGCTGACGGCTCGCGCCCGGGTCGGTCCACCGGGGGGCCGTGGCGTGATCGGCCTGGCGCGAGCAACGAGCCCCGACCGCTGGGAGGTGCTCGATCCGATCGTGGGGCCGGCCGGGCACGGGCATCTCGAGATTCCCCAACTGCTCCGGATGGGCGATCGGTGGTGCCTGCTGTTCTCGGCGCCTCCCCTTGGCGATGGCATAGGACGCCTCGACCCAGGCGACCCGCGGCGGTTCGGCGGCACGCACTTCCTCCTCGCCCACGAGCCACTGGGCCCGTTTGACTGGGAGACTCAGGGAGTCCTGCTCGCGGATCGGGCAGAGACCTGGTACGGGGCGAAGCTGATCGAGGGTCCGGACGGGCGACTGGTCTGCCTGGCGTGGCTCAATCGCGATTCCGAGGGGCGCTTCCTTGGCGAGCTGTCCGACCCGATGAACGTGGAGGTGGATGCGGTGACGGGACCGCGGATCATTCAGGATCCATAGGCGGCCCGCCGATCGTCCGGCCTGAACCAGATCCAGTACAGGCTCGCGGCCGCCGAGTACAGCGCGATGAGCGCAAGGAAGTTCAGGGCATAGCCGGCCTCGAATCCGAGCGCTGCCTGGGAGACCGCGTACATCGTTCCGCCGACCACCCAGCCGGCCGACCAGATCACGGTCATCGCGGCCGACAGCGTGGCGCGCTCGCCGCTCGTCACCTGCTCCATCGCGAACGCCGTGAAGATCGGGTTGCTCGCGTTCATGAGCGAGTTACGGATCATCATGGCCGCGACGACGGTCCACAGGACCGGCGAGAAACCGAGGACCACCACGAACGGGATGCTCACGGCCTGGACCGTGACGACCGAGCCGATTTGGCCGAGGCGTCTGGCAAGGACCGGCTGGGCGAGGATGGCAATGAAGGTGCCGACGCTGGTCAAGGCGAAGACACCGTTGAGTGTCGCCAGGTCGAGCCCGAACTTGCCCTGGATGAACAGGTTGAGAAACGGGATCACCTGCCCGGCCCCGATCGAGATGAGGAACCCCGGGAACACCAGCTGGAGGAGTCGGCGGCGGTCGCGCACGACGAGTCCGAAGCGCGCCCTTGGACGTCGCGGATCACGCGGGAACCTGGCCGGCTCACCGGCCTCCTTGAGTTCATGGGGGAGCGTCGTGCGCGGCCGGTCGTCCGACAGCAACCCAACGGTGCCCAGGGCGACGACCACGAGCACGCTCATGATCACGAGGACCAGGCGGTACGTGCCTGGTCCCTCCGGATCGAAGCCGAGGTGTCTGGCGATCGTGACGGCGACCAGGCCCCCTACGATGGCCGCGATGACATTCGTGGCGCTGTAGATCGCGAACTGGGACGCGAACAACTCGTTGCGGTGGTCGGGGTCGCTGTGCTCGGCGAGGTACGGGGCCACGACCACCTGGAAGGCTTGCTGCCCGACGGCCCAGAGCGCCGCGAACAGCACGATGGCGGCCAAGGCCTCGAACGCGAGCAGGCCGACGAGGGCGACGAGGCTCAGGCCGAGGCCGCCGGCAATGACGGCCCGCCTCCCGAACCGGTCCGATGCCGCGCTCGCCGGGAACGAGAGGGCCGCCGCGATGAGCGACGCGACCGTCGCGATGGCGCCGATCGTCGCGTACGAATACCCGAGCGCCGCGAGGTACAGGTGGAAGTCGATCCAATAGAGGCTGAGCGCCGCGCCCGCCACGAGGCTGGTGACGAGGAACATCCGCGCGTTTCGGTGGAAGTTGCCGAACCCGGCGATCGCATTCAGCGGACGACGGGCGGGTGCTCCCACGACGACCTCAGCAACGGACCGGGACGCGCCGCGTGAATCCTACTGATCTCGAGCATCGCCGTTCGGGCACGAGCACCCCGCTCGCGGGTTCGACTCGGTGGCGGCCGTTCCTGGATGTCGCCGATCTCCTCGGACGGGTGCGCGGTATCGTGAACGGACGACAACAGAGGGGAGCATCGTGGCCAGAACACCAGCGTGGCGGCGCCGTGTGGGGGCGATCGCGGTCCTGATTCTCGCCAGCGGTGCGCTGGTCGCTACGTCCCCGGCCGTGATCCAGTCCACGCTCGAAGCATCGCATTCGGGTGACGTCGAACTCACCCTCGACGCGCCGCGGGTGACGGGCCGGGTCATGCTGGATCTGAGTGCCAATGCGCTGCCGGCGCCGGGCGATCAGCGCATACGCGTGGGCGGCACGGTCGACTTCTACCAGCGCAACCAGAATGCCGCGGTCCGAATGGGCGTCCGCCCTGTCGACATCGACGCGGCGCCGGCGGAGGGTGAAGTTGCGACAAGCTGGCCGATCGAGCAGCTCTGCCGAGTGGCGGAGCGATGCCAGCGCGAATTCGAGGTGACGTTCGAGTGGCTCGATGCCAAGCCCGGAACGACCCAGCGAGCCGCGTTCGACGCAACCGCGCGGATCACCTACGACCAGGCGGAGAGCAGCCCCGACGGCGCGATCGCCGCATGGACCGAGACGGCTCCGTTTGCGCCTGCGCCAGGGGGGCCCGTGATCGCCGCTACCACGAACCCGGAGCGCGTCACCCTGGACCAGAAGCACCCTGCCGTCATCCGGCACGTTGCCTTGACTGCGTCTGGAATCGTGGATGCGACGCGTACTTCGGCGATCGTCGACAGTTCTGCTGCTGATCCGGGCGACGAAGCGGTCCGGATCACCATCGTTCCTGACAACCCCGAGGGAAGGGACGCCGGGCGGGCGCCGTCGGCTGCCGCGATCGACCCGTTCGCCGCTTGCCCGGACCCGAGTGAGTGCGGTGTCACGGTCCAGATCGAACTAGGCGAGGTCGAGCCGGAGGCCTCGGCCACGATCGACTGGTCGCTGCGGGTCCGCGCCGAGTTTCCCCCAGGAACAGCGCCTCCGGTCGGCGCCGCGATTTCGGCCATCATCGATCAAGCCGTCGAGGTCGGTGCCGACACGCCCACCATCACGGCGAGCGCCACGGGGACGCTCGAACCCGGCGCCGATGACAGAGGCACGGTCAGGTCCTTCACGCGGATTGTGATCGCGACCGAGGACGCCGGTTTCCAGCTGGGCAGCTCCTCGGCGCTGACCCCGCCAACAGTCGGCGTCCTCGGGCTCCGCGCTGTTGACGACGTCACCGTCGACCTGCACGTCGCGGGTGACCGGGGAACCACCTTCGCGTACCGGCCGTTGAGGCTCGGGCCGGATCAGCCGTCCGCATCCGTGCTCGTGTACCCGCTCCCGGCGTGCGACGCGGGTGGCGATTGCACGGCGGAGCTGTGGTTGTCTGCAACGGCGGCGTCGCCGGCCGGGGCAGACACTCAACCGGTCGTGCGCGTCGAATGGGACCTGGACCTGCAAGCCTTCTACCCGGGCCTCGCGGCGCCGCCGGAGGGCGCAGAGGTGCGGATCGATGTCCGTGTCGACGATCGCTAGGACGATCGGGAGCGGCTGCCTGGCCGTCGTGATCTTCGTGCTGTTGATCGGCGTGTTGGGGTTGGTCTACTTCACCCTGAGACCGCCGTTCTCCCTCCCCGAGACCGGGCATCTGCAGGGCGACCTGAAGCGCGAGCTCGTCTTGCGGCCCGAGTCGCCGGTCGCCGTCCTGGAGCTCGAGGTCACTCACGACCCGCGGATCTTCAGTGAGTCATCGTCGGCCAGCTTCGATCCAACCCGTCTCACGGTCACGACGGCCGTGGCTGGCGGCACCAAGACGCCCGTTCGCATTCGGATCTACCCCGCCGACGCGGCGCCGGTCGCCGACGTTGTCCGCGACGGCGATGGTCGATCCGTCGGATGGCGCATCGACTGCGACACGGTCGAAGCTCGTAACTGCGCACGGAGCTACATGCTCGTCGTCAGCGCGGACAGCCTCGCCGCGGATGTCCAGGTCAGCCTTTCGATCACGGCGGAGCTTCCATTCCCGCCTCACGTTCCGACTCCGTTCCTCGTCTCGATGGGCCTTGACGCGCGCGAAATCCAGGTCGAGGGCTCCGGACTGGATCTGCGGACCGACGAGGCGTCTGGATCGGTCTCGGTGACACCGGACGAACCCGTCGCGTTTCAGGCGCTGGCGATGCTGGCGGGAACGGCACCGCTGCTCACCGGCGACGTGTCCGTTGGCGGTCTGGCCCTCGAGCTGACGGTGTCCCGCGACGCTGAGGGGATTCCAGTCGGGCTCCTCGCGCCGCCCCCCGTCCGGGCTGCGATCATCGCTGAGGGTGATGGGGCGGTCGTCGCTGAGGTCGGGGCACGTCCCGGCCAGCCGACGATCGTCACGTTGCCGCCCATCGGCGCCGACCACCTGCTGGTCATCTCGTGGCACGATCGCGCCGCCCAGGCGTATCAGGTCGACTGGCGCGTCGAGGCTGGAGCGGTGACCGACGACTCGGGCCCAGCTGTGGAGCTGCTCGAGACGGCCGAGGCCCAGTCCGTCGCCCACACGACGACGAGCGGGGAAACGCAGATGCTCGTGGGGGCGAACCGGCCCGACCTTGGATTCGGGGTGGGCATCGATCTTGGCGAAGTCGACGCGGCGCACCTGGCGCCCGCCGGCGTGCTCCGTCTCGATCTGGAACTCGACCCCGAAGCATCCACCGGACCGGTGATCCTTGTGCTCAGTCGAAGTGAATACGGCGGCGATGAGGCGGTCCCGATCACCCTGCGACCCGGCGAACCGGTCCGGGTCGCAGTGGACGCGGTCGCTGACTGCACGTACGGCAGGTGCCCGCCATGGAGCGGGCGCCTCCGGGCGCCGGGGCCAAGTCGTGGGACGACCGATGAGTCGGTAACGATCCGCTGGCACGCCGAGTTCGACCTGTGGAGGGTCGATCCGGCAGGGGGCGCACCGTCGTTCTACGAGCTCGACCAATGACGGTGAGCCATGGGGCGCATTTCGCCCCCGCTCCTGCGCCAGCGCTCGACTCGCTCCTCCATCCGGTGCCACTCGGAGCCGTGGCCGTGCTCCTGGTCAACGACCACGTCCTGAAGCCACATCACGCGGGGTGGCTATCCGGCAAGCTCTCCGACTTCGCAGTCATGGTTCTCCTGCCGTTCCTCTTGCTCGCGGCCTGGGACATGGTGCGGCTCGTTCGGCCCGCCTTGCCGGCTGCTGGCCCAAAGCTGGCAGTCGCGTGCGTGGTCGCATCCGTCATCGCCTTCACGGCCATCGAACTCTCGCCGCTCGGGGCCGAGCTCTACCGATGGGGACTTGGCGGCGCCCAGTGGCCTTTCCGAGCGCTCACCGCCCTGGTCGCCTCCCAGCCGCTGCCCGGCCTCGCGCCGGTGGCACTCACAAGCGATGCGTCGGATCTGATATCGCTGCCAGCCGCCTTGGCGGTGTTCCTCGTACGCCCATGGCTTCGCCGAGCGGCGTAGGGAGCGACGAAAGCCGGTCTGAATCGACTGACGACCTGCCATAGAGCAGGAGTTCGTGCAGGAGTTCCGCCGTTCGCGACGCGCTGGACGCCCTCGCGGCAAGCTGGCGCGGTGGAGCGCTGATCTCGTCACGAACGGGCGGGCCCAGCCTCGTCGAGCACGTCACGGAGGCTCTCGACCGGGCCGACATGGCGGAGCTTGTCGGGGTTCACGACCGACCGGATGGTGGCGATCCGGCCGTCGGCGACCTCGAACGACATGACCGAGAACACCCCGCCGTGCGGGCCGCGGAAGATCAAGCCGGGTTGGCCGTTGATCTGGCGCCGCTCCGGGGACGCGCCGAGCCGCCGCATCTGGCGACCGAGCGTGGCGAACATCCGCGCAACCATGTCCGGGCCGACGATCGGTTGGGACCACTGTGGGACCTTTCCGCCGCCGTCGCCGTGGACGATCACGTCCTCGGCGAGGAGCTCGATCAAGCCGTCGACGTTCCCGTCCACCGCCGCGGCGTAGAACCGGCCGACGAGCTCGTTGCGGTCCGCTTCGGATGCGTCGAACCGCGGCCGGTTGTCGGCGATGAAGCGCCGGGCCCGGACCGCGTGCTGGCGGCACGTCGCCGGCGTCCGCCGGACGATCCGTCCGACCTCCTCGAAGTCGTAATCGAACACGTCGTGCAGGAGGAAGACCGCTCGCTCGACGGGGGTCAGCCGCTCGAGCAGGAGGAGGAACGACATCGACAGGGAATCGACGCGCTCGGCTCGTTCGGCCGGATCTCCGGCGCCCTCATCGGTCACCAGCGGCTCCGGCAACCACTCGCCGACGTACGTCTCGCGCCGGACCCGGGCCGACTTGAGCTGGTCGATCGCCAGGCGGGTGACGACAGCCGAGAGGTAGGCCTTCGCCGACTCGACGGCCGCGCCGTCGGCGAGCGCCCGCTGGTAGCGGACGAACGCTTCCTGGACCACGTCCTCCGCCTCGCTGACGCTGCCGAGCATCCGATAGGCGATCGACCGCAGCAGCGGGCGGAGGTCGAGATAGGCTTCGGCGACGTCGTCCTTCGCCCTGGCCGGCGTCATGCGGGGGTCGATTCCTTCGCTCGCGGCGGGAGCGGCACGGGCGTGTCGAGTCCGTGGCGGAAGCCGTCGCGCCAACTCGGCCAGATTGGCTGCCAGCCGAGCTCGCGCTTGGTCTTCACGTTCGATGAGCCGCGCCCTTCGGTCATCATCGTGACCGCGACCTCGCCCGCGATCAGCCGCCCGAGCCACGCCGGGATGTGGAGCGGCCGCGGCGCCCCGAGCGCCTCGGCGATCGCCGGAATGAACTCGCGGGTCGGCGCCGGGTCGTCGTCGACGATGTTGTAGATGCCGCGCCGGCCCCGCTCGAGCCCGGCGACCGTGCCGCCGGCGGCATCGTCGATGTGCGTGGACGAGACGATCCCCGCCCCGTTGCCGATCACCGGGAACATGCGCTTGCGGAGGATGGCGGCGAGCGTCTCCGACGAGCCCGGCCCGTACAGCCCGCCGTAGCGGACGACGATCCCCTCGAGCGGCGCCTCGAGGACCGACCGCTCCAGGAACCGGATCGCGGCGAGCGTTTCGCTCTGCTCCCTGAGCGGGTGGGGATCCAGCGGATCCTCCTCAGTCTTGATCCAGGAACCGGTTCGCGCGTTGCTCCAGCCCGTGAAGCTCTGGGCGACGAACCGCTTCACGCCGCTCGCCCGCGCGGCCGCGAGGAGGTGCTCCGTGCCTTCTGTGCGGAGCCGATTCGTCATGGCAAACCATCGGTCGAAATGCCGGAAGTCTGGCGTGCCGGACAGGGCCGTCATCTCGTGGATGATCGCATCCGGTTCCGCTCTGGCCACGGCTTCACCGATTCCGGCGGCGTCAAGCCCGTCGACGACGACCGGCTCCGCGCCCATCGTCCGGATGGCCGCGCTCGACTCCACGTTCGTGGTCGTCCCGGTCACGTGGTGGCCGCGCGCGATCAACATCGGCACGAGCCGCTTCCCAACGGCGCCATTCGCGCCTGCGACAAAGACCCGCATGGTTGGGCCTCCTTTCTCGTCTCAGACCCAAGACGAGATGGAGGGCAGGAACGTGAAACCGTGGACTGACACGCTCCGGGCCGTTCGAGGCGGAACGGAGGCAAGCCGGACGCCACTCCTGCGGGGCTAGAACGGGATGGATCTGCGACTGCTCGTCCTCACACGGCCGCCATCGTCAACTTTTCCGCGACGTACGGCCCGTCCAGGGCCGGCCCGACGAGGGTCGCTGACGCTTGCGTGTGCTGCCAGAGCAGGCCGACGAAGAAGAGGCCGGGAATCTCGGTCACGCCTCGCTCGTTCCGTGGATAGCCGCGCTCGCCGAAGATCGGGGCATGGATCCAGCCGTAGTCGAGGGCGTAGCCGGTCGCCCAGATGATCGTCGAGACCCCGGCGCTCTCCAGGTCGAGCTCGGTGAGTGCACGCGGCTCGTAGTCGAATGGCACGCGGTCGTCCGGCGGCACGTCAAGGCCGGCCTTATCGATGAAGTTCTCGATCAGGTCCCGCAGGTGATCGTCGAAGAACCGGTCAGCGTGGACGAGTTCCGCAGGCAGATCGTCGGCGAAGGTGACGCGCTCGCCGTCGGCCGCCAGGAGGCGTCCGGCGAGCTGCATCCCGTCCGCTGCGAACCGCCGAAGGTTCGTATCGTGGCCACCATTGCGTCCCGAGACGTGCGGGTTGGCGGCGAACTTCAGATTCGGGTCCGGGAGCATGTCGACCGTCGGGAGGCCGAGTCCGAACTCTGGGCCCCGCCGCGCGATCTGGGCGAGCCAGCCGAAGATGTCGACCCCGCGATACCGCCGCGGCGTTCGGCCGGCCGTCCCGACCGAGAGGTAGACACGGCGTCCGGCGTCGGACAACTCTTCCGCGAGCTGCACTCCGGTCTGTCCGGATCCGACGACGAGGACAGCGCCCTCGGGCAGCATCGACTCGTTTCGGTAGTCGTGCGAATGGAGCTGGGTGACTCTCGGTGCGATGCGCGCAGCCGGCGGCGGGATCTGCGGGACGTGGTAGCTGCCGGTGGCGACGACGACCCGCCGCGCCGTGATGTCGCCGCGATTCGTCCTCACTCGGAATGGGCCATCTCTCTCCGGCGTGAGCCGCTCGACCGCGGTCCCGAGCGCGACCGGCGCGTCGACGACATCCGCGTAGCGGGTGACGCGCTCAACGATCGAATCGCGGCCCATGAAGCCGTCCGGGTCGGGGCCGTCGTAGGGCCAACCCGGGAACGAGGCAAGCGAGTTTGGGGTGACGAGGGTGAACGCGTCCCAGCGGTCCTGCCAACCTCCGCCGAGGCGGTCGCGCCGCTCGAGCACGAGGTGCTCTTGGCGGGCAGCGCCCAGCATCCCAGACGTCGCGAGCCCGGCCTGGCCGGCCCCGATGATCAGAGTGTCGACCGATTCGGGCAAAGTGGTTATCTGCAACTTTGTTGACCTCCTGCACGCCGCACCCGCCGTCCGACAGGCCGCTGGCCGTGCGCTTCTTGAGGGACCGTAGGCACGTCGCCATCGAGCTGAACAGTTCTCGCGAAGAACTGTTGCGCTTGGCCGTGGGTGCGAGAATGTAGCCATGAAGGGGTCAGGCGACTACTGCAGCTTCACGAAGGCGGTCGAACACCTCGGAGACCGCTGGAGCCTCCTGATCGTCCGCGAGCTGGCGAGCCACGGGTCGCTCGGCTTCAACGCCCTGGCCGACACGCTTCCAAGCATCTCGCGCTCGGTCTTGGCGCGGCGGCTGCGCAAGCTCGAGGAGCTCGGCATCATCGAGCGCACCGGCCGTTCTGCCCCGTCGCGCCCGGCACCCCACCGCCTGACGCCGGCAGGCGAGCAGCTTGTCCCGACGCTTATGTCGCTCCACAGCTGGGCAGAGCGCTGGGTCCCGGAGGATCCCGCGATGGTGCAGCGCGATCCCGACGTGATCATGTTGTGGATGACCCATCGAGCCGACCCGTCGACCGCGCCCGAGCGCCGCGCGGTTCTCGAGTTCGAGGTCAGCGGGCCGCGTGGCAAGAAGATCTGGCTCGTGCTCGAGCGGGGCGCCCTGCCGTCGATCTGCTTCGACGATCCGGGCCTACCACCCGAGCTTTATGTCCACGTGGAGGCGGATGCCACGACCCTCTATCCGATCTCGCGGGGTCTTCGGACGTGGGGCTCGGCGATCGCCGATGCGTCGGTCGCCTTGTATGGTGATCCGGCTCTCGTCCGGGCCATGCCGGGCTGGTTCCAGTCAGGGGACTCTAT
>Ga0299913_10002221_pt1 | contig 15165 bp, 15 predicted proteins | sample RVTome_9_FD_201360 | JGI IMG/M metagenome (GOLD analysis project Ga0299913, IMG submission 201360) | Soil microbial communities from uranium-contaminated site in the Upper Colorado River Basin, Wyoming, United States - RVT155D38 (version 2) ...
CATCTCCAGCCTTCGGTGAGTTTCCAGTCGAGGCCCTCGTAGGCCGGCTCGAACCGCCCCACCAGATTCCAGAAGCGTTTCGAATGATTCATGTGACGTCCGTGGCAGAGCTCGTGAATCATGAGATAACGGACGACCGCGGGGTCCAGGAACAGCAGGCACAGGTTGAGGCTGACGGTTCCGCTGCTGCTGCGGCTGCCCCAGCAGGTCCGCTGCGCCCTGATCTGACATTTCTTGTACGGCGTATTCATCAGCAGCGACAGTGACCGCAAGCGTGGATCGAACTCCTCCTTGGCGATGGACGCAAGGCACCGTCGCAGGGCTTCAACGCAAAGCTTGTCTTCGGACGTCCGGCCGGTCAGTACGACTCGCGAGGCCTCCAACGAGTAACGCACCGATGTCGCACCCGGCGCTGGCCGGTAGCGTACGGAAAGTTTCCGGGCCACCGCGGGCAACCGTATGGACTCGGGCAGCGTGAACGGTTCATTGGCCAGGTCGCCGGCAAACGATTCGCGGGCTTCGCGGATCCAGGCGGCATTATCGCGGACGAAGGCTTCCACGTCGGAGGCCCGCGTTCTGCGCGGCACGACCACTTCCACCCGCCCCCCCGGGAAAACCTTGATCGTCAGCCGCTTGGCGCGAGTGCTCTTGCGCACCGAAAAGCCCGGCACGTTGCCGGGCTCTGGTGTTTCGGGAAACAGCTTCAGTTGACGTTTGGACGAGCGCACCCGGCTATTCTAGCCGGATTTTCGAAGATGCTGCAGAGGCTCGACGACGAACTATTATCCCTTATGAATCAGTCTCTTGAGATCACGGCCGGTTTCCGCTGAAGCGTTCGGCGTCATCCATGCTCATGACTCCGCTGACGCCCCCCACCTCGGCCGAGTCGCTGATGTAGAGCTCCACTTCGCGCTCCAGCCGGATTTCGCCGGCCACCCGGACGCCGGGACCGATCGTGACCCTTGGCTTTCTGCCGTTCCTGCCCCAATTACGGCCCTGCGGTTTCTCCACCACGAGGTCCCCCTGCAAGGTCGCGCCGTTCGACAGCGTCACGTCGCCGTTGACGGTGGTCAGGTCACCGCCGAGAGCCGCTCCGTCGACATCGATCTCGCCGTTTACGTTGCCGACGTCATCGCTGACCGAGGCGCCGCTCTTCAGGCTGATTTTTCCATTGACGACGCTGATCTCGCCGTCGATCGTCGAATCCGCATCCACCGTGACCGAGCCATTCACGCTGGTCAGGTCACGAGCGGCCACGCCGGAACCGATACGAACGCTTCCGTTGACGGTCTGGGCATCTTCGATCCTGGCGTTGTCATCCACCCTGATCGTACCGTTGACCGTCTCGAGCCCGCCGTTGACGGTGGCATCGCTGCCGACGGAAATGCTGCCGTTGAGCGTCGAATGTCCGCCGGTCTGGCTTCCCGATTCGATATTGATGCTCTTGTTCATGCTGAAGCCGTAGGCCGGAGCAAGCACGCCAAGCGCAACGACTCCGGCGACAATCGACACAAGCCTGGGTCTGGTAAACATATCGTGTTCCTTCTGCTTCTGGTCTGGCGGGGAGCGAGGACTGCGTTACCTCCGTACTCGTCACTTTGATGCGCGCCGCGGGCGCAGGGTTTAAACGTCCGGCGCTACTTTCAACCGCGCATGCGGAATGCGTACAGGCAGGGTACCCTATGATCCCTTTCAGACTCCGAATCCCGCCCATGCCAACCGTGCTCGAGGCCATTGACCTCGTCAAGCAGTATCCCGGCGTACTGGCCGTGGACCACGTCAGCTTTTCCGTCGAAGCGGGTACCTGTTTCGGACTTCTCGGCCCAAATGGGGCGGGGAAAACAACCACCGTCGAGATGATCGAAGGGATAACCCCGCCGGATTCCGGCGAGATTCTATATTGCGGCGAGCCGACGGGCCGGCGGTTCCGCGAAGAGGCAGGTATACAGTTCCAGAACACCGCCCTGCAGGATTTCCTCACCGTCCGGGAAACTATCCAGCTTTTCCGGAGCCTGTACGACCGCAAGGCCGACATCGGGCACATTATCGAGGAGTGTTCGCTCGGCGATCTGCTCGATCGGGACAACCGCAAGCTTTCCGGCGGTCAGCGCCAGCGTCTTCTCCTGGCCGTCGCGCTCGTCAATCGCCCGCGGCTGGTATTCCTCGACGAACCGACAACCGGGCTCGATCCGCAGGCGAGGAGAAACTTCTGGGACCTGGTCAAGCGCATCCGGGCCGAAGGCACGACGCTGGTGCTGACCACGCATTACATGGACGAAGCTCACGTGTTGTGTGACGAGATTGCGATCATGGACACGGGCCGGATCATCGCCCAGGGGAGACCCGATGCATTGCTGCAAATTCAGTATCGGAACGTCGTCATCGAGCTCCCCGTCGGAGATATCAGCGGCGACCTGTCCGGCATCGAGCACCGCGTGCTCGACGACAGGGGCATCATCGAGATTGCGACGAATGACGTCAATGCCACTCTGAAAAGTCTCGCGACTCATGTTACCGGCCTGAACCGGATGAAGATTCGGCAGCCGAATCTCGAGGACCTGTTTCTCGACCTGACCGGCCATTCATTGCGAACCTGACGGAGTGGCATGATGGAGAGTTCGACTACCGTGGCGAGAACGGCATGCTGAGACGCATTTACGCGATATTTCACGCGCGAAACCTCGAATTCGTTCGTGACCGGAGTTCCCTGAGCTGGAACATCATCCTTCCGGTAGCACTGATGTTCGGTCTGTCGTTCATATTCGGCGGCGGTACGCCTCCTGAATATACGGTAGGCGTGCTGCAATCCGGCGAAGCGGTAGACCCCGGCAGCCATCCTTTCCTGCGAACCCGGCACGTTCAGTTCGTTCCGGTTACGGACCTCGACGAAGGGATGACGAAGGTTGCGCGACATCAGCTGGATTTGCTCGTTCGCCTGCGGCCGCCGGCCCGCTACTGGGTCAATCCGGAGTCCCCACGCGGCTATTTCATCGAGTTCGCCTTGCTGCAATCCTTGTTGCAGTCACCGGCGACGCGGCAGATCCAAAAGGCGCAGATAAGCGGGCACGCCGTCCGCTACATCGACTGGGTCCTGCCCGGAATACTCGGAATGAACATGATGTTCAGCTGTCTGTTCGGCGTCGGTTACGTCGTCGTCCGCTACCGGAAAAACGGCTTCCTCAAGCGTTTGCGAGCCACGCCCCTTCGATCGTTCGAGTTCGTGACCGCGCAAATGGCATCGAGGCTGACGCTGATCATGGTGATCACGGGGTTCGTCTATACAGGCACCAGCTGGTTCCTCGATACGCGGATGGAAGGAAGCTACGGTACGCTGCTGCTGATCACCGTGCTCGGCGCCATCTGCCTCATCTCGATGGGGCTTGTCGTGGCCGCGCGTGTAACCAGCGAAGAGCTTGCTGGCGGGCTCCTCAACCTGGTGACCTGGCCGATGATGATGCTGTCCGGTGTGTGGTTCTCCCTCGAAGGAACCGGCGCGTGGGTGCAACGCTCCGCAGAGGTTTTTCCGCTGACTCATATTCTGGAGGCCGCGCGAGCCGTTATGATCGACGGTGCGGTGCTCGGGGACGTTCTGCCCCAGATCGGTATCCTGGTTGCGATGAGCGTGCTCTTCCTGACTGTGGCCGCACTGATCTTTCGATGGCGACCGCGATAGCGGGTGACGAACGTGGACCTGATCGATATTGGCGCAAACCTGACTCACGACAGCTTCGACGCGGATCGGGAGGACGTGATTGCCCGGGCCGCGACGTGCGGAGTGCGCCGCATGATCGTTACCGGCAGCACTGCCGAAAGTAGCCGGCAAGCCGTCGACCTGGCCGAATGCCTGCCCGGAAGCCTGTATGCGACGGCGGGCGTTCATCCCCATCATGCCGACCTGTATACGCCCGAGGTCCACGATGCCCTGCTGCGATTGCTGGGGACACCCGGCGTGGTCGCTGTGGGCGAATGCGGCCTTGATTTCTTTCGCAATTTTTCACCGCGCCGGGCGCAGCAGGATGCATTCCAGGCACAGCTCGAGCTCGCCGCTACCACCGGGTTCCCCGTGTTCCTCCATCAGCGCGACGCGCATGCCGAGTTCACGGAAATGCTGCGGCCAATGATGCCGCGAATCGCGGGCGGTGTTGCGCACTGCTTCACAGGCGACGCAACCGCCCTGCGCGCGTATCTGGACATGGGGCTGCATATCGGCATTACGGGCTGGATTTGTGACGAACGGCGCGGCGCAGATTTGAGGAAGCTGGCAAAGGACATCCCGCTCGACCGCCTGTTGATCGAAACGGATGCACCGTATCTGATACCGCGAACCCTGAGCCCCAGGCCGCGTACGCGGCGCAACGAACCCATGTACCTGCGAGAGGTCTTGCGGGTGTTTGCGGAAGCCAGCGGTGAGCCGGAAGATCGCGTCGCAAGCGCGTCCACGAGTAATGCCGAACAACTGTTCGGACTCCTTCCACAACCGTAGCGCAGCATGCTTCTCCTCTGGCGCAATACGCTTGGCAGCTTGAGAGACCTTACCCCTGTCGTTGCGGTCATCCTGTTTTTCCAGATTGTCGTATTGCAGCAACCGGCCGGCGAACTGCTGCCGCTGATCGAGGGTGCCTTGCTCGTCCTCGTTGGCCTCACGCTTTTTGTCTACGGCCTGGAACTCGCCCTCTTTCCCATTGGCGACGCCCTTGCCTATGCCCTCGCGCAGAAAGGCAGCTTCATCCTGCTGCTGGCGTTCGCCTTCCTGCTCGGTTTCGGCGCCACGTTTGCGGAGCCGGCACTGACGGCCGTTGCCGACGAAGCCGCGAGTGCTGCGGTCGAAGGCCGCGCGGTCGCCGATACCCCGGCCGCCAGGGAGGGATACGCGCTGGGGCTTCGAATTACCGTTGCGCTGTCCGTGGGCGTCGCGCTGTTGCTCGGAGTTACCCGGATCGTTCTGGGCTGGTCGCTGCCGTTGATGGTCATCTGCGGTTACGTCGCCGTCATCGGTATCACCTCCGTTGCTCCTCCCGAAACGATCGGTATTGCTTACGACTCCGGCGGCGTTACCACCTCGGTCATTACCGTACCGCTCGTGACGGCGCTCGGTATCGGCCTCGCCTCTTCGCTGGGAGGGCGCCACCCCCTGACGGATGGCTTCGGTATGATCGTACTGGTCCTCCTGACGCCGATGATATTCGTCATGGCGTACGGAACGCTCCTCGCATGGATCTGATCCGAACTTTCCTCCGCGTGTTCGCGGACACCGCTCTCGACGTATTGCCGGTCGCCGTCTTTCTGCTGTTCTTCTACCGTGTCGTCCTGGGTCAGAAACTGGCAAATCGGGCAAACATACTGGTCGGCCTGGCACTCGTGGTGCTCGGCCTCGCCCTGTTCCTGCAAGGGCTGGAGAAGGCGCTTTTTCCTGTCGGTCGGATGATGGTCGAGCAGTTGACCCGGAACAGCGTCGTCACGGCAGAAATTTCGCACTGGGCGAGCTACTATCCGCTTTATGTCTTCGCGTTTTGCATCGCGTTCGGTGCGGCCGTTGCGGAACCCGCACTTCTTGCGGTGGCGCACAGGGTCAACGAAATTACGGGCGGCGCCATCAACGCAGGCGGGTTGCGCGTGGCTGCGGCGCTCGGCGTGGCAACCGGCGTCACCGTCGGTTGCATCCGGATTGTCACCGGCTTCCCATTGCAGTGGTGTCTCGCCGCGGCCTTCATGATTGTCATAATTCAGACGTTTACCTCACCGCGACGCATCGTCCCTCTGGCGTACGACACCGGCGGTGTCAGCACCACGGCCGTCACGGTACCGGTGATTACGGCACTGGGTCTGGGCCTTGCGGAACAGGTTCCGGGCCGCAGCCCGTTCCTTGACGGCTTTGGCCTGATCATCCTTGCATGCGTGTTCCCGGCGATCACCGTGCTCGCGTATGCTCAGGTCACCGCGTTGCTTGAAAAACGTCAACTTCGAAAAAGCATGGCGGCCAGAACGGCAGTCTCGATCGGCAGGGAGAACTAACATGCATTTCAAATTGCTCGTCGTGTTCGTTGAGGAACGCAAGACGGAGCCGGTTATGGACGCCGCACGGGAAAGCGGCGCCACAGGGTGTACGGTCATCCATCACGCCCGCGGCGAGGGATTGAGCAAGCCCACCAGCTTCCTCGGCATGTCGCTTGCCACACAGAGAGACGTCCTCCTGATGCTGGTCGAGGAACATCTGAGTCGGCGGATCCTCGAGCGGATCAGGGAGGTCGGCGAGTTTGACGACAAACCCGGCACCGGTATTGCCGTGCAGATCGACGTTGAGGATGCCGTCGGCATCGTGCACCAGGCTGAGGAACTGACGGGCGTCGTGGAGGAAGAGCTATGAAACAGGACGACATCACTGTCGGTCAGGTCATGCGGCAAAACGTCACCACCGTCGACGGCCGAATCGACGTCATGGAGGCCATGCGCATCATGAAACGAGTTGGCGCAACCAGCCTGATTGTGGAGAAGCGTCACGAGAACGACGAATACGGCATGGTGCTGTTCTCCGATATCGCCAAACAGGTGATTGCCAAAGACCGGGCTCCCGAACGCGTCAACGCATTCGAGATCATGGCCAAACCGGTCATTTCCGTGCGTCCCGGGATGAGCATTCGACACTGTGCTCGACTCTTCGAGCGCTGCGGAATCAGTCACGCCCCGGTTATCGAAGACGACAAGGTCGTCGGGATCGTAAGTTACTACCTGCTCGTACTGGGCTCACTGGATCTGGACTAGCCCGTACCTCTGAACTACCACTAAACGGAGAAAACATGCTCCTCCTCGTCACCGCAGTTTCGGTGGTCCTCGTCGTATCCTTCCTTTGCTCCGTATCCGAAGCCACCCTTCTCTCCGTCAGTCCGGCGCAAGTCGAGAGCCTGACGCAGAAACACTCGCGTGCCGGACGGCTGATGTCGCAGTACAAGCGCAACATCGACCGGCCAATCGCCGCAATCCTGATACTGAACACGGCTGCACACACCGTCGGCGCATCGGTCGCCGGCGCAAGCTACACGACTCTCTTCGGTACGCAATCGCTGTGGGCCTTTACCATAGTGTTTACCGTTGCCGTCCTTCTTTTCACCGAGATAATCCCGAAAACTCTGGGAGTGACTTACGCAGGGATACTCGCACGGCCGGCGGCGCTCGGGATCGGAATGATGACGTTTTTCCTGCGTCCCCTGGTGTCCGTCAGCGAACGGCTGTCCCGCACGCTGCGGGGCAATGCGGACGTACCGATCACGTCCGTCGAGGAAATCCGCCTGCTGGCGGCCCTGGGGCGGACTGAAGGCGTTGTCGGCGTCAGGACGGCCAACATGATCGTCGGCGCGACGCACCTCAGGCAGCTGACGGCATCGGACGTCATGTTGCCACGTCAACGCGTGGTTCTCCTGAGCGAGGACATGAGTCGTGAAGAGATAGTGACCACCGCCCGCAACTCGGGGCACAGCCGTTTTCCGTTCAGCCCGGAGAACGACCTGGACCAGGTATCGGGAATCGTTATCGTGAAGGAGTTGCTGTACTGGCTACACGAGCACCCGGGCGAACGAATCGACTGGTCGTCGCTGGTTCACGAACCCATTGTCGTTCCGGAGACGATGTCGCTGCTTGCGCTTTTGCGGACTTTTCAGGATGCAAGGCGTCATATGGCAATCATCGTCGACGAGTACGGTGACGTCGAAGGTATCGTCACGCTCGAAGACGTGCTGGAAGAAATCGTCGGCGAGATACTCGACGAGAGCGATCGCCCGATCGAAGACATCTGGCCGCAACCTGACGGGTCCCTGCATGTCCGGGCCACGGTGGACCTGCGAAAGATCTGCACAAAGCTCGACCTGCCGTGGCAGCCGGAAGACGAAGTCACTACCGTGGGCGGTCTGGTGACGGAACTCCTGGGACGCCTTCCGGTGCGTGGCGATACCGTCGTCTGGAACAGCTGTAAAGTGGAAATCCTCGCCGCCGGCGAACGTCGTGCCGAACTGATCGCCATCACGCGCATCGCGGACATCTGATCGAAGACAGAGACGCCTGGCCCGGGTCAGGCCCGGTAGCGGATAAGCCTGCCGGCCTCCGAATCGACGGCGCTGTGCCGGATGCGCTCCCAGTGGGGCTTGAACGCCTCCACCTTCGTCTTGGCGCTGGTTCTGTCCTTCTCCACAAACTCGTGCAGCAGTTCGTCGAACTGGCATACGAGCTTCGGCACGCCTTTGGTGAAAGATGCACCGTCGAGAAAAAGGACGCGCCCCGTCACGGGAACCTGTCGGACGATCGCCCGGATTGCCGCGATGCGGTCGTACAAGGCCGGTTGGGGATTGGCGAACGTGAACCGGCGCTCTTCATTGATGACGGTCCAGTCCTGCATCTTGTCACTACCGAATACCACCCCGACGACGTCCTTCACATCGACAATGAGCAGCCCGTTCGCCGTGAGCAGGAGGTGGTCAATCTGTATTTCGCCGTCATCGCCGTTCGGCACCACCAGCCCGTCGATGCGTTCAAACGCGATGGCGGAGAAGAGGCGCGAAAGCGACCGGTCGCCCCCCCGGCGGCGAAGCCGGACGAACAAGAGGAGAACGAGCAACAGACCCGCGATGACCAGAAGGAGCAAATGCGTTTCGGAGATACTCGCGGGCAGGTAGTCGCTCATTGTCCGGACATCCACGGTTCGTCCTTATTTTTGGTCCGCGCGCCCGGTAACGTCAAGCTGGCGCAGGGCCGCCTCGAACGACGCAAGATTCGGCTCGATAGAGACCGAGCGCACCGGACGCTCGAGAATCTCCTGCAATGCATCGGGCAAGGGCAGTTTCCGCCCTGTCAGAGGCTCGACAATCTGTTCGAACTTGGCGGGGTGCGCAGTGGCCACGACTATCCAGTCCTTATTCCGTCGATCTTCATCCTCGAGCTGTCGGTAAGCGTAACAGGCTGTCGCCGTGTGCGGGCAAATGGCGACTCCGAATTCCGAGCTGTGCGTCCGGATTTCCTCCTCGATCTGGCCATCGGTCACGGAGACCGCCCGCACGACGCTGTTCAGGTTCGCATCGCCGAAGAGCGCCCGCATGCGTTCCATATTGCTGGGATTACCGACGTCCATTGCCGAGGCGAGCGTCCTGATGCTTTCGGCCGGCCGCCAGTCGCCTGTTTCCAGGTAATCACCGATGACACGGTTGGCATTCGTCGCCAGAACGACGTCCCCGATCGGGAGCCCCATGCTTCTGGCAAGAAGCAGCGCAAGCGCGTTGCCCAGATTACCGCTGGGTACGATGAAGGAAGCCTTGCGACCGGTTTCCCGGAAATGCGCAAGGCTCGCAGCGCTGTAGTAGATGCATTGCGGAAGCAGTCGGCCGATGTTGATGCTGTTCGCCGAGCTGAATCGGTACTGCGTGGCGAGCGCGTCGCTCGCCATCGCGGCCTTTACCAGCGCCTGACAGTCGTCGAAACTCCCCTGCACCGCCAGCGACAGCACGTTGTCGCCCCAGCAGGTGAGCTGGCGCGCCTGCCGCTCGGACACGCGCCCCTCGGGAAAGAGCACGGCCACGCGCATACCCGGCCGGTCATTGAAAGCCGCAGCCACGGCCCCGCCAGTGTCGCCGGACGTTGCCACCAGGATCGTCAAAGGCTCCGATTCCCGGTTCTGCAGCCGGCCCAGGCAGGCGGCAAGGAAACCCGCCCCAAAGTCCTTGAACGCCGCCGTCGGCCCGTGGAACAGCTCCAGCAAATGCAAGCTTCCCCCGGGGGCCGGAAGTCTGGTCAACGGGACGGGAAACGAGAACGTTTCGTGCACGATGCGATCCAGTTCCGGCAGCAGCATCGACTCCCGAAAAAACGGAGTGAGGACAATGCCGGCAATTTCGTGTATCGAAACGGCTTGATCGAAGTCTTCGACGACGAAGTGTGGCAGAGAGTCGGGCACGAACAGGCCACCGTCTTTCGCCATCCCTTCCGCAAGCGCCCGGTCGAGGGAGGCAGACTCGCCCCCACGTGTGCTCACGAAGTTCATGCTGCCGTCTGCACGCGGGCACCTGGCGAATTCATGGGACTGATCCACGATTTGCAGGCCAGTCCCGCACCACGGCATGCATTTACCATCTCCCCGGCGACGGCGCCGGCGGCCTCGTCGTTGCAAATCGCAAAAATACTCGGCCCGCTGCCGGACAGGGAGCACCCCAGCGCGCCTTCCCGCAGGGCGGCATCCTTGACGTACGGAAAGCAGGACACGGAACTGGCGCGTTGTGGCTCGATGATCACGTCACGTAGCGATTGCGAGATCATCTGATGATCGTTTCGCTCGCAGGCCAGGATAAATGACGCAAGATAGCTCTGTTGTGTCAGCCATTGTTCCATTGTGCAGTTTTTCGCCAGGCTGCGTCGCGCGCTTGCAGTGTCCACCTTCAGATCCGGATGGACCAGTACGCTGCTCAAACCTCGAGGGAGCTGGAGTCCCACCGTCCGGGGCAGTAGCGCCGACGGACAAAAGACCAGTCCGCCGAACAGGCTGGGAGCGACGTTGTCGGCGTGCAGCCCACCGCTTGCGTACTTCTCTCCTTCCAGCGCGAATGCGAGCAGCTCCGCCGTGTCGTACGGCTCCTCGAGCAGCGCGTTGGCGGCGACCACGGCCGCAACCGCCGAGGCCGCGGAGCTTCCCATTCCGGACTGAAGGGGTATTCCCTTGCGCACGACGAGCTCCAGCCCGCCTTGCGCCCCGGCGGAACGCCACAGTTCGGCCGCGGCGATCGAGGCCGTGTTCTTTTCCGGATCCGTCGACAGCTCCGGGTGCGGCGCCCCCGAAGGATCGAAGGTGGCGGCGACAACGACGCCCGTTTCGGGCCTCCGCCGCGCCGACACCCTGTCGCCGACGCCGGTCAACGCCAGCCCCAGCATGTCGAACCCGACCCCGACGTTACCGATCGAGGCAGGTGCGAACGCCGTCACCCAGTCTTCGCCTCTCATACGGAAATACCGTCCCCGAGAAACGCGGCCAACCGCAGGATGTCGCCAAAAACGCCGCTTGCCGTCACTTCAGGCCCGGCCCCCGGCCCCTGCACGACCAAAGGGTTGGCCGAGTACCGGTCGGTTATGAACTGAACGATGTTGTCCGTGAGATTGATGTTGCCAAACGGGCTCGACGATTCCACGGTTTCGAGACCGACCGATGCCCGGCCATCTGCCGTCAGTTTCGCGACGTAGCGCAGTTTGCGGTTTTCCGACTCCGCGCTTTGCAACAGGGCCAGCATCTCCGCATCGTGCTCGGGCAGTCGCGCCAGGAACTCATCGAGTGTCACGCTGCGTAGCGGCTCGGGGACGAGATTCTGTACCGGAAAATCTCCGATCCCGATCGATGCTCCCATCTCTCGCGCCAGTATTGTGAGCTTTCGAGCGACGTCCATTCCGGAAAGGTCGTCCCGGGGATCCGGCTCGGTATAACCCGATTCCCGCGCAGCAAGCACGATCTCCGAGAACGGTCGACTTCCGTCATAGACATTGAACAGGTAGGCGAGCGTCCCGGAAAGTATTCCCTGTACCGAATGGATTCGGTCGCCGGTATCTACAAGGTCGCGGATCGTCCGGATAATCGGAAGTGCCGCGCCGACGGTGGTTTCGTAAAAGCAGTGCGAACTACCCGCGCGTGCGCTGCGGTGCAGCTCTTCGTACGCCAACCGGTCGCCGCTGAACGCTTTCTTGTTCGGAGTCACGACGTGAATCCCGGACCGGAGCCAACCCGGATACCGCCCGGCGATCTCGTCGCTTGCGGTGCAATCCACGATCGCGGCATGCGGGAGATGTTCCGGGTTGATGTGTTGCTCCAGGCGATGGAAGTCGAGCGGAATCGCAGACGATTCCATTTGCGCGTCCCAGTTGCCGAGATCGATGTGCCTGTCACCGAGCAGCATCGTCCTCGATCGAGCGATCGCGCGAATACGCAGGTCGAGATTGAACTCTTCGCGCAAACGCACGCGCTGCCGGCCAAGCTGCGCAAGCAGTGTGCTGCCGACGGTGCCCGGTCCGATCAGGCCAATCGAAATCGTTTTCGCGGAAAGGTAAAAGCCGGAATGCACTGCTCGCAGTGCCCGGGTTGCGTCGGCTGTATCGACGACGGCCGAAATGTTGCGCTCGGACGAGCCTTGCGCAATCGCCCGAACGTTGATGCCGGCTCTGCCCAGCGTGCCAAAGAACTTGCCGGCAATTCCGGGAGAACCCGCCATTCCGTCGCCCACGACGGCGATGATGCTCTGAGCCCCGCTGGTATCGACGCTTTGGATCTGGCCGCTGGCCAGCTCCTGCACGAAGGCATCCGTTATGACCGCCTTGGCTCTTTCCGCGAGTTCTTCCGGAACCGCAATGCATATCGAATGCTCCGAGCTCGCCTGTGAAATCAGGGTGACCGAGACGCCTGCGGTCCGCAGTGCAGCAAACAGGCGGTCGGCGGTGCCCGGCACGCCGATCATGCCCGCGCCCTCGAGGTTGACCAGCGACATCCCGCCGACGGCCGTGATCCCCTTGATCAGCTCCGTCGACCGTGCGTCGGCTCGTATGTAACTTCCGGGAAGTTCCGGCCGGAACGTATTGCGAATGAGTACGGGGACGTCGCAGTCGACCGCAGGCCCGAGAGTTTGAGGGTGTATGACCTTGGCGCCGAAGTACGCCAGTTCCATGGCCTCGTTGTACGACAGGCAGTCGATGACTCGGGCCTCCGGCACCCGATTCGGATCTGCACTCATGACGCCGTCCACGTCCGTCCAGATCGTCAACTCGGCAGCGTTGGTCAGCGCCGCAAAAATCGAGGCGGAAAAATCGCTTCCGTTGCGCCCGAGGGTCGTCTGAAGCCCGTCCGCGTCCGAAGCGATGAATCCGGTAATCACGACGATGTCGCTCATGTCCTCGTCGAGGACGGTGCGCCATTTTTCGCGGGATACATCCCACTGCACCGCCGGTCCCAGCTCGCCATGCCGGACCGTAACCACTTTCCTGGCATCGACCCAGGTACCCGCACGCCGGTCCAGCCGTTGCCCGAGGTAAGCCGCCAGAAGGCGGGCCGACCAGATTTCTCCGTAGCCTGCTACGACGTCGGAGGTACGCTGTGGCGCCGATCCGGCCAGGACGGCTGCGTTCAGAATTTCCTCGATGTGCGCGGCATCGTCGCCCCGGCTATCGAGAAGGGCTATGCGCGCATCGCCGCTCACCAGCTCACGGGCGGTGTCCGCGTAGCGCTTTCCGATTTCATGGAGCTCATGCAGATACGACGGGTCGTTCCGTACCGCAAGGCTAACGAGGTGCAGGAGACTGTCGGTGACACCGCGCATCGCGGAAACGACAACCCCGAGCCGTTCGCCCGGCTGGCTCGCGATGATGTCCCCGACCCGCCGGAAACAAGCCGTGTCGGCAACGCTGCTGCCGCCGAATTTGTGAATTTTCCAACGTCGTTCGGACAACAATTAAGGCCGGCCCCGCGCAAAGCGGCTAATGATAGCGGCAGCCAGGCGGGTCGTCGCCTGTTTTATCTGTAATTAATCGCAACGCCGCGGCCACTGGCCGTTGCACGGGTGAAAATGGTGGGGCGTGTAGGATTTGAACCTACGACCAGTCGGTTAAAAGCCGAATGCTCTACCACTGAGCTAACGCCCCTAGCTGGATGTCGAAAAAAATCCGCGGGCCGAGTCTAATGTCCTTCCTCGGACAGGTCACTCAGACGCTGCTCGGCCAGCCGGGATGCCGTCGTTTCGGGATGCTCGCGCTGGACTCGCGACAAGGCATCGCGAGCCTGATCCCAGCGCTGCAGTTCGTAGTTCGCATATCCCATTTTGAGCAACGCATCCGGCACCTTGCGCGAGCGCGGATGCTCGTCTATGACGACAGAAAATTGCTTCAACGCTTCTTCGAACTGACCGGTGACGTAGTACGACTCTGCAAGCCAGTACTGGGCGTTGTCCAACAGCTGGCTGTCCGGATAACTCGCCATAAACTGCTTGAAGGCCGCCGCCGAGTCTTCGTAGCGTTGTTCCTTCAGCAACTCGAACGCGGCCTGGTAATTATCCCTGTCGGAACCTCCGGGTATCGGCAGCTGCCCCGGCGCAAAGGTTGCCCCATCGCGGCCGGTACCGCCGCCCAGGCCTTGCAGTCGCTGCTCCAGATTCTGGATGCGCTGATCGAGATCCTGGTACAGGTCCCGTTGCCGGGTACCGTTCTCTTCCGCCTGGTACTCGAGCGTTTCCGCCCTGCCCTGCAGCTCGGCCGCCTGGCGTTGCAGGTTGTCCACCTGCATCGCAATGTCAACCAGGCTGCCGCTCGCGAGAATGCGTTCGACGGACACGAGGCGTCGCTCGAGATCGTTGAGTTTGACGACGACCGGATCGTCGGCCGGGTTGGTCATGGCACAGCCCGCCAGCGTCAGCAACGGCAGCAGTGCAAGGGGTAACTTCATTGGTTTGAACACGCGACTCTCGCTCAGTTGGTGTATTTGATTTCCACGCGGCGATTCAGCGCATACGACTCCTCGTCGCTGCCCATCGCGGCCGGGCGCTCCTCGCCGAAGCTGACGGTCGAGATCTGCTCTGCCGTCGCCCCCTGGATCAGGAGCATCCTGCGAACGGCCTGTGACCGTCGTTCGCCAAGTCCGATATTGTACTCCCGCGATCCGCGTTCATCCGCGTGGCCTTCGAGCCGGACCTTGGTCCGCGAACTGTTGGCAAGGCGAGCCGCGTGCCGCGCCAGGAGGTCGCTGTACTCCGCGCGCAGTTCCGACTGGTCGAAATCGAAGTAGATGATCATACCGAGCTGTCCGGCTTCGTCGAAATCGTCGCCAAACTCCTCGCCGCGGCCCAGGCGGTCGCCGTCCATCCCGCTGGATGCGCCGTCGCGGCCGGCCGAACCCGTGGTGTCGTCGTCGACAGGCTCCGGGTCGGGAACCGGCGTCGAACCGCAGGCGGCAAGCAGAAGGCACAGGAGAACGGTGCCGGCAAATTTGTAGAATGTCATGTCGATGTCCTTTGAAAGTATTCCGAACCGGGCCGCTCTTCTGCCGCTCCGACTGTAAAATCAGTACTTTATACCACGTTGTTGACGTGAAATATAACCTGAGTCCCCGCGTATTAGCGATCGATGGCAAACGGCGACCATACCGGCTCGCGGACATCGCCCTGGGCTTGCGCA
>Ga0299913_10002222_pt1 | contig 15164 bp, 13 predicted proteins | sample RVTome_9_FD_201360 | JGI IMG/M metagenome (GOLD analysis project Ga0299913, IMG submission 201360) | Soil microbial communities from uranium-contaminated site in the Upper Colorado River Basin, Wyoming, United States - RVT155D38 (version 2) ...
ACCGCGCGCGACCTGCGCCTGGCCCGCGAGATCGACGAGCTCGCCGGCTGAGCCGTCGTACCTAGAGGTACATGCCTCCGCCGCGGCCGGAGTGCTCGTCGGGGTTGCGCTGGCCGGCCGCCTGCTGTGCGGCCTGCTCGGCTGCCCGGATCGCCTCCTCGGGGACCATGCCCGGGGGAAGCGCACGCCGCATCTGCTCGAGCTGGGCGCGGGCGGCGACCTGCTGGGCGTAGATCGCGGTCTGGATGCCGTGGAACAGCCCCTCGAGCCAGCCGACGAGCTGCGCCTGCGCGATCCGGAGCTCGGCCTCGGACGGGGTCTGGTCGGTGAACGGGAGCGCGAGACGCTCGAGCTCCTCGACGAGCTCGGGTGCCAGGCCGGCCTCCAGCTCCTTGATCGAGGACTGGTGGATCTCCTTGAGCCGCTGCCGGCTCGCCTCGTCGAGCGGGGCGGCCTTCACCTCCTCGAGGAGCTGGCGGATCATGCTGCCGATCCGCATCACCTTCGCCGGTTGCTCCACGAGCTCGGTGATGTGGCGCTCCTCGTCGTCGTCGTCGGAGGTCTGCGTCGGGGACGACATGGCCATCCCGTCCGGACCGATCACCACGACCCTGGGGTCCTCGCTCTCGCCGTTCGACTCCACGTCCGGGTTCTCCTCGTTCATGGCATCACCTTACGCAGTGAGCACGATCTTCCCCACGTGGTCCCCGCTCTCCATGAGCGCGTGCGCCGCGGCAGCCTCCCCGAACGGGAAGGCGGTGTCGATCTGTGTCCGCACGGTGCCCTCGGCGACCAGCGGCCACACGTGCTCCACCACGGCCGCGCAGATCGCAGCCTTCTCCTCGACCGGCCGCGCACGCAGCGACGTGGCGATCACCGCGCCCCGCTTCACGAGCAGCTTGCCGATGTCGAGCTCCCCCTTCGCACCGCCCTGCATGCCGATGATCACGAGACGCCCCTCGGTGGCGAGCGCCGAGACGTTGCGGCCGAGGTACTTGGCACCCATGTTGTCGAGGATGACGTCGGCACCCCTGCCCTCCGTGGCGCGCTTGACCTCCTCGACGAAGTCCTGGTCCCGGTAGCTCACCGCCACGTCCGCGCCCAGGGAGCGGCACAGACCCAGCTTCTCCTCCGACCCGGCCGTGGTGACGACCTGCGCCCCGAGTGCCTTCGCGAGCTGGATCGCCATGTTCCCGATCCCGCCGGCGCCCCCGTGCACGAGCAGGGTCTCGCCCGGCTGCAGCCCGGCGATCATGAACACGTTGGACCAGACCGTGCAGGCGACCTCGGGGATCGCGCCCGCGGTCACCAGATCGACCCCCTCAGGCACCGGCATCACCTGGCCCGCGGGAACGGCCACCTTCTCGCCGTACCCACCGCCGGCCAGCAGCGCGCAGACCTCGTCGCCGACCTGCCAGCCCTCGACCCCGTCCCCCAGAGCGGAGACAGTGCCCGAGCACTCCAGCCCGAGTACGTCGGACGCGCCGCGGGGTGGCGGGTACTTCCCCTGCCGCTGCAGGGTGTCCGCGCGGTTCACGGCGGTCGCCGCGACGTCGATGACCACCTCGCCGGCGTCGGGCACCGGGTCGGGAAGGTCGGTCACGGTGAGGACTTCGGGTCCCCCGGGCTCGCTGGCGATGACGGCACGCATACGACCCAGGCTATGACGACCGGGTCTACTCCGTCCCGATCAGGTCCTCTGCCTTGAAGTCGTCCGGGCTCACGTCGTCGCCGCCCCACTTGAGCGCCAGCGCCTGGGCCCGCCCGGCGAGCTCCTCGACGTCCTCCGTCTTGCCTCCGCGCAGCGCGGCCGCGTAGCCCACCAGAAACGTGGTGATCGGTGCCGCCGGCCGCTCGACCTGGTGCGCGGCATCACGGGCGAGGTCGAGGACCAGCCCCTCGTCCACCTCGACGTCCTCGAGCTCGAGGATGTCGCAGAGCTCGTCGATCCAGTCGTGAAGGTTCACGTGACCCAGAGTTCTACGCCGGAGCGGTTCTCGCAAGCCTTACCTCCCGGTCACTCCCGTAGCCGGAGCAGGTCCTCCCAGGTGTCCACGTCGTCCGCCTCGTCCTCGATGGCAGGGACACCCACCAACCGCAGGGGAAGCATCAGCCGACGGATGGGGAGCCCGTGCTCGGACCCCTGGTCGCCGGGGGCGGAAGACAGGAGGGCGTCGTACCGATAGACCCCGGCCAGCCATTGGAGCCGGCCCCCGGCGTCCACGAGGCAGGCCCCGTCCGGCTCTCCGTCCGGCGCCTCGTCCGGAACGGCGGTGGCGAGGTCGTCGAGCAACCGGTCCAGCGTGCGTGCGCTGAACCGGACCATGTCGACGGCGAGGGCGCAGACCAGGTCGGGTGCCACCGCAAGCGCACGAACCCCGGCGAGCAGGCCTGCGGCAGGCCCTCCTCCGGGCGGGTCCTCCCGCGTCCAGGTCACCGGCCGTGAGGTCCGCACCTGCGGGCCGACGACGACGACCTCGGCCGCCACCGCGGTGGCCTCGAGGGTGTGCTCGAGCAACGTGCGCCCCGCGACCTCGATCGAGGCCTTGTCGGCACCACCGAGGCGCGCACCGGTGCCCCCGGTCAGGATCACCGCGGCCAGTCGGGCGGGTGGGGCGGTCACCGTCGCAGTCTCCCACCGCAGGTGGCAAGGTGGGACCATGCCTCACCTCGACGTGGTCGCCGTCCAGATCGCCGCCTCGCTCGACCCCGCGGAGAACAGGGACGCGCTGGAAGCTCTCGACTCGATCTGTGCCGGTCGCCCGCACCCCGACCTGGTCGTGCTTCCCGAGGCGGTCATGCGTGACTTCGGTCCTCCCGGGTCGGACATCTCGGAGTTCGCCGAGGACCTGGACGGACCGTTCGTGCAGCGCGTGGCCGAGCTGGCGGCGAAGCACGAGGTCACCGTCGTGGCCGGGATGTTCGAGCGGAGCGAGGACGCCTCCCGCCCCTTCAACACCCTCGTCGTCGTGGACCCGGACGGACTGCGGGCGACGTACCGCAAGATCCACCTCTACGACTCGTTCGGTTACAAGGAGTCCGAGCGCCTGCTGGCGGGGGAGCCGGCCCCGGTCGTCGTGGAGGTCAACGGCTTCCAGGTCGGGTTGATGACCTGTTACGACCTGAGGTTCCCCGAGATGGCGCGGGCACTCGTCGACCGGGGAGCCGAGGTCCTGGTCGTGCCCGCGGCGTGGGTGGCGGGTCCGCACAAGGTCGCCCACTGGCGCACCCTGCTGACCGCACGCGCGATCGAGAACACCGTCTATGTCGTGGCGGCCGCGCAGCCCGGCCCGCGGTACAGCGGGCACTCGATGGTGGTCTCGCCACGGGGGGAGCGGATCGAGCTCGACGAGCAGGGCGAACAGGGCGGGGAAGCGACCCGCGGGATGGTGGTCAGCTCCCGGGTCGACCGTGAGTACCTCGACGAGGTACGGGCGGAGAACCCGTCCCTGGCGAACCGGCGCCTCTGAGGACGGGCGTGCCGGGTTGATACCCTCGCGTCGCCGGATACGGGGTCCGGCTGTCCGTCGTTCGTCGTGAGGGTCTGACCTGTGGTGCGAGCCGAGCCGAAGCCCGGTCGCCGACGTGCGACCGCGCCACCGCGCCGCTCGTCACGAGCCCCGTCGACCCCGCGGAGACCGCGACCGACCGTGGCCACCCCGACGGCCATCCGTGCCGCCCGTGGGGTGTGGTTCGTCGCGTTCCTCGCGGCCCTGGCGGCGGTCGTGCTGCCCTGGACGCCGTACGACGTCCCGGCGATCGTCCCGCTGGCGGGGGCGGTAGGCATGACGACGGCCTTCACCCTCGCGCTGGCGATCCGCACCGGAGGACGGCCATGGCTGAGCGGCGGGCTCGCGCTGGTGCTCTCCACGGCTGCCGCCGTCTCCGGTTCCGAGGTGATGCTGGCCGGTGCGGCGGTCGGCACCGCGGTCGTCGCAGGCGTGCTCGCGGTGCTGGCAACGATCCCCGCGGCGCGCTTCATCGGGGTTGTCCGCGAGGTCGCGATCGCGACGTTCGTCGCTGCGGCGGGAGCGTTCGCCGTGCGTGCCTATGACGCGCAGCTCTCACTCGAACGCACCGGCTACCTCGTGATCGGCCTCTCCCTTCTCGGCGCCCTGGTCCTGGTGTACCGCCTCGGTGCGGGACTCCACGGACTCGGCCGGCGAGGCTTCGTGATGATCGTCAGTGGCGTCGGGCTGTTGGGCCTCACGCTGGCCTACACCGAGGCGCTGGCGCACTGGGGGTCGCCGGGTCTGATCGAGAGCGTCGACCGCGCCCTGCAGAACATCCGGGAGCTGATCGGGGCCGTCCCGCGCCCGATCGAGGTGCTGCTTGGCTTCCCCGCGCTCGCCTGGGGTGTCTCGACCAGAGCCCGACGCCGCCAGGGCTGGTGGGTCTGCGCCTTCGGTGCCCCCGGCCTCGCCGTCGTCGCGGTCTCCCTGCTCGACCCCGGGACGACGCTCGCGGAGTCGGGCCTCACCGTGCTGTACAGCCTGTTGCTCGGCCTGGCGGTCGGGTACGTCGTGATCCGGGCGGATCTGTTCCTCACCGGCGCGCGTGGCCGGCGTGCCCGGCGCCTCGAGGAGATGGCGGCCCACCGCCCCGAGGCGAATCGCCTCGAGGCGCTCCTGTGAGAGGCGGCCTCCGACGTACCCGGGGGCCGTCGCCTACACTGCTGCAGCGTGGCGGGGTCTGCGGAGCCCGCCCAGGAGGGGTGCCGGAGCGGCCGATCGGAACCGCCTTGAAAGCGGTCGCTGGCAGAGATGTCAGCCGCGGGTTCGAATCCCGCCCCCTCTGCTGACTGGCTGACCGAGTTCGTGCTACTCGGATCCGCCGATCTCGAGGGCGACGCCGTCGTAGACCAGGTCGTTGAGGTGCTGTCGGTGCCGCTGGAGGTCCCGGACGAGCCGCTTGAGCTCGGTGTGCACCGGCTCGATGTCCGCGGCCTCGACCACCCGCGTGCCGAGCTCGCCCAGCCTGCGGAGCAGCGCGCCGCGCTCCCGCGCAAGCGTGTCCTCGCGGCTGGCAAGCCACGCGTCGGTGTCGCCGGCACTCTCCCGGACGAGGGCGTCGTGCACACTCATCAGCCGGTGCCGGACCAGCCACCTCCACATCTGGTGGCGCAGTGGCCGGTTGAGCGCCTGCTCGAGCCCCCTGATCGCGTGGTCCAAACCAGTCACGGCGCACCTCCGGCCTCTCCCCAAAATTGGGGGTGGACCTCCGAGTGTGACTCCGCTCACACCTCTGTGACAAGAGCCATGGCCAGGTCATTTGGCTGCCGAGCCGGAGGTTGGGTGTAATCGGTGCCGTGGCCTCCGACTACCGAATCGCACACGCGCTGATCGTCCGGTTGCTGGGCGCCCTCGTGGCGGGGCTGGGGGCGTTCGTGCTGCTGCTCGCCCTGGTCGTCGGACTTCTAGGCCTTCCGTCCGCGGTGCTCGGGACCGGGATCGTCCTGGCCGTGCTGGCGCTGGTGGCGGGCGGGGTGCTGCTCCTCCGCGGTGTCGTGATCGTCCGTCTCGACGACCTCGGTTACCGTGTGCGACTGGTGCGGGGGGCCGGCGTGACGCGAGCCCGCTGGGCCGACGTCGAGGACGCGGTGGCGGCGACGGTGGCCGGGGAGCGCTGCCTGGTCCTGCGGCTCAGGGACGGGAGTACGACGACCATCCCCGTGCGCCTGCTCGCCGGGAACGCCGACGATCTCGCACGGGATCTCCAAGCGCACCTCGACCAGGGTCACGGGTACCGGCGCCTCACCTGAGCGGCATCACCCCGATTGGCTCGAGCCGCTGCGCCACGGGTAGCCTGTCCCTCGCTGCCTGGAGGTGTCGCCTAGTGGCCTATGGCGCCCGCCTGCTAAGCGGGTTGAGGGTAATCCCCTCTCGCGGGTTCAAATCCCGCCACCTCCGCCGGACCCGAACGGCCCCTCACGGAGCATCGTCTCCGGAGGGGTCGTTCGCCGTCTCTCCCTGGTCCTCCCCGGGCGCCGCGCCGGGTTCGAGGGCGGGGTCGGGGGTCGGGTCCACGGGACTACCCGGCGCGGGGTCCAGCTCGAGGTAGGGGCTGACCCGGAAGTCCCCCACGGTGCGCACGGTGATCGGCTGCAGGCCGACGGGACGCCCTTCGCGATAGGTCACCAGGGTCACCATGGCGTTGCGACGGATCTTGCTCCCGATCGCCACCGCATACGCCGCGCCGCCCGTCGTACCGGTGGTGAACGAGTAGCCGGTCTTGCCGTTCTCGCCATCGATCCGGGTGGGGCCGAGCTGCTCGTGCACGTGGCCAGCGAGGACCAGGTCGACGCAGCCCCGTTCGAGGGCGTACCTGCCGGTGTTCGCGTCGTGCACCAGGAGCGTCGCGATCCGCTCGCCGCGCTCCTCGTGCTCGCAGGCGAGGTCCGCCACGCTCTGGGCGTGCTCGCCGAAGGAGAGCCCTGTCTCGTCGCGCCAGTTGCCCAGCCCGCTGCTGCGCGGGTCGTCGGCCCCCAGGAGGCGGATGTCCTCGGGGCCCTCGATGGCCTCGCCGTCCAAGCGGCTGAAGCCCAGCTCGTCGAAGTAGGTCCCCACGAACTCTCCGTGGTCGTGGTTCCCGGTCACCACGTAGCGGTGCTCGAAGTCATCGAACGCCTGGTCGAGAGAGTCCAGACTGAACGCCTCCCACGGGCTCCCGGTCGAGGTGTCGTCGCCGGCGTTGAGGAGCACGGTCGCACCGCCGGCGTCGGCGATCGCCCGCGCGACCTTGTCCATGCCGATGTTGTCGTGCCGGTCACTGACCAGGACGGCCACCGTGTCTCCCTCCTCCGGTACGCGGATCTGGTCCGCGACCGAGGGAAGGGCCTCGATCACCTGCGTGTAGAAGGCGTGGCTCTTGGCGTAGTTGTCGAAGGCGCTCTCCACCAGGCGGCGGGTCCCGGAGGTGATGAGCCCCGCCTCGATCTCCAGTGGCTCGGCCTGCTCGGGCAGCGGGACGTCGCGCAGCTCCTCGGAGACCGGACGCCAGGTCGTCTCCTGCTCCAGCACGGGGTCGCGACGGTTCCACGGTTGCGACACCGCCACCCCGGCAACGACGAGGGCGAGACCGAACGCGGAGGCGCGGCGGAGGGTCACGTGGGCGAAGAGCTCGGAGCGGCGGCGACCACCCAGCATCCACCACAGGGTAGGTCCGGCCAGACCGACCAGTGCCCCGCTGACCGCACTGTCCTGGGCCATGTCGATCAGCGCGGTTCGGATCTTGCCGATCTCACCTTCGGGCTGGCTGCCGATCACCGCATAGCGCTCGATCAGGGCCTCGTAGGACCCCAGGTTCGTCTTGCCGAGGACGATCTCGGCACCCAGCCGCGAGCCGGAGGGGTAGCGGAGATTCGGGAGGTACGGTCCGAGGTCGAGCGTGGCGTAACCGTCGAAGGTCGGCGAGATCACCGCGTCGTGGCTCGCTACCACCGTGGTCTTGGAGCTGGCGGTGAACACCAGGCCCGCGACGGGGAGCGCCACGGCCAGCCAGACAGCCACCAGTACGCCGGCAGTGCGCAGTCGTGGTCCCATCCACCCCAGCCTAGGCCGTTGCACGTTTGTGCAGGACCCGCGGGGGCGCAGGTTTTCGAGCGCCGCGCGCGGCGCGGGTCGGGGTGCTTGCGCGCCCGGCGCGAACAGGCCACGATGACCAGGGATCTCCCCTCCGGAGTTCCACGTGGGTCATCTGAGGTCACCCGCCCGGGCCACGATCTTCTTCCCCCTGAACAGGTGCGCGCATTATCCTGACTCAGGGTCGTTTTTGCAGGTAAACGCCGCTTTTGCAGAAACGTGCACTGCACAGTCATGAGGACCGATTCGGTAGCCGGAAGTACCGGACGTGTCGGACACTTGGGACTGAGCCGCTCCTCGAGAGCGACCCCGGATCGACGAGCAGAGGTTGACCACCATGGACACGAAGCGATTTGCCGCCAGGATCATCGCCGCAGCGCTGGCCTCGGCTGTCCTCCTCGGAGGCGGATTCGCAGCGCCGGCCCAGGCCGACAGTGGTTGGGGCACCGTGAAGAAGAGCGAGCGTATCCAGCCGCTCGACAGTGGATGGGGCACAGTGAAGTAGACGTCACCGACAAATGCGTCGAGCCTGTTCGGCGCCACAGAGCTTGAGACGAGGACGCGGCAGTCATCCCCCCCGACTGCTCGATCCCAGTGCCACCCCCCCGGCCCGTCTCAACCCGCGAGGGCAGACATGTACCCACATGGTCTGCCCTCGCTCACGTCTGCGCGCCTCACCGAGACATCGGGACAGCGACTTCGGGTCAGTGGTTGGACGTCGTCAGCCGGCGGTGTCCTCTTCTTCAGCCCCCTCGCGAGGGGGCTCCGTGACGTGGGCCGCCTGGCCCATGGCGTGGCCGAGCTGGAAGCGGGTCTGCACGCCGTACTCCTCCTTCAGCGCCGCGATGTACCCCGCGTAGGTCCGCGTGCTCACGCCTAGTCGCTTGGCGCTGGCGGGGTCGCTGTGGCCCTCCACGAGCAGGCGGATCGTCATCGCCCGGACGTCGTCGGCGATCGACCTGTCGTTGCGGGCCTCGTGCGCGGTGAAGGGGCGCCCCCGCTCCCAGGCGCGCTCGAAGATGTCGACGAGATAGGCCACGACCGACTTGTCGCGCAGGGCCATGGCAATCGCGTGGTCCTCGGACCCGGGGATGACGGCCACCTCGCGGTCCACGATGATCAGCCGCTTGAAGAACTCGTCGAGGGTGCGGACCTCGCCCCCGTGTGCGGTGAGCTCGGCGACGTACTCCCGGGTCGGGGGGCTCTGCCGCGCAGAGTGCTGGTACATCGTGCGCATCTTGACCCCGCGGTCGAGTGCCTTCAGATCCCGGTTCTCCGCCTGCGCGAGCTGCTCGGCGGGCCGCCTGCCGTAGGGCTGTGCGGTCAGCAGCTCGCTGCGGGCGTCACTGATCATCATCTGGAGGAAGCTGTCGATCTGCGGGACACCCCTGAGCTCGGTGATCGGGGCGATCGCCGAACGCGTGGCGTGGCGAAAGGTCTGACCGAGCTCCGAGAACGCCTCGGCCCACTCGGCTGACTCGTTCAGCAGGTCCGCACCCTCGCGGCTCAACGGGACGACCACCCGGCTCTGGACGGAGGCAGGGTCGACGGGAAGGTACTGGGTGCCGGCCTCGTCGACGATGAGGAGCCCGAGGTCGAGCAGGAGCTGGACGGCGGTGTGGTACTCGCCCCCCTCGCTCAGCTGGGGGTCGCCGGCCGGGAGTTGGCCATGGGTCGCTGCGTTGCTGTAGACGCGGCCGGCGGCCGTCTCCAACAGCTTGCGTTCCTCAGGTCCGTATCTGCTCGTCAAGCCGACGAAGCCTCCCTCTCCCCCGGGGAAAGTATGCCCCACGGGTCACACCAGTGCGATCTCGTGCACAGGGATCCCGCGCGACGAGGGCCCCCTCCGTGGTCGGAGGGGGCCCTCGTCGATGGTCGTGCTACTCGGCGGCGCCCAGTCGCGCCTTGAGTCCGTCGAGCTCGGTCCACAGGACTGTCGGGAGGTCCTCACCGAACTTCTCGAACCACTCCGTGATCTGGGGGATCTCGGCCTTCCACTCCTCGATGTCGACCGAGAGGGCCGCCTCGAGGTCCTCGGCGCTCATGTCCAGTCCCTCGGTGTCGAGGGCTGCAGGGGTGGGCACGTGGCCGATCGGCGTCTCCACAGCCTCGGCCCGGCCCTCCATCCGCTCCACGACCCACTTCAGGACCCGGCTGTTCTCGCCGAAGCCCGGCCAGAGGAAGTCGCCGTTCTCGTCCCTGCGGAACCAGTTGACGTAGAAGATCTTGGGCAGCTTCGCCGCGTCGTTCTCCTTGCCCATGGTGATCCAGTGGTTGAAGTAGTCCCCGGCGTTGTACCCGATGAACGGCAGCATCGCCATCGGGTCGCGACGCACCACGCCGACCGCACCGGTCGCCGCGGCTGTGGTCTCGCTGGAGAGGGTGGCTCCCATGAACGTGCCGTGCGTCCAGTCGCGCGCCTCGGTGACCAGGGGGACGGTGGTCTTGCGGCGTCCGCCGAAGAGGATCGCGTCGATCGGCACGCCGTTGGGGTCGTCGTACTCGCGCGCCAGGATCGGGCACTGCTTGATCGGGGTGCAGTACCGGCTGTTCGGGTGGGAGCTGAGGACTCCGGAGGCTCCGGCCTCGGGCGTCCAGTCCTCGCCCTTCCAGGACGTCGCGTGGGCCGGCGTGTTCTCCAGGCCTTCCCACCAGATGTCGCCGTCGTCGGTCAGCGCGACGTTCGTGAAGACCGAGTTGCCCTGGTTGATCGTGCGCATCGCGTTGGGGTTGGTGTGCTCGTTGGTGCCCGGTGCGACACCGAAGAACCCGAACTCCGGGTTCACGGCGTAGAGCCTGCCGTCCTCGCCGATGCGCATCCACGCGATGTCGTCACCGAGCGTCTCGACCTTCCAGCCGGGGATCGTCGGGGCGAGCATGGCGAGGTTCGTCTTGCCGCATGCGCTCGGGAACGCGGCGGCGACGTACTTGGTCACGCCTTCGGGACTGGTCAGCTTGAGGATGAGCATGTGCTCGGCCATCCAGCCCTCGTCACGCGCCATCACCGAGGCGATCCGGAGGGCGTAGCACTTCTTGCCGAGCAGCGCGTTGCCGCCGTAGCCGGAGCCGTAGGACCAGATCGCGCGCTCCTCGGGGAACTGCACGATGTACTTGGTGTCACTGCACGGCCAGGCGACGTCCGCCTGACCGGGCTCGAGCGGCATGCCCACCGAGTGGAGGGCGGGCACGAACTTCGCGTCGACCTCCTCCATGCGGCGCAGCACGTTGGTGCCCATGCGGGCCATGACCCGCATCGAGGCGACGACGTACGCCGAATCCGTGATCTCGACGCCGAACATCGGGGAGTCGGCCTCGAGGTGGCCCATGACGAAGGGGATGACGTACATGGTCCGGCCCCTCATCGACCCCCGGTAGAGGTCGGTCATGAGGGCCTTCATCTCGTCCGGCGCCATCCAGTTGTTGGTGGGCCCGGCGTCCTTCTCCTCGACGGAGCAGATGTAGGTGCGGTCCTCGACGCGCGCCACGTCGGTGGGGTCGGAGGCGGCCCAGAAGGAGTTGGGCTTCTTCTCCTCGTCGAGTCGCACGAAGGTGCCGCTCTCGACGAGGGCGTTGGTGAGCTCGACCCACTCCTCGTCCGAGCCGGTGCACCAGTGGACCCGGTCGGGCTGGGTGAGCTCGGCGACCTCGTTGACCCAGGAGAGAATTCCTCGGTGGGTCGTGGGGGCTGTCCGGTTGTCATCGATCGACGCAGTGTCGGCGGTCATGGCCTACCGTTCCCTCTCGCGCATCTCCGGCCGCGCGTGAGGGCGGCCGGCCATCGGTCGTGCCGATGGGGTGTCGTGGAGTTCGTGATGTGGATCATCGCGTCATTGCAACGATCGTTTGGAAAACCAAACTACGCCGAAGGGGTATCCGGCGCAGCAAGGGTGCTAGTGAATGTACTCACATGCTGTCGGAGGCGGCTATTGGATCGATCAACGAGCCGGCCAAGGTGTGGCCCGGGGCACGTCCGGCCGATTTTCGTCCCGGGGAGGCTTCACGCTAGAGTTCACACCGCCCAACGGCACGCGCTCGTAGCTCAACGGATAGAGCATCTGACTACGGATCAGAAGGTTGGGGGTTCGAATCCCTCCGAGCGCGCAGATGGCCCCCGGCGGACCACCAGGTCCGGCGGGGGCTTCGTCGTTCCAGGGCGACAGCGGCTGGCGATGACCTACCTCCGGGCCTGCTACCGCCCCTGCCGATTCAGCCCCCGCGGCAAGCGTCGAGGGTAAAGTCGAGGCGTGCGCTGACCGACACCCTCTGTGTGGCCCGAGTCCCCGGCCACCCGATCACGGGAGTGCGCTTCCGGGAGGCCACCGCATGCACCGCCACGACGACCTGTACCGCTGGATCGTGCGATCCACGACGGATGGGATCTGGATCTTCGACGCTCAGGGGCGTACGACGTACGCCAATGACCGTCTCGGGGAGATCCTGGGTCGTGCACCCGAGGAGATGGACGGCCTCTCCGCCTTCGACACGCTCGACGACGTGGGTCGCGAGCAGTTCCGCGAACACCTCGCCGAGCTCGAGAGCCCCGGCACCGGAACCGACAACGTCGAGTGCAGCCTGCTCCGGGGTGACGGAACCCGGATCTGGGCGCTGATCAGCTACACCCCCCTGCTCGACGACGCTGGAGCGCGACAGGGGTGGCTGCACCGGGTCACCGAGCTGACCGACCGCAAGCTCCTGCTGGACCAGGTGCGCGCCAGCCAGCAACAGCTCGCCGAGGCCCAGTCCATCGCCAAGGTGGGCAGCTGGGGGTGGGACATCGCGGCAAACGTCGTGACCTGGTCCGACGAGCTGTACCGGATGTACAACCTCGAGCCACAGGAGTTCGAGGGAAGCTACGAGGGCTTCCTCTCCTACATCCACCCACAGGACCGGCCCATGGTGGAGGCGACGATCAGCGGCGCGTTCGCCGGGGCGAATGCGTTCGAGTTCGACGCCCGCATCATCAAGCACGGCGGTGACCAGGGGTCGGTTCGAGGCCGTGGCCGCGTCACCCGGGACGACAACGGCGTGCCGGTCCGGATGGGAGGCACGGCGCACGACATCACCGAGACGGTCCGAGCGGCAGAGGCGCTCACCGAGGCGTCGGACCGGCTTGCCGTCCTCCAGACGATGACCGCAGCGGCCAACCAGGCGGCAACCCTCGCCGAAGCGGTGGACATCGCGATGGCCGAGCTGGCCAGGCACACCGGCTGGACCGCACGGGCGGCCTACACGGTCAGCGACACCGGCACCTGCCGCGGGCTACCGCTCGCCAGCCTTCCCGCCTCCGCCACCCGCGCGCCAGGACCGAGGGTGCAGGAGGTGGTGGCCCGAGGGGTGACCTCGTGGGGTGAGGAGATCGATCGCGAGCTGGGAACTACCGGTGCGCTCGCGGTGCCGGTCGTCGCCGACGGCCGGGTCGTGGCCGTGCTCGAGTTCGTCGGCGAGGCCTTGCCTGATCCCATGCCATCCGTGCTGGAGACCGTGAACCAGGTCGCCAGCCAGCTCGCCCGCGTCGCGGAACGTGAGCGGGCGGCCCAGGACCTCGCCCGGGCACGGGACGCAGCCATGGAGGCGTCCCGGATGAAGTCGGAGTTCCTCACCACGATGAGCCACGAGATCCGCACGCCGTTGAACGGAGTCCTCGGGCTGAGTGAGCTGCTGCTGCGCACCGACCTCGACGAGCAGCAGAAGAGGCTGGCGGGCGGGGTCGACCAGGCAGGGCGGGTGCTCCTCGCCCTGATCACCGACATCCTCGACCTGTCGAAGATCGAGGCGGGCAAGCTCGAGCTCGAAGAATTCGACTTCGACGTCCGCGAGGCCGTCGGGCGCGCGGCGTGCCTGCTCTCGGCATCGGCGCGGCGCAAGAACATCGAGCTGACGGTCGCCTGCCACCCCGACGTCCCCGCTGTCCTGCGGGGCGATCAGGTTCGGTTCGGTCAGGTGGTGACGAACCTGGTGTCCAATGCCGTGAAGTTCACGGTGTCCGGCGAGGTGAGCGTCCGGGTCACCCGGGTGGCGCACACGGAGGATGGTCGCACCACGCTCCGTGTGGAGGTGGCCGACACCGGTGTCGGCATCGCTCCGGAGACCCGGGAGATCCTCTTCACCCCCTTCACACAGGCCGACTCCTCTACCACCCGGGAGCACGGAGGCACCGGCCTGGGCCTCAGCATCTCCCGGAGGTTGGCTCACGCCCTCGGGGGCGAGATCGGTGTCAGCAGCGAGATCGGAAACGGCAGCACCTTCTGGTTCACCGCTGCGTTCCGGCCCCCTGACGAGGACGCCCAGGATGCCGGCAGTGCCTCATCCCTCTCCGGACTCCACGTGCTGGTCGTCGACGACCACGAGACGACCCGCCTCATCCTGCGCGACCAGCTCCTGACCTGGGACGTGTCGGCCGACCTGGCCGCGTCGGCGGAGGACGCCCTGGTCATGGTCGCCGAGTCCGCCCTGTCCGGACAGCCCTATGCGGCGGTGCTGATCGACCTCGCGATGCCCGGAACTGACGGGCTCGGCCTTGCGGAGGCGATCAGGTCCGACCTCTCCGCGCACGAGCTGCCGCTGGTCCTGTTCGCGCCCGCCGCCGACGTCGCAGCCGAGCAGCTCTCACGACTCGGGATCCACTCGTGCCTCGACAAGCCGGTGCTCGACCGTGCGCTCCGCGACACCCTGGCGCGCATCGTCGACGGCGCGCCACACACCCAGGAGCCCGAGGTCCGGCTGCCGGTCGCGAAAGCGCAGGGAGTCGTCCTGGTCGTCGAGGACAATCCGCTGAACCAGATCGTCGCCACTGGCATACTGGAGAGTCTCGGCTACCAGGTCGTGATCGCCCACGACGGGATCGAGGCCGTCGAACAGCTCACCTCCCAGCACGAGTACGTCGCGGTGCTGATGGACTGCCAGATGCCCCGGCTCGACGGGTACGACGCCACCCGGGCGATCCGCGCGCACGAGGGCAGCTCGGACCGAGTGCCGATCATCGCGATGACCGCCGGCGCAGTGTCCGGCGAACGGGACCGTTGCCTGGGCGCGGGCATGGACGACTTCCTGTCCAAGCCGGTGTCGATGGACCTGCTGACCTCGGCGCTCGAGCGGTGGACCTCTGTCCGCCGGTCGAGCGTCGCTCAGCCGGAGGCCGACGCTGGTGTCGAGACGGAGGGCGTGATCGACAAGGACAGGCTGGACATGCTCACCAGCCTGAAGCCCGGTGACCCGCGCATGCTCTCGCGCTTCGTCGACTCGTTCCTGCACTCGACGCCGCGGGACCACGCGGAGATCCTGAGGGCAGTGGCCACCGAGGACCCCAGGGCTCTGGTCGAGACGGCGCACCGACTCAAGGGTGGCGCTCTCAACCTGGGGGTTCCTCACGTGGCGGACGTCTGCCAGCGACTCGAGGACGCCGGGGACGACGGCGACCTGCTCCATGCGACCGCGTTGAGCCGAGCGCTGACGGTCGAGGTCGAGCGGGCGACCGAGGCACTTCGCCGCATCCGCGCTCGTCTGGACGAACAACCGGCCTCGCTGGTAAGTGCTCGGGAGGAGGACCGATGAGGATCCTGGTCGCGGACGATGACGAGGGTGCCC
>Ga0299913_10002223_pt1 | contig 15164 bp, 8 predicted proteins | sample RVTome_9_FD_201360 | JGI IMG/M metagenome (GOLD analysis project Ga0299913, IMG submission 201360) | Soil microbial communities from uranium-contaminated site in the Upper Colorado River Basin, Wyoming, United States - RVT155D38 (version 2) ...
CTTCCGCCGGGTTGCGGACGAAGATCGTATCGATCTCGCTCTGGCTGAAGTCGTGCTCCCGCAGCATCGGAATGAAGCTCGTGAATACGGTGTCGAATGAGCGAAAGTCCCCGCCGCGGGGCTCTCCCACGCTGTACCAGCCGGCATCCTGTGAAACGAGCACGCGACCCAACAGGTCTTCGTCCCGCATGCGTTTCACCTTCTCGACATGCGCCGCGACCGTATCCGGTGCGACGCCGTCGAACGAGATCCACGCGCCGCTCTTTGCCGCCTCGATCAGCCGCGCCGGGTCCGGTTCCGCCTGCGCATGAATCCAGATCCAGGCGGAGGGATGAACGCCGGCCTCCCCGAGGGAAGCGAGCTGTTCGAAGGCCGCTGCGGCGAGCCTGGTATGCACGCCGATGGTCAGGCCCGTTTCGAGATGCGCAATGGCGGCGGCACGGATCAGCTTCCGTTCGATCTCCGAAAGCGGACCGCCATTGACGCTGAGCTTGATGAAGCCGGGACGGACGCCCGCGCCCTCGATGCCGTTGTCCGCTTCATCGATCCAGCGCGCGGCGAGCGCGTCGACGGATTCGGCGCGCGCCCAGGAGGGCAGAAACTGGTAGTCGGCGGCAGCGTAGGCGCCGGTGGTGCAGAGCATGTTGAGGCCGCTCTCTTCGGCAAGGCGTCGCACGACCACGGCGTGCCGTCCGATGCCGACGCCGGTGGCGTCAATGAGTGTGCGGCAGCCGAATTCGCGGATGCGCTCGAGATGCGGCAGTGCCACGTCGACGACTTCGCCGATGTCGGGCACGACCGGGTTGGCAATCTGCTCCCGGATGGGCCGCACGTCGGCGATGACGTGTTCGTGCGTCAGGGTGACGCCCATCTCGCTGGCGTCGATCGGCCCGTTCACCGTCATGACCTCGAGCTTGCCGTCTGCTCCCGCCCTTCCGGGAGCGGAAGAAAAGGCGAATGCGGCCGCGGTCGACGCTGCAACCCGGAGAAACGATCTTCTATCCATATGAACACCCATCATGTAAACGCGCATCGCCGCAGGCCCTGCATCGCTACAGCTTGCGCTCCTCCTCGGCGGTGAGCCGCAGGATGCGGCCCGGATCGTCCGTCACGAGATAGACGGCGCCGTCGGAGCCCACCACCGGCTCATAGGGACGGCCTTCGGCTTCGAAGACGATCTCTTCGTGCTGCACCCGGTCATCATCGATCGTAAGAACGCGCAAATCACGCGGCCCCAATCCGGTGACGAGCAGTTTGCCCTCCCACAGCGGGAATTCGTCGCCGTGATAGAAGGTCAGCCCCGAAACGCCGATGGAGGGTCGCCAGTAATAAACCGGCTGCTCGATGCCTGATGCCCTCGTGTCGGGTGTCAGGATCGTGCCGTCATAGTTGATGCCGTAGGAAATGACGGGCCAGCCATAGTCTCCGCCGCGCGTGACGATATTGAGCTCGTCGCCACCGCGAGGCCCGTGCTCCGTCGCCCAGATCCGGCCCGTGGCCGGCTCGATCGTCATACCCTGCGGATTGCGATGGCCACGACTGAATTCGGTGGGCAGCGCGGCCTCCTGTGCCCGGAAAGGGTTGTCCTTCGGGATGGTGCCGTCCGTCTGCAGGCGGTGCACCTTGCCGTTGGGCCGCCCCGGTTCCCGCGCAAGTTCCCGCGAGCCGCGATCGCCGACGGAGACATGCAGCTGCCCGTCACTGTCGATCGCCATGCGGCCCCCGTAGTGCCAGAAGGTTTCGGCATAAGCAGCCGGGTCTGCCTCGAACAGCACTTCCTGATCGACCCAGCGGTTATCGCGAATGCGGCCGCGCACGACGCGCGTCATCGCCTGCGCCTCGCCATCGGTCCCGGTTCCCCGCAGCTGATGACTGTAGGACAGATAGATCCATCCGTTCTGCGAATAGCCGGGGTCGATGGCGACATCCAGCAGGCCGCCCTGATTCCACTCGTGGCTGTGGACAAAAACGGCGGGCGTGCCGGACACAGGCTCTTCGGTCAACTTGCCGTTCTTCATCAGCCGCAGCCGGCCCGTGCGCTCGGTGACCAGGGCGGTCCGCGCGTCGAGGAACGCGATCGCCCACGGCGTCTGCAAACCGTCGGCGACTACTTCCACGCGAATGGCGTAGTCGAGACTTTCGGCGGTCCGGCCGTCCTTTCTGTCGTCGAAGTTCCGCGGCTCCGCCCCCTCTTCCTCTCCCTCGCGCGCGGGGAGAAACGCCGCGATTGCCGCGACCTCCTCTTCGGAAAGAGCGGCGCCGAAGGCCGGCATGCCCTGCGACACGATCCCGTTCCTGATGATGCGCGCCAGGTCGTCGGCCGAACCGCCATAGCGGTAGGTTTGCCTCGAGAGCGCGGGGCCGAGACCGGTACCCTGCAGACTGGCTCCATGGCAGGAGGCGCAGTTTCTGGAATAGAGGCCGGCTCCGTCGGACTGTGCCGCGGCCGGGATGGCGGTCCCCAGAATCGCCAGGGTCGCCAGAATTGGACAGGCCGCCACCCGGGCCGGCGATGGAACGTGCAGCACGGTCACTGAGACTAACCTCCTTACGCGCGCTCATCGGAAGCGCCACCGGTCCCATTGAAGGCCAAAGGGCTCCTGAATTTAATGTAGGGCAGCTATAGTTTTGCTATGGAAGTCGAGAAAGTTGCGATTGCGCCGGAAAAATGCGGCGTGTCAGCGAGGGAGGTTCTTAGCATGACCGCCTCCGGCGGTGTAGGCTCGGCCGGATGAGGGAACAGGCGGCGATTGGGAGCAAGCTTGGGAGCAAGTTCGACGGACCGGCGGCACGCGGAAACGCGCCGGACTTCTCCGTTGGCAGCGCCCTGATTCAACCTTCGCTCAACCGGATTTCCGTGCACGAGCGCGTCACGCAGGTCGAGCCGAAAGTCATGCAGGTGCTGACCGTCATGGCGGCGCGACCCGGCGCCGTGGTCTCCAGGGAAGCCTTTCTCGAAGAGGTATGGGCCGGAACGGGCGGCGACGATTATCTCCTGAATCGCGCCGTCTCGGAGCTGCGGAAGATTTTCGGCGACGATGCACAATCGCCGCGCTACATCGAAACGATTCGAAAGGCGGGCTACCGGCTCGTCGCGCCGATTGCTCCCGCGCGGGTGGCCGAGGCCGTTTCCGGGACGCCGTCGGCACCGGCACCGGGGCGGCGTCCGTCCGAACGACCGGGTCGTCAGGGCGAAACCTCCGTCAGGCCCGGATTTTATCGCCGCGCATCGTCGGTTTTCCGGGCCGCGCCCTTGTTCTGGGGGGTGACCATTGCCGGCGTCGGCGGGCTCGCGGTCGCTGCCCTGATCGTCCTTGGGACGGCTTCGACGAACGGGCGGAATGGCGGGCCCGGCGTCGCTGAAAGTTATGACGTTCGTCCGTTGACGAGCTTTGTCGGCCGCGAATACGAACCCGCGCTGTCGCCGGACGGCAGCCGCGTCGCGTTCATCTGGGATGGCGGCGCGGGTGGCGCCTTCGACGTCTACGTGAAGGCTATCGGAAGCGAATCCGTTCTCAATCTGACCATGAGCGAAAGCGAAGAAAGCCATCCGGCATGGTTCGCGGACGGCCGCGCCGTGCTGTTTGTGCGGCCCGACGATCAGGGAAGCTCGATCATGCGGGTTTCTGCCCTTGGCGGTGGCGCCACGCGCTTGTTGAGAGACCAGGCGGCGGCCGACGTCCGCGGCATGAGCCTTGCGCCGGACGGCGCGTCGATCGCCTACGCGCGCCGGGAAAGTGCGGCCTCGCCTTACCGGATCGTGCTGGCCTCCGTCGATACAGGAGAGCAGCGAATCGTCACCCGCCCGGAAGCGAGCACGCTGGGCGACATCGATCCATTGTTTGCGCACGACGGCCAGTCCATCTACTTCGTCCGTGCGGTGAATGAAGTCACCAAGGATATTTACCAAGCGCCGCTCAAGGGCGAGGAACCGAGACGACTGACGTCGGACTATCGGAAGATCAACGGCCTGACCTGGTCGCCGGACGGCGAAAAGCTGTTGTTCACTTCCACACGGTCGGGCATGTACGGCGTCTGGTCGATGGATCCCGACGGCGGCGATCCGCAACCGGTTCCTCTGGGCAACGAGGACGTCCAGCAGCCTTCGACGGCGCCCGGGGTCGGTCACATCGCTTACGAACAATGGACGCATCGGGCGCAGCTCAAGCGGATCGAACTTGCGCGACAGGCTGAAATCGACGCCGAAGACTATGTCCGATCGACCCGTTGGGATTCGAATCCCGCGTATGCGCCGGATGGCCGGCGAATCGCCTTTACGTCCAACCGGGCCGGACCGCAGGGCGTCTGGATCAGCGATCGCGACGGACGCAACGCCGTTCAGATCGCCGATCTTGGCGGCGTTTTTGTCGATCATCCGGCCTGGTCGCCGGACGGAAGCCTGATTGCATTCGATGCGAGCCCCGACGGACGAACGGCGATCTTCACCGTCGCACCGGAGGGCGGTGTGCCGCGCCGGATTACCGAAGGTCCGGGCGACAGTCGCAATCCCACCTGGTCGCGGGACGGAGAATGGATCTATTTCGAATCGAACTCGAGCGGGGCGTGGCAAGTCCACGCCCGGCCGGCCGGTGGTGGACAGTCTGTCAGGGTGACCGCGGACGGCGGCGTCAATCCCGGCGAGTCGGTCGACGGCGAATGGTTGCTCTACGGCAAACCGGATGCGCCAGGCCTCTGGCGCCGGCCCACCGAGGATTGGCGCGGAAGCGAGGTGGCGAGCGTTGAAGAGAAGCTCACGGGAGAGCTCGAGCTTCGGGACGGTTCGAACTGGGCCGCGGCAGACAGCGGGATTTATTTTGTCCGCAGGCCGGTGGCGGGACCGCCGGTTCTGTCGCTGTTCAACTATTCAGGCGGATCCGTGAGGGACGTCGTGGAGTTGAGTCCCTCCTTCGAAGGGTGGGGGCTTGATCTTGCCCCGGATGAAACCGAGATCATCCTGGCGGAAATGTTGATGCGTGAAAGCGATCTGCGATTGGCCACGCCGAGGCGGCAGGTCGTTCCGACGGCACGCGGCAAGGAGCAGCAAGAATGATGGGGATCCGTGCGGCATTGGCGATCGGCATCCTCGCCGGCATGTCCGGTCCGGCGACGGCGGACGTCGCCGGAAGCGAGGATCACCCGGACATCGGACGCTATCAGGGCTCGGAAATCCTGCACTACCAGGTCGAGGACTACGGCAGCACGGTCTTCGCCACCGGCCCCGTGCGCACCGAAAGCGATATCGAATCCACGACGATGACCGTCGAGGGCGCCATTACCCGCATCGTCTATCAGGTCCCAAAGGGCGTGTCGGCGCTCGAGGTATTCCGCAACTTCGAGGCGCGCGCCGCCGAAAGCAACTACGAGATCGCGTTCTCGGGCGGCCCCGCCGAAATCCGGGATTACACGTTCAAGTACAAGCACCCCGTCGAGGTACTGCGTGAAGCCGAGATCGGCAACGGGATTCACTATTTCCTCGCCAAAAAGGACGTCGCCGGCGAGTCCGGTTGGCTGTCGGTGCTGGTGGCGCCGCACGGTGGCGGCCAGGGCATCCGTGTGGGTCTCGTCGCGGCGGCGAGCAAAGTCATGGCGCAGCAGATGGTCGATGCCAGCCAGATGGCGCGCAGCCTGCAGGAGACGGGCCGGGTCGCGCTTTACGGCATCTACTTCGATCACGACAGCGCGAACCTGACGCCCGAGTCGAAGCCGACGCTCGACGAGATCGCCGCGTTCATGAATGCGCAGGCGAAACAGAAGATCATCGTGGTCGGCCACACCGATTACGTCGGCGGTTACGACTACAACATCGACTTGTCGAAGCGGCGCGCCGGCGCGGTCGTGGACGCGCTGATCACGAACTACGGCATTGCCGCGGAACGACTGAAGAGCGACGGCGTCGGCTATCTCGCCCCGGCAGCGACCAATCTCAGCGACACGGGCCGCGCGCTCAACCGCCGGGTCGAGCTGGTGCAGGACAAGTAAGGCAGTATTTCGTCGCGGAGACCGTCGTGAGCGAGTTCGTCGAACATGTGCTCGGAGTCCCGGAACACTGCGGTTCGATCCGCGTGAAGGGCATGTTCGCCTCGTTACGAGCTCATCTCACGGGACCGGGACGAGGCGCTTCAGTTCTTCGAACCAGTTCAAAGTGACGACAAGTGAGGGTGGCGGTTCATCGTTCGTGGATCGTACCGCCTTGAGCATGAGGAATCGCGCGCCGTCCCGGGACAAATCGTAAGTGCGACCTCCTCCCTGGGCTCCCGACCCTCCGTAGCCTGCGTTTTCGAACAGCATGACGACCGCGCCGGGGGTGAACGTCGGACCGGGTGTCACCGACGCCGCCATCATTGCGCCGCTGAAGTCCCGATAAAACAGCTCGGTGCCATCCGGTGACCATAACGGTTGACGCCCTCCCCCGGACGAGATCTGCCAGCGGCCGGCCCCGTACGGATCCGGATAAGAACGCACGTACACCTCGAACCGGCCCGACTCATCGGAGTCGTACGCGATCCATCGACCGTCGGGCGACACGTCCGCATTCAGCTCGTTGGCGGGACCGTAGATCAGCGGCTCGGCACGACGAGTGCCGTCGAGGGACAGTGCGTGAATATCGCGATGTTGCCCGGGCACGCTTGCAGAGAAAAGCAGTCGCTCCTCGGATGGGAAGCAGACCGCCATCTGCAGTCGCTCGCTCGAAAGAAGTCGCTCGGGCTCGCCGCTGCCGTCGGAAGCCTGGAGGAACAGATTCGTGACACCGAAGCGATCGCTACCGAATACCACGTACCGTCCGTCGGGGCTCCACTCGACAATGGGATTCCCGGCAGGATCCCGCGTGAAGCGCTCGAGCGCGTTGCGGCGGAGATCCCACATCCAGATGTCCCGTTCCGTCGGCTCCCGCACGTCGAGCGCGACCCGCGTCCCGTCCGGTGAGAGTCGGGGGTAGATGTAAGGTCTGAGTGGCGCGCCGAGCGATTCCTCGCCGCCTTGCCGGTCGACCCAGACCAGTTCCATCCGGAAATCGATTTTCCCGGCCTGATAGACGAGGGTGCCTTCGTCGGACACGGCGAAATCGAGGAGCCCGGCCTCGGATACTACCGGCACCGCGACGCCGCGCACCGCGAGACGCTCCAGATCGAATGCGACCGCATACAGCGTCCCGCCTGCCGCATAGACCAGGTGTCCGGTCGGAAGGTAGCGCGCCCGCCCGCCACCACGCAGTATCGTGCGGCGTTCGCCGGTCGTGAGATCCAGCACATCGACTCGCGCACCGGGCGCATTGGAGGCGAATCCCGGAATGTATGTGCGCGTCGGAATGACGGTAAACAAGACGGCCTTCCGCTCGGGCAGAAAATGTGGAGACACAGCCTGCTCGAGGGGATCCGGATCCACGAACAGGACCTCGGGCTCGCCGCCGTCGGCGGATATCCGGAACAGTCCGTGCATGTCCGCAAATACGATGTCCCCGCCAGTCCAGCTTCCCATGCCGCCAGACTCTGCCACCGTCGTGGCGGGACCGCCGGCGGTCGGGACTTTACTCAGCGTGTCCCAGCCTGTGAAACCGAGCCACTTCGCATCCGGAGAGAAGAACGGAGATCCCTGCACGGTACCTCTTTCCACCACGACGGCGGTCTCCAAACGATCGCGTGCCCGGACGGTGAGACCACGACCGCTGACATAGGCTAACTGCATACCGTCGGAGGAAATCGCGAGCCCGGCGCCGAGCAGGGGCGGCGGCACGCGAGCGGGAATCGAGAAGCGCGCGACCTGCGGTGGCGGTGCCCGCTCCGCGGAATCGGAGCGCACCGCAAGCCACACGACGGTGCCCGCAATCGTTGCCGAAAGCGCGGCGGCGATTGTCGCTATTGAGGCGATTCCGCCCCACCGCGTCGGACCGGACTGGATCGCCGGTTCGTCCGCGGGCTTGTCGGTGGCATCCATGAGATCGAGACGGGCGTCGCCCATGTCCCGCAGCCGTCGCCTCGGATCCTTTTCGAGGCAACGCCGGAGCAGCCGGTGGACGGTGCGCGGAACGTCGCCGGGCAAGGCGCCGAGATCCGGCTCGCGTTCGATGACTTTCGCGAAGACATCCGACGACCACTCACCCCGGAATGCGCGCTCACCGGCCAGCATCTCGTACAAAACGCAGCCGAAAGCCCAGACGTCCGATCGCTTGTCGACCGTCAGGCCACGGGCCTGCTCGGGGCTCATATAGGCCGGCGTGCCCATGACGCCGGCGCCGCCCGCGGCGAACTCGAGGGCGGTCGCCGTTGCAGCCTGAGGATTACTGCCCTCCCCGACCGGGTCAGCGATCTTCGCCAGACCGAAATCCAGGAGTTTCACCGTGCCGTCGGGGCGCAGCTTGACGTTACCGGGCTTCAGATCGCGGTGGACGACGCCGTGCTCGTGGGCCGCGTCGAGCGCCGCGGCGATCTGCTGCGCAATCTCGAGCGCTTCGGTCAGCGGAATCGGTCCATGCGCGATCCGCTCGGCCAGCGTCTCGCCTTCGACGAGCTCGAGAACGAGCGCATGCGTATCGCCGAGCACCTCGATTCCATACAGCGTCGCGATGTTCGAATGGTTCAGCGACGCAAGCACCTGCGTCTCGCGTTCGAAGCGCGCAAGGCGATGCGGATCGACCTTGAAGCGCTCGGAAAGCACCTTGAGCGCCACGTCGCGGCCCAGCCGCAAATCGTGTGCACGAAATACCTCGCCCATCCCGCCCGCCCCGATGAGCTCGCGGACCTCGTACCTGCCCAGCCGCAGACCGGACGCGAGCATATACTCAGTGCTCCGGCAAAGCGGCGGCGCGACCGACCTGCGTGACGGTCGGCATGCCGGCGGTTGACTCGCGATAGATCACGAACACCTGTCCGAAGCCGACACGGTTGCCGTCGTGCAGGCTCACCGGCCCGGTCAACCCGACCCCGTCGACGCTCGTGCCGTTCTTGCTGCCGAGATCCTCGAGCCGGGCACTCCCGGGACCGACCACTATTCGGGCGTGACGACGCGAAACGGTCGAATAGTCGAGCCAGACTTTCGATTGCGGATCGCGGCCGACCAGGTTATCGCCTTCGGCGAGCGGCAGGGCGCGATCCTTCGCCGCAAGCCAACGCGCGGCGTTCGGCCAGACGCGGCTTTCCTCTGCGCCGACAGGCGCGTCGAAAGCATAGCCCACGCGGTGGACCGTCCGGATGAAAGGCGAGTGCGGTTCGTAGCCCGCGAGTGCGCGACGCAACTCCTTCACGAGCCCGGCGAGCGTCGCATCCGAAACGACGCCGTTCGGCCACAGGCACCGGTGAATCTCGGACTTCGGCACGACTCGGGGTGCCGCCTCGATCAGCAGCGTGAGCAGACGGAACGCCTTCGGCGTGAGGTGCACCTCTTCTCCGGCACGCAAAAGCCGGCGCCGGACGGAGTCGAACTCGAATGATCCGAAGCGGGCCATAGACCTTATCGTTTTACCCCAATTCTCCCCAGGTTTCCCCCGGACACGATGGTACGCCTCCGGCACGCTGCTTACATCCGGCAGCGAAACGGAGCCGGCGGCCTCGGCCGCCCTCGCCCCCGAGTTGCCGGTTCCCGTTCGCGATTGCGATTGCGATTGCGATTGCGATTGCGATTGCGACGACAGGTAAACCTAAGGAGCGAAGATGAAAACCCGATTGATCGGCGGCTGTGCCGCCATGCTGATTCTGGCTGCGGCGCAAGTCGCGCTCGCAGAAAGTCCTCAAAAACCCCATCGACCGTTCGTGACCGTAAACGACATGCACATCTTTCCGAACGGCCCCGCCGTTGTCGGCGCCTCGATCATGACCCGGGACGGGAGCGGTGTCGATGCGACCGTGAGCACCACCGGCCTGTTCCCCGGTGGCGCCTACTCGTGGTGGTGGGTCGTCTACAACAGACCGCAATACTGCGTGGACGGGTGCAACCTCGACGACCTGCCGGTTGGCGCGACGCCGATGTCGAACGGAGATCCCCGCGTTCGGGCATCGCTGCTCTGGGGCGGCGGATTCGTGGCTGACGACACCGGCGCAGCCAACGCAGCGGCCCGTCTCGGTCGCGGCGCGCCGCCCGGGGAAGTACGCTTCGGCCCCGGTCTCTGGAACGTCAGGAAGGCCGAGATCCACATCGTGCTGCGCAGTCACGGCGAGGCCGTTGCCGGCGAGGTCGCCGAACAGATCGGCAGCTTCGATGGCGGCTGCACGCCGGAGGAGATCGCCGGCGGGCAGTGCCCGAATGCGAACGTGCAATCAGCCGCGCACACGGGAAAAGGACAGCCGTGACGTCAACGTAACGGACAACTGCCGCGGGAACCGCGTTGCGGCGCGGTTCCCCGCAGTGACTGGACCCGATCGGCACGGGTTGGAGATACCCGGAGCACAACAATGACAGCAAGAATTTGCATACTCGTCGGCTCGTTGCTCACGGCGTTCGGTGCCGCCGCGGGGTCGCCGTTGCCAGAGACCGGTCAGGTCCGGCAACCGCAGACCGTCGTCGAGCAGACACACCGCGGCCGTGGTGCGTCCACGGAGCCCAACTTCCTGGGTCCGCAGTTCGAGCGCCATCCGCATCACCGGCACGTTCCGCAGGCTCCCCGGCAGCGCCGTTTCCCGGGTGCGGCCGACACGCTGCGCTATTGGAATCGGGTCGCCATCGACGCGAGCGGCCTCGATCATACGCCGGTGGCTCCAGGCGAGAGCCGCATCTTCGGCGAGCAACTGGGACCTGGTCACGCCAGCCGGGCGATGGCCATCGTTCACATCGCAATGTTCGACGCGGTCAACGCCTTCGACGGCAGGTATCGGAGTTATTCCAGCATCCGCCCGGCACCGCACGGTGCATCGCTCGATGCAGCCATCGCGCAGGCTGCCCACGACGCGCTGGTTGCCCTCTTTCCCTCGCAGCAGCCGGATCTCGACGAGCTGCTCGCTGACGATCTCGAGCAGACCGCTTCGCGCGATCCGCGCGCAAGGCGGCTGGGCACAACCGTCGGCCGGCGCGCCGCCGCGGCTATTCTCGCGCGGCGGAAACATGACCGCTCGCACGACGTCGATCCGCAAATGGGTACCGAATGGATAACGAGCGACGAGCCGGGTCATTGGCGTCAGGATCCGATCGGTCAGTCGCCGATCGCGCTCGGTGCGAAGTGGGGCAGAGTGCGGCCGTTCGTGCTGCACGCAGGCGCGCAGTTCCGCGCTCCGCCACCGCCGGCGATGGCGAGCGAGGCGTACACGCGCGCTTTTAACGAAGCGAAGGCGCTCGGCGGCGACGGTGTCACGACGCCGACCGAACGCACCGCCGAACAGACCGAGATCGCCACCTACTGGGCATACGACGGCACGCCGAGCTTGTGTGCACCGCCGCGACTCTACAATCAGATCACAGCCGAGGTGAGCAAGCGCAGTACCGACGTTATCGAACTCGCGCGCTTGTTCGCGCTGGTCAATGTCGCGCTGGCCGACGCCGGCATCGCGATCTGGGAATCGAAGTACCACTACGATTTCTGGCGGCCCGTCACGGGCGTTCGCGAAGCGGACGAGGGTACAGGGCCCACGGCCGCCGGCGACGGCAATCCCGCGACCTTCGGCGACCCCGGGTTCGTGCCGCTCGGCGCGCCTGCGAGCAACCTTGCCGGCCCGAACTTTACGCCGCCCTTTCCTGCTTACCCGTCAGGTCACGCCGGTTTCGGCGGAGCGCTATTCCAGATCCTTCGTCGCTTCTACGACACGGACCGTCTGGCCTTCACCTTCGTATCCGATGAACTCAACGGCGAGACCGTAGGCAACAATGGTGAGGCTCGGCCGTATGTCCCGCGCAGCTTCGCGTCGCTCTCCGAAGCCGAGGAAGAAAATGGCCAGAGCCGCATCTATCTCGGCATCCACTGGGAGTTCGACAAGACCGCCGGCATCGCTCAGGGGCGGCGCGTCGGCGACTACGTCTTCGACCACGCCTTTCAGCCCGCGCCAGACCGTGGGCGTAGCGGCCACCACCAGTGAGGCCTCTGCGTCCACCGAGGGCAACACACTAGCAGTCGTCAAGAGGATGGGTATCCTCGCCGGACCGGCCGTCACGCTTCAGCGGGTCGCGGAGCGTCCCGTGCTCGTCTCCAGTGCACGGAGATCGCGGCCGCGGGTCTCGCGACCCCAGAAGCGAATGAGCGCGAGCGAAATCACGCTCGGTATCACGATGACCAGCGCGACCGCACCGAAAAGCGGCACGATGCCGAGAACGGCCAGCCCCTGCGCCAGTACGCCGCCCAGCTTGCTGCATCCGGCGACCCAGCCCGTCGCGCGCCCGCGCACGCGCAGCGGGTAGTTCTCCGCCGTGTACGGCAGCAGGATCGCGATGACCCCGCAGGAGCCGACGACCAGTACGGTAAGCGGGAGAATCGGGTTCGCGAGCGCCTCGACACCGGTGCTGCGCGCGAGCAGGCCCAGCAGCCCGAGCGTCATCAACGCCAGCATCACCACCAGCGAACCTCGGGTGCTCCAGCGGCTGTATAGCCAGGTGCTGACAACGATCACCGGCGCGGCGATTAGCGTGGACTGCGCGATCAGGCCGCTCGCCGCGCCGACCGTACGGCCTTCCGCGACGAGTTCGCCCGGCAACCACAACAGCAGCCCGAAGTTGACGAGGCTCCACGCCAGCGCGGCAAGGGTCAGCGCGACGGTCACGCCGAAGCGGCGCCGTTCGAGCGGCGGGAGATGGGGATGGTCCTCCAGTTCCGGCTCCACAGGATCGTCAGAGGCCGGCGCGGTCGTCACGCCGAAGCGCGCGAGCATGGCGCGCGCCTCCGCCCCGCGGCCCATCTGCTGCAAAAACCGCGCGGACTCCGGCAGAAACGGGCTCAGCGCAATGAGAATGAGGCCCGTCGGCAGGTTCAGGAACCACATGATGCGCCAGCCGAAAGTCGGCTGCAGCAACGCCGACAAGGCGCTCGCGGCAAGAAAACCGCCGACGGCGCCGATGCCGCCGACCAACACCAGGAACCAGCCGCGATGCCGCGTTGGCATGATCTCGGCCAGCAGCGCATAAGTGACGGGCAGCATGCCGCCGGCCGCCAGACCCATCAGCCAGCACATGAACACGTTCCACCAGAAGCTCGGCATCGCACCGCAGATGGAGGTACCGATGAACATGACGGACGAGAGCAGGATCGTCGCGCGGCGCCCGTAGATGTCGGCCAGCACGCCCCAGATGAACGAGCCCAGGGCCGTGCCGATCAGCGCCGCCAGCGGTAGCCACGCCACCATGGCCCCGTCGACGCCGTACTCGATGCGCATGCCGGGCGTCACGAAGCCCAGGGTCGCCGGTTTCATGATGTCGATGATCAGTGCGAGCCCGAGCAGGGCGGCGATCCACCAGTGGCTGCGGCTGAGCGGTGCGTCCTCGGGCGGCGCAATCTTCTCGATCACGCGCGGCACATCCTTGCGAATCTTCGGCAGCAGGCCCCAGCCCGTCAGCGCCACGCCGCCCACGATCAGCACCATGCCCCACCGCATGCCGGCGTCCATCGGCATGCCGGCCATGACGTAGCCCGCATCGCTCGCCATAACGAACATTGGCACGTGCAGGATGACGCCCGCCGTGACGACGGCACAGCCCAGCCAGAAGGCGAACGCGTTCTGTCGCGCGTCGAGGACGGCGGTTCGTGTATGCATCAAATCAGGGACTCCCGGCGGTCCGCAGATTCTCCACGCTAAAGCGCGTCCAGGCAACGCTGTCGCAAAGCCCGCGCTTGCAGGCGACCTTCGACCACCTGCCGGCCCGCCCGGTCGAACGACTTGTAGTGCTTCTTGCCAGTGACTTCTATACTGGCCGCATGGATCCGTTGCCAACTCTGACCACAGAAATGGCGATCGTAATGATGCTCGTCGCGTTCGCGATAATCCTTTTCGCGACCGAGTTGATGCGAGTCGATCTCGCCGCAATATTGCTGATGACGCTTCTGGGTCTGTTGATATTCGTGCCCGGACTGGAAGAGTTACTGACGCCCGACGTCCTCTTTTCCGGTTTTTCGAGTAACGCCGTCGTCTCTATCATCGCCGTCATGATCCTGGGCGGCGGCCTCGACAAGACTGGCGCCATGGAGCGCGTTGCGTGGGCGATCCTGCACTACGGCGGCAAGTCCGAACGGCAGATCATGGCGTTGATCTCGGGCACGGTGGCCGTTATCTCGTCATTCATGCAAAACGTCGGCGCTGCCGCTCTGTATCTCCCGGTGGTATCCCGTATTTCCTCGCGCGCCAGGATTCCGATGGCGCGGCTCGTGATGCCGATGGGGTTTTGCGCGATTCTCGGCGGCACTCTGACGATGGTGGCATCCAGTCCGCTGATCATGCTGAACGATCTCATCGACAATGCGAATGACCGCCTCGCCTCGGCTCAGGCAATGGAGTCCCTGGGCCTCTTTTCGGTCACTCCGCTGGGCATCGCCCTGGTCGCTGCAGGATTGATGTTCTTCTTGTTGTTCGGCAGCGCTATGTTGCCCCAAAGCAAGACGGACAGCATGGTGCGCGGAACCGGGACCGCGCGTTTCATGCGCAGGCTTCACGGTGTCCACGCGGCCGTCCGCGAGGTCGAGGTACCGGTCGAGAGTATCCTCGTTGGCAAGAAGATCGTCGACGTGCAGTTGGAATACGACGTCCGCATCGTCGCGTCCCGATACGCAGGAAAAGTACTGGTCGCCCCGCCTGTCGATGCGCCGATCGCCGCCCCTGCGTTGCTGGCTGTCATCGCCCAGCCGAACAGGCTGAAAGAATTTGTCGCAGCGGCGGGCCTGATATTGCGACCCAAACTTGTCGAATTCCGCCACATGCTTGCCAGGTCGATCGCCGGCGTTGCAGAAGTCCTGATTCCCCCGGATTCCCAACTGGTCGGTCACACAGCAAAAGATCTGCATTTTCGATTGACCTACGGGCTCAGCCTGCTGTCGATCATTCGCGGAGGGAAGCCGATCACGGACAAAGTCGCCGCGGTGCGGATCCAGGCGGGCGATATGCTGGTTTGCCACACGCGCTGGGAACACCTGGCGCGGCTCGAAAAGGACCGTGATTTCGTGATCGTGACCACCGACTATCCACGGGAGGCACGGGAACCCTATCATCTCGCGCTGGCGCTGACTTTTTTTGCGCTGTCGATCGGCATGATCGTCTTTACCGATATCG
>Ga0299913_10002224_pt1 | contig 15164 bp, 8 predicted proteins | sample RVTome_9_FD_201360 | JGI IMG/M metagenome (GOLD analysis project Ga0299913, IMG submission 201360) | Soil microbial communities from uranium-contaminated site in the Upper Colorado River Basin, Wyoming, United States - RVT155D38 (version 2) ...
TCGGGATCCCCGACACGCCACCGGATCGTTGTGCTGGCCCACCACGGTGGGAACGCCATGGTCCGCCACGCGACGGCGCGGTCGCCACGCTCGACGGCGAACTCGAACGGCTGGGGTACGTCGGGGAACGAGATCCGGAACTCGCCTCCGTCCTTGCCCGGGTCGCCGTCCACGGGACGTGACCACCACCGTTCGACGCCGTCGGGCGTCGTCAGTGCCTGCATCACCGTGTCGGGGTCGGTATCCATGTCGAACTGCATGCGGACCGCGTAGTCGCCCATCGGACGTGCTCCTCTCGTCTATTTTAGTCATTGGTAATATAGCGGGGCCGTGCACATACTTCAACTCGGACTAAAGTAGGTGCGTGGACGCATGGCAGATCGTCGCTGAGCCGCGACGCCGCGAGATCCTGCGGCTCGTCTGGGACGACGAGCTGTCGGCCGGCGACATCGCCGACCGGTTCGACGTCACCTTCGGGGCGGTGTCGCAACACCTCGCCGTGCTCCGCGACGCGGGGTACGTCACGGTCCGTCGTGCCGGCAATCACCGCTACTACCGCACCGACAAGGAGCGGCTCGGGCCGCTGCGACCGGCGTTGGAGCTCATGTGGACGCAGACCCTCGACGATCTCGCCGACGCCATCGAGGCCGAGCGGACGGAGCCGACCGATGACGAGTGAGCCGGCGACCCTCGTCGTCGAACGCCGTGTGGACGCCACGCCCGCCGCGGTCTACGCCTACCTGACCGACTCGGAGCGCTGGGCGCGGTGGCAGGGCGCCGAGGCCACGATCGACGCGCAGCCGGGTGGCCTGTTCCGCATGCGAATGGGCAACGGCATGTGCGCACGCGGGCAGTTCGTCGAGCTGGTCCCCGATACGAGGGTCGTCTTCACGTGGGGGTGGATCGACATGCCGGACCTCCCGCCCGGCTCGACGATCGTCGAGATCGACCTGGAGCACGACGCCGGCGGCACGTTGATCCGCCTGACCCACCGCGACATGCCGGCCGACCACGCCGACATGCACCGCGTCGGCTGGGAGCACTACCTGGCACGCCTGGACGTGTGCGCCGCGGGCGGCGACCCAGGGCCAGACCTGGGCGCCGGCGCCTGAGCTGTCCGACCTGCGATGCTCGCGCCCCGCGCAGCGCCGACGTGGGGAGGGCGAAGGTGCTCCGCGGTGGCGTTCGTCCAGATCAGTGTGAGGCGCACGCGTCCAGGTGCAGGTGCTGCCGGCATTCGGCGTCGGTCAAGGCACGGGTCAGCTCTGAACGCGCGATCGTGATCAGATCGTCGAGCTCGAGTGCCCAGATCCGAAGGTTGCCGTCCACGTCGGCCGAGGCGAGGCGCGTACCGTCGGGACTGAAGGCCAGACTGGGAACCCCTCCCTCATGGCCCGCCAAGGTGAGACCTTCCAGACCGGTCGACGTGTCCGACAACCGGATCGTGCCACTGGTTCCCGAGGCCGCGACCGTTGCGCCGTCGGCTGTGACGGCGACCGCGAACAGCTGACCCGAGTGTCCGCGGAAGTCCGAGACGGGTTCCCAGGACGCGACGTCCCAGGCGATCACCCGCGCGCCCGGGTGCGCCGTGATCAGCCGAGTCCCATCACGTGTGAACACGAGGTCGTTGGCCGCCGTGGGGAGCGTCTCGACGACTTCGCCGTCCAGGACGTCCCAGATCCGAATCCGCCGATCGACCTCACGCTCATGGACGGCGGAGACGGCCAGCAACCGTCCGTACGGGCTCAGGGCGATCGCGGCGATGTCGTAGCCGCGCTGCTCTCGGAGCACATCCACCCGGTCCGCCGAGCCGTGGGCGACCTTCACCACGCCGGAGTCGTCCGAGCTCGCCATGAGATCCCGTTGTACTGCGACATCTGACACAGAGGCGTCATGGGGAACGGTGAAGCGCAGCTCACCCGTCGTCGCGTCCCACACGGTTGCCGAGTACGGGATCTCTGGGCCCGCCGCCGTCGGTCCCGCTGATGCGGGCAGCTCCTCACTGACGTTGACCGCGCCCGCGATCAGCCGACGGTCGGGGCTGACGTCGAGGGTACCAACCGTCGTCGCGGCCGTGGCATGGTCGTCGATCCTCAGGATCGCGGAGCCGTCAGCGGCGTCGTGCACCGTGATCGCGCCATCTGTGGCGGCTGCCGCGACACGATCGTCGTCGACGAACACGGCAGTGTCGAAGCCGGCAGCGACCGGTAGCGACGCCCACTCGGCATCACCGGAGGTACTGACGTCCCAGATCGACACGGCGCCGATCTCGACGTCGCCGGTCATGACCTGACGGCCATCGGGTGAGAACGCGACCCCGACGACTCCGTCCGTCGTGTCGCTGCTGGCGAGTGACTGCAGTTCCTGGGCTCCGCCCTCGCCGACGCGCCACACCTTCGTCGTACCGTCGAAGCTGCCCGTCACGACATGGGACGAGTCACGCGCCCACGCGACGTCGCGGACCCCGTGGACGTGGCCGAACAGCGTGGATTCCAGCGCACCGGTGCGAGCGTCCCAGATCCGTGCCGTCCCGTCGTAGTTGGTCGCAGCGATCCGGCGGCCGTCGGGGCTCCATGCGACGGCCCCGGGGATGTCCTCACCGCCTCTGAGGACGCGCAGCTCGTCCCCGGAGGCCACATCGTGCACGGAGATGTCCGGCGTGGCTTCGGTGCCGACCGCGAGCTTCGAGCCGTCCGGACTGATCGCGACAGCCAGTGCATCCTCTTCGACGGTCACCGTGCTGATCACCCGGTCCCTCGCCACGTCCAACACCTTGACCCAGTGGCCGTCGTCGGACGCGGCGGCCAACAGTGAGCCGTCGGACGAGAACGACGGACTCCAGACCTCGACCCCCGCGTCGACAGTCTCGGCGACTAGGTCGCCGGATGCCACGTCCCACACGCGAAGCGCTCCGTCGTCGCCGGCGGTCGCGAGCAGGACGCCGTCGTCGCTGAACTCCACGTCATTGATGTCGATGTCGTGCCCTCGCCACCTCCGGACGGACTCCCCGGTCGCGGCGTCGCGGATGTCGATGATGCCTGAGTCCTCGGGCCCCTCGGTAACGAAGACGCCGTCTGTGCTCCAGTCGAGCGCGCCGCCGACGTCGGGAACCCGGAGGTCGATCCGTGACGCCCCGACGGCGCGGTGCAACGCTTCTTCGGCCTCGCGCAGGACCGTGCCGTGGGTGTCGCGGGTCGTGTTGACCGCCTCGATGGCCAGCAGCATGCTGCGCTCGGGGTCGACGTCGAGGTTGGCGTCGGCCGCCGCGGCGAGCTCACGCGCGGTAGCGATGCGTTCCCCACGCTCGGCCCGTACCGCCTCGTCGGCGGCGCGACGGGCCTGGGTGACCGCGAAGACCGTGAGCCCACCTGCGACCAGCGCGGCGACGGCGAACACGCCGACGAGGGTGCGCAGCCGACGCACGGACCGCCGTTCGAGCGCGTGCTCGCGCTCCTGGCGTGCCGCCTCGCCGGCGGCGGCCCGGTCACGGTGCTCCAGGGAGGAGTCGACGTACTCCCGCTCGGCGTCCGTGGCCGTCAGCGTTGAGTCCCGCAGCCACGCTTCGTACTGCGCGAGCCGGGCGCCGGTCGCCAGGAACGACGGGTCGCGATCGGCGGCTGCCCAGTCAGCGGCGGCGGCCTGCAGTTGCCGCTGGATTCGCAGGTCATCGCGGGCCGCGTCGATCCAGCCGCGCAGGCGCCGCCACTCGCGCAGTAGGGATTCGTGGGCGACCTCGACAGTGGGCGCACGGGTGTCCGCGTCGCGGTCGAACGACAGCAGGCGGGCGTCGCCGAACGCGTCGAGCACGCCGGGCATCGCGTCAGGTGCCAGCGCGGTCACGTCGGCCACGCCAGCGCGGCGGCGGGTGTCCTCAGTGCCCTCGCCTGGGGTGACCAGCCGCAGGAACAGCTGGCGCGTGGCCTGCTGTGCCTGGTCGGGCAGGCCCGTGAACACCGCCTCTGCGCGGCGGGTCAGCGCTCCGGCGATGCCACCGATCTCCCGGTACGCCCCGACCGACAGCGTCGCACCCGACCGCCCGTCGAACAGCTCGGTCAACGCGTACTGCAGCAGCGGCAGTGCACCCGGCTGGTCGCCGACATCTGCGACCACCTGGGCGATCAGCGCGCGGTCGACACCGATGCCGACCTGTTCCGCCGGCCCCGTGACCGCCTGCTCGAGCTCGTCGGGGCCGAGTGGTCCGACGACCTCGGTACGTGCCTGCATGAGCCCGCTCAGGCCACGATGCGCCAGCGGTCGATCGTAGAAGTCGGCCCGCAACGTGACCACCACGCGCAGACGGCTGCCCGTGGTGGTGACTGCGTCGACCAGGGCGTCCGCGAAGCGCTGTCGCATGTCAGCGTCCTCGACGAGGGTGAACAGCTCCTCGAACTGATCGATGACCAGCAGCAGCTCACCGTCGTCGGGCAGGATCTGGGAGACCGCCGCATCCAGTCCCGCGGCGCTCAGATGTTCGGCGAGGTCGTCGGGCGGGTTGATGGCGACGCCGCGCAATGCAGTGGCGAGCTCGTCGAACGGCCGCCTGCCGGGCATCATAGGCGCCACGAACCAGGCATCCGAGCCGTCGAGCGCGCCTGAGCGTAGCGCCGGCACGAGTCCGGCGCGCACGATCGAGGACTTGCCGCTGCCCGATGGGCCCACGACCGCAAGGAAGCGCGCGGGGGCGCTGCCGTCCCGGAGTCGCGCGAGCAGACGGGCGACGATCGCGTCACGACCAAAGAAGTCGGAGGCGTCGCTCTCCGTGAAGGGGCGCAGCCCCTTGTAGGGGTTGCGCAGCGTGGGCGTGGCGGGGTGGCGTAACGTCTCCACCGGTGGTGTGGCCGCTGCGAGCGTGGCAGCTGCGGCTCGCAGGTCGGTGAGCAGCTCGACGGCGTCGCGCTGTCGTGCGTCGGCCTCGGGCGCGGTTGCCCGACGCATCACATCGCCGACCGCGCCGTCCGTGTCGGGCAGGAGCTGAGACAGCATGACGCCGAGCGCGTAGACGTCGGACCGCGTGCCGTCGCCACCTCGATCGCTCTGTTCGCGCGACCGGTCCGCCCCGACGCGATGCGCGTCCCGCGGGGGCGCGCCACCGTCACCTGCGATCACGAAGTCGGACAGGTAGGCGTTGCCGTCCTCGTCGAGCAGCACGTTCGAAGGTCTGACATCGCCGTGCACGACTCCCTGGTGATGCGCGGCCGCGAGGGCCTGCGTGATCTGGTCAGCGATGAGCAGCGCGTCGGCGCGGTCGGGAGGACCGGCCCGGTCGAGCAGATCGCGGAGGCTGCCGCCGCGCATGAAGCGCATGACCAGGTAGGCACCATCGGGATCGCGCCAGAAGTCGTACAGCGGCACGACGTGGGGGTGCTCGATCCGTGCGATGGGCTGTGCCTCGGCGTCGAAGCGGCGGATGAAGTCCGGATCGTTGACCAGCGCCGGATGCGCCGCTTTGATCGCGACGTCGCGGTCGACGCCAGGTTGCGTCGCGCGCCAGACAATGCCGAACGCCCCCTCGCCGATCCGTTCGACCAGGCGGTAGCCCTTCAGATCCGAGACCCCCGACTGAAGCGACGGATCCTGTCGGAGCACCTGCTCGTGCAGGCCCCGGAGCTCGGGCGACGGATCGATCCCCAGCTCCTCGGCCAGCAGGGCACGGACTCGATCAAAGGCCGCGAGTGCACCCGCCTGGCGGCCCGACCGGTACAGCGCACGCATCAGCTGGCTCCATAGCCGCTCGCGCAAGGGATGCTCGGCGGTCAGCGCCTCGAGTTCTCCGACGAGATCGCGATCACGTCCCGCGTCGAGGTCCGCCGCGATCCGGTCCTCGATGGCGGCGAGCCGCAGTTCTTCGAGTCGTGCGATCTCTGGCTGGAGCGATGTGGCATCGGACAGATCCGCGAACGGCGGCCCATGCCACAATGCAAGCGCCTCGCGCAGCGTGTCTCCCGCGGCTGTCGGATCGTCGGGCCGCAGTCGGCGGCCTTCGGACGCGAGATGTTCGAACTGCATCCGGTCGACGGCATCGCGGTCGACCTGCAGCCTGTAGCCCTGCCCATCGCCGACGATGCGATCAGCACCGAGCGCCTTCCGCAGATGCGACACATAGCCCTGCAGGGTGCTCCGGGCCGCACGTGGAGGATGGTCGTCCCACACCGCGGCGATCAGACGGTCCACCGGCACGGTGTGGTTGGCGCGGATCAGCAGATGCGCCAGCACCAGCCGCTGCTTCGGCCCGCCCAGCGACCGGCTCTGGGCAGCGTCGGACACCCCCATAGGACCGAGGCAACGGAACTGCATGGTGATCCCACCGCCGGCGACGTCAGCTTAGGCCCCGCCCGGCAACAAGGGAAGCGCGTTGACAGATGTCCCGCGATCAGGCCGCAGACAGCTGACCTGCGGTTCTCCGGCTTCCAAGCGATCCTCAAGCGAACCGCACCCAGGCTGCAAGAGGTCCCGGCCACCGTGCCATCACCGTCGGCGGACAGGCCCCGGCGAGGCATCTGGAAGGGACCACCATGACAGCGCACACCGGCACCGCCGCAGCTGCGAACACCGCGAAGCCGGCTCTGATGACCAGCACGCCTGGGTTCTGGTCTCTGGTCGCGGCGGCCGTGACCATGACGATCCTGCTGACCGGCTGGACCGCCGCGCAGGCCGTCGTGATCAACGACGCCGTGAACGGCAATGGCCCGAGTCACCCGTCGATCCGTCAGCTCGAGCGACAGGCGCAGGGTGACCACGCGCAGCACTACTCGATCCGACAGCTCGAGCGCGCCGCGGAGGTCGAGCGTCAAGCTCTGCAGCACCCCTCCATCCGTCAGGTCGAGCGGGCCACGTCGGTGACGGTCGAGCCTCCGCGGTTCGTCTCGATCCGTCAGGTCGAGCGGGTCGCCCAGGAGCGCAGCGACCAGCTCCGCCGGCTCGAGGTCGCTGAGACGCAGCGCTTCACCAACCAAGCCGACGTCACCGGTGAGCTGTCCCCGGAAACCACCGGACCGACCCAGCGTGAGCTCGTGTACATGGAGTACACCGAGCTGCGGCGCTTCCGCAACCGCGCCCCGGCCAGCGCGCTGCCGGCGCTGGACGCCGAGATCGAGCGTCTGCGGACGGAGCTGCGCTGACGGCCCGCCGCGTCGACGTCACCCCTGACCGATGCCCCGCCGCCCTGGCGGGGGCATCGGCTGTCTGTGGACTGCGTCAGCTACCGAGCGCGATCGGCAGTGCGCACTGGCCGGGGAGCACGTGAGCCGGAGCAGCGTCCTGCGAACCTGGGCGCATCGCAGGCCCGTCGTCGACGGCCGGCCGGAGGAGGATGGCCGGCAGCAGCGACGTCTGGTCGGATCCGGGCCGAAGGCGACGACGGCGGTGGTGCGAGCACACGTAGACGCCGTCGCGGTAGTGCCAGCGGACGAAGACCATGCCCCCATCGTAGAACGTTTGTTCGGTGTGGAGTCCAGTCCCAATATGTGGTGACCGGGCTACACGCGGCAGGGTCAGCGGCGCTTCGTCTTCGTCGCGTGGCCGACCGCGATCGCGTCACGTGCCCACGCGTGCAGCCGGTCGTGGTCCTCGAGCACGTCCACGGGCACCGACCAGTAGGGCATGGACATGAACTGCTCGCTGCCGGCGTCCGCGTAGCGCGCCCGCGTGTCGTCGTCGACCTTGAAGAACAGGGTCGACTCCCGGTCGAGCAGCGCGAACATGTCGCCGTCCTCCCAGATGCCGTAGCCGCCGAACATCCTGCGGCCGGTGACCGCCCCGAGCGGCTCGAGCATGTCCATCACGTACGCGACGTAGCCGTCGTCAAGTGCCATCGTCCGGCTCCTCGTCCGAGCGAATGAGGATACCGCCGCGAATTCGCAGCGCGCGGCCGTTGCACACGCGGCCGGCCGGGGTAGCAACGGTCCATGAGCACCGACACCACATCGCTGGACACCGCGACACGCAAGGAGCTGTACGCGCTCGCCAAGGAGCGCGGCCTCGAGGGGCGCTCGTCGATGAGCAAGGAGGAGCTGGTCGCCGCTCTGCAGAGCGGCGACCGGAGCGACGGTGACGCGCCGTCGGCGGGAGCGGACACCACCGATCAGGCTCCCGTGCCGTCCAGCGACGACGCCCCGGAGGCCGCCGACGAGACCCCTGCCCCGTCCACCGACGATGGTGCCCCAATGGCCGCCGACGACGTGCCCGTCGCCGACACCAGCCCCGGCGGCCAGCAGCCGGCCGCGTCGCGGTTCGACGCGTTCACCATGCTCGCCGACGCCCGCGCCCGCGGCGAGCTGGTCATGCTGCCGCGCATCCTGGACGGCAACGACCGGCGGCTGCACGTCCGACAGACCCTGCGCGAGGACCACCAGACGCGCATCGCCAACCGTCACGGGGACGCGCAGGCCAAGTTCGACAAGCTCGCCGACTCGCTGTACTCGTTCTTCCGCGGCACCTGCCTGCTGTTCTACCGGGACCTGGCTGGTGAGGACGCGTGGATGCCCACGGTGCTCACGCTCGGCGACGTCCACCCGGAGAACTTCGGCGTGATGCCAAGCGCCGACAACGTGCCGATCTTCGGCGTCAACGACTTCGACGAGGCGTACTACGCGCCGTTCACGTGGGACCTCAAGCGTGGAGCGGTCGGCTTCATGATCGCCGCGGAGGAGGAGGGTGGCCACAGCCCGAAGCGCCAGCGCAAGATCGCCCGGCGGTTCGTGCGGGGCTACATCGACGGGATCAGCCGGTACGCCGACGACCCCGTGGAGCACGAGCACCAGGTGCGGCTGGACAACGCACCGAAGCTCATCCGCAAGCTGATCAGGAGCGCGATGCAGGACCGCGCCGAGTGGCTCGCCGACGACCACCACGACGAGTACGGGCGCGGCTTCCGCGCCGAGGACGAGCTGGTGCCGATCAGCAGCCGCCGTGACGAGTTCCAGGCGCTGATCGACCGCTTCGTCGAGGAGAACGACGTCGACGTGCCGGCCCGTGCCGGCGGGATGCGGGTCAAGGACGTCGCTGGGCGCAAGGGCGCGGGCACCGCCTCGCTGGGCCTCGCGCGCTACTACATCCTGATCGAGGGCCCGAACGCCGATGCGTCCGACGACCTCGTCATCGAGCTCAAGCAGGCGCGCCGGTCCGCGCTGGCGGGGCTGGTCCCGCCGTCGGAGTACAACTTCGACGGGCACGCCGACCGCATCGCCCATGCGCACGGCGTCCAGTTGGTGCGCGGCGACGTGTTCTACGGCCACATCGAGTTCGAGGGCATGAGCTTCATGTCACGCGAGCGCGCCCCGTTCCGCGACGACATCGACCTCGACGACCTGTCCAAGAGCCAGTGGATGGACTATGCCGCCATCTGCGGGAAGTCCCTGGCGCACGCCCACGCGCTGTCGGACGACGTCGGCGAGCTCGAGCACGACATCGAACCCAAGATCGTCGCGGCGATCGGCAGCCAGAAGCTGTTCATCGACGACATCGTGCGGTTCGCCGAGGAGGCGGCCGACCGCGTGCGTCGCGACCACGAGCTGTTCGTCGCCGACCATGAACTGGGCGCGTTCGCCAGCGTCGACGTCGTCTACCGCTGACGCCAACGGAGGTCGTCCTCGCCGAGCACGGTCAGGCTCGAGCGGCGCCACCTGCTGTGTGCCGTCACGGCAGCGACGCTGGACTGTTGATCACGCGTCGTTGCGGCACCTCCCGCGTCGCGTGGGTGAACTGACGTAGCGTAGTCGCTGTATCACTTGCGGGAGTTGGACCGTGCGCCACCTTCGCGCAGCGCAGCGCCAGGGCACGTGCAGGGTGAGATGAGGTGAGCAGCGCATGCCCGTGGACGGGTTGGAGGAGGTCGGCACCGACGCGCGGCGACAGCAGGTCGCCAAGGCGGTCACGCGCTGGACCGATCAGCTGATCGACCTGTCGGGCCGCAACCAGCTGCTGTACCACCGCAGGCTGAAGACCGGCACGCTGGACCTCGCGCAGGCATCGGCACCGTCACTGGCCGCGCTGCTGTCGGAGATGCCGGTCCGGCTGTCCCAGCTGTTCCCCGACGCACCGCACAGCGATGACGCGCTCGCCCGCGCCCGGGGCGTGCACCGGCGTGCACAGGCCCACTTCGAGGAACGTGGCATCGAGACGCTGTTCCTGGCGCTCGGCCTGGCCACCTGGGAGACCACGACCAGCAGCGCGACGCCGGCGGCGCCCGTGCTGCTGCGCCCGCTACGGTTGCAGCCCAGGGGCGCCGCACGCAACGACTTCGACGTCCGCCTCCACGGTGACTGGCAGGTCAACGGCACGTTGCTGCACCTGCTGCGCACCGAGTTCGCCGTCCACATCGACCCCGACGACCTGCTCGCGCTGCTCGACACGACGGCCGACCTCGACACCGCGCCGCTGTTCGGCGAGCTCACCGAGGCGGCGGCCGACGTGCCGGCCTTCGCCGTCGCCGACGCTGCCATCATCGGCACGTTCGCCTACACAAAGCTGCCGATGGTCGTTGACCTGCGCGACAACATCGCCCAGCTCGCTGCGCACGACCTGATCGCCGCGGTCGCCGGCGTCGAGGGAGCGCAGGAGGCCCTCCGGGAGCTGCGCCGCCACGAGGTGGACGCGTCGCGCCCCGACACCATCCCGCCCGACGAGGAGTTCCTGATCCTCGACGCCGACGCGTCGCAGGACGCTGCGATCAACGCCGCGCTCGACGGGCAGCCGGTGATCATCCAGGGCCCGCCCGGCACGGGGAAGTCACAGACGATCGCCAACCTGATCGCGGCGCTCAGCGCGCGTGGCAGGCGGGTGCTGTTCGTGGCCGAGAAGCGGGCCGCCATCGAGGCGGTGACCACGCGCCTCGACCGCGCGGGCCTGGCCGACCTGGTCATGGACCTGCACGGTGGCGTGACGTCGAAGCGGGCACTGGCCGAGGAGCTCGGCTCCACCCTCGAGCGCATCGGCCGGGTCCCCGCCACCGAATACCCCGAGCTGCACCACGAGCTGGAGACCAACCGTGCGGCGCTGGCCGCCCACACGGCGGCGCTGCACGAGCCCCGCGACCCCTGGGAGGTGTCGCTGTTCACCGTCAACCAGCGCCTGCTGGGCCTGCCGGGCGACGCGGTCACCACACTGCGGTTCGCCGGGACCCAGCTGACCGAGCTGGGCGCCGCGACGGCCCGTGAGGCGCGGGAGGCGCTGACCGAGTGGGTGACGCTGTCCGAGCCGCTGATCTCCGAGCAGTCGGCGTGGACCGGCGCGGTGGTGACCACACGCGAGGACGCGCGCGCCGCACTGGACCTGGTCACTGAGCTGGCGCACAGCACCGTCGCCGTGGCGGTCGACCACCTCGAGCGGATCCTCGCCGTGACCGACCTGCCCGCCCCACCGACGATCGACGCCTGGCGGCACCCGCTGACGGTGCTGCGCGGCATCGCACACACGGCGGCGCGCTTCGACAAGGGCGTGTTCGATCTCGACCTCGATCCTCTCATCGACGCGCTCGATCCCGCGGCCGCGGGGTGGCCACGCCGCGCGGCGGCACAGCTGTTCGACCGGACGTTCCGCGAGGCGCGCCAGACGTTGCTGGCCCGGTGGATCGGCCCCGAGCGGCCGGGTGTCGCGGATCTGCGGGACGCCGCGCTCGAGGCCCGCAACCAGCGGACGCTGTGGCGCCAGCTGGGCGGCACCGAAGTGCCGACGCCGCCGGCCGACCTGGACGCCGCCGTCGACGCTCACGAGACCCTGCTGCGCCAGCTCGCCGCGCTCAACGCGCACATGGGCCGCAGGGACCTGACCGTGCGCCCGCACGACCGCCTGACCGACGACCTCGAGGCGCTGCTCGCCGACGAGATCACGCTGTTCCGCCTGCCGCGTGCGTACGAGCTCGAGGCGTGGCTCGCCGACCACCACATGACCGCGCTGGTGCGGGCCATCAAGAGCGGCGACGTCGATCCGGCCAATGCCGCCGCCGTGTTTCATCATGCCTGGTTGGAGTCGATCCGCACGACGATCACCGCGCACGACCCGCGGCTGTCGGACTTCGACGGAGCGCTGGCGCACGAGCGGGCCATGCGGTTCCGGGCAGCCGACGCGCGCCACATCGAGGTGACGGCCGACCGGGTGCGGCGCGCGGTCGCCGAGCACGCCACCCGGGTACGGGACCGGCACGCCGACCAGGATGACCTCGTGGCCCGGCAGGTGCGGCGCAGGCGCGGCCACCTGAGCCTGCGTGCGTTGTTCGAGCAGGCGCCGGACGTGCTCACCGCGCTGCGGCCCTGCTGGGCGATGTCACCCCTGGTCGTGTCGCAGACCCTGCCGCCGACCCAGCTGTTCGACGTGGTCATCTTCGACGAGGCCAGCCAGGTGCTGCCGGCCGACGCGGTGCCGGCACTGCTGCGCGCGCCGCAGGCGGTCATCGCCGGCGACCGCCGGCAGCTGCCGCCGACGACGTTCTTCGACGCCACGGCCCACGACGAGCCCGACGACGATGACGACGGCGGCCTGACGGTCGGGTTCGAGTCGGTCCTGGACGTCCTCGACACCGTGCTGCGCAGCTACCTGCTGACGTGGCACTACAGGTCCCGATCCGAGCCGCTGATCGCCTTCGCCAACCACCACGTCTACGGCGGACGGCTGACCACGTTCCCGGAGGCGCGGGCCAGCGAGTGCCTGCGCCACGAGGCGGTCCGGCAGCGCCCGGGGGCCACGGACACGCGCAGCAACGACATCGAGGTCCGCCGCGTCGTCGACCTCATGGTCGAGCACGCCCGCACGCGCCCGGACGAGACCCTGGGCGTCATCGCGCTGGGCCAGTACCACGCGGGTCGCATCGAGGCGGCGCTGCGCGAGCGTCTCGACGGCCTGGGCGACCGCAGCCTCGACGCGTTCTTCGACGACACCGCTCCCGAACGTGCGTTCGTCAAGAACCTCGAGCGCGTCCAGGGTGACGAGCGGGACGCGATCATCCTTACGATCGGCTATGGCAGGGGAACCGACGGTCAGCTGCGCTACCGCTTCGGGCCGCTGCTGACCGACGGCGGTGAGCGCCGCCTGAACGTCGCGATCACGCGTGCGCGCCAACGCCTGACGCTGGTCTCGTCGTTCACCCATGCCGACATGCACCCGGGGCGGTCCGCGGCGGCCGGGGTCACGCTGCTGCGCCGCTACCTGCGCTACGTCGGGTCGGGTGGGCGCCACCTCGACGAGGTGGCGGTCGACACCGACGTCGACCCGCTGACGGCCGACATCGCGGAGCACCTCGAACACGTCGGCCTGCCGGTGACGGCGGCGTACGGGTCGTCCGAGCTGCGGATCGACGTCGCGGTCGCCCATCCCGACGACCCCGACCGCATGGTGCTGGCCGTCGAGGCGGACGGCCCCGGCTACCACGCGGCGGCGACGACCCGCGACCGTGACCGGCTGCGCCGCGAGGCGCTGCACCGGCTGGGCTGGCGTCACCACCGCGTGTGGTCCACCGACTGGTGCAAGGACCCGGTCGCGCAGACCCAAGCCATCGCCATGGCCTACGACGAGGCGGTCCGCGAGATCGACGGCCTCCCCGGCCCCCGGCCGTCCGACGACGACGGCGAAGCAGACGACGGGGCTGCTCCGGTCCGCCTCGCGACGACGGGGACGCCCGTCCGGCAGGGCCACCGCCCCGTGATCCGCGCCGGCACGCCGATCACCGCCTACAGCCAGCAGGAGCTGGTCGGCCTGGTGCGCTGGGTCACCTCGGACACCCTGCTGCGCACCGAAGAGCAGCTGATCGACGAGCTAGTGGCGGAGCTCGGCTACCAGCGGCGCGGCCCGCGGATCGTCGAGGCGCTGACGGCTGCCATCCGCGCCGCCTGACCGGGTTCCGGGGAGTCCCAGTGTCGGGTGACGCACGGCGCCGGCGGTGGTGTCGGGCTGCTTGCGGGGCGGCCGCAGCTCTGGGTGAGGCACCTGCTCCGCGAGTCGTCAGGTCGCCTGGACGATGGGCAGCAGACCGGGTGCGCGGTGGTCCTCGGGCAGGTCGTCGATGGGCCAGCGCTTGCGCGACTTGAGCGACAGGCTGCGCAGCAGCTTCATCGCGACTGCATCGTCCTCGGCGGGCTTCGCCTCGACCAGCCCGGCGTCGATGACGCCGTTCATCCAGTCCTCACCCCGTTGGGTGCGCACCAGCGTGAGCGTCCAGTTCTCGTCAGCCCCGATCCCGCCGACCGAGATGTCAGCGTGCTCCGCCGCGAAGTCCGGGCACTTCTTGCAGCCCTCCCTCGTGTGGGGGTGCAGCTCCTTGAGTGGGATCTCGTGGTACCCGCCGTAGCGCGTCCAGATCATGTAACGGCCCTTGATGTTGATCTTGGTGACGTCGGCGATGTCGATGCCGTGCTCGGCGAGCACCTGGGCCTGCCCGTCGTAGGTGAAGGTCTTGGAGCACAGCAGTCCGATGGTCAGGGCGAGCTTGTTCTTGAACTTGTTGACCCCGTAGGCCGACAGCGTCCCGTTGACCGACGCCTGACACGACATGCCGACCAGCGCGACCTGCTTGAGACGCTCGTCGGCCGCCTGCTCCAACGCGAGCGGGTTCGCGGAGTACGTGTAGCGTGATCCCGCCGTGGCCAGCACGTCGGCGCGGGTCTTCGCAAGGAACGGCTCCGAGTCGAACGGCCCCCGCTTGTCGATGATCTGTGACGTCGCGGCCGCCTCGATGCGCCCGGTCTCCAGGCCCCAGATCAGCAGCACCGACACCAGCCCGCCGTCCTGGCCGGCGTCGTGCACCGCCGTGTCGGTCGCGCGGCACAGGAGCATCGACCGGGCGATGCCGTGCACCTCGTCGGGCTCCCGTGGACGGCCGAACAGTTCGACGTCGAGGTCTGACTCCCACGCCCGGAACCGCGGGCAGGCCCGCGTGCAGATGTCACAGCCCCGGTCGCCGATCCAACAGCCGTCGAAGGCGTTGCCCTCGCCGATCTGCACGGGCCAGTAGTCGTCGGTGTAATCCAGCACGTCCCGCGGGCACGCCATCACGCACGCCGCACAGCCCGTGCACAAGCCGGTGTCGACGACCTCGTGGTAGAGCTCGTGCCAGTGGACGTTGTCTCGGTCAGCCACGGGTGCTCCTGACGCCTGGCCACCACTCAGGGTCGCAGGCGCGCCGCCTCCGGACAACGGGTTCGATGTATCTCACGGCGCGGCCGACGCTCTCGTCATGG
>Ga0299913_10002225_pt1 | contig 15163 bp, 12 predicted proteins | sample RVTome_9_FD_201360 | JGI IMG/M metagenome (GOLD analysis project Ga0299913, IMG submission 201360) | Soil microbial communities from uranium-contaminated site in the Upper Colorado River Basin, Wyoming, United States - RVT155D38 (version 2) ...
GCCCCTGACGAAGCCGGGCTCCTGCGCGGGGCCGCACTCGAGCGGCCGAGTCTCGAGCACGAGGCGCGCGGCGCGCCCGGCGGGTGGTCGCTCGACCTGCGGGGCTGGGCCGTGGGCGCCCACCAGCCCGTCGACCATGTCGAGATCTCCCTGCAGGGCCTCGTGCTGCGGCGCACTTCATGCCGGACGTCCCGGGCCGACCTCGCGGCCGACCGGCCGGATGTGCCCGGCATCGGCGCCGCCGGGTTCTACGCGACGCTCGGTGCGCTCGACCTGCCGCGCCCGTTCGAGCTTCGGGTGGACGCGGTGCTGGCGGACGGCCGGCGCGCCCCGATCGCGTCGATCCGAGGCACACGCGGCGCCCTCCGCTCGGCCTTCTCGCCGCGCATGCGGCCGCTGATGCTGACAGGGCCGGGCCGGGCCGGTTCGACGATCTTCATGCAGATGCTCGCCGGCCACCGCGACATCGCCGTTTATCCCCCGTTCGAGGACGAGCCGCGGGTCGCGACCTACTGGATCGACGTGCTGCGCGCGCTCGCGCGGCCGGAGAGCTGGATGCGCCAGATCACCCCGGTCGGGCCTCTGAACGGGGACTGGTGGCTCGGCGGCGGCGATCCCGCGCCGCGGCGGCTGCGCTCGCGCCCGCTGCAGGAATGGCTCGCCGACGCCGGCGTCGAGGACCTGGCGGCGTTTGCGCAGTCGCGCATCGAGGCCGTCTATGGGCAGATCGCGGCAGAGCAGGGCCGCCGCGAGGCGCCGCTCTTCGCCGAGAAGGTCCGCAACGACATCGTCTCCGACCTGGTCTGGGAGCTGTACCCGGACGTGCGCGAGGTGGTGCTGGTTCGCGATCCGCGCGACGTGCTGACGTCGATCCTCGCCTCGATCCGCAAGCGTGGCGTGCAGCCGCCCCCCGAGGACCCGCTGCGGTGGGTCGATGCGGACTTCACGGCCCGCATCCTCGGCGTCCTGCAAAGCTGGCGCAGCAGGCGGGACAGCACCCTGCTGGTCCGGTACGAGGACCTGATGATGAGGCCTCGCGAGACGCTCGCCGCCGTGCTGGGCTATGCCGGGTTGGACGGCGGGGACGACGCGATCGAGGCGATGCTCGAGAGCGCCGGCCGGCGGCTGCCGGGGATGGACGAGCACCGCACTTCCGCTGATGCGGCTTCATCCATCGGCCGCTGGCGCCACGACCTCGACCCCGCGCTGGTCGAAGCGTGCGAGCGCTCGGTGGGCGAGGCGCTCGAGGCCTGGGGCTACGCGACCTCGGCCGCCGAAGCGCGCGCTTCGCGGCCCGCGCGCTGACGGCGCCTTGCAAGAGATCCTGCGCACACAGTGTCAAGTTGCCGTTTCGCTGCCGATAGAGGGGGGTATCTGGCGGGCGACGAAGGGATTCCGTCTTCGCCCCGACCTAACTTGTGCCTCGTGCAACGAGTCCTGCCCAAGCCATACACAGAGCGTGACGTCGCGGACGTCGAGCTCTACGTCCGCGACGCGGTCGACGGGCTCGGTGACGTACTGGTCGGCGAGGAGGATCAGCTTGTCGCGCGCGGGATCTTCGTCGTGCGCAGGATCGCCCAGGCGCTGCCACCCGAAGTGTCGCTGGAGCAGACGCTGAGCGGGCGGCTGCCCGAGGCGCTTGCGGCGTACCGCGCCCGCGGCCGCCGCGGCGTCGTTGACGCCCGCAGCCGCGCTGCGTAGCGGGAACCGCGCTCCAGGCCCGCCTCGCCGGCCGGCGGTGGACGTTTAGACGACCCCCGGGCGAGGTATCCGGCGATCGATGGGCAAGGGACTGCAGCGGATCGCAGCACTGACGGCAACGGCGACCGCAGCCGTGATGGCCATGGGTGCGATCGAGGTCGGCGCGCTGGTCGGCGTGTCCACCCCCACGGTCACCACCACCGCGCCCCAGACGACTGTCACCGTGCCGAGCACGACCGTGACCGTGCCGCGGACTCCCGTCACGCCGACCACCACGGTCACGACCCCGACCGTCAAGACGCCCCCACCGCCGGCACCCCCGAAGGTCACGACCCCGAAGGTCACGCCGCCGAAGGTCACGACGCCGAAGGTCTCGGTGCCGAAGGTCGGCACTCCGAAGGTCGAGGCGCCGACCAGCGGCACGTCCGGGAGGGTCGAAAAGACCGTCGACGAGGTGGTGTCCGGCGTGACGTCCGGCGGCGACGGGGGCGGCGCCAGTGGCGGCGGGGGGTCGGCGGGCGGCGGCGGCTCACCCACGAAGACCGTGGACGACCTGCTTTCGACCGGCACGTCGGCGCTGGGCTCCGCCGGTGGTGGCGGCGGCGCGACGTCGGTGAGCGGCGCGGACTCGGGCAACACCGCGCTGCAGGCACTGGGCTTCTTCGGCGGTCCCGCGGGGCCCGGCGGGACGGCGGGCGCGGGCGGAGGCGGCGGGTCCCAGGGCGTGTTCGCCGCCGGCGGGCGCGGCGGCAGCCTGCCTCCCAAGCTGACGGCTGCGCAGGCGAAGCAGCTGCGCGCCGCGCTGAAGCTGCTGGAGGGCTGCATGTCGGCGATCGCGCCGCTCGACCGCCAGGTGCTGGGCATGCGCGCCGGTACGGGGGACGCGCCCCCGCTGTCGCGCCGGCAGGTCGCGTCGCGGCTCGGCGTAGCGGTGCGGCAGGTCCGCGTCTCGGAGCAGCGCGGGCTGTCGGGGCTGCGCGAGGCCGCGGCGCGAACGAGCTGTGCCGGCTCGCAGGCCGGCCCGTTCGCCGTGGCGGGGATCGCTGCGACGCCGCTGCTCGCCCTGTTTGGGCGCGACGGCGGTCCGGGCGCGGGAGGACCTGGTGCGACGGGGGGATCCGGCGGCGGCTACATCGCCGCGCGCGAGGCCGGGCCCGGCGCGGAGTCGCCGCTCGCGCGCCTCGCCGATGGTGGCGAGAGCGGCCCCGCGTGGCTGATCGTGCTGGTCACCGTGCTCTTCTCCGTGGCCGTCGCGGCGCTGATGCGCGAGCTGCGCACGTCGCTCGGCGCGCCCCGCTACTGAGGCGAAAACCGCCCCGCCGCCGGTCCCGTTGTGTGCGCAATTCACGCGTGAACGGCTTCGGCATGTCGTATCTTGATTCCGTATGGCGTCGCAAATCTGCACCAACTGCGGCACCGAGAATCCGGCCGGCGCCAAGTTCTGCATGTCCTGCGGGACGGCGCTGGAGCAGATGTGCCCGAGTTGCGGGACGGCCGCGCCGCCGGGCGCGCGCTTCTGCATGGCATGTGGCACCTCGCTCGCCACGGGCGCCGGTGCTCCGCCGCCGCCGGCTCCCGCGCCGGCGCCGCCTCCACCGCCCCTGACGGCGGCGCTCCCGGAGGAGCGGCGCCAGGTGACGGTCGTGTTCGCCGACCTCTCGGGCTACACGGCGGTCGCGGAGCGCATGGACCCGGAGGCGGTGAAGAGCCTCGTCGACCGCAGCCTCCAGCGCCTCGGGGAGGAGGTGGACCGCTTCGGCGGACGGGTGGACAAGTACATCGGCGACAACGTGATGGCGGTCTTCGGCGCCCCGGTCGCGCACGAGGACGACGCGGAGCGTGCCGTGCGGGCCGCACTCGGCATGCAGGACGCGATGGGGGAGATCAACGAGCGCCTCGGCGCCACCCACGGCGTCAACCTGGCCCTGCGGGTGGGCGTCAACACCGGCGAGGTCGTGGCCGGGGCGGTCGGGGACGGCTACACCGTGATCGGCGACACGGTCAACGTCGCCGCGCGCCTGCAGGCCGCTGCCAACCCGGGCAGCGTCACGGTCGGCGAGCGCACCTTCCGGGCCACGAACCAGGCGATCGAGTATCGCGAGCTCGAGCCGCTCACGCTGAAGGGCAAATCGGAGCCCGTGGCCGCCTGGGAGGCGGTCGGGCTCACGATGGCGCAGCCGGCGCGCCGCGCCGGGCTGGGGCGCACGCCACTCGTGGGCCGCGGGGACAAGCTCGAGCTCCTGGGCTCCATATATGAGCGCGCCGAACGGGAGGGGCGCCCGCACCTCATCACGGTGATGGGTCAGGCGGGCGTCGGGAAGTCCCGCCTGCGGCACGAGCTCGAGCGCCACCTGGGCGAGCGCCACCCGGCGCCCACGTTCCGCGAGGGACGCTGCCTTCCGTATGGGTCGGGGATCGTGTACTGGGCCCTGGGCGAGGTGATTCGCGCCGAGGCCGGCATCGTGGACGGTGACACCGGCGAGCAGGCGTGGGAGAAGCTGCTCGCCACGATCGACGGCCTGATGACCTTCTCGTCCTCCGAGCAGGCCGAGCCGGCCGAGCGCCGGGCCGCCGTGATCGGCCGCCTGCTCGGCATCGACGCGCCCGTGGACGTGCACCAGCCCGAGGGCGAGGACCCGCAGCGGATGCGCGAGGCCTTCTTCTCGGCCGTGCGGTCGGTGATCGAAGCGATGGCGCAACGGCGGCCGCTGGTCCTCGTCTTCGAGGACATCCACTGGGCCGACCACGGGATGCTGGACCTGATCGAGTATCTCGCGCAGTGGGTCAGGGGCCCGCTGGTGCTGCTGTGCCTGGCGCGCGACGAGCTCCTGGACCGGCGCGCGCGGTGGGGTGGGGGCCGCCTGGAGTCGACCTCGATCCTGCTGGAGCCGCTCTCCCGCCAGGAGACGCGCGACCTGGTGGCGGCCGTGCTGGGCGTCGACGACGTCGAGGCCGACGCGGTCGCGGCGATCGCGGAGCGGGCGGGGGGGAACCCGTTCTTCGCGGAGGAGATGGCCCGCAGGCTGGCCGACGAGTCGAGCGGCGAGCTGTTCGAGCTGCCGGAGACCGTGCAGAGCCTGCTGGCCGCGCGGCTTGACTCGCTGGAGCCGGCCGAGCGCATCGTCGTGCAGCACGCAGCCGTCTTCGGGCGCACGTTTTGGGAGGGCGCGATCGGCACCGCCGGGCTCGACGAAACGGGCACGCGCGAGGCGCTGATGCGCCTGCAGGAGAAGGACATCATCGTCTCCGAGAGCGGCGGCGTGCGACTCGCCGGCGAGCGTGAGTTCGCCTTCAAGCACGTCCTGATCCGCGACGTCGCGTACGGCATGCTGCCGCGCGCGGTCCGCTCGCGCAAGCACTTCCAGATCGGCCGCTACATCGAGGACCGCGCCGGGGAGCGTGCCGACGAGGTGGTTGCGCTGCTCGCGGAGCACTTCGGGCGCGCCGCCACGCTCGGCAAGGAGGCGGGGCTCGAGGGCGCCGAGGTGGCGCTGGTCCGACAGAAGGCGCTGCAGTACCTGGAGGCCGCCGGAGACGCCGCCGCGCGCCTGTACTCCAACCCGGAGGCCTTCGAGCACTACGACGCGGTCCGCCGCCTGGAGATCCCCGAGGACCGCGACACGGTCGTGCGGGTGCTCGAGAAGCAGGGCGACGTCGCGTTCCGTATGGGCCGGGTCGGCACCGCCGTCGAGCTGTGGGAGGAGTGCCTCGAGCACCACCGCCGAGAGGAGGACCTCACGCGCGTGGCGGACCTGCACCGCAAGATCGGCGCGGGCCTGTGGAACCGCGGCGAGCGCAAGCTGGCGATCGAGCGCTACCAGAAGGGCATCAACCTCCTGAAGGACGGGCCGCCGTCGCTGGAGCTGGTCCACCTCTACGAGGAGGCGGCGTCGTTGTACATGCACGCAGGAGACAACATGCTCGCGATCTACGCCTCCGAGAAGGCTCTGCGGCTGGCCGAGAAGCTCCAGGAGACGCGGGTCGCCAGCCGCGCGCACGGCATCTTCGGCCGCGTCTTCGGCCGGATCGGCGACAAGGAGAAGGCGCGCGAGAACCTCGAGCGCTCGGTCGAGCTGGCACGCGACTCCGACGAGGGCGAGACGATCAGGGCGCTGCTGACGCTCGGCCATCACCTCGAGGTGTCCGAGGCCGACTACGCCGGGGCGGGGCAGGCGTACGGCGAGGCGCTGCTGCTCGCCCAGCAGGTCGGGGACCTGCCGGCCCAGGTCGAGCTGCAGTCCTCGATCGCGCAGGTGGCCTCCTACCGGGCCGCCTGGGACGACGTCGCGGAGGCCGCGGAGGCAAGCGCCGACCTGGCCGAGCGCGAGGGCCTGGTGGGCAAGCTCTGCTATCCGCTCGTGCTGCGCGGGGTGCTGGCCTGGCGCGACGGTCGCTGGGACGAGGCGGAGCAGTGGTGCCGGCGCGCGCACGAGCTGGCCGAGCAGGTCGGCTGGTCGGAGGTCTCCTTCGCCGCGCTGTACTGGCTCGGCCGCACGCTGCGCGACCGCGGGGATCACCGCGGCGCGATCACCGAGATCACCCACGCGCTCGACGTCTGCGAGCGGGCCGGTCTGATCGCCCAGTCGATCGAGGCCACGTCGCTGCGCGCGATCACGCTGGCGATGGCGGGCAAGGCGGAGGCGGCCCGCGACGACGCCGAAGAGGCGGGCCGGCTCGCGGAGCGCCTGCACTACCCCGTCGGGCAGGCGGCCGCCCTGATGGCGAAGGGGAAGACGGCGGAGGACCCCGACGAGGCCCTGGAAATGCTGCACGAGTCGCGCGCGCTGTGGGAGGGCATCGGGCGGCCGCTCGACGCGGCCATCACGGACCTGCTGCTGGGCCACACGCTGGCCGAGCGGCGCCCGGACGCAGCGCGCGAGGCCCTCGACCGGGCGGCGGCCGAGTTCGAGCGACTGGGAGTCGCGCACCTGTCCGACTGGGCCAGGGCGCTCGTCTAGAGCGGATGCCCGCCGTACAGGTTCCGGACGGCGCCCAGATCCACTGGGCGGAGCGCGGGGCAGGCCCGCTGGTCGTCGTCGCGTGTCAGTTCTTCAGCGAGGCGTGGGTCTTCGAGGGACTCCTCTCGCTGCTCGCCGAGGACCACCGGGTGGTGACGTACGACCCGCGCGGCACCGGGCGCTCCTCGCGGCAGGGTCCGTACACGATCGAGGCCGACGCCCAGGACCTGCTGGCGGTGATCGAGGCCGCCGGGCCCCCCGTGGTGGTCGTCAGCATGGGCGACGGGTCGAACCGGGCCGTGCACGCGGCGGCGGCCCGTCCTGACCTCGTCGACGCGGTCGTCTGTGCCGCGGGGAACCCGATCGGTTCCGCCGTGGTCGAGGACACGGACGGGCTGGCGGGATCCACCTCCGTGCTGGACGCGCTGATCGCGATGATGGAGACCGACTACCGCGGCGCGATCCGCACGATGCTGGCGACCGCGAACCCGGGCTTCGACGAGGAAACCATCCGCATGCGGGTGAACTCCACGTGCGAGAACTGCACGCAGGAGGCGGCGGTGGAGCGGATGCGCTCCTGGATGGACGACGACGCCCTCGAGCCCGCGCAATCCTTGGGCGACCGGCTGTGGGTGCTCGAGGCCGGGGGCAACCCGTGGTTCCCGATCGAGGTCGCGCGCCGCTCGCGTGCGCTGATCCCGGAGGCCCAGGTGCTGGAGACGGAGGACGGGGCGCTGTCGCGGCCCGACATCACCGCCGACGTCGTGCGCGAGTTGACCGCCGTCGGGGCGGGCGTGCCCCGACGGCAAAGGGCCGCCCCCGTGGACGGCCCTTCGTGATCCAGCGAGCGCCGAAGGCGCGAAGCACGAGACTTTAGGTGGGGCGAAGCCCCGGATATTTTTCCCGCGCTTCCAGACCTAGCCGCAGACCGGCCAGTGGCCGGGTCCGCTCCGCGTGAGCAGCATCGCCGCGCGCCGGTCCTGCTCGCGCTCCGACGCCGTGGCGGGGTCGCCGTTGCCGCCCACGCTCGCCCAGGTCCCGAACGAGAACTGGTACTTGCCGCGGTAGGCGCCGCCGCCGCCGATCGCGCGCGGGTTGCCCTTCGACTCGCACCATGCGATCCGGTTCAGCACCGCCCGCACCGCGGGGGTGAGTCCGGCGCGCCGGTCGTGCAGGTCGGCCCGCACGTGCCGGATCCGCTTGCGCAGGATCCGGGTCGCGCGCAGCAGGGCGCGGTTGGACCACTGCGCCTGCTTCGCGGTCCGCACCGTGCGCGGCGCGCGGCGGCCGTCGCGCCGGGCGATCAGCCGGTTCGCGCGGTTCCGCAGACGCAGGTACCTGCGCACGAGTCGCCGGTGTCGTATGTCGGTTCTGGTGTTCGTGTCGATCGTGACGGTCCCGATCGGCTGCCGCGGGTCGATGCCCGTCTGCGCGCCGGCCGGGGCCGGTTGATTTGCCTGTCCGTCGTTCGGCGATATCGCCGAGCTCGCAACTGCTGGTGCCGCTGCTGCGATGCCGACGCTGAGAACGGCAATCAGGGGGGCCTTCAATGGTCCTCCTCATGTCGTGGTCAGATGTCGGCCTCTCTCCCTCGTGCAGCGTTCGCCAGTCAGTCACCTCCTTTGCGGCGTGACCCGCGAACGCGACGTCGTGCTCCGCGCCCGCCGCCTGAGCTGCACGGAGGTGCGAAGTGGTGGGAGCGAAGCTCCCGCGACGACCGCCCGCAGGCGTTGCCAGTCGCTTGCTTGCCTGGAGCCCACGGCGGCCCTTGAGGGCCTTGGACGTGGGCCGACCTTCGGATACGGACGGTGCGATACCCGACCGATTGACTAATCAATCGTGAAACTAGCAGCGGTTTTCATCGTCCGGCGTGTTGTGTGACCCAAGTCACACAGCGTCGGTGACGCGGTTTTCCGGCCTATGGCGCCCCCAATCCGCGCCACCGTCGAGCAGCGACGGTCTCGGGGAAAGGGTGGCGCGGTTCGAGGCCGGCGCATCCCCGCCGCGTGCCGCCGAGGGCGCCAGACCCGCCGTTAGCATCAGGCGCATGAACGTCACGCTTCCCGACGGACGGGCCGTGGAGCTGCCCGACGGCGCCACGGGCGCCGATCTGGCGCGCGAGATCGGGCCGGGCCTCGCGAAGGCGGCGCTGGCGGTGAAGCTGAACGGGCACGTGGTCGACCTGGCCACGCCGCTCCCCGACGGCGAGCCGGTCGAGATCGTCACCGACCGCAGCCCGGAGGCCCTGGAGCTGATCCGGCACGACGCCGCCCACGTGATGGCGACCGCCGTGCTGGAGCTCTTCCCGGGCACGAAGGTCTCGATCGGGCCGCCGATCGAGAACGGCTTCTACTACGACTTCGAGTTCCCCGAGGGAGTGCGGGTCACGGAGGAGGACCTGGCGCGGATCGAGGAGCGGATGCGCCAGCACATCGCGGCCGACGAGCCCTTCGAGCGCACCGACCTCGACCCGGACCAGGCGCAGGAGCGCTTCGCGGCAGAGGACCAGGACTACAAGGTCGAGCTGATCCGGGACCTGGTGGCAGACGAGGGAGTGCGCACGGTGTCGCTGTACCGCAACGGGCCGTTCACCGACCTGTGCCGGGGCCCGCACGCGCCCTCCACCGGCCGCATCAAGGCGTTCAAGCTCCTGTCGCTGGCGGGCGCGTACTGGCGCGGCGACGAGCGCAACAAGATGCTGACCCGCATCTACGGCACCGCGTTCCTCTCGAAGCAGGACCTCGAGCACCACCTCGAGATGCTGGAGCAGGCGCGGGCGCGCGACCACCGCCGCCTGGGCCCGCAGCTCGGGCTGTTCACGCTGCGCGAGGAGGCCCCGGGCATGCCGTTCTACCTGCCGAACGGGACGATCGTCGTGAACGAGATCCAGCGCGCCGTGCGCGAGCAGCTCGAGCGCCGCGGCTACGACGAGATCTCGACACCGCAGATCCTCGACGTCGAGCTCTGGAAGCGCTCGGGGCACTGGGACAACTACCGCGAGAACATGTTCTTCACGCAGGACGGCGAGGACGGCCGGCGGTTCGCGGTGAAGCCGATGAACTGCCCGGGGGCGTGCCTCGTGTACGCGTCCGGGCGCCACTCCTACCGCGACCTGCCGCTGCGGCTCGCGGAGTTCGGCCTCTGCACGCGCAACGAGCGCGAGGGTGTGCTGCACGGGCTGCTGCGCGTGCGGGCGTTCACGCAGGACGACGCTCACGTGTTCTGCACCGAGGAGCAGATCGTTCCCGAGGTGTGCGCGATCACAGAGGCGATCGACGAGCTGTACGCGCTGTTTGGATTCGACGACGTGCGCGTCGAGCTGTCGACGCGGCCCGAGAAGTCGATCGGCACCGACGAGCAGTGGCGCATCGGCGAGGAGGCCCTGGCTCGCGCGCTCGAGGACATGGGCCGCGAGTACCAGCTGAACCCCGGCGACGGCGCCTTCTACGGGCCGAAGATCGACTTCCACATTACCGACGCCCTGGGGCGCTCCTGGCAGTGCGGGACCTGCCAGGTGGACTTCTTCATGCCCCAGCGATTCGATCTCACGTACACGGCGGCCGACGACACGCAGCGCACTCCGGTGATGATCCATCGCGCGCTGCTCGGATCGATGGAGCGGTTCCTGGGGATCCTGATCGAGCACCACGCGGGCGAGTTCCCGGAGTGGCTCGCGCCGGTGCAGGCACGGGTCCTGCCGATCGCCGACAGGCATGCCGGCTACGCCGACCAGGTCGCGGAGACCTTGAGCGCCGCGCGCGTGCGCGCCGACGTCGACCGGCGCTCCGAATCCGTCGGGAAGAAGATTCGCGACGCGGAGCTCGCGAAGGTCCCGTACATGCTCGTCGTCGGCGACCAGGAACAGGAGCGGTCGGCGGTGTCGCTGCGACGGCATCGCGAGGGCGACCTCGGGCTAATGCCGCTCGGCGAGGCTGCCGATCGAATATCGAACGGCGCTCGCCAGACGAATACGTGACCGCAATTGATGCCGGAGGCCCCGCTATACTCGCCCGCAATGAAGGGCACTTTCAGATCACAGCGCTAGCCATCTCCGCGCGCGTGCCCTTTTCCTCTCTTCTTTCTTTCTCCGACGTGCTACCGACGGGCGTGCCCAGCTAGTGCCGATCCCGCGCAGGTTCGACCGGCGCCCGCCCGAGCGGGACACAACGCGCATCAACGAGCGCATCCGCGTCCCCGAGGTGCGCCTGATCGACGAGAAGGGCGAGCAGGTCGGTGTCGTCAAGGTGCAGGACGCGCTCAACTACGCACGGGAGAAGGACCTCGACCTGGTCGAGATCGCGGCCGAGGCGCGGCCGCCCGTGTGCCGCGTGCTCGACTACTCGAAGTACAAGTACGAGCAGGAGCAGCGGCGCAAGGCGGCGCGCAAGCACCAGCAGCAGGTGACCGTGCGCGAGATGAAGCTGCGCCCGAAGATCGCCACCCACGACTACGAGACGAAGAAGGGTCACATCCTGCGGTTCCTGAAGCAGGGGCAGAAGGTCAAGGTCACGATCATGTTCCGCGGCCGCGAGATGGCGCATCCCGAGCGCGGTGAGACGCTGCTGCGCAAGGTCGCCGACGAGATCGCCGAGTTCGGCACGGTCGAGCAGCAGCCGAACCAGGAGGGGCGCAACATGACGATGGTGGTCGCTCCCGTCCGCGCCCCGGCGCGAAAGCAGGAGCGGTCCGGCGACTCCGGGGAGCAGGGCGAGGCGGCGCATGGGGACTCCGAGCGACAGCCGGAGCCGGCAAAAGAGCCGGCGCCCGCCGCGGCCGACACCGCGCCCGGCAAGTCCGCGACCGGCTGACGGGCCACCGGCCCTCGACCCGTCGCCCGTGCTGGGCGACGGCCTGATCCGGCTGCGTGCGCCGCGCCCCGACGACGCCCATGCGATCGCCGAGGGTTGCAGCGACGCCGCGGTGGCGCGCTGGACGAAGGTGCCGTCGCCCTACACCCTGGAGGATGCGCGCGCGTGGATCGCCGTGGCCGAGCGGGTCCGGGCCCACGGCACGGAGCTGCCCCTCGTGATCGTGCGCGAGCGCGAGGACCGGGTCGTGGGCGGGGTCGCGCTGCGGCCGCGGACGGAGCCTGAGCCGCACGGCGAGGTGGGCTACTGGGTGGCCGCCGCCGCCCGGCGCCAGGGGCTCGGGGCGCGGGCGGTGAGGCTTATCACCGCGCACGGGCTCGAGCAGCTGGGCCTGCACTGGATCGAGATCACGGTGTCGCCCCGGAACGCCGCGTCGCTGGCGCTCGCGCGCAGCGCCGGCTTCACATCGCAGGGCACGGAGTTGCGCGAGTTCAAGCGCGCGATGGAGGAGTTCGAGATCTTCCGCAGGACGGCTTAGCTCTCGCGCCGGTCCTCGGCGGGTGACTCGCGGGCGTTCTCCGGCGCGTCCTCTTTCGCCTTCGGTGCCGCGCGCGTGACCGTCTCGCAGGACCCCTTCGGGTTCGCCGGCGTGGCGTCGGCGATCACGTCCGTGAAGTCGATCAGCGCCCGGTCGCGCCTGCCCTCCCCGCAGAAGATGAGGTCGGCCTCGCCGTCGCGCGCGCGGAACGTGTCGTTGCCGCTCTCGCCGCGGAGCGTGTCAACGCCGGGCAGGGGGACGTCGGCCGAGGCGAGGCCCCACAGCGTGTCGTTGCCGGAGCCGCCGATCAGCTCGTCCGCACCGAGGTTGCCGTACAAGGAGTCGTTCCCGCTGCCGCCGTAGAGCACGTCGTCGCCGCGACCCCCGGAGACGAGGTCGCGCGCGCCGTCGCCGAACACGCGGTCCGCGTCGTCCCCGCCATGCACACGGTCGTTGTGGTCGCCGCCTTTCAGCCGGTCGGTGCCGGGGCCGCCGTAGAGGCGGTCCCCGCCGCTGCCGCCGTTCAGGGAGTCGTTGCCCGCGTTGCCGATCAATAGGTCGCGCTGGGTCCAGCCGATCAATGTGTCGTCGTGGGCGTTCCCGAACAGGTCGTCCTCGCCCGAGCCGCCGTTCAGGAGGTCGAGGCCGGAGTTGCCGCGCAGCCGGTCATCGCCTCCGCCGCCATAGAGCGTGTCGCGCCCGAGGCCCTTGCCGCCGGTGATGGTGTCGGCGCCCTCGCCGCCCGAGACGCGGTCGTTGCCGCGGCCGCCCGACACCAGGTCGTCGCCGCCGAGGGACCGCACGCGGTCGTGGCCGCCCCGGGCCTTGATGTAGTCGGAGCCCTGTGAGCCGACGAGGCGCTCGCCGCGATTGGTCCCGCGCAGCGTCTCCGCCACCGCGTTGGCGGCGACCACTGCGGCGCACATCGCGAGGGCGGCGAGGGCTGATGCTGCGCGCGTTCCGATTTGCACGGACGGACCTCCTTGTTCGCTGTGCGCAAGATAGCGGCGCGCCGCCTGCCGTAAAGCGCCGCCGGCGCCGGGGCCCGATTGTTGGCTCCGGCGCGGCGGCCATGCGTGCCGCCTCCCCCTGCCGTCGGTCCGATTGCCTGATGGTGCCGGCGCCTCCACCAATACCATCCAGCGTGGCAATCGCGGTTCGGCGGACGCGTGCAGCCGAAGATAGACCTCTTTCCGGTCCGGCGCGCCGGTTCGGTGCACGCTTGAACATCTGCTTCAATAGCGGGCCATGCCGAAGATGAAGACGCACTCCGGCGCGAAGAAGCGCTTCCGCACCACGGGCAGCGGCAAGCTGCGCGCCCGGCATGCGATGACGTCGCACAACCTGGGCAAGAAGTCCGCCAAGCGCAAGCGGCGGCTCGGCCGGCCGGTCGAGGTGGAGGGCGGCGACGCGCGTGAGGTGAAGCGGCTGCTGGCCGGCCGGGAGGGAGCAAGATGACCCGGGTGAAGCGGTCGGTCAACGCGCGCAAGAAGCGGCGCGCTGTCCTCGAGCGGGCGAAGGGCTACCGCGGCGAGAAGAGCACGAGCTACCGGCGCGCCAAGGAGCAGGTGATGAAGTCGGACGCGTACGCGTACCGCGACCGGCGCAACCGCAAGCGCGACTTCCGGTCGCTGTGGATCGTGCGCATCAACGCGGCGGCGCGCCGCGAGGGGCTCAGCTACAGCCGGCTGATGGCCGGGCTGCGGGAGAGCGGCGTCGAGGTGAACCGCAAGATGCTCGCGGACGTGGCCGTGCGCGACCCCGAGACGTTCCGCCGATTTGCCGAGCGGGCCAAGCAGGCCCTGGAGGTGTCCGCGGCCGGATCCTGAGCGACCAGCGGACAGGCGAATCTCCCGGGCGGCAACCGCAGGTTGACCGCCCTTTTTCGTTCCGCGACCCATGACCGAGACCATCACCAGCACACACAACTCCCGGATCCGTGCCGTGCGGAAGCTGCGCGAGCGCAGGCACCGCGAGCAGGCGCGCCTGTTCATGGCGGAGGGCGAGGATATGCTCGCCGCCGCGCTCGCGGTCGGAACGCCGCCCGCGACCGTGTTCGCGGTGCCCGACCCGCCGCCGGCCCTCGCGGATCTGCTGGGCCGGCTGCCGCCCGGCGTCGAACGGGTGACGGCAAGCCCCGAGGCGCTCGCGGCGGCCGGCTCGCTCGGCAGCGGCTCGCGGGTGATCGGCCTCTGGTCCCTGCCTGACCTCGAGCAGGTCGAGCCCGCCGCGCCGGGCGGGCCCGCCCTCTACCTGCACGACGTCGCCGACCCCGGGAACATCGGCACGGTGCTGCGCGCGGCGCGGGCGTTCGGCGCCGCGGTCGTCCTCAGCAGCCGGTCCGCCGATCCGTTCGGCCCGAAGGCGGTGCGCGCGAGCATGGGAGCCGTATTCGGCCGGCCAGTCGCGCGCGCAGACTTCGCCAGGGCGCGAGAGGGGAGCTGCGCGATCGCCCTCGTGCCCGGCGGAGGGCGCCCGCTGCGCGAGCTGTCGCTGGAAGGCCCGGTCCTGTTCACCCTCGGCTCTGAGCGCACCGGCCTGCCGGACGAGGTCATGGCGGCGTGCGACGAGGTCGCCCATGTGCCGCTCGAGAGCGACGCCGACTCCCTGAACGTCGCGATGGCGGCCACCCTCTGCCTGTACGAATATCGTGCGCACCATGGCTGACCCCGCCCCCAAAGCGGCCGACGGGCCGCTCGAGCGCCTCGCGCGGATCGCGGAGGAGGCCGAGCGGGCGGTGCTGGAGGCGCGGGGCGCCGGAGAGCTGGAGGAGCTGCGCGTGCGCTACCTGGGCCGCAAGGCCGAGCTCACCGCGATCCTGCGCTCGATCCCCGAGCTCGAGCCGGAGGAGCGCGCGGCGGTGGGCAAGCAGGGGAACGAGGCGCGGCGGGCGCTCGAGCAGCTGATCGAGGAGCGGGCCGTGGCGCTCGGGTCGCGCGAGCTCGAGGAGACCCTGCGCGCGGAAGCCGCAGACGTCACGCTGCCCGGCGACCCGATCGCGGCGGGGCACCTGCACCTGATCACCTCGACGCGGCGCGAGCTCGAGGACATCTTCGTCGGGCTCGGCTACCGGGTCGTGGAAGGCCCAGAGGTCGAGCTGGACTACTACAACTTCACGGCGCTGAACCATCCGCCGGGCCACCCGGCCCGCGCCCTGC
>Ga0299913_10002226_pt1 | contig 15158 bp, 18 predicted proteins | sample RVTome_9_FD_201360 | JGI IMG/M metagenome (GOLD analysis project Ga0299913, IMG submission 201360) | Soil microbial communities from uranium-contaminated site in the Upper Colorado River Basin, Wyoming, United States - RVT155D38 (version 2) ...
TCCCGGCGACCGGTCCCGGGTTCATCCAGGACCTGGGCAACTGGAACTACCTGATCGGTTTCGGTGCGTTCTTCCTCGGCCTGATCGTCTCCGCCCACCCCGCCACCCCGCTGGGCCGCGGTCGCGGGGTCGTGGTCGGGATGCTCGCCTGTTTCCTGATCGGGCTGCTCTGGATCTGCACCTTCTACGTGATCAGCGACGACCCCTCGAACGTGCCGGTGTTCAACGACCTGGACCAGAAGAACCTGTTCGTCGGCATCGCGTTCATGGCGGTCGGGTTCACGTTCGCGACCCGCTGGGAGTAGGCCGGCCGGCGGCCATCCACAGGCCTATCCACAGCTGGGGATGAATTACACACCCGTAGTTCTGCACAGCGCAGTCCACAGCTGTGGAGGGATTCAGGCCAGGACGGCGGTGCGGGCGGCCATCGCGGCCACGATCAGTACGCCGATGACCGAGAGCCCCGCCACCTGGAGCGTCGTCCGCCGCTGCCGGGGCGCGTAGACGAGCACCCCGGCGACCAGGAAGCCGCCGACGAAGCCGCCGAGGTGGCCCTGCCAGCTGATGTTCGGGATGGTCAGCGTGATCACCACGTTGAGGCCCAGCCACATCAGCAGCGTGCGCACGTCTCCGCCGACCTTGTAGGCCACCACCAGCAACGCCCCCAGCAGCCCGAAGATCGCGGCCGAGGCGCCGAGGGTCCCGCGCGACTCGTCGGCGAGCCAGTAGACCAGCGCGGATCCGGAGAGCGCGGAGAGCAGGTAGAGCGCCAGGAACCGGGCCCGGCCGAGCACCATCTCCAGCTGCGGGCCCAGGAACCACAGCGCCACCATGTTGAACCCGATGTGCCAGAGCTCGACGTGCGCGAACGCGTTCGTCAGCAGCTCCCAGTACGAGCCCTCGGCGACGCCGCCGACCCAGCGGCCGTCGGGCACCTGGTCGCAGACCCGCTCGGAGCTCACGGTCGTGTAGTAGCGGTCCGGCTGGTCGATGCTGTCGCACCGTCCCTGAGGGATCAGCGCCAGTCGGTCGACCAGCCGGCTCTCCCGCCAGCCCGTGGCCACGATCATCAGCCACACGGCCAGGTTGGTCCCGATCAGCACCATCGAGGTCAGGCCCGGGTTGGCGGTGCGGGCGCCGCCGTACGCCGTCTTGGCCGACCGGGTGGTCTTGGCGCCCTCCGCAACACAGGACGGGCAGTGGAACCCGACGGCGGCGTCGCGCATGCAGTCGGGGCAGATCGGCCGTTCGCAGCGTTGGCAGCGGATGTACGTCTCGCGGCCGGGGTGCCGGTAGCAGGTGGGCACCCCGGTGGCGGACTCCGGCGTCTCGCTCAGCTCAGTGCCCGATCACTTGCCCGTGATCTCGACCGACTCGATCACCACCGGGTCGACCGGCCGGTCGGCAGCACCCGTGGGGGTCGCCCCGATCGCGTCGACCACGTCGCGGCCGGCCTGGTCGGCGACCTCGCCGAAGATCGTGTGCTTGGTGTTGAGCCACGGCGTCGCGCCGAGGGTGATGAAGAACTGCGAGCCGTTGGTGCCCGGGCCCGCGTTGGCCATCGCCAGCAGGTAGGGCTTGTCGAAGACCAGCTCGGGGTGGATCTCGTCCTTGAAGTTGTAGCCGGGCCCGCCGGTCCCGGTGCCGAGCGGGCAGCCGCCCTGGATCATGAACCCCTCGATCACCCGGTGGAAGCCGAGCCCGTCGTAGAACTTCCCGGACCGCCCGTCGCCGGTGTCGTAGTCCTTCTCACCGGTGGCCAGGCCGACGAAGTTGGCGACCGTCTCGGGCGCGTGGTTCGGGAACAGGTTGAGAGTGATGTCGCCCCGGTTCGTCTTCAAGATGGCCTGCGGTTCCGCCATGTCTGCCTCTCACGTTCGGTCGTCGGTCTGCCCCGATCCTTGCACGACCCCGGATGCCCCTCGTTGGGGGCACGAGACGGGGTGGCCGGGTTTGTATCGACGTGGTTGGGTACTGAGTGGACACCGACGCGCTCGACAGAAAGGCTCGTGATGGCTTTCCGGAAGAAGAAGACGCTGCTGGACCAGGCCGGGGAGTACGTCGACGCGGCCAGGCCGCACGTCGAGTCGGCGCTCGAGAGCGCGCGGGACTTCGTGCAGGACACCGCGATCCCCGCCCTGAACGACGCCAGGGAGAAGGCCGCGCCGGCCATCGCCGAGGCCCGCGAGAAGGCGGCCCCCATCATCGCTTCGGGCGCGGCCATCGCCGCGGAGAAGGCGACCGCGGCGAAGGAGGCCGCCGACGCCAAGGTGAGCTCGCTCGGACCGAAGCCCAAGAAGAAGAGCAAGGTCAAGCGGTTCCTGCTGTTCAGCGCGATCGCGGGCGCCGTTGCCGTCGTGGCGAAGAAGCTCCAGGGGGGGTCGAGCAGCAGCGACAACTGGCAGTCGTCGTACACCCCGAGTCCTCCGCCGGCCCCGGTTCCCCCGACGCCCGCCGCGCCCGCTTCCGGTGGCGACCCGCTGACCGACCCGCTGACCGACGACCAGGGCGGGGCGTCCCCTGACGAGGCGCTCGCCGACTCCGCCGAGGCGCCGCACGCGGCGACCACGCCGGACGACCCGGCCGAGGTCGTCGACCTCGACGAGGGCAAGAAGTAGCAACCGCCTAGAGCGAGCGGGCGTCGTAGTCCTCGACCCAGCGGTCGATCTCCTCCCACCAGCCGAACAGCCACTCGATCCGCGCGTCCCTGCCGGCCGGGATGTCCTCCCGCGAGACCTGCCACCAGCGCATCACCAGCCGCTTGTCCATCGGCAGCTCGCGCCACAGGTCGGCCACCGTGAGCAGGTGGTCGAGCCCGGTGTGCGCGACCAGGACGACGTCCGCGTCGGGCGCCGCGTCCAGCGCCGCGATGAACCCTCCCGGGCGCGGCGCCAGCACATTGGTCATCGCCTCCGCGCGCTCGGCCATCCGCTCCATCCCGAGCCTGCGCAGCCGGTCGATGCCGCGCTGCCGCCGGTGCGGTGTGAAGTTGCCGCCCTCCGGGAAGATCACGAACGCGTCGTTCGCGTCCAGGCCCTCGGCCAGCTCGGCGATCTGGGTCTCCAGGTCCTGGCCCGGGCCCGGGTCGGTGGTGATGAACCGGGCCGGGATCCGTCGCAGGATCACGTCGATCGCGGGGTCCCAGGCCAGGGTGTTCTTGAGCACCACGCGCGGCTCCCGGTGGTACCAGTGCATCAGCGCGTGGATGAGCGTGAACGAGTCACCCGGTCCGGCATGCCGGCACGCCACCAGGATCGGCACGCCGGGATGGGCGTCCGGCGACGGGCCGTCGGTCTCGATCCGGAGCCGCAGCACCCGTCGGGCCTCGCGGAAGAACAGCCACATGGTGCCCTGCACGAGGTCGTAGTGCAGGCCCTCCCAGTAGGGGCGCCGGATCCGCCAGCCGAGGCCGCTGGCGAGCCAGAAACCCCATAGAACAAGGAGAAGCAGCGCCTCGGTGCTGAGGTAGAGGATGAAGATCCACAGCAGCCGCAGCGCCCGCCAGCGTCCGGGCAGCAGGGGCGAGAGCGCCGCGGCCGCCACCAGCCACAGCGGCAGGGTGACCCACACCAGGCCGGCTGTCAGTACGACGAGTGGGGCGAGCAGCACCCGTCGTACGACGCGCATCAGAGGACGGCTTTGAGGTAGGCGCTGCTGGCGTCGTAGGTCTCGTCGATCCGGCGCTGTACCGAGCCGAAGTCGCGAGCGGCCCGGATCGTGTCGTCGCGGCCGGACGTGCCGCGGGCGGGCAGCACATGGCACTCGACGCCGTCGGGCAGCTCCGCGAGCTCGCGGACGAACCGGTGCCGCCGGGCGATCTCGAAGGAGACCCGGGCGACCTCCCAGGGTCGCTTCGGCGGCTTGAGCGGGCGGTCGATCCGCCCGACCTGGAGCACGAACACCCGCGTCGCGCCGAGCAGTACCGCACGGGCGAGCGGGATCGAGTTGACGATCCCGCCGTCGAGGAAGTGCTCGTCCCCGACCTTGGCCGGCGGCAGCAGGCCGGGTACGGCGGCGCTCGCGACCACCGCGTCCACGACCCGGCCGGAGTCGAACCAGTGCTCGGCCGCCCGCTCGATGCTGGCCGCGCACACCTGGAACCGCACCGCGAGGTCCTCGAACCGGAGGTCGCCGAACTCCTCCTCGAGGCGCTGCCGCATCGGCTGCGGGGAGTAGAGGTGGGTGCCGGTGGCGACCGCGCGTCGGACGGCGGGGAGCGTCCTCTCGGCGTACCCGGAACCGCGCGACTCCGCGACCCCGCGCCAGAGGTCGGTGAGCCGCTCCACGACAGCGGGCGTGGGGTCTCGGGCGACCACGGCGCCGTTGAGTGCCCCCACGCTGGTGCCGAGCACCAGCTCGGGCGTCACCCCGGCCTCGAACAGGGCGCGGAGCATGCCGACCTCGACCGCGCCGAGCACGCCCCCGCCGCCCAGCACGAAGGCCGTGGTCACGGCTCGGCCGTCACCAGCGCGTCCGGGTGCTCAGTGCGGATCCGGGTGGTCACCCGGTGCTCGACCCAGAAGATCAGGAGCGGGACCAGCCCCGCCACCAGCATCAGGATCGTGAAGGCGGGGCTCCACCCGGCCCGGCGGGCGAGCAGGAACGCGACCACGACGTAGATCATGAAGACCCAGCCGTGGACCACCCAGATGATGCTGGCGGACTCGCCGAACTGTTGCAGGTCGCTGCCCTCGGTCACGAAGTACTTGGCCGGGAACGCGACCAAGGCGCCGAACGCCAGCAGCAGGCCGACGACGAACGCGAGCACCCGGTAGGTGGGGAAGAGCTTGGTCACGGCTCCGAAGGTACCGCGTCGTCGTCCGGAGCCGGCTCGGGCTCCCGCGCGGCCGTGACGTCGCGCACGTAGCGCCACCACATGAACGCCGCGAATCCGCCGAACACCCACCACTCGAAGGCGTAGAGCAGGTTGCGCAGCGCCGTGAACCGCCCCACCTGCGGGAGCTCCTCGAGGTCCGCGGGTTCGAGGCCGCCGGTGCCGGGATTGGTAGCTGCGGCCTCGGGGTCGATGACGGCGTACGCACCGTAGAGGTCCTGGTCGACGTGCTGGACCAGATCAGCGGTGCGCACCCGTTGGAGAACGTCGTCGGTGGGGTCGGGGTCGGGTTCCCCCGCGCCCTCCGTCGGCTGCAGCCAGCCCACCACGTCGGCCGCGCCGGACGGAGGCTCGGGTGCCGCGTCGACCTCGGCGACCCAGCCGCGCACCACCGGTAGCGCCGGAGCGTCCGCCGCACCGGAGGTGAGCGGGGTGACCACCCAGAACCCGTCCGCTCCGGCATGCTCCCGGTCGGACACGTAGACCGTCGAGTCCGGCAGCCAGGTGCCGCCCAGCCGAACCGGCTGCCCGACCCGGTCACCCGGGAACGGGTCGTCGGGCCCCATCACCTCGGCCAGCGGCACCGGCTCACGCTCGGTGAGATCGACGCGCTCCGCGGCCCGGCGCTCCCCCCACGCGTCGTACTGCCAGTACCCCAGCAACCCCGCCGAGGCCACGCAGACAAGGGCGAGCAGGTGCGCGGCCAGCAGCCGAGGGGTGAGGAGCGCGCGCACCTCCCAAGGGTACGGAGGGGATAGTCCCGTGAGTTCTGGCCCTCCCTTGGCCGAATGAGAGGCCAGAACTCACGGGAGTATCCGACATCTGGTAAGACCACTTGACCAACGGACCAACGGCCGCCTACGTTGTCGGGCATGCCGCTCGTCCCAGTGAACAGACGGTCCGTGCCCGACGAGGTCTTCGACCAGGTGCTCGCCGAGGTGGTCGACGGGGAGATCGGGGCCGGGGAGTCGCTGCCCAGCGAACGCCGGCTGGCCGAGGTGCTCGGCGTCTCCCGGCCGGCGGTGCGCGAGGCGCTGCAGCGGATGACGCAGTCCCGGCTGGTCGAGGTCCGGCACGGCGGGGCGACCACGGTGCGCGACTTCAAGCGGTCCGCCGGGCTGGACCTGCTCCCCCAGCTCCTGGTCCGGCGCGGCACGCTCGACGCCACCGTCGCGCGGTCCGTGCTCGAGGCCCGGCTCGCGGTCGGTCCGGCCGTCGCCGCCCTGGCCGCCGAGCGCGGCGGCCCGCCCCTGGCCGCGCGGCTCACCACGACCGTCGACGCGCTGGCCGGCACCGACGACGACATCGAGCGGCAGCTGCACGCCCTGGAGTTCTGGGACCTGGTGGTCGACGCCGCCGACTCGCTGGTGTTCCGGCTGATGTTCAACAGCATGCGGGCGGCGTACGAGCCGGCCCTGGAGGCACTCGCTCCGGCCATGGCCGAGGAGGTGGGGCAGTCCGACGCCTACCGGCTGCTCACCGCCGCCATCGGCTCCGGCGACCCCGACACCGCCCGCGCCGCCGCCGACCGGGTGCTCCGCCCGGCCACCGACAGCCTGATCGCTGCCCTTTCGGCACTGGTGGAAGACAAGTGACCAAACCCACGCCCGAGATCGAGGCGCTCGCCGCCCAGCGGCTCGCCAAGGACGAGGCCCGGATCACCGGGTCGGCCGGCCCTGGACGGCGTACCAACGTCTCCCTTGCCGAGGCCTGGCGCTCGTTCTGGCGACACCCGAGCCCGCCGATGATCTCCACGTTCCTCGTCGGCGCCATCGTCGCTCGCGTCGTCGTCGGGGGCGGCAGCTGGTGGGAGCTGGTCATCCCCGCGACCCTGATCGCGCTGTTCCCGGTGATCGAGTGGCTGATCCACGTCGGCATCCTGCACTGGCGCCCGCGCAAGGTCGGCGCCCTCGAGGTCGACTCGCTGCTCGCCCGCAAGCACCGCGAGCACCACGCCGACCCCCGAGACATCCCGCTGGTGTTCATCCCGTGGCAGGCGCTGTGCTGGCTGCTGCCGGCGTACGTCGCGATCGCGCTGCTGGCCATGCCAACGGTGCCCGGCGCGCTGTCCCTGCTGGTGTCGGTCTACGGCGTCATGTTCGGCTACGAGTGGACCCACTACCTGATCCACAGCGACTACCGGCCGCGGTCGCGGTGGTACCGCGCGGTGTGGCGCAACCACCGGCTGCACCACTACAAGAACGAGCACTACTGGTTCACGGTCACCACCGCCGGCACCGCCGACCGGCTGTTCGGCACCTATCCCGACCCGGCCACGGTGGAGAGCTCCAAGACGGTCAAGCGGCTGCACGCGTCTGACACGATCACCGGGTGATCCATCACCTCAACTGCGCGACCTTCCGGCCGACGGTCGTCCCCCACATGGTCGCGCACTGCCTGCTGGTGGAGCGCGCAGATGGCCTGCTCCTGGTCGACACCGGCCTGGGGAGCGACGACATCGCGGATCCCCGCCGGCTGGGCGGCGCCTGGCGCGCCCTGTCGCGGCCGGTGCTGACCCTGGCGGAGACCGCCGCCGCGCAGGTGCGGGCCCTCGGCCACGATCCCGCCGATGTCACCGACATCGTGCTCACCCACATGGATCTCGACCACACCGGCGGGCTCGCCGACTTCCCTGGCGCGCGCGTGCATGTCAGCGCTGCCGAGCTCGACGCGGCGGAGCATCCCCGGCTGAAGGAGCGCGGGCGCTACCTGCCCGCGCAGTGGGCACACGGGCCCGACTGGGTGACTCACGGGGACGGCGGCGACGACTGGTTCGGGTTCGGGGCGGTGCGCGCGATCGGTGATGACGTGGTGCTGGTGCCGCTGCACGGCCACTCCCGCGGTCACCAGGGCGTGGCGGTCTCCCGGCCCGGAGGTGGCTGGGTCTTCCACGCCGGCGACACCTACTTCTTCACCGGGGACAAGCAGCGGCCTCGGGACTGCCCGCGGAGGCTGCGCGTCCTCCAGACCGTCTTCGCCGCTGACAACCAGCGGCGGCTCGCGAACCTCGAGCGGGTGCAGGAGCTGTACGCCGCCCACGGCGACGAGGTCACGATGTTCTGCTCCCACGACGCCACCGAGCTGGCGGCGTTGAGGTAGGTCGTCTCACTCGGCGTCGGCGCAGATCGCGAACGGCAGGCGACGCTCGATGGTCAGCTCGACGGCGACTCGGATATCGCCGATCGCGTAGCCGATCCGACCGCTCGCCGGGTCGGCCACCGGCCGTTGGAAGCCGTCCCCGAAACTGGGTTCGCTCTCGGGAAGGGTGTCCGCGAGGGCGGCCCGTGCGAAAGCGTCCACCCGGGCGGCGCCGAGCCGCGCCGTCACGAGGTCGGCGCCGAACGCCACCGCGAAGGGCCCCAGCTCGTCGAGCTCCGCCACGTCGTGCGCGGGGCCGCTGGCGAGCTGCTCGCGGACGCCCGGGCCGAAGGCGTCGTCGAACGGGATGCAGTCACGTGCGACGTACGTCGCCACCGCGGGCTGGCCGACCAGCCCGGGCAGGTCGTCGTCCGCGGCCCAGCTCTCCTCGGTGTCGCTCGCGGTGCCGATGCCGACCACCCGCTCGTTGACGGCGACCTGGGCTCCGGTCAGCGGACCGACCTCGTCCTCCACGGCCCGACGTACCCCCCGCATGTCGAGGTCGTCGCGGAACTTCAGCACCCAGCCCTCGCTCCCTTCCCCGCCGAAGTGCGCCTCCCACAGCACGTCGTCCTGGGTGAACCCGTAGTCCTTCGCGAGCCGTGCCTCCATCGGGCGCAACAGGCCCTCGGTCATGGCCGCGGTTTGCGTGGGGACCTTGCGCCAGAACGCCGCGCGCTTGCGTGCGGGGTCCTCGCTGGTGAGGCCGGGCACCTCGAGCTGCAACCTGAGCTGGTCGAAGTCGGTGACGGCGAGGGCGGTCGCCTCCTCGGGCACCAGCGCGAGCACGGCCGCCGCCGCCTCCAGATCCGGGTCGTACGCCGGCGGGTCGGTTGCCTCCTCGGTCTCCGGCGGGATGATCGGCGTCTGCTTCTCGTCGCTGCACCCGCTGACAAGGAGGGCCGACGCGAGGGACCCCGCGAGAAGCGCTGCGCCCACCCCATGTCTCATTCGGGGAAGTGTGCCACCCGCCGCGCGGCCGCGACGACTCATTCCCCGTCTTGGGCGCCCGCGCATCGGCGCCGGACCGACCGCAGGATGTGCCGGGTCGCGAGCACATGCGCCCGGGTCCCGATGACGGCAGCCCGGTAGGCGCGGCCGCGCAGTCCCGGGAACTCGCCGTAAGAGCGGGCCCGGAGCACGGTGCCGCCGCCGTCGACGGCATCGAGCTCGAAGAGCAGCTGGTAGCGGGAGAATCGGTGCCGCCCGGTCAGCCGGACCAGCCGGTCGGCCACCTCCTCGGCGACCTCGAAGCCCGACGGTGGGTCGGTCCCGAGCAGTCGCGCGAACAGGTGGCCCTCCGACGTTCCGAGGGATCCTGCGTAGCTCCGTAGCACCGGGAACACCGCGGCAGCCGGCGCATCGATGCGGACCTCGTGGTCGTCGATGTGCGGCAGGTCGCCGCCACTCGAAGGGGAGGGCACGCGGTGGAGCCTAGGGGACTCGAACCCCTAACCCCCTGCTTGCGGCGTCGCCGGCGAGAGCCGCGACGACGCGGCGTTGCCGTGGAGCCGGCCGGCGTGGTTCACGGGTCGTGCGGAGCGTGCAGCGATGCTGTCGACCAGGTCGGCTTCAACGGCGAGCACGTGCTCGGACGTCAGGCTGCGGACGTGCTCGGGGACGTCATCTCGTTCCAGCAGGGGCACGCATCGCGTGCGGGCACGGTCGGCGATGTCCTCGACCAGCTCGTGCCGGACGGGTCGCTCGGCCACCACGCCGACAGAGGCGATCAGTCGTTCGGCTTCGCCGCGGATGTCTGCCGCGTTCCACGCAGACCGCTTCGCGCCGAGTCGGGTGAGCACGAGGTCGGCGGCGACCTCGCGGTTGATCCGGCCGATCTGGAGGCCCGGTTCGGTCACGGGGTTGCGTGCTCGCAATCACCGACCCGCCGCACCGCGCCGGGGCCAGCGATGTAGTGCTCGGCCAGGCCGGTGCCTTCGACCTGGTAGTAGTCGTCGGCGCGCGAGTGGTCGGCCTCGACGTAGGAGGGCGCGGCGGCCGCAGAACCCCGGTAGAAGGACTCGTCACTCGTCGTAATCAGACGAGCGTCGAGCTGACGTGGGTGGTGCTGCGGGCTCGTGATCGCGTCGTCGGCTGGTGGCTGGTGGCTGGTGGCGACCACTCGATCGTCGCCATAGAGGATCGCCTCGAGGACTCGTTGGATGGCAACTGTTTGCGAAGCAACTCACCCAGCGACCACAAACCCAAGTCTTGTTCCCTGGCCCGTGACGGGAGGGGGGTTAGCCAGATGCTTGTGTGGCCATCTCCTGCTGCAGCGCGGTGGCGAATGAGTCGACGTCGGTCTCGGTTGTGTCGAAGGACGTCATCCACCGCACCTCGCCTGTCTGCTCGTCCCACACGTAGAACGGGTAGCGGGTTTGCAGCCGTTCTGTGACATCACGCGGCAGCACGGCAAATACCGCGTTGGCCTGGACCGGGCGCTGAACCTTCGCACCCGGCGTTGACCGGACCGCGGCCTCGAGCCGCTGCGCCATCGCGTTGGCATGGCGCGCGTTGCGCAGCCACAGGTCGCCGGAGAGCAGGGCATCGAACTGCGCCGAGACAAACCGCATCTTGGACGCCAGCTGCATCGACGACTTGCGGATGTAGTCCATACCACGCACGGCTTGGGGATTGAGTACGACGACGCACTCCCCGAACATCAGCCCGTTCTTGGTGCCGCCGAACGAGACGATGTCGACGCCGAGGTCTGTGGTGAACGCGGCCAGTGGCACCTCCAGCGCTGCCGCGGCGTTGGCGATTCGTGCGCCATCGAGGTGCACCGCCATGCCGCGGCCGTGGGCGCGCTCGACGATGGCCGCGACCTCATCGACCGTGTAGAGCGTGCCGAGCTCGGTACTCTGGGTGATCGAGACGACACCCGGCTGGGCGCGATGCTCATCGTCAAAGGCCCACGCCTGTGAGTCGATCGACTCCGGGGTCAACTTGCCGAGCGGCGCCGGCACCGTGAGCAGTTTGAGACCGCCCATCTTCTCTGGCGCGCCGCACTCGTCGACGTGAATGTGCGCCGATTCGGCGCAGATGACCGAGTGCCATCGTTGCGTAGCGGCTTGAAGCGCAACGACGTTGGCGCCGGTGCCGTTGAAGACGGGATAGGCCGTAGCGCGATCGCCGAAGTGCCCTCGGAACACCTCCTGGAGGCGGTTGGTGTAGACGTCGTCGCCATAGCTGGGTACGTGCCCACCGTTCGCCCTGGTCATCGCCTCGAGCACCTCGGGGTCGACTCCGGCGTAGTTGTCGCTAGCAAAGCCTCGTACCTCCGGGTCGTGGAGTGGATGCGCATTGACGGCGCCCGCGGAGCTCACAGCAGTCAGGGTGATGTCGTTCATGAAGAGTTCCTTCGGGCTCGGTCGGCTGCATCTGGCAACCAGAAGTCGTCAGTCGTGTACGGGAGGTCAGCAACGCCGGGTGACGGTGCGGGTGGCGGCGCGGGTGACGCCGTGGACGAAGAGGGCAAGGTTGCTCGAAGGGGTGTGATCAAGACGCCTCGTCGGTCGTTGCAGGTTTGCACTAGCAATGCACTATAGTGCACTCATGGACGAGACGACGACGGCGCTGGCGACGGCGATCGGCGCGCGGGTGCGTCAGGAGCGGACCTCGCGGAGCTGGACGCTGGATCACCTCGCCGAGGTCGCCGGGGTCAGCCGACGGATGCTGGTCAACGTCGAGCAGGGGGCGGTCAACCCCAGTGTCGGGACACTGCTGCGGCTCAGCGACGCCCTTGGTATCGGGCTGCCGGCGCTGGTCGAGCGGCCCCAGCCGGCGGCCCTCAAGGTGACCCGGAGCGGCGAGGGGGCGGCGCTGTGGACCAGCGAGGCCGGGGGCCACGGGGTGTTGGTGGCCGGCACCGAGCCACCCGACGTGGTTGAGCTGTGGGACTGGACGCTCGCACCGGGCGACCAGCACCAGAGCGAGGCGCACTCGGCCGGCACCAAGGAGCTGATCCAGGTCCTCGAGGGGACCGTGAGCGTCGAGGCCGTAGACCAGACCGTGATCCTGGAGACGGGCGACGCGGTCACCTTCCCCGGGGATGCCCCCCACTCCTATGCCAACCCCAGCGGGGAACCGGCACGGTTCTCGCTGGCCGTCTTCGAGCCCGGCGTCGGCTCGACGATGCGCTCGGAGGTCAGCCATGGCTGAGCTCGACCTGCAGGAGTTCCTCGACCAGGCGCACGTAGAGCCAGCGGTCTTCGAGCTGCGACCCGACTACCGCACTCTCCTCCTCGCCGTCGACGGCATCGCCCCAGGACCGGACGACGGGGCAAGTGAGAAGCTCATGCTCCGCGCCGAAGCAGCCGCCGCGAAACTGCTCGACGACAGTCCGGTCGAGGAGCTCGCCCACATCGCGGCGTGGCGCGAGGCGTACCGCGCCTTCGGCGCCAAACCGAAGCGGACCCGCAACAGCCTCGAGGCCCTCACCCGCCGAGCCGGTTTGGGCCTGCCGCGGGTGAACCGGCTCACCGACATTTACAACGCCATCTCGGTGCTGCACCAGGTCCCGATCGGCGGGGAGGACCTCCCCCGCTACGCCGGCAGCCCCATGCTGCTGCGGGCCACGGGCACCGAACCGTTCGATACTGCGGCCGACGGCGAGACCGTCATCGAGTACCCCGAAGTCGGTGAGGTCGTCTGGTGTGACAAGACCGGGGTGACCTGCCGCCGCTGGAACTGGCGCCAGGCCCGCCGCACCCAGCTCACCCCGCACACCACCACGGCCCTGTTCATCCTCGACGCGCTCGCGCCCATGACCGACGACGCCCTGAGCGCCGCGGCCGACGACCTCCTCGCGCAGCTACGGAAACTCGGAAGCGAGCTGCAGGCCGCCACCCGCCTCCTCACCCCCGAGACCACCACGACCACCCCGGCTACCGTGACGAACCCATAGGAACTGCCGTGATCGCATGCCAGTTCATCTTCAAACCTGGCAGCTACGACGACGACTTCCACCGCCTCGACAGCCAGATCGACCAGTACGCGCGGGCCCTGCCCGGCTTCGACCTACTACTTCGCCGACAAGAAGGCCGTCGCCCAGCTCGCCCGCTTCCCCATCCACCGCGACGCCAAGGACCAGGTTCACCGCTGGTACGACGGCTACCGCATCGTCCTTAGCGAGATCACAGCCACCTACGGCGACGGAAGGCTCCCCGCATGACCACAACCAACGCCCAGATCGACGCCCCGAGGGAGCGACCGGACAAGCACGACCCCACCACCGTCGAGGACCGAACCTGGTTCATCCACGGCGGCAACCGCCCCGACGAGACCACCGGCGCCATCCGCACCCCGATCGTGATGGCCAACAGCTACCTGCTGCCCCACGACCCGACGACGATCGACGACCCCGGCTACGACGGCCTGGTCTACACCCGCGAGCACGGAGCCAACCAGCTCGGCCTCGAGTGCAAGCTCGCCGCTCTCGACCACGGCGAGGCCGCCGCCGTCTTCGGCACGGGCATGGCCGCCCTGCACGCAGCCTTCTTCACCCTGCTCAACCCCGGCGACCACGCGATCGTCTCCAACGTCGTCTACATGCGCGTGTGGGGACTCTTCGACTCCCTGCTACCCGCCAAGCTCGGGATCGAGGTCGACTTCCTCGACATCACCGACCTCGACGCCGTGCGCGCCGCGGTCCGACCCAACACCCGGCTCATCCACACCGAGGTCATCGCCAACCCCGACCTCCGCGTCGCCGACATCGCCGCCCTCGCCGACATCGCTCACACGGCAGGCGCCCGGCTGACCGTTGACTCCACCTTCACCCCACCACCGCTGCTGCGCCCGCTCGACCTCTGCGCCGACCTGGTCATCCACTCGCTGACCAAGTACTTCAACGGTCACGGCGACGCCATGGGCGGTGCCGTCATCGGAGCCACGGGACTGGTCGAGGAAATCCGGACCGGCGCCCTGCACCATGCGGGCGGCGCGATCTCGCCCTTCAACGCCTGGCTCATCATGCGCGGCTCGGTCACCCTGCCGCTCCGCGTAGAGCGTCAGTGCGCCACCGCCCAGCAGATCGCGGAGTTCCTGGCGACTGACCCCCGCATCGCCCACGTCGCCTACCCCGGACTGACCGACGACCGCAGCCACAAGGTCGCCAGAACCCAGCTGCGCGGGGGGTACGGCGGGGTCGTCGCCTTCGCGATCGCCGGGACGCACGAGGACCGCGTCCGGTTCGTCAACGACCTCCGCGTCATCACCTCCGCGGTCTCCCTCGGACACGACGAAACCCTCATCGCCTACGAGATATACCCCGAAGCACGCGCAGCCGCCTTCAACGCACCCTTCCGCGAACACGGCCTCATCCGACTCGCGGTCGGCCTCGAAGACCCCCCGGACCTCACCGCCGACCTCGACGCCGCACTCACCACCGTCTACGGCAAAGCGGAATGACAGGGCTTGCAGAACCGATCCAACGGCCCGCGCTACCGCAACGCGGCTCTCCCGGGTCACCGCACTAGAACGGAGTCACCTCGTGCCTACCGGAAGAGCGTTCGCGATCGTGGATGCATTCACCACCCCACGGCTCTTTTCCGGCAATCCCGCCGGCGTACTCCTGCTCGACGAGTTCACTGAGACGGCATGGATGCAAGCAGTCGCGGACGAGCTGCACCAAGCAGAGACAGCCTTCCTGGCGCCCGGGAACCGCGGCGACTACAAACTGCGATGGTTCACGCCGGTCGCAGAAGTGGCACTGTGCGGGCACGCAACCCTCGCCAGCGCGCACTGGCTGTGGGAATCAGGCAACCTGCCCAACGAAGCGCCGGCCTCCTTCATTACTCGGAGCGGACGGCTCACCGCACGACGCACCGACGACCGAATCGTGCTCGACTTCCCAGCCGTTCCTGCACAACGCGTCACTGCGTCTTCCGAGCTCCTCATGGCCCTGGCCGGAACCGTTCCCCTCTGGACGGGCATCACAGATAACCCCGACCCCGGCGAACGCAACATGCTCGCTGTGCTGGAGTCCGAGCAGACCGTCCGTGACCTCGTCCCCGACCTCCGAGCGGTCGAGCGACTACCCGTGGGCGGCCTCATCGTCACAGCCAAAGCCGGCCCCCCAGATGGCGTGGTCTCGCGATACTTCGCTCCTGCCTACGGGATACCGGAGGACCCCGTCACAGGCTCGGCACACTGCACTATCGGCCCCTACTGGCAGAACCAGCTG
>Ga0299913_10002227_pt1 | contig 15158 bp, 11 predicted proteins | sample RVTome_9_FD_201360 | JGI IMG/M metagenome (GOLD analysis project Ga0299913, IMG submission 201360) | Soil microbial communities from uranium-contaminated site in the Upper Colorado River Basin, Wyoming, United States - RVT155D38 (version 2) ...
CCCCGATTGCTGACTGAGGCTGAGACATTCCGCGAGGAACCGAGACTTGCCGACCCCGGTCCCACCGGCAATGACAGCTCCCTTGAGCCGGCCGCTATTCAATCCGTGGACGAATTGGCCGAGCTGGGCCTCCCGCCCGGTGAGTGGCCAAAGAGCTTGATCGGGGTGGGTGTGGGATTCCAGTCGATGTCCGATCCCCGGCATTCGGACTCACCGCCTCTCGTTCGTTGCCCTCGTGATGCTGTGGACCTCGTCCTCGGCCAGACGCCCCCTTACCGTGGTGGGAGACGAGGGCCAGGCCGTGACCGACATATCGTAGTCATCGTTCGGCCCGCCGTTGCCTTCTGTATAGGAATGCCGCGGGCGGCGATCTTCTTCGCGCACCGCGCCTTTCTGCCACCAGGTTCCTGCAGAAGCCGTGGTGATCACTTAGGGTCCGCCCCTAGGAGTTGCCCTAGGAGCTCTGCTCGGATCCGGGGTGACGTGCTGGCGGACGACTGGCGGCAGGCCGGAGCCCGCGAGCGCGTCGCTACCTCGCGGATGCCGGCGCGACCGTAGGTTGCCGTTGTTCCCACTGCCGTGCCCGTCCGTCGACGTGTCCGGCGTGGGCCCGCGCGATTGCATAACTCAGGTTGCGTTCGACCCAGGTCAGAGTGGTGTAGCGCAGCCAGTGTGTGCTCACCTGCTGCGCGACCACCCAAGGCAGATGCCGACGATCCGCGACCGCAGGTGGTCATATATCGACGTTGTCCGGACCGGCTGGTTGGCGGGCCGGCCGTTTGGGGTGGCGGATGACCTTCAGTGTGACGATGTGCCGGTATCGGCTGTTTGGCATGACCCGGACGTCGTAGGCGTAGCAGGCGGCGGCGATGAGCTGGCGGTCGGCATGCAGGTCGCCAGCCGTCACGCCGGCCGGCAGCCACAGCAGGACCGCTTCGCCGTACTGCCGCGGCGAGCACCCGAGGACTGCAGGCAGCCGGCCGCGCGTCGAGTGGATTCTTGCCCGCACGCAGGCCGTCCGTACCCGATGCGGGGTCACAACGCACCACGCTCTCGCAATGGCCCAGCGTCGGCCGGCCGGCCAGCGCGCGAGCAACTCGAGGGCAGCCACCGCCGCACCGGCCATGACTACCGCGCCCACTGCGCCGGCCTGCTGCAGGGCCATCGCGAGCAGGACTAGGGCGGCGAGCCCGATCAGCTCGTAGCGCCACCGCCATGCCACCACGAGTGGGTTGGCCCGCGCCGGCGGCATGAGCGCCTTGTGCAGGCTCATCGCCATCTGGTCTACCCGCCGGCGGCTCACGGCATGTCCCTGGTGGTCCTGCATTGCTGGTCGAGCCGCACTGTGCCGCGGCCGGCGCAGCTGCCGCATTGGCCAGCGCCGAGGGCGCCAGTGCCACCACACGTCGAGCATGCGGAGACGAAGTCCCAGCGTGGGTCACGGTAGCGACGGCCGTGTCCGCTAGGCCCGCGGGAGATCTGAAGCCCGCGCTGTCGTGCCCACTCGTCCGAGGAGCTAAAGATTCTGGCTTCGAGACGTCTGAGAAGTTGACGTAGGAAACCAACGGTGCGACGCTCACTCGTGTTCATGATGTGCTGCCTGTTCTCTTCGAGGAGATCCGGGAAGCACCCGCCGGCCTGGTGTTGGCGCACCGGTCGGCTAGCGGGCGAGGCATTGCTCATCGCTCGCGGTGGAGGCGTCGTGATGTCGCGCTCAGCGCGTCTCGCGGCGCCTCATGCCGTCAGCACGTGAATGATCAGGTGACCAGGGTTCAGCATTTCGCTGCGTCACGGTAGGCCACCACCTCCCTCCACGACCGGGACGGAACGGTGCCTCGGTGTGGAGAACCTTGCGCGAGTGAAATATCTACCGCTCGCGCTCCGCGTGGTGCTTGACACCGAGAGACACGTGAGTAGTGTGCCCACGTGCGACTGCCACTGGCAAGTGCCATTGGCCAGTGCCGTTGGCAGGTTCCGCTCGATAGTGGCGAGGTCTCGCATGGTTGACAAGGCGAGTTCGACCGTGCAGCGCCGTGAGCTGGGCCATCGGCTCCGCGAGCTGCGCCAGAGCCTTGGGTTGACGTTGGACCAGGTCGCCGTCGAGCTCATGTGCTCGGCAACCAAGCTCAGTCGGATAGAGAGTGGCTCCCGCCGCGCCAGCCTCCGAGACGTCCGCGACCTCTGTACCGTCTATCAGGTACCGGACGATGAGCGTGACCGCCTGATGGAGTTGGCCAGGGAGAGCCGCAGCCCCGGTTGGTGGGAGGACTTCGACCTCCCGTACCGGACCTACATCGGGCTGGAGCAGTCCGCGGTCGCGATCGGCGAGTACAGCGCCAATATCATTCCTGGCCTGCTGCAGACCCTCGACTACAGCATCGCCCTCGCTGCCGGTATGGACCCCAAGCTCAACCGCGACGCCCTGCAACAGCGAGCCGAGGCCAAACAAACCCGGCGTGCGATCCTGGAGCGCCCAGGGGCCCCACAGTTGTGGGCGATCATCGAGGAGGCAGCCCTCAGCCGAGTCGTCGGCAGCTACGAAGTGATGAGTAAGCAGATAGTGGCATTGTTGGAGGCGGTTCGTTCGCCGCACGTTTACCTTCAGGTCGTGCCATTGGGCGTCGGCGCCCATCCGGCGTTGAACAGCAATTTCATCATCCTCGATCTGGGCACACACGATGTGCCTGATGTCGTGTACGTCGAGGGACTGCTCGGCAACATCTATCTAGAGCGGCCCCTCGACATTCAGCGCTACCGCCGCGTGTTCGACCAACTCAGGGCGGCGGCGTTGAGCCCTCAGCTATCCGTAGCAAGGATGGAGGAGGTCAAGGAAAGCCATGATAGGAAAGCAACCGTGAGGGAGACATGACCATTTCGAACGACCAGGGTGTTGATCTGACCTGGTACAAGGCGCGCCGCAGCAACGGCAGCGGCGCATGCGTCGAGGTCGCCACCGCTGCAGGTTCGATACTCGTGCGCGACTCCAAGGACCCGCATGGGCCGGTCCTGACATACACGAAGGCCGAATGGGACGCCTTCCTCGACGGCGCCAAAAAGGGTGAGTTCGACTCCTTCTGCGTGTAGTGCACCGGGAGTGCGTCACGATATTAGACGCACTCCCGTATTAATATTCTGGGTCACTAGCTGAGCACGACCTTCGTGCCTGGCCGCTCCGCGCACGCACGAGCTGACGATCGCTTGACCTGCTCGCGCCGCGCGAACGGCTCGGCCACGCACCGGCGGTGAAGCGCGCCAACTGGACGAATGTCCTATCGGAGCTCCACGGCGGGGTCGCCGACAGCACGTCCGGCATCGTCAAGACCCGAGGAGCCCTGACCGCCTCGCCGGTCGCCGGGCACCGTCGAGTTCGAGTTCGATGGTGCCTGGCTGTTGTGTTGGCGGCCGGCCACGGCCATCGTGGCCGGCCGCGGTCATGGTGGCGTGCCGCGGTCATGGTGGCGTGCCGCGGTCATGGTGGCGTGCCGCGGTCATGGTGGCGTGCCGCGCCGGGTGGCGCGGGTTATGCGCGTTGGCACTGGACGCGGGTGCTGTCCGATGCCCGGCCGGTGCTGTCCGCGACGACGGCAGTTACGGCGTAGTAGTCACCAGGAACGCAGGCCAGCCGAAATGATGTCTGGTCGTTGGCGGCTGGGAGATCTCGTCCATTCACCGTCCAGCGAATCGACACTCGACCATCTGCGTCGCGCCAGGCACCGAACAGCCGAGCTGACTGTTTCCACTGGTGCAGTTGACCGCGGAATTCAAAAGAGAACGGAACGACCGGTGATCAGAATCCGCCAAGGGACTCACCGCGGGTGTGACAGATCGTCACCACGCGGCGGGCGCCGTGGCGGTGCGGGGCTGGGGCAGGTGGCGGTGCGCGCCCGAAGGAACTCCACCCCGAGCTGTCCGACTCGCGGCCGTGCGTGTTCCCGATGTGTGCGACCGGGGAGCGCCGGCACGCTGGTTGAGAGCGCCGCGGTCCAGTGCCTCCGAGCCGGCCTGGGTCAACGCGTCGGTGAGCGTCCCCGCCGCTTAGTCGATCATCCATGTGTCGATGGAGAAGAAGCAGGTGGGCTGCGCCGGCGGCGGGCTACCGTGGGGTTATGACGACGGATGCCGGGCGGCCGATACGGGTCTTCCTGCTGGACGACCACGAGATCGTGCGGCAGGGCATCATCGCGTTGCTGGAGGTTCAGCCGGACATCGACGTGGTCGGTGAGGCGTCGACTGCGGCGGAGGCCTTGGTCAGGATCCCGGCCCTGCGCCCCGACGTGGCGGTGCTGGACGTCCGGTTGCCCGACGGCGACGGTGTGCACGTGTGCCGGGAGATGAAGGAGCGGCTTCCCGCGCTGGCTTGCCTGATGTTGACGTCGTATGCCGACGACGAAGCGCTGTTCGAGTCGGTGATAGCTGGCGCCGCCGGGTACGTGATCAAGGAAGTCCGCGCCGGAGACCTGGTGCGGGCGATCCGAACGGTGGCGGCCGGCGGGTCGTTGCTGGACGCCACCGCCACCGCTCGGCTCCTGAGCAGGCTGCGCACGGCCAACGCCGAGGCGCCGACGGATCCGCTGGGCGCCCTGACCGACCAGGAGCGCCGGGTGGTGGAGCTCATCGGCCAGGGTATGACGAACCGGGAGATCGGCGCCGAGTTGTTTCTGGCCGAGAAGACAGTGAAGAACTACGTCTCGAGCTTGCTGGCGAAGCTCGGCATGCAGCGCCGCACCCAGGCTGCGGTTCTGGCCACCGAGATTCGGGAGCGCGAGCAGCACAAGCCCTGATCGGATCGAAGAGCACGCCAGACAGGTGACCTACGGCCCGTACTGACAGGCCCAATGCTGCTGCTGGTCGATCTGGTCATGGCGGCACGGTTGAGGCATGAATGCACCTGCGCCCGTCACCCGGCCAGACCTAGTGGACTGGTCAGCGGTGATTACCGACGCGGTTGCGGCGCCGTCGGCGCACAACACTCAGCCGGCGCGTTTCGTGGTTCGTAGGGACGCCGTCGAGCTGCATCTTGACCCGCGCCGGGTACTGGCGGTCGCCGACCCGAACGGCCGGGAGGCGCGGCTGGGCTGCGGCGCGGCGCTGTTCAACCTTCGGCTCGCGTTGCGGGCTCGGTGCCACAGCGGGGATGTGCGGCTGCTGCCTGACCGTTCGCGACCGTTGCTGCTGGCGACCGTGCGGCTCGGTCGGTCGAGACCGGCGAGCCCTCTTGAGGTGGCGCTGCACCGGGCGATCCATCGCAGGCACAGCCACCGTGGGCCGTTCAACCACGCCCCGGTGTCGCCCCTGGTCCGGAGGTTGATCATCCAGGCGGCAGCGGCGGAGGGTGCGGAGCTGCGGTTGATCGACGACCGGCCGACGGTCGGCAGGATCGCCGCCCTGATCCGGCGAGCCGAGCATGACCAGCAGAGCGATCCACGATTCGCCGATGAGCTCGCGCGTTGGACCTTCGACGGTCGGTCGCGGCGCGACGGGGTGCCGCGCAGCGTGGGCGGCCTGCGGCCAGCCGCTGGGGGACTGGTGGTGCTGCGTGACTTCGCACCCGGCAGCCCCCGCCCGGAGCGGGACTTCGAGCCGGATCCGTTGTTCGGGGTGCTGGTCAGCCATGGCGACACCCCGCTGGACCAGCTGCGGGCCGGGCAGGCGCTGCAGCGGGCGCTGCTCACCGCGACGGTGTACGGCGCCGCTGCCGGCATGTTGTCCCAACCGGTGGAGCTGCCGCCGGCGCGGGCCGCGCTGAAGCGGCTGCTGGGTGGCGCCTACCCGCAGCTGATCTTGCGCATTGGCATGGCGAGCCCGACCTCGGGCGCCCCACGGCGCCCCGTACACGAGGTGCTCGAGATCGAGGACGAGAAGAGGGCAGAGCAGTGTCGGACACACCGGTAGTCGTGGGTGTCGACGGTTCAGCGTTCGCGCTGACGGCGACGGAGTGGGCGGCCGACGAGGCGGCCCGCCGTGGTGCGCGGTTGCACATCGTGCACGCCAATCTGTGGCCGACGGTGCGGATGCCGGCCGCGCATTCCCCGATCGAGTTCCAGCAGCCGCTGCTGGAGCACTCGCAGCAGCTGCTCAAGGTTGCGGTCAACACGGCCGAAGCGCGGCAGCCCGGCGTCGCGATCACTAGCGCGCTGGTGGGCACCGTGCCGCTCGACCTGCTGATCGCCGAATCACGTCACGCACAGCTCGTGGTGCTCGGTGCGCGAGGGCTCGGTGGCTTCGCCGGGTTGCTCGCTGGTTCGGTCGCGGTCGGGGTGGTCACCCATGCCAGGTGTCCGGTGGCCGTGATCCGGGCCGGCACCGCGGACGCCGCACTGCCCACCGATGGGCCGGTTGTCGTCGGGGTAGACGGCTCCCCAGGAAGCACGCCAGCCCTGCGCTACGCGTTCGAGGCGGCCAGCCGCCTGGACGCGACGCTGTGTGCGCTGCACACCTGGAGTGACGTCGCGGTCGACGCGCCGCTCGGCGACCCGGCCTGGATGATCGACTGGGATCGCGTGCAGGAGGACGAGGAGCGGCTGCTTGCCGAGCGGTTGGCCGGATGGCAGCAGGAGTACCCGGACGTCAAGGTGGTGCGGAGGGTGACCCGTGACCGTCCGGTCCGCTCGCTGCTGGAGGCCGCCGGAACGGCGCAGCTCGTCGTAGCGGGTTCGCGGGGTCGCGGCGGATTCGCCGGCATGCTGCTCGGTTCGACCAGCCACGCACTCATCCACCACTGCCCGTGCCCACTCGTCGTGGTGCGTGACGCATGAACGTGCACACGCCGGACCGGCGGACGATGCACGCCGCGCTCGAGCTGGCCTGCCGGGCGCCCTCGGTGCACAACACCCAGCCGTGGCGCTGGCGGATCGCCGACCACAGCGTGCACCTTTACGCAGACGAGAGCCGGCTGCTGCCGGCGACCGACCCCACCGGGCGGGAACTGGTGATCAGCTGTGGCGCCGCGCTGCACCATGCGCGGGTGGCATTCGCGTCGGTCGGGTGGCGAACCGACGTGCACCGCCTCCCCAACCCGGGGCAGCCGCTGCACCTGGCGTCGATCGAGTTCGCCCGGCCCGGATCGGTACCGGACGACGTGGTGGCGCTGGCCTCGGCCATCGCCAGCCGGCACACCGACCGCCGGCCGTTCCTGCCGGCACCCGTCCCGGACGCCGTGTTGGACCGGCTGGAGACCGCAGCCATCCTGAACGACGCGATGCTGACGGCGGTGGACACCGAGCCGGCGCTGCGCGAGCTGGTGGTGGCGATGAGCCAGATCAACGAGCTGCAGCGGGATGACACCGGCTACCGAAGCGAGCTGGCGGTCTGGGCCGGCCGGCGGTTGGGGGCCGTGGACGGGGTACCGGCCAGCGCGCTGCGCGGAGTCGATGCTGCCAGCCGTCCGGTGCTCGGCCGGGACTTCTCGCCAGCCGGCCGCGGCGACCTTGCGGTCCCGCCGATCGACGACGGAGCACTCCTCGCCGTGCTGAGCACCATGGTGGATGACCGGCACAGTTGGCTGTGCGCCGGCGAAGCCCTGTCCGCGGTGCTGCTGGTCGCCACCGCTGCCGGCCTGGCCAGCTGCACGCTGAGCCAGGTCGGCGAGGTGCCGATGATCCGCGACGTGATCCGCACGGCGGTTCTGGACGGCGCCGGCGAGCCGCAACTGTTGCTGCGGCTCGGCTGGCCGGTCACGACGAGCTATCCGGCGCCACTGTCGCCCCGGCGCCGCCTGGCCGAGGTCGTCGACCGGCTTCCCCTGGACTGACCATGTCCACGTCCGTGGCAGCGGCCGATGACGGTCTGCAGGTCGCCATCGGCACCGCCGCGCAGCATGCGTCCCGCGATGTGCCGGTCGTCTCGCCCGATGACACCGTCGGGGCGGTGCTGGCCGGATTGGCTGGCCGGCGGTTCGCCAGCGCGTCGGTGATCGCGGTGTGCTCGGGCGACCGGCTGACCGGCCTGGCCACCATCGAGAAGCTGCTGGCCGCGCCCGCTGATGCTGTGGTCGCCGCGGTGATGGACGCCGATCCGCCGACGGTCGCGCCGGGCACCGACCAGGAGAAGGCCGCGTGGACCGCCGTGCAGCACGGTGAGCCCGGTCTGGCCGTGGTGGGCTCGGACGGTCGGTTCCGCGGACTGATCCCGCCGCAGCGGCTGCTCGGCGTGCTGCTCGCCGAGCACGACGAGGACATGGCCCGGCTCGGCGGCTACCTCGGCACCGGCTCCCTGATGGCCAGCGCCCGGACGGCAAGCGAGGAACGGGTGTCGCTGCGGCTGTGGCACCGGCTGCCGTGGCTGCTGATCGGGCTGGCCGGTGCGCTGGCCGCAGCCGGCATCGTCGGCGCGTTCGAGGGGGTGTTGCAGCGGCACGTGCTGCTCGCGTTCTTCGTGCCGGGCGTGGTGTACCTCGCGGACGCGGTCGGCGTCCAGACTGTGACGCTGGTGGTCCGCGGGCTGTCGGTCGGCGTCGGCATCCGCAGCGTGCTGAGGCGGGAGCTGATCACCGGCGTCCTGGTCGGCCTGCTGCTGTCCGCCGCGGTGCTGCCGCTCATACTGCTGTTGTGGGGTGATGTCCGCATCGCGACCGCGGTGGCGGTGGCGCTCTTCGCGGCATCGTCGATAGCCACCGGGGTGGCGATGCTGCTGCCCTGGCTGCTCGATCGGCTCGGCCGCGATCCGGCATACGGTTCGGGTCCGCTGGCCACCGTCGTGCAGGACCTGCTGTCCATCGCCATCTACCTGGCCACCGCGACCGTCATCCTCGGCTAGCTGGCGCTGGCCGGAAGAGCCGCACGATGAAGGCGGCAGCAGCGGCGTAGGGCTGCAACCAGAGGGGACCTTCGGCCTTCGATCAGCGCAACTGGGCCCTCGTCCTGCGGTAATGGGCCCGCGACGCTGGTTGTCGTGACCACCACCGATCAGCCGCCGCAGCTTCGCGGGCTCACGGACGACGAGGCCGCGCGGCGCCGCGCCGAGGTGGGACCCAACACCATTCCGGAGCCGCCGCGGCAGGGCGTGGCCAGCAGGACGGTGGCGCAGCTGCGCGACCCGATGATCATGCTGCTGCTCGGGGCGGCGGCGTTGGCGATCTCGCTGGGCGACCTCACCGACACCGCGGTGATCGCGGTGGTGGTCGTGCTCAACACCGCGGTCGGGGTGCTGCAGGAGCTGCGCGCCGAGCGGGCGTTGGCTGCGCTGCGACAGTTGTCCGCGCCGACCGCCCGGCTGCTCAGGGACGGGCGCCGCGACACCCGGCCAGCAGCTGAGGTCGTGCCCGGCGACATCGTGTTCGTCGAGGCCGGTGACATCGTGCCGGCCGACGCGACGCTGCTGGAGGCCCACCAGCTGCAGGTCGAGGAGGCCGCGCTCACCGGCGAGTCGGTGCCGGTGGACAAGGACGTGGCGATCCACGAGCTCGCGATGGTGTCGGCCGGCACCATCGTCACCCGCGGTCGGGCCGTCGCACGGGTGACCCACACCGGACTGGACAGCGGCCTGGGCCGGATCGCCGCGCTGCTGCGTGACCAGAAGCCGAGACCGACGCCGTTGCAGCGCCGGCTCGCCGCGCTGGGCTGGGTGCTGGCGGCCGCGGCGCTGGTGCTGTCGGCCGTGGTGGCGGTGTCCGGGCTGGCGCGCGGCCGTCCACTCGCCGAGATGGTGCTGACCGCGGTGAGCCTGGCGGTGGCCGCGGTGCCGGAGTCGCTGCCGGCCGTCGTCACGCTCGCGCTGGCGCTCGGCGCCCACCGGATGGCCCGCCGCGCCGCGGTGGTGCGCCGGCTGCCCGCGGTGGAGACGCTCGGCTCGGTCACCGTGGTGGCCGCGGACAAGACCGGCACCCTCACCGAGGGCCGCATGACGATGGAACGGGCCTGGACGCCCGCTGGCGGCTCCTTCAGCTTCACCGGCACCGGGTACGAGCCGTCGGGCACCGTGCAGCCCGGCCCGTGCCAGAGCCTGTGCGAGCTCATGCGCGACGCGGTGCTGTGCAACGATGCCGAGCTGCAGCCGCCGGACGGCGACCACAGCGAGTGGCGGCCGGTTGGTGACCCGACCGAGGCCGCGCTCGTGGTGGCTGCGGCGAAGGTGGGCCTGCTGGCGGCCACAGAGCGCGCCAGCCACCTGCGGTGCGCCGAGCTGCCGTTCGACAGCGCGCACGGCCGGATGGTGACCGTGCACCGCCATCCCCAGGGTTGGCTGGTGGTCTGCAAGGGAGCCCCGGAGGTGCTCCTGGACGCGCCGGACCTGGTCACGCCCGGCCCGCAGGTCCAGCGGGCCCGCGAGATCGCCAACCGCATGGCCGCGGTGGGCCACCGGGTGCTGGCCGTGGCGGACCGCCTGTTCGACCACCCGCCGCAACCGGGGGACCGGCAGCTCGGACTGCACCTCGTCGGGCTCGTGGCCATCTCGGACCCGCCCCGAGCGGACGCGAAGCGTGTGGTGTCGGCGTTCCTCGCCGCAGGCGTCCGACTGCTGATGATCACCGGGGATCACCCGCACACCGCCCGCACCCTGGCAGCCAGGGTCGGCATCGATGGCCAGGACGCCGACGTGGTCACCGGAGCGGAACTGGCGGCCGGGCTGCCGCGGGCGCGCGCGGACAGCGTGCGGGTCTACGCGCGGACGCGACCGGAGCAGAAGCTCGACATCGTCACCGCCTGGCAGGACCGCGGGCACGTCGTGGCCATGACCGGGGACGGCGTGAACGACGCCCCGGCACTGCGCAGGGCCGACATCGGCGTCGCAATGGGCGGCAGCGGCACCGACGTGGCGCGGGAGGCTGCCGACCTCGTACTCACCGACGACAACCTCCACACCATGATCGCCGCGATCGAAGAGGGCCGGCGAATCTACGCCAACGTGCGGACGTTCCTGCGTTACGCGCTCGCCGGCGGCGTGGCCGAGGTTCTCGTGATGTTGCTCGGGCCGTTGCTCGGCCTCGCCGTGCCGCTGCTGCCGGCGCAGATCCTGTGGATCAACATGCTCACCCACGGATTGCCCGGGGTGGCGATGGGCGCGGAGCCGGCGGATCCGGCGATCATGCGTGCCGCGCCACGATCACCGAAGGAGTTCGTGCTCGGCGACGGGCTGTGGCGCCGGATCGCCTGGACCGGTGGGCTGATCACGCTGGTGACCCTCGGCGTCGGCTGGTGGTCCTACCACAGCGGTGGTGCCTGGCAGAGCGTCACGTTCCTCACCCTCGGCCTGGCGCAGCTCGGCGTGGCCATGGCGCTGCGCCGGCGCGGTGAGGGCCGACGGCCCAGGTTCCTCGACGTGGCGGTCGCCAGCGCGGTGCTACTGCAGCTGGCGGGGGTGTACCTACCGCCGGTCAGGGCGCTGCTGGGCACCGAATACGTCGGCCCCAACGAGCTGGCAGTCGCAGCCGCTGCCGCTTTACTGCCCGGCCTGGTCGTGGCCGCCACCCGGCTCTACCACCGGTGACGGCATGCATCCGCCGGTATGCCACGGCCGTCGTCCTGGACTTCGATGGTCAGCGCGTCCCTGGCCTCGATGGAGATGACAAGCTCCGACGCTTCGGAGTGCCGCACCGCGTTGCTGACCGCCTCGCGGACAACCGCCTCGGCATGCTCACCGATCTTGGGAGAGAGAGACGAGCGTGTCCACCGCGCCGGCGATGCGCACCGACGGGCTGAGCGTGCTGCCCTCGGTGACCTCGGCGACGATGTCCAGCAGCCGCCGGCGAAGTGTTCTCGTTCGCCCGGTGCCCATGGTCGCGGCGGTAGCGCCAGCTCGTCCAGGCGGTGCCCGTCGGTGACCGCCGTAGCCGGGCCGATCGCCGTAACGCTGCCGCTGCGGCTGGCACCGTCGTACTCGTCGGCCGGAAACGCCACGACCGCCGGTGAGCGGCTATCGGCGCTGCCGTGCGCCGGTGGCCGCCACTGCGGCGGTCGTTGCTCTCATCTGACGGCTTCGCGGCCCGCTGGGCGGACGGCGGCGAGAACTACCAGCAGCGCGCCGGCGAGCGCGGCGATGCCGCCGCCGACGAGCAGGCCGATCCCGACCCGTCGCAGCACGGGCGCGGTGGCGCCGGCGGTGAAGTCGGCGTCCACGCCTGCGCTGCCGTCGGAATTCATCACGACGAGGGTCCAGCTTCCGACCGTCGGCTCCCAGGTCAGCGTCTGCTGCCCGATCCCGCTGGTCGAGGCGACCCAGAACGCCTCGGTTCCGGGGGCGGTGGCTGGCCTGGCCATGACCTCCATGCCGCGGTGCCGGCCATTGCCGTCCCGGTCGTCGTCGCGGTAGCCGTCCATGCCGGTCCGACCCAGGTAGAGGTCGATGTCGCGGCTGTCGGCGATGCCAACGAACAGCGGTTTCGCCTGGCCGGCGTCGGCACGGACGCGCACGGTGCCGAGCCAGTCGGCGATGTCGGTGTCCCACGTCCAGCCGCCAATGTCCAGCGCGTCGAAGCGAAGCGCGTACCCGTCGCTGGTGTACCGCTCGACCGGGGTGTTGAGGTATCCGGTCGAGTCTCGTTGGGTGCTGTCGGCCCACGCGAGCGCAGCACCACCGGTGGTGACCCCGATGCCGGTGAGCAGCAGCAGGACTCCGAGGACCGCCGAGACCACCCGACCCGGTGGCCAATGGCTGGCCTGTGCGGTCGCGACCGGCGCCGTTGTGGCTGTCACCTGGGGCGGCTCGGTGGTCGCCGGATCGGTTGCTCCTGGTGTGCTGGTGGGTGGCGGGATCGGCCGGTCGACGGGCTCGGTGCCGCCGTTGTCGAGCCGGAACGGCGGGTACTCGTCGGTCATCAGGCTGGCGTACGCGGCGACCCGCAGCGCCCAGCGGTTCATGCCGACCACGAAGTCGTACAGGCCTCGCGGGTAGCGGCCCAGAACCAGGACCGCCAGGCCCGCGATGATCACCAGCAGGGTGATGAGCCCTCCCGGCGCGGACACGGTGACCTTGCTGATCTCGTCGTTCCAGCCGAGCGCGTAGCCGCCGCCGACGAAGACGCCGACGATCAGGTAGTGCGGGATGGCCAGCAGCCACCACTTCACCAGCGCCAGCCCGCGGGAGAGCTGCTGCGGGTATTCGATGGTGAGGGTGGCGGGGTAGTCGGGCGCCTCGGCGAGGGTGAACGGCGGGTACCGGTCGGTTCCGAGGCCGCTGTAGCTGTAGTAGCCGACGCGCCAGGTCCAGCGCAGGACCCCGACGTTGAAGTCGAAGATCGCGCGTGGGTACCGGCCGGTGAACAGGATCGCGAAGAACGCCACCACGGTCAGCACCGTGTACGCGATCCACAGGAAGAGCAGCACGACGTAGTGCGGGATGGCGAGCAGCCATTTCACCAGCCACAGCCAGCGGCTCAACGGTTCGTCGAGCCTGGCCTCCACCCGCACCGGGTATGCGGACATGTCCTCTCCTCTCAGCTCACGGCCAGGTCGTCGCCGGCCGCGAGATCGACGTAGTCGGAAACTGGACGGCGCGGGGTCGCCGTGGTTGGTAGCGCGGAGCCGAACCGCAGCACGAGCTGCGGCCACATGGCGCTGCCGACCAGCGTCCGCAGCGAGTCCCTCGCGGGCGGCAGCTCGGTCGGCGCGCTCATGATCGACGCGCCGACGCCGTGGCAGGTGGCGGTGAGCAGGGCGCGCTGCAGTGCCTGGCCGCTGCGCAGCTGGTCGCGGGGGGTGTCGCCGGCGGACATCAGCACGCCGAGCAGCGGGTCGGACTCGTAGTGCCTGGCCGGGTGGGTGCTCTCGGGCGCGACGTCGCGGAGGGCCAGCAGGTCGCCCGGCCGCGGGCGGGGCCCGCTCGCCGCCTCGGGCACGCCGTCGGCGCGTGGCTGGTCGGTGAAGGTCCAGTTGGCGAGTTCGTCTTGGTAGGCCGGGTCGTGCCGTTGTAGGTGTTCGGCGCGCCGGACGATGGCGGCGATGGTGCTCACGGTCGGTGGGTCGGCGATCAGTCGGAGGTAGCCGCCTTCGATGCCGGCGGCGTAGACGACGGTGCGCAGTGCTGCCGGTGGTACTGGCGTGGTGTGGAAGGGGCGGCGGTGGCTGTGCCGGCGGGGGATCGCGCGGTGCAGTGCGGTTTCGGTGGGGGTGGGGTGGCGGCGGCCGGCTGGGCGCACGATGGTCAGCAGTGTTGGGTGGGTGCGCAACGGGAGCAGGCTGGCCATCGGTTCGATGCCGTGGGCGCGCAGTGCGATCCGCAGGTTCAGCAGTGCGGCGCCGCAGCTGATCCTGGCCTCGCGCCCGAGGGGGTCGGCCACCGGTAGCAGCCGGTTCGGGTCCAGATGCAGCTCGACCAGGTCCGGTCGCACCACGAACCGCCACGGCTGGCTGTTGTGGATCGACGGCGCGGCGCCGGCGGCGGCGATCGCGGCCAGCCACACCGCCAGGTCCAGCGTCAAGTCCTGGTAGCGAGGGGTGCTGCGGTCTGCCTCGCTGCTCGGCGCGTTCATCGCTGCCTCCGTCTGCGGTAGCTCGCACCTCAACGATGCGTTCAGTCAGGCTGGCGGAGCAGCAGCCATCGGCCCCAGATGCGCGGGCCATACGTCCCGTGGTCGTGGACCAGCCGCACCGCCTGTGAGGCGGACCTCACCCACCGCTCGGTCAGCGAGCCTTTTCCTTCGCGGGCGCGAACGCTTCCTGTCGTTTCGGCGACATGCGTCTGGCCATCCGGCTACGGACTCCGTTGCGGAACATCGTCAATGCGTCGGTGGGGTACTGGTGGACCAGCAGAGCCGCCATTCCTGCGGCGAGGACGGCGTTGGGCAGTTCCTCGACACCCAGCGGTGTGATGCCGAGAAGGAAGAGAATGGCGGCCAGCAGGCCTGTTCAAGGGCGAGACCCTGCGTGGCCTGTGAGGCCCCCAGGTGGTGGGTGGTGCGGGGTCGTTGGTCTGCTGGGCTTCCTGGACCTGGGCGCGCAGCGCGGACTGCGGGCCGCCGAGCTCGGCGTAGGTCTGGCCGTCGGCGGTCTCCTTCAGGTGCAGGCCGATGAACTCGTTGGCGTAGCATTCGGCCTGCTTGCCGGTGGTCAGCTGCTGGCCGGCGTACCGCACGACGCAGGCGGACTGCCTCTCCTCGTCGGTGAGCGTGTCGGCCGTCTTGAACGTGATGTTCTGCTCGCGGAGCTGGTCGGTGACGTAGCTGTTGGCGAAGTTGGCGTTGCTGGTCAACACGATGCCGACGACCAGCAGCAGTCGAACCAAGT
>Ga0299913_10002228_pt1 | contig 15156 bp, 10 predicted proteins | sample RVTome_9_FD_201360 | JGI IMG/M metagenome (GOLD analysis project Ga0299913, IMG submission 201360) | Soil microbial communities from uranium-contaminated site in the Upper Colorado River Basin, Wyoming, United States - RVT155D38 (version 2) ...
GGGCAGCCCGGTGCGGAGCAGGTCGAACAGCCGCTCGGGGCCGGCCAGGAAGTCCTCCAGCGCCTTCTGCTCGATGGCGACGGTGGAGTACTCCATGGACAGCAGCCGGCGGATCGACACCCGCATCCCCTGCAGCAGCAGCGTCTTGCGCACGTCGTAAGGGCTGTGCAGGGCCGCCATGATCAGCCGGTTGCGCAGGTGGAAGTACGTCGTCCAGTCCGTCGAGTCGTTCTTGTCCGTCCACGGCATGTGCCAGACCGCGGCGCCGGGCAGGCTCACCGTCGGGAAGCCGGCGGCCAGCGCGCGCAGCGAGTACTCCGCGTCGTCCCACTTGATGAACAGCGGCAGCGGCAGCCCGGTCGCCCGGATCACCTCGCGCGGGAACAGACACATCCACCAGCCGTTGTAGGTGGCGTCGATGCGCTTGTGCAGCTTCTTGGTCTTGCGCAACGACTTGGTGCCGAAGTCGTGGTCGACCACCGCGCCGGGCGCCGCGCGCCACACGCACGCGCTGAGGTCGACGATCTCGGCCATGCTGTGCAGCCGCGCTTTGGCCTGCAGGTTGAGCATGTGCCCGCCGACGATCACCGGCTGGGCGGTGGCGCGGGCGAACGCGTTGGCGCGCAGTACGGCGTCGGGCTCGAGCACGATGTCGTCGTCGAGCAGCAGGATCTGGTCGACGTCGGTGTGCTCGACGGCCTCGTACATGGCCCTCGTGAAGCCGCCGGAACCGCCCATGTTGTCCTGCTCGATCACCTCGAGCCGGCTCCCGAGGCGGGCCGCGGCCTCGGCGAACCGCGGGTGCTGCCTGATCTTGGAGGTGCCCTGGTCCGCGACGTACACCTTGCTGACGACCTCGAGCACCGTCGGGTCCTCGCTCAGCGCCAGCAGCGACGCGACGCAGTCGTCCGGCCGGTTGAACGTCGTGGTGCCGACCGCCACCTGCTGCGCAGGGAGCTCCTGGTCGGTGGTCCAGGCGGCGTCGGAGACCTCGAGCGTGGAGTCGTCGGTGAACACGTCGAACCAGATCCAGCCGCCGTCCTCGAACGGGGCCAGGCTGATCCGGAACTCGAGCTGCTGCGAGCTCTCCGGGGCCCGCACCGGCTCACCCTGCAGGTGGACGACGTCGCCGTTGGGCTTGGAGCGGTACACGTCGATCCGGCCCCTGCCGCGGACGTTCATCCGCAGCACGACCTCGTCGATACGCGTCCACCGCTTCCAGTAGCTGGCCGGGAACGCGTTGAAGTACGCGGCGAAGGACACCCGCGCCGAGGTGCGGATGGTCACCGCACGGCGGCCGGAGACGTGGCTGTGCACGTGCTCCGGCTCGTCGAGGTACAGCGCGCGAACGTCGAGCGGATCGGTGTCCCTCGGCAGGATCACCCGCTGCAGCACGGTCACGCTCGCTCCTCCGTCACAGAACCTGTCACAGACCATAGACGTTTCCAGTTTTCCCGGCTGGCGAGCCGCGGCGCCGCGGCCCGGTACTCGGCGCGCAGCCGCCGCCCGTCGGACAGCAGCCGGCGGATCGCCCTGGCGGTCCGGCGCAGCAGCGCGACCGTCATCGCGCGGTCCTTGGTGCGGATCCGCACGCCCTCCTGCGAGGCATCGGTGACCACGACCGTGTCGAACTGCGCGAGGTGCCACCAGACGGCGTCCTCGTGGGGCACGGCGCCGATCTCGTGCGCGGACCTGCCGACCGCGAGCTGCGTCAGCCGCTTGGCCAGCATCGGCCGCTTGAGCAGCGGTGTGTCGGCCGCCCGGACCGTCGGGATCCGGCCGGACTGCAGGCCGGGCACGTCGGACGCCCGGCGCAGCACCGTCTCCGGGTACGCCGCGCGCAGCTCGCGGACCTCGGCGGCCGCGGCGGTGCCGCCGTCGGCCAGCACGCTCGGCCCGCGCAGGAAGTCCTCGACGGCCTTGATGATCGACGCGGTCAGCCCGTACTGCATGCTCAGCAGGTTGCGCATGATCCGCGACAGGACCACCCTGGCGATCTGGACCGGCTCGAACCTGCCGTACATCGCGGAGACGATCATCGCGTTGCGCACGGCGAAGTACTCGTTCCACTTGTCGTGGTCTTTCCAGTCGAAGTCGGCGTGCCAGAGACCAGCGCCGGGCAGCGTCACGGTCGGAAAGCCCGCGGCCCTGGCCCGGTAGCCGTACTCGACGTCGTCCCACTGGAAGAACAGCGGCAGCGGGTAGCCGACCTTCGCGACGACCTCGGACGGGATGAGGCACGCCCACCACGCGTTGTAGTCGGCGTCCACCCGAAGGTCGCCGCGGTTGGGTTCGCCGGTCTCCTCGTCGACGCCGAGCAGGTCCGCGTCGTCGAGCGCGCCGTCGACGACCTTGCCGGGGACGAGGTTGTCGAAGTCGGCGTACTCGGCGCCGGCGACCAGCCGGGTCGGGTGCAGCAGCCGCAGCATCTGGCCACCGACGATGGTGGGCTCCGCGGTGCGGTTGGCGAACGCGGTGAGCCGGATGGCGATCTCGGGCTCGCACAGCACGTCGTCGTCCATCAGCAGCACGTTGGCGTGGTCGGCGTGGCTGACCTCGGTGACCTCGTACATGCCGCGGCCGAAGCCGCCGGCGCCGCCGAGGTTGAGCTGGCGCAGGTAGCGCAGCCGGCCGTCGAGCGCCTTCTCCGCGTCGGCGAACTCGGGGTGCGCCTCGGCGGTGTCGCTGCCCTGGTCCACGACGTACACTGCGTCCAGGACGTCGAGCACCTGCTGGTCGGCGGCGAGCGCGGCGAGCGTGCCGACGCAGTCGGCCGGCCGGTTGAACGTGCAGATCACGACGGACGTCGGGCGCAGCTCCGCCGGCGGCTCGACGGTCCAGCGCAGCGCCTCGACGGCGAGGTCGGCGTCATCGGTGGTGAAGTCCAGCCAGAGCGCGCCGCCGTCGAGGAACTTGTCGAGCGCCGTGCTGAACCGCACGGTGTCGCCCTTCGCATCGGTGACGAGTTGCGCGGCGACGACCCTGGTCTCGCCGTCGACGTCGGACGCGATCAGCGACACCTTGCCGGAGCCGTAGGCGACGAGCTCGACATCGACCCGGTCGACCACCGTCCAGCGCTGCCAGTAGCTCGCCGGGAACCGGCCGAAGTAGCCGCCGGTGCTCACCCTCGAATGCGGGTGCACGGCGAGCCGGGTCCGCGCGCGGGTCGCGGCGCCGCGTACGACCTCGGCGTACAGGTCGTCGGGGCACACCGGGCTCGGCCCGGTGAACAGGCCACGCTGGGCGACGAGGCCCCCGCGATCCCCCGCGACCCGGCCCTCGACGGTGGGTGCTTGGTTGCCGTGGGCGGCAGCACTAGGTGGCATTGGGGTTCGGCCCTCCAACGGCCTGCGAGGCTCCTCGGGTATCCGTAAGGCGAAGCCAGGCTACCTCCGCGGCCCGGCGGCCCGGCGTCGGCAGGCCAAGCGAGCACATGCCGTCGCCGTCTGTACGGTGTGAGTCCGAAACTCCGGTCGACATCGGCCCTGGGCATCCGGGTTGGTATCGGAGCATATGTAGCAGACAAGCACGTCTGGCCAAGGGAAATCTCGAAGGCGGTACCCATGGGCGCAAGTCCGACCACCACCGGTACGGAGCCGGATCGTTTCGGACCTGTACGCAGGCTGGCGCCACCGTTGCCGCCGGTCCTGATGGTGGCCATCGTGGCCGTCGCGGCAGCGGTACCGCTGCTCAAGAACACCATTTTCTACTACTGGGACGACTCCGCAGCCGCCGCGACACCCATGTGGCGGCGGTTGGGGGAGGCACTGCTCGAGGGCCGCCTCCCCCTGCTGGAGATCGACATGTGGCGCGGTGGGAACCTGGCCGCCGAGGCCGCCACCGGAATGTGGAACCCCGTCGTCATGGCGCTCGCGGTCGCGACCTACCCGATCGACAACATGGCGCTCGCCATGACCGTCATCAAGACGTTCTTCATGCTCGTGATGGCGGTCGGCTCGTACCTGCTGGCGCGTGAGTACGGGGTGCGCAGCGGGCTGGCCGCCGCGATGGGCGCCGCCATGCCACTGGCCGGCTACTCCTTCTTCATGGACGCCACGTCATGGGTAAACGCGTTGATGGTCACCGCGTTCATCCCATGGGTGTGGCTCGCCGCACGGCGCACGCTGAACCACGCGAACTCGATTCTCTGGCTGGTGCTCGCCGGCTACCTCGCGTGTTCGCTGGGAAACCCGTACGGCCCGCTCGCCACCGGGTTCGTGGTGCTCGCGGTGCTGATCGAGGCGTGGCTGCTCGGCAACCGCGGCGCCGCGGTGCGCCTTGCCCTGGCTGGTGTGGCCGTCGTCCTGCTCACCGTGATGGTGTACCTACCCCTGCTGATGACCACGTCGGTTGGCGTCCGGGCCGCGGCCACCACCTTCAACGACGAGTTCTTCTCGCCGAACCTGTCGAACATGCTGGGTATCAGCACACCGACCGGGCAGCCGTGGGTGCGCAGTTTCGGCCAACCATTCCTGGTGTTCCCGGCGATGTACCTGGCGTGGTTCATCCTGCCGACCCTGCCGTGGCTGCGCTGGCGTTCGCTGCGCGACGAATGGCGCTCGCTCACCGCTGTCGGCGTCTTCGGCTGCATCTCGTTGCTGCTGGTGCTCGGCCCTTCGAACCTGTGGATGTTCCGCTGGCCACTACGGTTGATCGATTTCCTGTGGTTCCCGGTCATGCTGCTCTGGGTCGTGCTGGCAAACGAAGGTTTGGACCGCAGCCGCGCCCGGCTGAAGTACCTTGCCTCCGGCGCGCTGATAGCGCTCGGCGCGTACCTCGCGTGGGCCGACCTACCGCAACACCTGATCCGCATCGGGGTCGGCACGGTTCTGGTGTCGATCCTGGTCGGTCTGCTGCTGCGGCGCGGCCTGCTCACCAGGTCCGGCACCGCGGTGCTGTTGCTCGGCACCTTGGTCGTGCTGGCGATGCAGGTGCACTACTACCCCAAGCACCTGGGCGTCGCGGACTACCGGTTCCCGACCAGCCAACAGCTGATAACCGAGCGCTTCGCCAAGTACCAGGGCCTTACCGTGCAGGTGGCCAGCACCGGCGTGCTCGCCGAACAGGACATGGTGCCGGATCGCGGCTACCAGGACATGATCTTCGGCACGCTCTACAGCACGGCCGGCGTGGAGAGCACCACCGGCTATACCGGCATCGGTTTCACCAAGCTCGACAACGCACTGTGCATGACGTACCAGGGCTCGACGTGTCGGGAGGCCTGGCAGTCGCTGTGGCAGCGGCCGGCAGGCGCGGACGTACCGCTGGCCGACCTGTTGCGCGCGCAGACCGTTGTGGCGCAGAACAGCCTGATCGACACCCGCGCCGAGCCGCCACCCGCGGGTTGGCGGCGTGCGCCGGACAAGGAGACGACCGAACTCGTCACGGTGTGGGTTCGCAGCGCGCCACTGCCATGGCCCGACGGGCGGGTGTCGCACACGTCCGACAATGTGCGGGTGGTCACCGACCGGCGCGTCGGCCCGACCGGCGAGCGGGTGGCCTTCCGGGCAGACGGCCCCGGCGAGGTGACGTTCGCCAGGCTCAACTGGCCCGGCTACGTGGCCGCCGTGAACGGCGCACCGGCGACGGTCCGCACCGGACCCGCCGGACTCGTGGTGGTCGACCTGCCCGCTGGTGTCACCGAGGGCGAGCTGGTGCTTTCCTGGCACGTGCCGGGCAAGCCGGTGTCGATCGCCGCGTTCGCGCTCGGCCTGCTGCTGAGTGCCGGCCTCGTGCTGGTGCCGTCGCTCGCCAGGCGCCGTGGCCGCCTGGCCCGCGCTCGGTCCGTCCAAGCCTCCGCATCCGAGACCGCTCCGGATGCGGAGCGCAAGACCGAACCCGCTGACGCGCCGGCCCTGGCCCGCGTGGGTGATCCCGATCGGCGCAGGTAGCTATGCTGCCTACGCCTACGTCGACACGCCATGGAGAGCGCTTGAACCTGGATGACCAGATCGCGCTGGGCCAACCCACCGTCGGAGATGCCGAGCTCGCCGCGGTCGCCGAGGTGTTCCGCTCGGGCTGGCTCTCCGGGGCCGGGCCGACCTGTAAGCGGTTCGAGGCACGGTTCAGCGCCACCGCCGGCACCGCGTACGCGCTGGCGACGAACAACTGCGGCTCGGCCCTGCACCTGGCGATGACCGTGCTCGGCGCCGGGCCGGGCGACGAGGTCGTCGTCGGCGACTACACCTTTCCCGCCACCGGCCATGCCGTGATGTGGACCGGCGCGGCCCCGGTGTTCGCCGACGTGCGGCCGGACATCTGGTCGATTGACCCGGCCGCGGTCGAGGCGGCGATCACTCCGCGAACCGTCGGCATCGTGGCGGTCGACGTGTTCGGCCAGCCGGCCGACTACGACGAGCTCGCCGCCATCGCCGATCGGCATGGCCTGTGGCTGGTCGAGGACGCGGCGTGCGCGGCGGGCGCCAGCTACCGGGGCCGGCCGGCCGGCAGCCTGGCCGACGTCGCGACGTTCAGCTTCCACGGCCGCAAGGGCATCACCGCCGGTGAGGGTGGCGCGCTGACCACCGACCGGGCCGACCTCGACGGGCACGCCCGCAAGCTGCACACCTACGGCATCGCACCGGCCATCGACCGGCAGGGCGGCGCCGCGCTCCCGGTGCCCAGCTTCGACGAACTCGGCTACAACTACCGGATGTCCGACGTCGCGGCCGGCGTCATGCTCGCCCAGCTCGACCGGCTGCCGTCGTTGCTCGCCGCCCGGCAGCGGGTGGCCGACGGCTACGCCGACCTGCTGGGCGACCTGGACCAGCTACGGCTGCCGGTCGCGCTGCCGGACCGCAGCCACCCGTGGCAGTCCTACGTGCTCACGCTGGACCGGTCGCTCGACCGCGGCGCGGTCGCGATGCGGCTGCGTGAGCGCGGCGTGCAGTGCAACTTCGGCACCTACGCCTCACACGTCCAGCCGCTGTACGGCGAGGGCAGGCCGTGCCCGGTGTCGGCCGACCTGTTCGAGCGGCACCTCGCCATCCCCATGCACGCGAACCTCACCGACGCCCAGGTGGAGCGGGTCGCCAAGACCGTTCGGGACGCCGTTCGCGACACCACACCGAGATCGAGGACTGGAGATTCATGAGCGATCGCACCGTGTTCTTCACCGGCGGCGCCGGCTTCATCGGCATGCACGTGGTGCCGATGCTGCTCGAGCGCGGCTACCGGGTGCGCATCTTCGACAACATGTTCCGCGGCGACCGGGACAAGGCGGCCGAGTTGGTCGCGACCGGCCAGGTCGAGCTGATCGACCAGGACGTGCGGTACGGCGGCGCCGTGCACCGTGCGATGGCCGGCTGCTCGCACGTCATCCACTTCGCCGCGGTGTCGATCAACAAGAGCGTCGCGGACCCGTACGAGAGCATCGACATCAACATGGTCGGCAACCACAACGTGTTCGCGGCGGCCGCCGACCACGGGGTTCGGCGCCTGGTGTTCGCGTCGTCCGCCTCGGTGTACGGCGACCCGACGAGGCTGCCGATGCACGAGGACGACGAGCTCTCGCCGTTGACCCCGTACTGCATCTCCAAGCGAGCCGGTGAGGACCTGCTCGGCTTCTACCAGCGCACCAAGGGCCTGCCATGGGTCGCACTGCGCTTCTTCAACGTGTACGGCCCCGGGCAGAAGACCACCGCCTACTACACGTCGGTGATCAATCACTTCGTCAACCGGCTGCGTGCGGGCAAACCCCCGGTCATCGACGGCCGCGGCGAGCAGTCGATGGACTTCATCCACGTCACCGACATCGCGAGCGGCACGGTGGCCGCGCTGGAGTGCGAGCGGGCGAACCTCGCGGTGAACCTCGGCACCGGCGTGGACACCTCGGTCGCGCAGCTCGCGAAGATCCTCATCGACGCGGTCGGCGTCGACGTCGAACCCCAGTTCAACCCCCGCGACGTGCTGGTGTCCCGGCGCGCCGCCGACATCACCCGCGCCCGCGAGGTGCTGGGCTGGCAGCCGACCATCTCCGTGCATGACGGCATGCGCGAGCTGGTCGAGCTGTCCGCGCACTGAGCCGGCTCGCATTCGACGAGCCGCTCCGGAGAAGGACCGATCACATGACGCAGTCACGCCGCAAGCTCGTGAGCATCGTCGTTCCCGCCTACAACGAGTGCGGGAACGCCGTCGGCCTGGTGGATTTCTTCCATCAGATCCGCACGACCCACCCGGAGTTCGACTTCGAGCTGATCGTGGTCGACGACGGATCGACCGACGGCACCGCTGAGCTGATGAAGCAGGCCCTGGCCGCCGACGACGTGGCCAGGATCGCATCCTTCTCGCGGAACTTCGGCTCGCACGCCGCGATCACGGCCGGGCTGCGGCTCGCCCGCGGTGACTGCGCGCTCACGATCAGCGCGGACCTGCAGGAGCCGCTGTCGGCGATCTCCGAGTTCCTGACGATCTGGCTCGCGGGCAGCGACGTGGTGTACGGGGTGCGGCGCGTTCGGGCCGACCAGACGGCGACCGCGAGCCGGCTGTCCCGGATCTTCTCCGCGTTGTTCAACCGGATGTCGGCGGAGATCCCGAACTACCCCAAAGAGGGCCCGTCGCACATGCTGCTGTCGCGCCCGGTCATCGATGTGGTCAACGAGATGCCCGAACGCAACCGCAACCTCTTCGCCATGGTGTCCTGGGTCGGCTTCAAGCAGACCGTGTTCTCCTTCGAGCAGCTGCCAAGGCCGGCCGGCGAGAGCAAGTGGACCACCGGCAAGAAGCTGAAGCTGGTCACCGACTCCTTCGTCGGGTTCTCCTCGGCGCCGATGCGACTCGGCATCACGGCCGGCATCGTGCTCACCGTTGCCGGGCTCGGGCTCGGGCTCGGGGTGCTGCTGGTCGCAGCGGTCACGCTGAGCGCGCCGTCGGGCTGGGCGCTGGTCGCGGCGCTGGTGGCGATGGTCGCCGGCCTGCAGCTGGGTTTCCTCGGCGTGCTCGGCGAGTACCTGTGGCGCTCCGGCGACGACGCCCGCCGGCGCCCGCTGTACGTGCTGAGCGGCGTGCACGACGTCGGCGATGCCGGCCCGCGGCCGGCGTCGCCGCGACTCGGCGCGGAGGCCCTCACTACCGGGTGAGGGACTCCTTCGAGCTCTCGGCGAGGATCTCGGCGACGACGCGGTGCGCCGGCAGGATCGAGGCGCGCTCCGCGTCGGCATCGGCGTCGCCGGCCACCAGATCGAGGAACCGGTCGAGCTGCGACGCCAGCGGCTCGGCCGCGGTGACCAGCTCGGGGATCTCGATGATCGTCTGCTGGCGGTAGCCGCGACCATCGGCATCGGCCGCGTCGCCGGACACGTGCCGGTAGATGGTGACGGCCCGGCGCAGCAGGTCCACCTCGACCGACCGGTCGACCTCGGCGATCGTCAGCTCGCGTACCTTGCGCTGGCCGATCCGGCTGGCCGACACGGTCGCAAGGCCGCCGGTCGGGAAGCCGAGCACGGTCTCCACGACATCCTCGGCTCCCGGCACCGACTCGGGGTGGAAGTAGCCGGCACCCGAGGAAACCCGCTGCGGATCGGCGCCGCCGAAGCAGCGCACCGCGAGGTCGACGTCGTGCACCAGCAGGTCCCACGCCACCCCGGTGCGGATCCGCGGCACGTACGGCGAGTGACGCGCCGCCGCCACGTGCACCGGCTCACCGATCAGGGCGAGCGCGGTGATCACGGCGGGGTTGTACCGCTCGACGAGCCCGCACATCAGTGGCAGCCCGCGCTGCTGCGCTTCCCTGACCACCTCCTCGGTGGCGCCCAGGTCCGCGCACACCGGCTTCTCGACCAGCAGCGGTAGGCCGGCCTCGAGCACCTGCAACGCCAGGGCGTGATGGGTCTCGGTGGCCGATGCGAGCACGACCGCGTCCACCCCGGACAGGTCCAACCGCGGCGTCCAGTCCACACCCCAGCGGTCGGCCACCGCCTGACCGGTCTCCGGCACCGGCTCGATGATCCTGACGAGATCGCAGCGGCGGGACTGGGAGAGCACCCTGGCGTGCAGGGAGCCCATCGAACCAGCGCCGACCAGCGCGATGCCCGGCCGGGCCGGCGGCAATCCGTTGACGGTCACCGGCCCACCACCTCCAGCACCGCTTCGGCCACCCGGTCGACCTGTTCGTCGGTCAGCTTGGCGTGCACCGGAAGCGACAGGCAGCGGCCGGCGACGTCGGTCGCCACCGGGGTGGCGGAGATCATCACCTGGGGGTGGCTCGCGTAGCACTCGTAGTCGTAGACCGGGCGTGGGTAGTAGGCGCCGGAGCCGACGCCACGCTCGGCCAACTTCGCGGCCAGCTCGTCCCTGCTCACCGGGGCCTCGTCGGTGAGCAGGACGGTGTACTGGTGCCACACGTGCTCGCGGCCGGGCAGCTCGCTCGGCACGCGCAGGCCCGGCAGCCCGCCGAGCCGCCCGGACAGCCGCGCCGCGTTCGTGCGGCGGCGCCGCACCTGGTCGCCGTAGCGGGCGAGCGCCGGCAGCGCGAGCGCGGCCTGCAGGTCGGTCATCCGGTAGTTGTGCCCAGCCATCTCGTACACGTAACGCTGCCGCATCCCCTGGTTGCGCAGGACCCGCAGCCGATCGGCCAGCTCGGCGTCGTTCGTGGTGATCATCCCGCCCTCGCCGGTGGTGAGGTTCTTGGTGGCGTAGAAGGAGAAGCAGCCGAGACCCCAGCTTCCCGCGCCCCGCCCGTCGCAGGTCGCGCCGTGCGCCTGGGCCGCGTCCTCGACCAGGTGCAGCCCGTGCTCCTCGGCCAGCATGGCGAGCTTGCCCATGTCGGCGGTCTGGCCGTAGAGGTGCACCGGCATGAGCACCCTGGTCGACTCGGTCAACGCCGCCCCGACCGACGCGGTGTCCAGGCAGAAGTCGTCGGCACCGATGTCGGCGAACCTGGCGGTCGCGCCGGCTTCGATGATCGCGTTGAGGGTGGCGACGAAGGTGAACGGCGAAGTGATCACTTCGTCGCCCGGCCGCAGGCCGAGCACCTGCATGGCGGCGACCAGTGCCGTCGTGCCGTTGTTGACCGCCACCGCGTGCTCGACGCCGACCAGCGCGGCGAAACCGGCCTCCAGCTCGGCGACCTTCGGACCCTGCGCGATGACCCCCGACCGCAGTACCTCGAGCACCAGTTGCTCGACCTCGGTGCCGAGGTCGACGACGGAAATGGGAATCACTGTGCTCCTTCGCGGCATATCGGGCTCGGCCGCCACCGGTGGCCGCCGAGCACAGTAGCAATGGTCGCGACCTCGCAAGACCACCACCGATACCCTGCCGGGCAACAGCGGACGAGGAGGCCGGACGATGGCGCGGGTGCACTCGACGGCGGTGATCGGGCCTGACGTGCAGCTCGGCGAGCGCGTGGCCGTCGGTCCGCACGCCGTGCTGCTGGGCCGCTGCCGCATCGGCGACGACTGCTGGCTCGGCCCCGGTGTGGTCATCGGCACACCACCCGAGGTCGCCTCGGTACCGCACGAGGCGGGCTGGGCCGGACCAGGGGAGAGCTCCGCCGAGGCCCTGCCGGGCGTGGTGGTCGGCGCCGGCACCGTGCTCCGCGAGCTGACCATGGTGCACCGCGGCTGGCGGCACGAGACCCGGCTGGGCGCGAACTGCTACGTGATGAACAAGGTGTACATCGCCCACGACTGTCGGATCGAGGACGGCGTGACGATGGCCTCGACGGCCACCCTCGGTGGACACGTGCGCGTCGGGGCCGGCGCGAACCTCGGCATGGGCGCCACCGTGCATCAGCGCCGCGTCATCGGGCCGGGGGCGATGGTCGGCATGGGTGCCGTCGTCAGCAGGGACGTGCCGCCGTTCGGCACCGCGTTCGGCAACCCGGCCAGGCTGCGGGGCGTCAACAGCGTCGGCATGACAAGGGCCGGTGTGGCCGAGGACACCATCGACTCCGTCCGCTCGGCCTACGAGCAGCGCCGGCTCCCGGAGTCCGCGGAGCTGCACGGGCTTGCCACCGACGCCTTCGAGTGGTGGGCCGCCGCGCAACCCCAGCGCCCGCTGGTGTAGGGCGCCGGTGTCCGGGGCATTCCTCCACCCGAGATACCCTGACGCGACCCCGAGCAGTAGGAGAGCTTGTGACACGACCCGTTGGGTCCGACATCGCGTCGCCGGCTGCGGCCACCTCGGCCACCCCGGCAAGCCCGGCGGCGAGTGAGCCGACCGGCGCCGCACCGGCCGCCCGCCGGTCGCGCACCGTGTTGATGAACGGGCTGCGGGCCGCCGTGACGTTGGTGCTGCTCGGTGCCGTGGGCTACGCGCTGGTGACCCAGTGGACCGATGTGCGGACCACGGTGGGGTCGATCTTGCCACAGTCGCTGGCGATGGCCCTCGGCGCGGCGCTGCTGGGCATCGGTGCCAACGTGCTGGCCGGCCGGGACGTCCTGCGCGGGCTCGGCCAGCCGGTCAGCACGCCAGACGCCGCCCGGTTCTTCCTGGTCGGCCAGCTCGGCAAGTACCTGCCGGGCGGTGTGTGGGCCTTCTTGCTGCAGATGGAGCTGGCCAAGCGGGCCGGTGTGCCGCGGGCCATCGGGTTCGCCGGCGCGCTGATCACCGTCGGCATCGCAACCGCGACCTCGCTGGTGGTGGGGCTGCTCGGGTTGCCGGCGCTGCTCGCGTACGGCGGCATCATGCCGTGGCTGGTGCTCGCCCTCGCGCCGATCGCGATCGTGTGCGCGCTGCCGCCGGTGCTCTCCAGGTTGCTCGCGCTGGTGTTCCGGGTGCTGCGGCGGCAGCGACTGACCCGTCAGCTCGGCTGGTCCGACACCGGCCGGGTGGCGCTGTGGTCGGTCACTGCGTGGTTCCTGTTCGGTACCCACCTCGCGCTGCTCGCGGGCGGCGTGACCGGGCCGGGGCTGGACGGTTGGGTCCGCAGCATCGGCGCGTTCGCGCTAGCCATGACCGCCGGCCTCATCGCGGTCGTCGCGCCGTCCGGGATCGGGGTCCGGGAGGGGGTCATGGTGGCCGGGCTGTCGGTCTACATGCCGGTCGGCGTCGCGCTCGGGCTGGCGCTGACCTCGCGGTTGATCTTCACCGTCGCCGACATCCTGGCCGCGTCGGTCGCCGCGCTGTCCGGGGTAAGGCTGCTGCGGCGCGACGCGCAACCTGACGCAGCGGTCTGACGCAGCGGTCTGACGCAGCGGCCGGTCAGGCGGCAGCTACCTCGTCGGCGATCCGCCTGGCGATCTCCAGGCTCGCGGTCGCGGCCGGCGATGGCGCGTTCAGCACGTGCACCTGGCGGGGCGCCGTGAGGATGAGGAAGTCGTCGACGAGCGAGCCGTCCGGGCGGACGGCCTGTGCGCGAACCCCGGCAGGCGCCCGGACCAGGTCTCCTGGGCGGACGGCCGGCACCAGCCGCGCCAGCGCGGTGGCGAACCGTCGGCGGGACAGCGAGCGGGTCACCTCGCCGGCGCCGGTGCGCAGGTTGTGGCGCGCGAGTCGCCAGAATCCCGGGAAGGCGAGGGTCTCGGCCAGGTCGCGGGCCGTGACGTTGCGCCACCGGTAGCCCTCGCGCCGCAGTGCAAGCACGGCGTTCGGCCCGGCGTGCACCCCGCCGTCCACCCCGCGGGTCAGGTGGACGCCGAGGAACGGGAAGGCCGGATCGGGCACGGGATAGATCAGCCCGCGGACCAGGTGCCTGGCCTGCGGCCGCAGCTCGTAGTACTCGCCGCGGAACGGCACGATCCGCACCTGCGGTTCCAGCCCGGCCAGCCTGGCCACCCGGTCGCAGTGCAGCCCGGCGCAGTTGACCACCGCGTCCGCGGCGACGTCGCCGGCGGTGGTCTCGATCCGCACCGCTCCGTCGGTGGCACGCAGGCCCACCACCTCGGCGGCCGGTCTCAGGTCCGCGTCCTGGTCGGCCAGCTGCCTGACCATGGCGTGTGCCACGGCGACGTAGTCGACGATGCCCGTGGTGTGCACGTGCAGCGCGGCGACGCAGGCGACGTGCGGCTCCAGCTCGCTGGCTCGCGCCGGCTCGATCAACGTGGCTGGCACGCCGTTGGCCTTCGCCCGCTCGGCCAGCGTGTGCAACCGCGGCAGCTCGGTCTCGTCCACGGCGACCACGAGCTTGCCGCAGACCTCGACCGGCACTCCGTGCTCCCGCGCGAACGCGACCATGGATCGCGCGCCGGCAGTGCACAACCGCGCCTTGAGGCTGCCAGGACGGTAGTACAGCCCGGCGTGGATCACCCCGCTGTTCCGGCCGGTCTGGTGGCGCGCCCAGTGCGGTTCCTTCTCCAGGACGGTGAGCCGGTGGCCGCGCGCCGCCAGCTCGCGGGCCACCGCCAATCCCACGATGCCGCCGCCGATCACCGCTACATGCATGCGGGCACGTTAGGCGAAGCTCGGGTCCGCGTTCCACCGCGGTCCACGGGCGGCACGGTCGGCGCCGGCGGCACGGGCGGCCACCCATGAGCGGGTGCGAACCGGCGACTATCATATCCGTCGATCGCGTCTTCTCACGGGAGTCAGGTTTCGGACATGGCTGGTGTTTGGTCGGAAATCGATACTGGGGTAACCGACCTCGACGACGGCACCCGGGCCGCGTTGTATATCCGCGCGTTCGAGCAGGAATTGCTCGAACTGTTCAAACAGGGATTGCTGGCCGGCACGGTGCACACGTGCATCGGGCAGGAATGGGCTGCGGCGGCGCTGCACCCGCATCTGCGGGTCGGAGTGGATGCGTTCTTCGCCACGCACCGAGGCCACGGACACTATCTCGCGCACAATGGTCCGCCGGCGGATTTCCTGGCAGAACTCATGGGCCGCTCAGGCGCACTCTGTATGGGCCGGGGAGGTACTCAGAACCTGCACTTCGAGCGGTTCTTCTCCGCGGGCATCCAGGGCGGCGCGACACCCATCGCCGTCGGATTCGCCTGGGCCGCGCGGGAGGCCGGCACTGACGCGGTCGCCGTCGCGCAGATCGGCGACGGCACCCTCGGCGAGGGCACCCTGTACGAGGCGATGAACTTCGCCGGCTGGCTGGCCGCCCCGGTACTGTTCCTCCTCGAGGTCAACGGGTGGGCACAGTCCACCGACACGTCGCGCACCACCCCCGGCGACGTGCTGTTGCGCGCCGAGGGCTTCGGGCTGCGGACCAGCCGGGTCGCTGACACCGATCCGGACGCGTTGAGCGGGCATTTGGCGCAGGTGGTTGCC
>Ga0299913_10002229_pt1 | contig 15149 bp, 12 predicted proteins | sample RVTome_9_FD_201360 | JGI IMG/M metagenome (GOLD analysis project Ga0299913, IMG submission 201360) | Soil microbial communities from uranium-contaminated site in the Upper Colorado River Basin, Wyoming, United States - RVT155D38 (version 2) ...
CTCCGGTAGGGGCGGGAGGGAGGCGGAGTCCGGGACGGTCCGTGCAGCCCTCGTCGACGGCCGCCACCGCGCGACGGCCAGGCCCGCCCTCGGGCGCAGGGGAGCGACCGCTGCCGGCTGTCTCTATAATCGACCCGATCCTCCGGATCGCGACATGAACGGGGAGACGACGAGCGAGCGGACGGGCGAGGAGCGCGGCACGGCGCGCTGGGCCAAGGTCGTCGACCACGAGGCCTGCATCGGCTGTCATGCCTGCACGACGGCCTGCAAGTCCGAGAACGAGGTACCCCTCGGCGTCACCCGGACCTACGTCAAGTCCGTCGACGTCGGCACCTTCCCGGAAGCTCGCCGCGCCTTCCAGGTGACCCGTTGCAACCAGTGCGAGGACGCGCCGTGCACGACGGCGTGCCCGACCTCCGCGATGTACCGGCGACCGGACGCCATCGTCGACTTCGACAAGTCGATCTGCATCGGCTGCAAGGCGTGCATCGCGGCCTGCCCCTACGACGCCATCTTCATCAACCCGGAGGACGGAGCGGCGGAGAAGTGCAACTTCTGCGCCCACCGTCTGGACATGGGTCTGGAGCCCGCCTGCGTGGTGGTCTGCCCCAGCGAGGCGATCCTGGTCGGCGACCTCGACGACCCCGGCTCGAGGGTGGCGCAGATCGTCCACCGCGAGGCCGTCGCGGTCCGCCGGCCCGAGAAGGAGACGCGGCCGAAGCTCTTCTACCGCGGCGCCCATCAGGCGACCCTCGACCCGCTCGCCGCGCGCCGGCCGGAGGGCGGCCTGTTCCTGTGGAGCGAGCAGCAGGCGGGCGCGGGGAAGGTCGTCGCCGGCCATCCCGGACCGGCCTCCTCCTCGGCCGCCGCGGTGCTCTCCTACGACGTCGCCCATTCGGTGCCCTGGGACTGGCGAGTGAGCCTCTACACGCTGACCAAGGGGATCGCGGCCGGGGCCTACCTAGTGGCCCTGTCTCTGGTCGTCCTCGGACTGGCCTCTCCGCACGGTCCGCTCTGGGCCTGGGCGGCGCCGCTCCTCGGCGGCGCCTTCCTGGCGGCCACGGGGGGACTCCTCCTCTGGGACCTCGAGCATCCCGAGCGCTTCTACCTGATCTTCACCCGCCCGCAGTGGCGCAGCTGGCTGGTGCGGGGCGCCTTCGTCATCGCCGCCTACGGCCTGGTCCTGCTCGCGCACTTCGGCATGGTCGCGACCGGGCGCGGGGACCCGCTGCTCGCCGCCTGGCTCGGCGGGCCCCTGGCGGCGATGACCGCCGCCTACACGGCCTGGCTCTTCGCCCAAGCCAAGGCGCGCGATCTCTGGCAGAGCCCCTTGCTGCCGCCGCACCTGCTCGTCCAGGCCGGGCTGGCTGGTGCCTGCGTCCTGGCTCCGGTGGCGGCGCTCTGGGAGCCCGACTCCGTGCCGGCGCTCCTGCGGGTCCTCGGGGTCACGGCGGCCGTCCACCTCCTCCTGGTGGGCGGCGAGGTGACGCTGCCGCACGGCACGGCGCACGCGGCGCTGGCCACCCGGGAGATGGTGGCGGGGCGCTTCCGGACGTGGTTCTGGGTCGGGATCGCCGGTGCGGCGGTGGCCGTCGCCGCTCCCTGGCTCGGGCCGCTCGCGGCCCTGGCCGCCCTGATCGGCCTCGCCGCCTTCGAGCACGCCTGGGTGCAGGCGGGGCAGTCGGTGCCGCTGGCGTGAGGAGAAGACGATGAACCTGCGCAAGCTGAGCGAGAGGTTGAGCGCCGCCAGGGCCGAGACCGAGGCGCGGGGAGAGACCTTCTATCCCGGCCCCAGCCGCATCCACCTCGCCGCCTTCCCGCCGAAGGAGCGCTGGGACGACTGGGTGGAGCTCGACTCGAAGGCGTGGCCCGAGCGGGTCGAGCGCCGCTTCATGCTGGTGCCGACGACCTGCTTCAACTGCGAGTCGGCGTGCGGTCTGCTGGCCTACGTCGATCGCGACACGCTCGAGGTACGCAAGTTCGAGGGCAACCCCGAGCACCCGGGCTCGCGCGGCCGCAACTGCGCCAAGGGACCGGCGACCCTCAACCAGGTCACCGACCCGGATCGCATCCTTCATCCCCTGCGCCGCGCCGGCGCGCGGGGGGAGGGGCGGTGGGAGCGGGTACCCTGGGACGTCGTCCTGGACGACCTGGCGGGCCGCATCCGCACGGCGCTGGAAGAGGGCCGGCAGCGCGAGATCATGTATCACGTCGGCCGGCCGGGCGAGGACGGCTTCACCGAGCGGGTGCTGGCGGCCTGGGGGGTCGACGGCCACAACTCCCACACCAACATCTGCTCGGCGGCGGCGCGGGCTGGGTACCAGTTCTGGACCGGCATCGACCGTCCGAGCCCCGACCACGGACGCGCCAGGGTGATCTTCCTGGTCAGCTCGCATCTCGAGGCCGGCCACTACTTCAACCCGCACGCGCAGCGCATCATCGAGGCGAAGAAGAACGGCGCCAAGCTGATCGTCCTCGACACCCGCCTGTCGAACACTGCCACCCACGCCGACTTCTGGCTCGCCCCCCGGCCGGGCTCGGAGGCGGCCATCCACCTGGCGATCGCCAACCACCTGATTGCCAACAGCCTGTACGACCGCGAGTTCGTGCGCCGTTGGTGGAACTGGCAGGAGTACCTGGAGATCGAGCACCCGGCTCTGGAGCCCACCTTCGAGAGCTTCGAGCGGATGCTGGCGGTGGAGTACGAGGGATACACCTTCGAGATGGCGGCGGAGGAGTCGGGGATCGACGCCGAGACCCTGCGGCGGGTCGCCGAGACGGTGGCCACCGCGGGCACCCGGTTGTCGACGCACAACTGGCGCAGCGCCGCGGCCGGCAACGAGGGCGGCTGGCAGGTGGCCCGCACCCTCTTCCTGCTCAACGCCCTGATGGGCGCGGTGGCGACCCCCGGTGGCACCTATCCCAACGCCTGGAACAAGTTCGTGCCGCGGCCGATCCACCTGCCGCGTCACCCGGAGCACTGGAACGCCCTCACCTGGCCGCAGGAGTACCCGCTCTCGATGTACGAGCTCTCCTTCCTGCTGCCGCATCTGATGCGCCAGCGCGGAGGGCGGCTCGACGTCTACTTCACCCGCGTCTACAACCCGGTGTGGACGAACCCGGACGGGTTCTCGTGGATCGAGATGCTGACCGACGAGGAGCAGGTCGGCCTGCACGTCGCCCTCACGCCGACCTGGAACGAGACCGCCTATTTCGCCGACTACGTGCTGCCCATGGGCGGCGGCTCCGAGCGCCACGACCTGCACTCGTACGAGACCCACGACGCGCAGTGGCTCGGCTTCCGCCAGCCGGTGCTGCGGGCGGCGCGCCAGCGGCTGGGCGAGAAGGTGGGGGACACCCGGCACACGAACCCGGGGGAGGTCTGGGAGGAGAACGAGTTCTGGCTCGAGCTCTCCTGGCGCATCGACCGTGACGGCTCCCTCGGGATCCGTCCCTTCGTGGAGTCGAAGAGGAGCCCGGGCGAGCGCTTGACCGTCGACGAGTACTACGGCTGGATCTTCGAGAACTCCGTCCCCGGGCTGCCGGAGAAGGCGGCCGAGGAGGGGCTCTCTCCCCTCGAGTACATGCGCCGCTACGGCGCCTTCGAGGTGGCCCGCGACATCGGGCGCGTCTACGAGCAGGAGGTGCCGAGGAAGGAGCTCGTCGACGTCACCGAGGGGCCGACCGGGCGGATCTACACGGCGGCGCCCGCCGCGTCGCCGGTCAACCTGGCTCCGACCGGCTCGCCGGCCGGGGACGGGGAGGGCCGCCGGGCGGTCGGCGTGCGGGTCGACGGCAAGGTCCTGCGCGGATTCCCGACGCCGTCGGGCCGCCTCGAGTTCTACTCGCCGACGCTCGCCGCCTGGGGCTGGCCGGAGGCGGCGGTGCCGACCTACCTGAAGAGCCACGTCCACCCGGAGCGCCTGGAGGAGGGGCAGAAGGTGCTGATCTCCACCTTCCGCATCCCCACCCAGATCCACACGCGCTCGGCCAACGCCAAGTGGCTCGACGAGATCTCGCACACGAACCCCTTGTGGATCCACACCCGGGACGCCGCCGAGCTCGGCGTCGCCACCGGCGACCTGGTGCGGGTGGTGACCGAGATCGGCCACTTCGTCGTCAAGGCGTGGGTGACCGAGGGCATCCGGCCGGGCGTGGTCGCCTGCTCGCACCACATGGGCCGCTGGAAGCTCGCCGGCGAGATCGGGCAGCGGCAGATGATGAACACCGTCGACCTCGCGCGGAAGGGGAGCCGCTGGTCGATCGAGCGCACCGGCGGCGTCGCGCCCTACGCGTCGAGCGACCCGGACACCGCCCGGATCTGGTGGACCGACGCCGGCGTCCACCAGAACATGACCTTCCCCGTCCACCCCGACCCGGTCTCCGGCATGCACTGCTGGCACCAGGCCGTCCGCGTCGAGCGCGCCCACCGCGGCGACGCCTACGGAGACATCGTCGTCGACACCGAGGCCTCCCGCCGCGTCTTCGACGCCTGGCTCGCCAAGGCCCGCCCGGCCCGCGACCACTCCCCGGACGGCAACCGCCGCCCCCTCTGGCTGATCCGCCCCGTCCGTCCCTCCGCCCAGGCCTTCGCCCTGCCGGACGGCAGGCAGCGCTGAGCCGACAACCGCGCGGACGCGGTCACGACGACCATCGACGCGTAGCGTCTCGCCCGCGCCGGGGAGCCGAGCTGCTCCCTGTTCGAGGGGTGAGCCGTGCGCGGCCTTCTCACGTGACGCCGGCCCTTCGCCGGCGGCGCTTCCGGGGCGGCGTGCACACGGACGTGACGGGCGTCATTTGGGTGAGATCGGGCGGGACGTAGGCTCCACGGAAACCTCGCAACGCCGACGGGACGAGGACGGCGCCGGGTCCTGTCATGTCGGTGTAAGGAGCTCGTGGGTAGAACCGGCGCAGGATCCGGAGTGACGATGAACGGGACGATCCATTCGTTGGTCGGGGTGAGCTGCAGGCGGGTGCTGACGGGTCTCGTCGCCGCCCTCGCCGGTCTGACGTCGGCGGCGGCCGGCGCGCAGGGGACGGCGAATCCGCATGGCGAGCTGAGCGTCGACTGCCAGGCCTGCCACACCGAGGAGGGATGGCGGCCGCTCAGGGAGCCGCTGGAGTTCGACCACGCGACGACCGGCTTTCCGCTCGAGGCCGCCCACGAGGTGGGCGCCTGCGCCAGCTGTCACCGCAGTCTCGAGTTCGCGCACGTGCCGGTGGCCTGCGCCGACTGCCACGAGGACCCGCACCGGGGGGAGCTCGGCGTCGAGTGCTCGACCTGCCACACGCCGGCGACGTGGGACAACCGGTTCGAGATCCTCTCGATCCACGACGCCAGCCTCTTCCCGCTCACCGGCGTCCACGCCACCGTCGAGTGCTACGCCTGTCACCGAGAGGGACCGCCCTTCGAGTTCTCGACGACGCCGACCGACTGTGCGGACTGCCACCTGGCCGACTTCCAGTCGACCCGCGAGCCCGACCACGTCGCGGCCGGCTTCCCGACCAGCTGCCAGCTCTGCCACGACACGATCACCTTCGAGGAGGCGCGCATCGCCGGCGGCATCGACTTCGACCACTCGATCTTCCCGCTGACCGGCGCCCACGCGCGGATCGACGACTGCCAGCTCTGCCATACGCAGGGCTTCTCGGGAACGCCGTCGGACTGCTTCTCCTGCCACCAGCAGGAGTATCTGGCGACCGACGACCCCGACCACGTCCAGGCGGGCTTCCCGACCATGTGCGAGCTCTGCCACAACACCAACGACTGGGAGGACGCGGAGCTCGACCACGACCTCTTCTTCCCCCTGACCGGCGGCCACGGCGGACTGGACTGCGAGGACTGCCACCAGGGCGGGTTCGGCAACGCCTCGCCCGAGTGCTACTCCTGTCACCGGGCCGACTACGAGGGCACGGACGATCCCGACCACGTGGCTTCCGGATTCTCCACCCAGTGCGAGGAGTGCCACTCGATCCGCCGGTGGGAGGACGCGGAGCTCGACCACGCCCAGGTCTTTCCCCTGACCGGGGCGCACCGGGCCCTCGACTGCCAGGCCTGCCACGCCGGCGGCTTCGCCGGCACTCCCACCGACTGCTACTCGTGCCACCGTGCCGCGTACGAGGCCACCAGCGATCCGAACCACCTCCAGGCCGGCTTCCCGACCACCTGCGAGGCCTGCCACACGACCCAGAGGTGGGAGGGCGCCGAGCTCGACCACGCCCAGTTCTTCCCGCTCACGGGAGCCCACCGGGCCCTGGAGTGCGAGGCCTGCCACGCCAGCGGCTTCTCCGGGACGCCGCGCCAGTGCGTCGGCTGCCATCAGGACGACTACGATCAGACGACGGACCCGAACCATCAGGCGGCCGGCTTCCCGACCACCTGCGAGGCCTGCCACACGACCCAGCAATGGGAGGGCGCCGAGCTCGACCACGACCAGTTCTTCCCGCTGACCGGTCAGCATCGCAGCCTCTCGTGCGAGGCCTGTCACGCCGGGGGCTTCGCCGGCACTCCGACCGACTGCTACGCCTGTCACGAGGACGACTACGACCAGACGACGGACCCCAACCATCAGGCCGCCGGCTTCCCGACGACCTGCGACCTGTGCCACACGACCAACGGCTGGGAAGGCGCCACCTTCGACCACGACGGCCTCTTCTTCCCGATCTACTCGGGGGAGCACGCCGGGGAGTGGGGCGACTGCTCCGACTGCCACGTGAACCCCAACAATTTCGGGATCTTCTCCTGCATCACCTGCCACGAGCACAACCAGCAAGAGATGAACGACGAGCACGAGGACGTGCCGGGCTACGTCTACGAGAGCTCGGCCTGCTACGCCTGCCATCCGACGGGGGAGGAATGAGGGGCGGGAGGACCATGGTCTGCGCCCTGCTCCTGGGGCTCTTCATCGCCGGACCGGTGGCGGCCCTGGAGCTGCGAGTGCGCTACCGGTCGGCCGATGCGGTCTACCTCTCGGGAGGTACCGCGGAGGGTGTCCAGGTCGGCGACCGCTTCCGCGTCGTGCACGGCGACGAGACCGCTGCGCTGCTCGAGGTCGTCTTCACCGCCGAGCACTCGTCCTCCTGTCGCGTGGTCGAGCAGACCGCGACGATCGAGCCGGGGGACCTGGCCTTGGCCATCGATGCCGAGGACGATGCGACCCCTGGGCAGCCGGCGCCGGGGCAGGAGGTCGCCGCGGGCGAGGAGGAACCGGCCGCGGCCGAGCCGCAGCCCGAGCCGGTGGCGACCCGCCCCTCGTACTCTCTCGACCCCGGCGACCGGTCGCGGCGGACCACCTCCTGGAGCGGCTCGCTCACCTTCGACTACGACGACTACGCCGACGACCGCGACGAGGACGACGGCCTCGACTACCAGCGGTCCACGGCGCGCCTCTCCCTGCGAGGCCGCGACCTGGCGGGTCATCCGCTGCAGCTGCGCATCCGCGCGCGGGCGCAACAGGTCGATCGGAGCCGGGACACGGGCCGCGGAGCGGAGGAGTCGGAGGACCGCCATCGGCTCTACGAGCTCTCGCTCACCTGGGACCCGCCGCAGGGCCGCTTTCGATTCGCGGCGGGACGCCTGGGCGCATCGCCGTTCGTGGGCATCGGCACCCTGGACGGTGCGGTCGGCGAGGTCCGCGTCGGTCCCTACGTGCACGTCGGAGCGTTCGCCGGCTCACGGCCCGACCTCGCCGACGGCGACGGGGGTTTCGAATCGCTGGGCGAGAGCGTCGGCGCCCTGGTGCGCTTCCACTCGAAGACGCGCTCCACCGCCTTCTCGCCCTTCGAGCTGCTGCTGGCGGGCGTGCGGGACGAGGGAGACCTCGACGTCTCCCGCGAGTACGCGGTGATCGAGATGCGCTACATCGGCGGCGGCGTGTGGACCTTCCACCAGCGAGCCGAGCTCGACGTCAACAACGGCTGGCGCGAAGAGGTCGCCGACAGCTCGACACAGCTCTCCAACCTGGCGCTCTCTGCCACCGCCCGCATCACGGAGGCGCGTCGTTTCACGCTCTCCTACAACCGCTTCGAGCGCTACTGGACCGAGGAGACGCGGTTCATCGACGAGGAGCTCTTCGACAGCTTGTGGCGCCAGGGACTGAGGGCATCGCTCGACCTGGGCAGACCGGGGGGCCTGACCTTCACCATGCAGGGAGGCCTGCGCGCTCGCGAGGACGGCGAGGAGGACTCGGTCTCCTTCGGCGTGGGGCTGCGTCACCCGCGCCTCTTCCAGCGCCGGCTCGCCGCCAGCGTGTACGCGCTGTCGTACACCGGCGAGTTCGCGGACGGCCTGCTCCTCACCTCCCAGCTCGCGGTCCGCTTCCGCGAGGGCCACTCGCTGAGCCTCTCGCTGGGCGGGCGGCAGACCCAGAACAACTTCGTCGGCGGCGAGACGGAGCTCTACTGGACCCGCCTCGGGTTCTGGGCGGAGCTGCCCGGCAACCTCTTCGCCCGCGGCGACGTCGAGCTCAGCGAAGGGGACGGCTACGGCGGTGTGCTCTCCTCCCTGGGGCTGGGGGTACGGTTCTAGCGGTGCCATGTCGTCCCGAACGAAGTGAGGGACCTCAACGCAAGCGCTTACAGGGCGACATGGGTGAGCGTTCCCCGGTGCCTTGCCGGGCACACTGCGCTTCACCCGGCCCGATCGTGCCCTCCCTTTCCTCCGAGCTGAGGTCCCTCACTCCGTTCGGGACGACCTTGGCGATGGGCACCAGGCCTCTCCTGCCTCCCCCTACCCGTGCGGAGGACGGGTCCCACCCCTTCGAGCAGGGTGGGGGCGGGGCGGTCTCCGGTAGTCTTCGCAGCGGTGGAAGCATCGGCCCCAGCCCCCGCCCTCGAGACCCGGGATCTCGGTCGCCGCTTCGGTCGGCGCTGGGCCTTGGCGCACGTCGACCTCGACCTGCCGGCGGGCGGCAGCCTGTTGCTGGCGGGCGCCAACGGCTCTGGCAAGACGACCCTGCTGCGCCTCTTGGCCGGGCGGCTCGAGGCGAGCGCCGGGACGCTGCGGCTCTTCGGCCTCGATCCCCGGCGGCACCGGGGCACCGTCCGCTCCGGCCTCTCGATGGTCGCCCATCACCTGAGTCTCTACCCGCGCTTGACGGCGGCCGAGACGCTGGCGCTCTGGCTCCGTCTGGGCGGCGAGCCGGCGCCCGCTGATCGGGTGCGGGACCTTCTCGCCGAGGCAGGTCTCGAGGCGCACGGGAACGTCGAGGTCGGCGCCTACTCGGCCGGCATGCGCAAGCGGCTCGCCCTCGTCAGGGTGCGGATCGAGCGCCCGCGCCTGCTCTTGCTCGACGAGCCGTTCTCCGCCCTGGACTCCGAAGGCCGGGCCTGGCTGGCGGAATGGCTCGCCGGCCTCCGTCGCGAGGGCGTGGGTCTGGTGCTCGCCTCCCACGCCCTGGAGTGGTCGGCTCCCCTGTGCGAGCAGGGGGTGCGGCTCGCCGCCGGTCAGGTGACCTGGAGCGGGCCGGCGGCCGCGTTGCTCGAGGCCGGGGGTTGAACCGTGCGACTGGCGCGACAGGCCTGGCTGATCTTCCGCAAGGACCTCCTGTTGGAATGGCGGGGCAGGGCGCGGACCGTGTCGGTGCTGCTCTTCGGCGTCGTCACGCTGGTGCTGTTCTCTTTCGCCCTCGGCCCGGAAGCGGAGCCGCTGCGGCGCGGGGCGGCCGGCTTCCTCACCCTGGCGCTGCTGCTCTCCTCCGTGCTCGGCCTCAACGAGAGCTTTCGCCTCGAGCAGGAGGATCGGGCCCTGGAGGGCTTGCTGCTACGGCCCGTCGAGCCGACGGCGCTCTTCTACGGCAAGGCCCTCGGCAGTGCCTTCCTGTTGCTCCTCCTCGCACTGATCCTGGTCCCCGCGGCTGTGGTCCTCTACGACCTGTCGCCGACTCCTGCGGGTCTGCTGCAGCTCGCCGGGCTGTGGGCCCTGGCCTCGGCCGGCCTGGCGGCGCCAGGGACCCTCTATGCGGCGATCACGGGCCGTCTGCAGAGCCAGGACGTCGCGCTGCCGCTCCTTCTCTTCCCGCTGGTCGTTCCCGTGCTGCTAGGATCCGTCAAGGCGATGGATTTGGTGCTGACGGGAGATCCGATGCACCAGCTCCGCTCGTGGGCGCTGCTGCTCGCCGGTTTCGACGCCATCTACTGGAGCGTCTGCGGCATCCTGTTCCCCTTCGCGATCGAGGAATCCTGAATGAAGCGTGCTTGGATCGGTTGGAGCGCCGTCGCGGGCCTCGCCCTGCTCGCGGTCGGGACCTGGATCGGGCTGTTCGTCGCCCCGGCCGAGCGGCACATGGGCGACGTCCAGCGCATCATGTACGTGCACGTTCCGAGCGCCTGGATCGGCATGGTGTGCTTCACGGCGGCCTTCGTCTTCGCCATCCTCTCCCTGTGGAGCGGTCGCCGGGTCTGGGACGACCGCCTGGTCGGCGCGGTGGAGGTGGGGGTCGTCCTCAACGCCCTGCTGCTGGTCCAGGGATCGATCTGGGGCCGGGCCACCTGGGGCGTCTGGTGGGACTGGGACGTCCGCCTGACCACCTCCCTGGTGATGCTGCTGCTCTTCGCCGGGGTGCTGGCCCTGCGGCGCCTGGCCGACGACGAGGGCCGACGGGCGAGTTGGAGCGCGGTGGCCACGATCGTCGGCTACGTCGACGTGCCGCTGGTCTACTTCTGCGTCCGCTGGTGGCGAAGCCTCCATCAGGTGCAGTCGACGCCCGAGACCGTCGATCCGGCGATGGCCCTGCCCCTGCGGCTGAACGCCATCGGGTTGCTGCTGGTGGCGATCTGGATGGCGTCGCGCCGGGCCCGCCTCGAGGGGGCACGGCGGATCGCCGAGAGCGCGGCGCCCCCGGCCCGCGTGGTGTCCGAGGAGGTGGCTCGTGCCTGAAGGCGTCATCGTCGGCGGTTGGTCCTACGTGATCGCCGCCTATGGCATCACCACGACCGTGCTCGTCCTCTACGTGATCAGCCTGTTCAAACGCGCCGCGGTGACGGCAGGGGAGGCGCCCGATGACCACTGAGGCGCAGGCGCGGCACGAGCAGCGGAACCGGCGCCTGCTCATCGTCGGCGCGCTCCTGGTGGCCGCAGCCGTCCTGGCGCTTCTCGCCTTCGGCGGGATCGGCGAAAACCTCGTCTATTACTGGAGCCCGAGCGAGCTCCTCGCGGCCGGCGACACGGCCCGCGGCGCATCGATCCGTCTCGGCGGCCTGGTGGCACCGGGATCGATCGAGCGCGAGCCCGACGGCCTCACCTTGCGCTTCGCGGTCACCGACGGCAAGGCCACGGTGCCCATCCAGGCCCGGGCGGTGCCCCCGGCGATGTTCCGCGAGGGCATCGGCGTCGTGGTCGAGGGAACCCTGGACGACAGCGGGCGATTCGAGACCGAGCGCCTGATGGTCAAGCACGACAATCAGTACGAGGCACCCACCGAGGGCGAGGAGCCCGACATGGAGGATCTGGTGCGCTCGATGAAGCTCGAGGATCAGACCTGATGGCGTCCTCCCTGGGGCAGGCCTTCGTCCTCCTCGGCCTGCTGGCGAGCGCGATCGGCGCGCCGGTCGGGTTCTACGCCGGCGCCCGGGGATCGGAGCGGGCGCTGGACCTGGCGCGCAAGCTGGCGCTCGCCTTCGCCCTCGCCATGCTGATGGCGACCCTGGTCATGGAGTGGGCCCTGATCACCCACGACTTTTCGGTCTCCTACGTCGCCAGCGTCGGCTCGACGGCGACGCCCCTGCACATCACGATCGTCTCCCTCTGGTCGTCCCTCGAGGGCTCGATCCTCTTCTGGGGGCTCGTGCTCGGCCTCTTCACGACGCTGCTGACCCTGCTGCAACGGGGACACGTCGAATACCTGGGCTACACCCTCGGAACCGTGCTGGCCGTGGCGGTCTTCTTCTGCTTCCTGATCGCCGGGCCGGCCAACCCGTTCGCGCCGACGCCGCCACCGATCCCCGCCGAGGGGCCGGGGCCCAATCCGCTGCTGCAGAACCACTTGTTGATGATCATCCACCCGCCGATGCTCTACCTGGGCTACGTCGGGATGACCGTGCCCTTCGCCATGGCGGTGGCGGCGCTGCTGCGCGGCTCCTTGACCCCGGCCTGGCTGCGCCCCTTGCGCAACTGGCTGCTGGTGCCCACGGGCTTCCTGTCGCTGGGAATCATGCTGGGCGGATGGTGGTCCTACGAGGTGCTCGGCTGGGGCGGCTACTGGGCCTGGGATCCCGTGGAGAACGCCTCGTTCCTGCCCTGGCTGACGGCGATCGCCGCCGTCCATTCGGCGATCGTGCTGGAACGGCGTGGGACGCTCAAGGCGTGGACGCTGATCCTGGTCATGGTGAGCTTCCTGCTCACCATTCTGGGCACGTTCCTCACCCGCTCCGGGGTGGTGAACTCGGTGCACTCCTTCACCCAGAGCGCGATCGGTCCGCTCTTCCTCGGCTTCCTCGCCCTCAGCCTGGTCGCGGTCGTGGTGCTGCTGGCGCTGCGCGTGGACACGCTCGTCTCCGCCCCGGGTGACGACGCCGTGGTGGGGCGCGAGAGCGCCTTCCTGATGAACAACCTGCTGCTCGTCGCCCTCATGTTCACGGTCCTCGTCGGGACGCTCTTCCCGATCATCGCCGAGGCGGTGCGCGGGGTGAAGGTGAGCGTCGGCGAGCCCTACTTCAACCGCATGGCCGTGCCGATCTCGCTCGGCCTGCTGCTGCTCATGGGCATCGGTCCGGCCCTGCCGTGGGGGCGCAGCGACGCCAGGACCGTGCGCCGCGCTTTGCTGCGGCCCCTACCGCTGGCCCTGGCGGCGGTCACCCTCTGCTGGCTGTTGGGCGGTCGTGCCGGCAGCGTTCTGCTCACCTCCTTCCTCGCCGGTTACGCGCTCTGGGTCACCTTCGATCAGGGCTCGAGGCCCACTCGCAAGCGCCTCGGACGGGGCGAGTCCCCCGGCGCGGCGGCCGGCGGTTCCCTGCGGCGGGCGCCCCGCCTCGTCGGCGCCTACGTCGTCCACCTCGGGGTGATCGTCACCTTCCTGGCGATCGCCGTCTCGTCGGTCTTCCAGTCGAGCGCGGAGGCGACCCTGGCGCCCGGCGAGGAGATGACTCTGGCCGCGTACCGCCTGCGGTTCGAGCGGGTCGGTCTCGAGCAACAGCCGCATCTGGCGTCGGAGAAGGCGACCATCACCGTCATCCAGGGCGGCGAGAGCGTAGGAACCCTCGAGCCAGCGCTCAACCAGTACCGTACGCAGCGCGAGCCCATCGCGACACCCGCCGTGCGCACCACGGTGACGCACGATCTCTACCTGACCCTGATGAACGTGGGTTCCGACGGCACCATCGGCCTGCGGGCGATTCGCACTCCCGCGGTGGCCTGGATCTGGATCGGGGTTCTGGTGATGGTCGGTGGGACCACGCTCTGTCTCGTGCCCTCGGGCGCCGCGCCCGTCCGGCGGGCCCTCGGTCGACCCGTGGAGGAGGCCGGCGGGTGAACCGCAAGGTCCTGTGGGTCGGCGGCCTGGTCGTCGTGCCCCTGGTCGTCTTCCTGGCCCTCTCCTTCGGGCATGACCCGCGGCTGATCGAGTCGCCGCTGGTGGGCGATCCGGCTCCCGCCTTCGACCTGCACTCGCTCGACGGTGAGGCGGTCTCGCTTCCCGCCCTGGCCGGCCGACCCGTGGTGCTCAACTTCTGGGCCACCTGGTGCCAGCCCTGCATCGTCGAGCACCCGGTGCTCGTCGAGTCCGCCCGGCGCTACGAAGGTCGGGTGCACTTCGTGGGGGTGATCTACCAGGACGACGGCGAGCTGATTCGTCGATTCGTCGAGCAGCGGGGCTCCTGGGGCCCGAGCCTGGTCGACCCGGGCTCCGAGGTGGCCATCCGCTACGGCGTCTACGGAGCTCCGGAGACCTTTTTCATCGACCGCCAGGGAGTCGTGCGGAGGAAGGTGACCGGGCCGATGGGACCGAGCATGCTCGACGCCTACCTGGCGGAGCTCCTGTGACCCGATCCGCGATCCTCCACGCTCTGGCGACGCTCCTGGTCGCCGCTGCGGTCGCCGCCCAGGAGCCCGACGGCGGCTTCCGGGTCGAAGTCGACCAGGCGGATCTCGCGCGGCTCGGCGCGCCCGAGGGCCGGCAGCTCGCCGGAGACGAGCTGGCGGAGCGGACCCAGGCCGTGGCTGCCCTGATGCGCTGTCCGTCCTGCCAGGGCCTGTCGGTGGCCGACTCGCACACCGTAGCGTCGGCAGCGATGCGCGCCAAGATCGAAAGGCTGCTCGCCCTCGGCTACTCCGACGAGCAGGTGCTGGCCTACTTCGAGGCTTCGTTCGGGGAGTTCATCCGCCTGGCGCCGCGGCCGGTGGGCTTCAACCTGGTGGTGTGGATCGCGCCGGTGGCCGCGCTCGCGATCGGGTTCGGCCTGGTCGTCTGGCGGGTGCGCTCGTCGGCGCGTACCCGCCGGGCGTCGGCCGATCTGGAGCGCTACCGCGAGCGAGTGCGGGCAGAGGTGGAGCGATGAGCGGGGGCACCACCCCCGGGAGGGCCGGGGCCGTCGGGTCCCTGATCCGGGGCATGCGGGCGTGAGCGGCGAGTGGGGGCTGGTGGTGACCGTGCTGGCTCTCGGCCTGGGCGCTGGCGCCTTCCTCGTCTGGCGCCTCGGCCGCGGCGGCGGAGGTGCGGCCGGGCGCGAGCTCGAGCTGGCCGATCTCGAGCGAGGGCAGGAGGAGCTCTACGCGCGGCTGCGAGCCGCCCGCGCCGAGGGCGACGAGGAAGAGGTGCAAGAGCTCGAGCACCAGGCGGCCGTCAACTTGCGGGATCTCGAGACGCTCGGCGCCACGGTCCCGGTCACGGACCGCCGGACGAGTGCCGCCGGCAGGCTGGGCGGCGCCTCGACCCCCGCGGCGGCCCCGGTGCCTGCAGCTGCCCCTCGCCAGGGCGTGATGGGTTTCGTCGCCGGGGTGGCGGTGGCCGCGTTGGTCGGGGTGCTCCTCTTCTGGGCACAACGGGACGCGGGGCCCCGTCCCGGCACGGTGCAGCAAACGATGGGCGAGGAGGAGCACCCGCAGGGGGCCGAGCTGTCGGCCGAGGACCGGGCGCGGATCGAGCAGCTGCGGCAGGCGTTGGAGGCCGATCCCGATGACCTCTCGGCTCGCAAGCGGTACGCCCTCGGTTTGCTCG
>Ga0299913_10002230_pt1 | contig 15149 bp, 10 predicted proteins | sample RVTome_9_FD_201360 | JGI IMG/M metagenome (GOLD analysis project Ga0299913, IMG submission 201360) | Soil microbial communities from uranium-contaminated site in the Upper Colorado River Basin, Wyoming, United States - RVT155D38 (version 2) ...
GCTGTTGGCGTGGCGGGTCACGCCGCTCACGGGATCGAGCGCCTCGACGCGCACGCCGCACTCCATCGACGTTCGACCCACATCGTTGACCGAAGCCTTGAGGAACAGGAGGTCGCCGATGTGGACGGGCTCCAGGAAGGTCATCTCGTCGATCGCGACGGTGACGGCGAGCCCCGCGGCGTGGCGGATCGCGGCAAGCGCAGCAGCCGTGTCGGCGAGGCGGATGACGACTCCGCCGTGCACGTTCCCGGCGATGTTCGCGTCGGTGACCTCCATCATCTGCGTGAGGGTCACCTCCGAGTCCCGCACGCGCTTGGGAGCGAGGTCGGCCACGCCGGCATCGTACGTCAGGGCTCCCGGTCCCCCGCGGCAACGCCGATACGATCGCCGATGAGATCGGCGAAGAGGATCCCCGAAAGGATGGCCGAAAGGATCGAGTGAGGCGAACGAACGGCACCCCGTTGATCGTGGTCCTCACGCTGGTGTTCGCTTCCTGCGGAGGCGAGGCGGCCGACGTGGCTCCCACGACGGAATCGTCGACGCCGGCCGTCGACCTCCCGGCCGGTGTGCCTGCAGCCTTTCCCCAGGATCTGGAGCCCGCGGATCTGCCGTCCTCGAAGCTCGTTCCTCCCGGGGCGGAGGTGATCGGTCTGTGGTTCGCGCGAACGTCCGCTGGGGACGCCATCGTGGTGGCCTGGGTGGACCCGACGCGTGGCCCGCATCGCGACGGCGGCACGGCGGTATGGCGCCGTTTCGGCGACGATCCGCCGTGGCGGGCCGTGTACGGGACCGCCGTGCTCGCGGAGGATCGGGTGCTCGGCGTGCGGACGACCACCGCCGATGTGACCGGCGACGGCTCCGTGGACGCGCTGGTCGTCCGGGAGACCGGCGGATCCGGCAGCTGCGGTCGCTTTCAGGTCCTCGACCTTCTCGCAGCGAAGCCCGTATGGGAACGCGACCTCTGCGACGCGCAGGTGGATCCTTCGGCGAACCCCGTTGGGCTCGTGGTCCTCGAGGCGGTCTTCGAGGAAGGCGACGCCCACTGCTGTCCGAGCGGCTTCCGCCGGACCGTCCTCACGTACGAGGGCGACGGCCGTTGGACGAAGGCATCCGTGGAGCTCGGAGGCTCCTGAGCTGTGGCGGACGGCTCAGCTCACGGTGCGGCACCGGCGTATCCTCGGGTGGTGCCGAACCTCCCATCCGGAACCGTGACGTTCCTGTTCAGCGACATCGAGGGCAGCACGGCGCTGCTCAAGGGCCTCGGCAACGAGCGCTACGCGCAACTGCTTGCCGACCACCGTCGGATACTGCGTGAGGCGTTCGCCGGCCGAGACGGACACGAGATCGATACCCAGGGCGATGCGTTCTTCTACTCGTTCCCCCGCGCGCGCGACGCCGTCGCCGCATCGGTCACGGCACAACGCACCTTGGCGTCCAGTGATTGGCCGGACAACACTCGTGTGCTCGTTCGGATCGGCCTGCACACGGGCGAGCCCGCAGTCGGCGACGAGGGCTACACCGGGCTCGATGTCGTGCGTGCCGCCAGGATCGCCGCGGTCGGCCGGGGTGGCCAGGTCCTGATGTCGGAGACGACGCGCGCGCTCGTCGGTGAAGATCTGCCCGACGGGGTGTCGGCTCGCCCCATCGGGGCCCAGCGGCTCAAGGACATCGACCGCCCCGAGCCGCTGCACGAGCTCGTGGTCGACGGCGTGCCGGTCGCCAGCTCCGGCGACGATGGGACGGGGGAGCCCCCTGAGGCCGACGACCGATACCAGCAGCTCGCCGATCGCGCCCGTCGTTCGATCGAGGATCGCGTCTACGCCGATCTCGAGAAGGCGTTCGGAAAGGGCTTCGGTCGACCACCTACCTCGGACGGATAGGCGAAGACCCGCTAGACCAGTACCGCTTCGCTTCGCCGGCGCCCGATCCGGCGTACCTCGATGGACGCCGGGAACGTGTCCTTCACGTGCTCGGCATGGGTGATGACGAAGAGCTGATGGAAGCGGGCGCCCAGCCGGCCCAGCGTCTGGATCATCAGGTCCTTTCGCTCCGCGTCGAGCGAGCCCAGAACCTCGTCGAGGACCATCAGCCCCACGTCGGCGCCCGACACGCGAGACAGGTGCGCCGAGATGGCGACGCGCAAGGCGAGATTCGCGAGGTCGGTCTCCGAGCCGGAGAACCGCTCGACACCGAAATAGGTGTCGCCGTCGGCGATCCGGATGGTGAGAGTCTCGTCGTCGATCCTGAGATCGTCGTATTCGCGATTCGTGAGCTCGCGGAACAGCGACTCGGCCTCGCGAGACAGCTCCGGGCCGACGCGCGCAACCAGGTGATCTCGGAAACCGTCGAGGAGGATCGACACGCGTTCGAGATAGCGGGCCTCGCCGCGCAGCTCATCGACCCGCGCCGCGGTCTCCCGGGCCTGCTGCAGCCGACCCTCCAACCCGCTCAGCTCGCGCTGAGCGGAGGCCAGCGCCTCGGCCGCCGCTCGCTCGGAGTCTCGGGTGGTCTCGAGGGCCTCCTGTGCCTGCCGGGCCGCCAGAGCTGCTTCGTCATGGGCCTCCGGTTCGAACGCCAGCTCCGAGGACTCGAGATCGACAGCCTCGAGCTGCCGCACGACCTCCTCCAGCGCCGCGTCGGCGAGCTTCAGCTCGCGTTGCGTATCTTCCCGATGCGTGTTCAGCTGCTCCAGGCCCGCCACTTTCCGCTCCAGTTCCCGCTCCCGTCCGACACCGAACAGAAGCACCTCGAGATCCGGCGCCACGTCGCCGAATGCGTCGCGCAGCGCCGTCGCCTCGGTTCCGAGAGCAGCTGCCTCGGCCGAGAGCCGGGCTCGCTCATCGGCAACCTTGCGAGCGGCTTCGAGCGCCCGGCTCGTGGCTGCACGCGCATGTTCGGCGGAGGCCGAATCCTTCGCCGCGCGCCGCGACACATCGGACGAGTGCTTCGCGCGCCGCTTCGCCTCCTTTGTCTCTCGTTGCGCATGCGCGAGGTAATCAGCGAAATCGCCGCCGAGAGCACGCCCGCACGTCGGGCAGGGCTCCGATGGGTCCGCCTCGGCCGCGCGTGCCAGGCGATGCTCGAGGGAGCTCAGCTGCTCATCGGCGTGCCCGGCGCGCGCGGCCGCTTCCGCAGCGTGCTTTGCGGCGACCGTCGCCGCGGACTCCGCCTGCGCCGCCTCCTCCGTTGCGTGTTCGAGATCCACGGCCTGCAGCGCCTCGAGCTTCTCCGTTACACGGGCGAGTGCAGATGTCACCTCGGCCAGCCGCTCCGCGCGCTGCAACAGCTCGACCACGCCCTCCAGGGACGCGAGCTCGGAACGGAGCTCGGGGAGCTTCCGCACGTCTTCTTCCAGACGCTCCAACCGCTCGACGAGGCCGGCCCGCGATTCTTCGGTCGCCTTGTGCCGGTCGAGCAACCCCTCCCGACGGACCGCAAGCTTCTCGGCCCGCTGACGGGCGATGTCGGCCTCCTCGAACACCCGGGCCGCCTGTTGCGCGAGTCGCATGGCGGCCTTCAACGCCGATGCCGTCTCCTCTGCCGCGGCGAACGCCCGCTTCACCACGTCGTTCGCCGCCTGCAGCTCAGTCTCGAGCTGCGCGACGTCCGTCAGCGCGACCCCGAGGTCGTCGGCGCGCTGTCGCGTGGTCTTCGACTCCTTCCTGGCCGACGAGCGAGCCTCGTCCACCGGCCTGATACCGAGCAGCCGCAGCACCATCTCCTTTCGTTTGCCGGCGGTCACGTCGGAGAACGCGTCCAGCTGTTTCTGCTCGGCGAACACCGAGGCCCGGAACACCTGTTGATCCATCCGGAGCAGCCGCTGGATCTCGGCGTCGACGTCTGTCACTCCGGAGGCGAGCGGCAGGTCGCCGACGAATATCTCGGCATCGGTCTGATGATTTCGACCCCGGATCGAGCGCCGAACCTCGTACTCGGACCCACCGTGCTCGAACACGAGGCGCACGAGGCAGTCTGTGAGGATGCCGTGGGTCCGGATCTCCTGACGCCGCGTCCTGGCGCGTCCGTAGAGTCCGAACGCCAGGCTCTCCACGAGCGAGCTCTTCCCACTGCCGTTGGCGCCGAAGATACCGATCACCCTGGCCGGCAGCTCCAGGTCGACTTCCTCGAAGACCCGATAGTTCCGAAGGGAGAGCTCGACGATCCTCACACCGTCTCTCCCCGGGCGTCCTCCAGGAACCGAGCCCCGGTCGTCACCACGCGATCACGGTCCAGGCCCGCGAGATCCTGCCGCTCTACGAACGTCGCCCACTCCGCCTCGAGCGAGCCGATCGTGGACGCGCCCTGCACCGGTAGCGTTTCTGCTCCTGCGTCGGCCTGCACCTCGACATGAACCGCCCCCGGAACGGCCTCGGAGAACTCATCGCGTGAGACCTGGCGGAACGCGGCCACATCCGCGTGCTCCAGGTACACCCGCACGATCGCGCCCGAAGGTGTGCCGGCCGCGCTGCGCTCGACCACAGCGACCAGCTCACCCGAGGAGAGCCCGGCAGCATCGACGGACAGGGTCACGAGGGGACGCTCGCCCGGATTCGCGACGTGCTGCGGGCGGCCCGAGTCGGTATCCAGCACGACGAGACCTTTCGCCTCCGTGGGCGTGTCGGCGAACGTGAACGAGTCGGTCGAGCCCGCGTACCAGGTTCGCTTCGAAACCTTCTGGAACACGTGGTAATGGCCGAGCAGGACCTGGTCGAACCGTCGGTCGAACGCGGCTTCCTCGATCTCCAATTCGTTCATGTCGCGCCAGTCGCGGGACGGCAGCGACGTGAGGGCGACGTGGGCCAGGAGCAGATCGACCGAGTCCCCGCCGGTCCGGGCAGCGGCTCGTTCCAGCTCGCCTCGGAAGTCCTCGACCGTGAGCGTCTGCGGCACGGCGTGGACACGCACGCCCCCCAGATCCACGCTGCGCGACTCCATGGCCCACGCGAACGCAACATTGTCGAACACTTCTTCCAATGCCTGGTACGGCGAGCCCGTCCCGCGCACTCGGGGCGTGTCGTGGTTCCCGCTGATCGCCACCCCCGACAGCCCGGCTTCGCGAAGCTTCTTGAGTCCCATGAGCACGCGGGAGAAGGTGCGGTAGGTTGGCCGCGCGTGATCGAAGATGTCCCCCAGCCACACGAACCCGTCGGGGGCCCGCCGGATCGTCTCGTCCACGGCCCACGAGAACGACCGTAGAAAGTCCTCTTCTCGAAGGTTGCGGCCCTGGTCGTCCCGCAAGTGGGCGAGGTGCGTGCGACCGAGGTGCGCATCGCCGAGGGCGACCAGCTTCGCCATCTATTCCGTGAACCCCTTGGATCCCCCGCGCGGTCGATCCGGAAGGGGCGATGGCCCCTTGACCGACTTCAGGTACTCCTCGTAGAGGTAGATCTGGGCGGGCAGCGCGAAGGGTGCTTCCAGGTTCGTCACGATGGCCTCGCCAGGCATCAGGGTTTGGATCTCCGGGCCGAGGTCCGAGATGTCCTGCTTGGAGGACCCGCGCAGGATGTTCCTGTCTTTCTCGTCGGCCAGCCCCAACACGAAGAACGTGTTGATCTGGGAGAGTAGCTCGTCGTCGATCAGCTTCGGTTGTTGGCTGATCGCGCACAGGCCGACCTTGAACTTGCGGCCCTCACGCGCCACCCGCGGGAACACGTTCTCGTCGGCCCGTTTGGCCCGAGACAGCACGCGCTGGGCCTCCTCGAGCGCCACGAATGCGGGGGGCAAGCGATCGAAGCGCTCACGATCGTCCATGAACGTCGACTGATAGGTGTCGAGGACGCGCCGCGTGAGCACCGAGGCCACCAGGACCTCCTCGAAGGACGACAACCCCGAAGTGTCCACCAGGACGGACAGGCCGGAGGTCAGCTCGTCGACGATCCGCTCGGAGAGCGAGCCGACCGACGGGTCGCGCGAGATGCAGGGCATGTCGAGGATCCGCTGTGCCCTGCGCTGGACGACGCGCAGCGTGACCGTCGCCACCCCGATGTGTTCGGCGAGCTCCGCCACGTCCGGCTCGTCGCCCACCCGGACGAGCCAGTCCTCGTGGAAGAACCGCTGGAGGCGCTCGATGGCGTCTTCCTGAGCATGGCTCCATTCGTATGCGGTCTGGAGATCGCCGATCGAGAGCTCGGCCAGCGAGAGGCGGAGGGCCGTGGCCCCCACTCCACCGCCGCGTGCGGCGTAAACCCGGAGCCGGTCCGCGCCCCACGGATGCTCGCGTAGGCCCTTGCGCACGCCGCTGCCGCCGTCCAGGTACTCGCCATGGGGATCGAACAGCAACGCCCCGTACCGCCCCTGCGATGCGAGGATCTGCCCGGTTAAGACCTTCATCAGGTTCGACTTGCCCATGCCGGTGGTGGCGAAGACCCCCACGTGGGACGTCAACGTGTCTCCGCGGATGCCGATTTCCAGGTCGATCGTTTCTTCGCCCGAGCGGAGCAACCCCACACCGAGGTCGCCCATCCGTTCACGCAGGAAGTCAAAATCGTCGGGCGTCGGCGCTGTGACCACGGCGAACTGCGCCGGCAGCGACTTCGGCTTGCGGAAGCCGCCCGCCGTGTCGATGTAGCCGAGCGGCTGGCAGGTCGCCACCTTGTACAGCCGCTGCTCGGGATCGTGCAGCGTGTATGGCGAGCCGGCCGCGTCGCCCGCCATGTAGGCACCGGCGGTTCGCTCCGCCCATCCGGGGTCCGAGGAATCCGATCCGTACGTCACCTGGATCACCCGGAAGAGGAACCGACGAGCACGCTCCGCATCCTCGGCCGCCAGCAGCTCACCCAGGAACAGGTCGGTGCCGTAGAACGCACGGAACTGCGCCTCGAGCACGCTCTTGCCGAAGATCCGTCCCTTCTCCTGCATCTCTCAGCTCCGGTTCAGCACCGTGTGGAAGTCATCGAAGAGCATCTCGATGTCGTCCGGGGACAGACCGGCTCGAGCGAGTGCATCCCGGAACGCGCGTCGCACGTCGGCGACCGCGTAGCCCGTGATCCGGGCGGCCTGGTGAGCGCGCGCGAGCGGATACGGATAGCCGACGAAGGCGGGATCCCCGGCCAAGCCGGCCAACCGGCCGAGGGTCTCCTCGGGCTCTGCCGAGCCGCGGGCCACATCCACTCGGAAGGCGTACGGCGCGGTCGGCGCGAGGTGCGTCACGAAGATGTCCCCCACGTACAGGCGACCGAACACCGGGTCCGTCGAGATCCGGGCCGACCATCGGCGCGGGCCGAGCTCGCGATCCGCCCGGCGCTTGAGCAACGTCACGAGAGGAGCGTTCCTGCCCCAGTACAACGTGGACGCCTTCACCACTCCGGCGAGTGAGACGTCCCGCGCCATGGCCTCGTCGTGGACGCGCCGAACAACCGCCGGCGGAACGAGCGGGCCGCCGTGAAGCGACCCGTCCACGAGGACCAGGTCACCGGCACCGGCCTCACGAACCGTCCGACCGACATCGCGCCACTCCGCCCATTCGCGGAGCGCGTCGATAGGACGGGGCAAGTCGGGGAGACGCTGAGGGTCCTCTCCGAGCTCCGCCAGTGCCGCGCGCGCGATCCGCTCCAATCTGGCGCCGGACACCGCGGTGACCTCGAGCGCCGGCGACTCGACGAGCTCGGTCGCGCCGCCCGCGAAGCGCACGCGCGCCACTCGATGCGCCGCCACCGAGAACGAGCGCCCGTCGGCCACGAGACACGACCCGCCGTCGACGGACCAGACGATGCCGGGATCGCGAGAGGCGAAGGGTTCGATCGCGAAGGCGTCGGGGTGACCGGGAACGACGAGGTCCTCGTCCAATCCGAGCTGTCCCTCCACCACACGGATATCTCGACCCGGCTGTACCAGGAGGTCGACCACGAACGCTGCCGCGTCGCCGAGTGCGCCACCACGAACACGGTCGGCCCCGACCAACTCGTCGGGTGCGCCGGGGGTTGCGCGCGCCACGGCCATCGACAGGCAGCATAGCCCCCGCCTCCGACGCGACCGGTGAAGCCCGACCGGCCTAGGCCATCAGGGCGTTCGCCGGCCGCTTGGCATCCCCTCACCATCGACTGAACCTCTCAGGGGGACCTGCCGATAACCCCACGGGGAGACCAGTCTGGCGCGCGGAAGGCAGGGAATGCTGATGGCAACCAAGGATCGTTACGGGGTCGCACGGACGATCCTCGTCGGGCTGACCCTGCTGCTCGTCGTGGGCGTTGCGGGCTCAATGTGGATGAGCGGGCAGGCTCGCGCCGATGCCGAACGAGCGGCCGTCGAGCAAGCCAGAGCCATCGCCTCCCAGTCGCTCGCGCTGGTGCTCTCTCCCGCAGACTTCGACGCACCGCTTTCCGACGTCCGCGCCGAGCAGCTCACGCCCGACGTCTCCGCCGTCGTGATCGACCCGAGCGACTACACCACGGTCACGGTGTGGAACGAGGAAGGCGTGATCATGTACTCCACCGAGGTGGGGCGCATCGGCAACCAGCTCGCAGGCGAGCGCACCCGGATCCGGAGCGCGATCCGCGGCCAGGCCGTGACGAAAGTTTCGGGCGGAGAGTTCTCCGTCTTGGTGCCCCTCGAGTTCAGCTCCGGCGTCGGGCCGGAGCTGGCAGTGGAGCTCATCCGACCCAGCGATGCGATCGCCGCGGCCGCCGGTCCCTGGCGGACGATCGCCCTCTTCCTCCTACTGCCGCTGCTCGCGACGGGCCTGGCCCTCTACGGCGTCGCCCGGATGCAGGCCGCACTGGGGACGGTGGCCAGCTTCCCGCGCTCGGAGCATCCCCGCCCGATGCCGCAGCCACAGCTGCACGCGCCCCAGCCTGAGCCTGCTCGAAGCCGCATCGAGGTTCCCCATCCCGGCCTGCGGGAGGAGGCGGACGCACGACGGATGGCGGAAGAACGCGCACGCGCCGCCGAGGAGCGTCTGACCCTGCTGCAGGAGCAGTACAGGAAGGCTCTGGACGACCTGCAAACCTTCCAGCACATGGCGCGCGAGGCTGCGGGGCGCCCGGATCCGCGTCTGGAGGAACGAGCCCTGCGATCGGAGGGCCTGGTCCGCACCCTCGAGGCGCAGGTGAAGGCGCTGCAGGAAGAGCGTGAGCGCCTGGCCACGCGACTCGACAACGCGACGACCTCGATCGAGCGTCCCGATCCCGAGCAGGAGCGGCGGGTCCTCGACGCCGTACAGGAGGCGATCGGCCTGCGGGCCGAGCTCGAAGGGGCGCACGCGCAGCTCACGATCACCAGGCGCGAACTGAACGCATTGCAGGATGCCGCGGATCGCTCCTCGCGCCTCCAGGAGGACCTCGACGGCGCGCAGCTGGAGCTTCGCCACACGAAGGACGCGCTGATGTCCGGGCGCGCCGAGCTGGACGAGGCGCGTGCGGAGCTCAAGGATGCGCGCACCGAGACGCGGGCACTTCGGGGAGAGGAACAGCGTGCTGCGGTGCTGGCGGACGAGCTTCGCTCGGCGAAGGCCGAGCTCGCGAACTCTGCCGCGTCCCACCGAGCGGAGCTGATCGAGCGCGAGGCCGAGCTGGAGGAGAAGGTCCGGACGACGAGGGAGCAGTTCCAGGCCGATCTTGCGGAGGTCGAGGCCTCCCACCGGAAGCAGCTCGCCGATAGGGAAGCGGAGTTCGCGGCGCGGATCGCCTTGATCGAGTCCGAGTCCGGCACGGTCGGTGACGAGCTGACGACTGCCCACCAGGAACTGCAACGTGTGCGCGAGGAAGCAGCGTCCCACGCGGAGCAGCTCGCGCGGTCGAAGGAGGAGCTCGAACGCCAGTTGAGCGAGCTCGAGCGGATGCGGAACGAGATGTCTTCGCGCGACGAGCATGCCACCGCATACCTCGCCGAGCTCGACGGCGCGAAGACCGACCTCGCGACGATACGGGAGGAACTAACGGTGACCCAGGAGTCACTCGCCGGCACCCAGGCTGAGCTGCTCGCGGCCCAGTCAGGCTCGATCGATGCCGGCGAGCGCGCCGCCCGGGTGGATCATGAGAACCGAGCCCTCACCGAACGGATCGAGCGGATGGGCGTCGAGTTGGAAGCCGCAGCCGCCGAGAACGCCGACATCAACCGGAAGCTGCAGGAAGTCCAGGCGCGGCGCGCCCTCGAGCTCGCCGATGACCCGGGCCGCTCGCAGATCGATGATCTTCTGCGGGTCACGCAAGAGCGCCTCGCCGGTCAGACGGAGAAGCTGATGGCGGCCGAGGACCGGATCCACGACCTCGAGCGGGACATCACAACCCGCTCGGAGCGGCTCGACGAGGTCGAGGCCCAGCTCCGCCAGCACCAGATGTCCGAAGCTCTTCGTGAGATCCGCGAGCCCGCGCGCGAGGGCGAAGCGCCAGTGGGAGAGGGCGTCCCGCTGGAGGACCGCCGCTCCTCCACGCCGTTCGTGCAGGAGCTCGCAGTGGACGCCAAGCGGACCCTCATGCGCATCATGGGGATCACGCAGGTCCTCAAGCACAAGAAGGACGCGAAGGAGCACGCGCAGCTGGTCAAGCAGCTGGCTGCGCTCGCCCGGCGCCTGGACTACACCGTGGGCGACCTGGCGGAGGCCGACGAGCTGGCCCGCGGCAGCATCGAGCTCGCCGTCAAGAGGATCAATGTCGAGGCGCTGATCGAGCGCGTCGTCGACGAGTCCGGCGTGAAGGACGATCACGACGTGCGGTTGGAGACGTCGTCGTTCTCGATCACGGTGGACCCGCAGCGCACCGAGCAGATCGTCGGAGCCCTCATCCGCAACTCGGGCGAGCGAACCCCCGGCGGGAAAGGCATCACCGTCCGTCTCCGCCACGAGGACGGTGGCGCGCTCATATCCGTCGAGGATCCGGAGCCGTCCTCGGACGCGTCGCTCAGCCCCGTCGTGAGCCGTTTCGCGGAGGTGCTCGGAGGATGGGCGAAGGTGGAGGATCGAGAGAAGGGTGGGTCCGCCTTCAAGGTCTTCCTGCCCGACGCCGCTCCGCGAGGCGAGCAGGACGGCGTCCAGATCGTGGTCGAGGAGCCGGGGGCCGCATGGGAGCCCTCCAATGCGCAGATCCTGGTACAGGAACTGCACCGTCTCGCCGAGAAAGACTGAAAGCGCCTACAGGCTCCGAAGAACCAGCGCGTCGCCCTGGCCACCACCGCCGCAGATCGCCGCGCCACCCAGGTTGGCGTGCCGCCTCCGGAGCTCGTACGCGAGCGAGAGCACGATGCGGGCGCCGCTCGCACCGATCGGGTGGCCGAGCGCGACCGCTCCGCCCATGACGTTCACGAGGGATCCGTCGACCCCGAGCATGCGCGAGGCGTGGAGGGATACTGCCGCGAACGCTTCGTTGATCTCGACAAGTCCCAGGTCTGCGGCCGACGAGCCTGCCTTCTTGAGGGCTCGCTCCATCGCGATCGCGGGAACGGTGTGCAACGACGGGTAGCGGTCCGCCGACATGCCGTGCGCCACGATCTCCGCCACCGGCTCTAGTCCGAGCCGGTCGGCCGCCTCGAGGCTCGTCACGACGATCGCACATGCGCCGTCGGAGATCTGCGACGCGTTGCCGGCCGTGACGGTGCCGTTCTCCGAGAAGGCCGGCTTGAGGTCTGCCAGCGCGGCTGCCGAGGAGTCCGCCCGGATCCCCTCGTCGCGATCGACGACCGCCACGTCGCCCTTGCGACCGAGAACCTCCACGGCCACGACCTCCTCCGCCATCCGGCCGTCCTCCCACGCCGCGTTCGCACGGTGGTGGGACCGCGCCGCCCAGGCGTCCTGGTCCTCGCGTGAGATGCCGAGCTCTGCGTTCATCCCGTCGGTGCCTTCACCCATGTGCTGATCCTCGAACGCGCACCACAGGCCGTCGTGGATCATCGAATCAAGCATCGTCGTGTGACCGAGCCGGGCCCCCTCCCGCGCCTTCGGCAGGACGTACGGAGCGTTCGTCATCGACTCCATGCCCCCGGCCACCACGACGTCGAGCTCCCCGGCCCGGATCATCTGATCGGCCTGGGCGATGGCCGACATGCCCGACAGACAGACCTTGTTCACGGTGACCGCAGGGATCTCCTTCGGGATACCGCCCGCGATCGCGGCTTGCCGAGCGGTGATCTGGCCGGCTCCGGCGCCGATCACATGGCCCATGATCGTGTACTCGACCTGCCCCGGCTCGATGCCCGCGCGCTCGACGGCCGCCTGGATGGCGGCCCCTCCGAGATCGACGGCTCGAAGCGGCGCGAATCCACCACGGAAGCGGCCGATCGGTGTGCGCGCACCTGCCACGATCACCGAACGCGTGCTCATGTCTACCGAGTCTACGCGGTGACTTTCACTAGCCGGTCACGTGAGGGCGTGTGTGCACTCACCGGAGCGGTGTGCTGGGCGAACGTCGTCACGCCTCCACGATCTCGTCGTAGAGATCCGACGCGTGCTGGAGGAGTCCTAAGTATCGAGGCGCGTCCAACTTTGCGCGAATCTCGGAGGTCATCGCATCTCTCTGGGCGGCCGGACGTCCGGAATAGACCTCGTGCGCAATCTCACTGCGAGGGATGCGGGTCGCCCAGTCGTCTTCGAGCGCCCGGAACGCCTCCTGCTCGTTCTCAGGCGTGTGATCGAACGGGGTGAAACGCGTGCCAAGGCGCTCGTTCATCGCTGTCATCACCGCGCCGAGATCACTCGTCACGGCGGCGAACTCTCCCACCGCGAACCGCTCCCGCCAGGGTATGAGAGGTCGATAGAAGCGGATCCATCCACGAAGGAGCAGGTCGAGCGAGATCTGGGGCCGTACCAGGGCGGTACGAGATACGGCGTTCGGCGCCGGGCGGATGAGCACCAGCGCCGGGATGTGCCGCCGGCAGCCGGCGATGACCTGGCCGGATGCGTGCGTGGTGTGCGCCACCCTCACCGAGTGCTCTTGGGCCATCTTGAACGCATGAGATACGAATCCGTTGGCGGACTTCGGGTAGCCCTCTATCACCACGGCCGTGTCTCGTCGAAGCGCGTGATGGGGCCGACGGATCCTCGCCGTCGCGACCGCGAGCGTGGGTCGGGCGGCGACCAGCGTCTTCGTGGAGTAGAGGAGGTTCGCGAGGGGTTGCCCATCGTCAGGATCTGCTCGCGTCCGAGATCCCCAACGACCGGCCGGCTCCGATGTCTCCTCCATCGCGCTTCACCGACTATCGCGTCCACGGAGAACACCGTCAACGGCCTACGACGACGTTCAGATGAGTCCCTCGGCGCGAAGCCGCACGTAGAGGTCTCGGGAGTCGGGGCCGAATCCGAGATCCTCGAGCATGCGATCGAGCTCCGCCACCGTCACGAAGGCGCCCCACGCGACTTCCTCCGGCTGCAGGCGCACGTCCCCCTCCCATCGCACCTCGTAGGCGGCGGTCCACAGCGCGACCGTCGGACCCCGGTACAGGTAGCGGCAGAGGAACCGGGGCTCGACACCCTCGATCCCTGCTTCCTCGGCAAGCTCCCGTCGAGCGTTGTCCTCGTAGGTCTCGCCTGCGCACACGACCCCGCCGAAGAACACGTCGTGCATCCCGGGGTGCACGTCTTTGGTATCGGTGCGCCGGTGGACGAACACCTCGCCGTCGTCCCGCCGGACGAGGATCGCCGTGCCCCGGTGGAGGAGCCGGTCCGCACGCATCTCCCGGCGGGTGACGACCCGCACGAGCCGATCGTCCTCGTCGACGATGTCGACGAGCTCGTCGCCCGGATCCACGGAGCGGGAGGCTAGCGCGTACGGACGGAGAGCGTGCGCTGGACCACGTCGAGGATCTCGTCGCGGACCAGCTCGTCGCGCTCGATCAGAGCGTCGCGGAGCGCGTGATGAACGTCGGTGTTCTCCTCGAGCACGGCGCGCACGCGCTCACGCTGAGTCTCCAAGATGTCCTCGACCCGCTGCTTCCCTTCCTTCGTGCCCAGCACCTTCGCCACGAGGTTCGAGCGACCGATCGGCCCCTCGGCCACGGCCTCGTAGCTGATGAGTGAGCCCGCCATCCCGAAGGACCCCACCATCTTGGCCGCCAGGTCGGTCGCGTGGGCGAGGTCTGTGGCCGGCCCGGTCCCGGACTCGCCGAGGAACAGCTCTTCGGCGACCAGGCCGCCGAGCGCGATGGCCACGCCCGCCTCAATCTCGCTGCGCGTCCGCGTGAACCGCTCCTCCTCGTCGCTGTGCGCAAGCAGCCCGAGAGCACCTCGGCGCTTGATGATCGACAGCACCTCCAGCCGCCGGCCGGTGCCCAGGAAGTACGCCACGGCGGCGTGCCCCGCCTCGTGGGTCGCGACCGCGGCGCGATCGGACACCGTGTAGATGACCGACTGCTTGGTCCCGATCTCCTCGGTGAACTTCGCCTCGAGCACGTCCTGCAGGTTCATCTCACGGCGGCCGTCACGAAGCGACAACAGGAGCGCCTCGTCGAACAGATGCTCGATCATGACCGGGGTGTATCCGAACGTCTCGTGCGCGATCCGCTCGCGCCCGTCATCCTCGTCCAGCACCTGGTGGTGCGCCTTGCGATCCAGGAAGAAGTCGATCAGCTCGCGTCGCTCCGTCTTCGTCGGCACGTCGAAGTACAGTCGCCGGTCGAACCGCCCAGGGCGGAGCAGTGCCGGGTCGAGCGACTCGCTGCGGTTCGTCGCGGCGATCAGCAGGATGTTGTGGTACTCGAACCGGCCGACTCGCATCTGCCGGTTCGGCGGGAGGTAGCCGTTCACCCACGTCAGGAAGCGGCCCCGGAGCCGGTCGCGGAACCGAGGCTGGTCGAACGACTGCATCTGGATCAGCAGCTCGTTCACCATGGACGACGTGTCGCCGCCACCACCGAAGAAGGCCGACGTGGTTCGTGCGAGGTCCGACGGCGCCGGCGTCGAACCCATCCCCGCACCGCGCTTCTCCGCGATCGCGTCGATCTCCTCGATGAATCCGATCGCCCCACCCTGCTTGCGCGCCAACTTGCGCAGCGACTTGAAGAACGACCGGATACGCCAGGCGCTCATCCCTTGCCACATCGACGTGAACGCGGGTGCAGGGATGAACAAGAACGGAACCCCGGCCTCCTTCGCCATCGCCTTCGCGAGGAAGGTCTTGCCAGTGCCAGGCGGGCCCTCGAAAAGGATCCCGCGCCGAGGCGTGCCACCGAGCTCGTCGCGGAACGTGGCGTAGCCCAAGAACACGTCCAGGGTGCGCAGGACCTCGTCG
>Ga0299913_10002231_pt1 | contig 15148 bp, 12 predicted proteins | sample RVTome_9_FD_201360 | JGI IMG/M metagenome (GOLD analysis project Ga0299913, IMG submission 201360) | Soil microbial communities from uranium-contaminated site in the Upper Colorado River Basin, Wyoming, United States - RVT155D38 (version 2) ...
TGGCGACCAGGTCATTCCGCGCACCCTGCCGGTGGCCGCGGTGGATCGCCTCGAGGAGCTCGACCCCGACGCGCGCGTCCTCGCCGAGTACCACTGGGGCGGGTACGTGGTCTATCGGCTGTTCGACGCCGGTGGTCGCGTCTTTGTGGACGGCCGCAACGACATGTACGACGAGCGGATCCTGGAGGACTACGTCTCGATCAGGAACGCCGAGCCCGAATGGGAGTCACTCCTGGACTCCTACGGCGCCGATGCGATCCTCCTGCCTCCCGAAGCCGCCCTCGTCGCCGGCCCCGCTCAGGATGCCGGCTGGTGCGAGGTCCACCAGGACGAGGTCGCGGTACTGCTCGCCCGGACCTGCTGATCTCAGCGCCCAGATTCGCCGTCCCCTGCCGAGTGTCGGCGTGACGATCGCGGCCAGCCAGCCTAGATAGCGTTCGCGTGGCAGCGGCTGCGAGCTGCGGGCTGGCACTCGCTGAGAATCTGAAATCGGAGCCGCTCCCGCCGCTAGCCCCAGGACGTCGTAGGGCAGCAGCCTTGGCATCACCGCGATCCAAGCGACTGCGGCAGCGAGCCAGCCGTATCGCGTAGGCGCCAGGGCCCACGCTCCCACCGTCGCCGCCACCGCGGCCGCCAGCCACGCGATCGGCGTATAGCCGAGGAGCGACAAAGTGTGCCCGATCGGAAGCCCCCAGCCGTGAGTGTCAAACAGCAGAGCAGGTGCCCACAGCGTGATCGCAACAAACACGGCGACCGCTACGGATTTCCATTCCCCTCGGCCAGCGTACCTGAGGCACAGCACGATAGGTGTGATCTTGATGGACGCTGCGACACCGATGGCAACAGGCCCCCACCTCGTGGGCAGCCCATGGACGAGGACGGCAATCATCAGCGGCTCGAAGTGGCCAGCCCAGACCGCATGGAAGCCGAACACTCCAATCAGGACTGCCCCAAGGCTGCCCTCCAGGCTTCGCGTGCGAAGCATGGGTACCACACACGCTATGAGGGCGAGTGCCAGAAGCAGGTGCCACAATGCGGCCGCCAATTCGGGTCGGACAGCGAGGAAGGGTACGAAAACCGCGGCGAGCCAAGGGGCATACAACCACGTGTGTACGTCGCTTCCCGTCGGACCGTAGGGAGTATTGCCTCTGAGGATCTCTTCGGCACCCCGCAGGAATGCCGGCAAGTCCGACGTCGCCTCAAAGGAGAGGATCGCACCCAGCAGGACGCCGGCCGCGAGGATGACGAGGACGCACGCCCCCAACCGCATAGCCCAGGCTCCGCGGTGATAGGGCAGATTCGCAAGTGTTGGGCGGATGAGGGGCACGTGCTGAACCGACCATTGAGCGTGGGTCGGTTTCGCCAGTGGCTCGGCGTCGCATCAGGCGACCATGGATCTGCGGCGCGTCTAGGCCCCCCACGGGCACGGTGAATATACGGCCAGCCGTCAACCGGGGAAGCAAACAGTCAAGCGGCTTCTACGCGTCGAAGGAGCTAGTGAAGGTGGCTACGGTGCTTTCAAGATGCGAAACGTTCCTTCGAATGCGATGGGAACAGCCTCGGGCACGAGGCGATTTGGATGGAGTACATCGGAATAGATGAAGCCGATGCCGTGCCGCCGAAGAAACTCGGTCAGTGTCGCCCTGCTGGGCTGTTCGTCGGCGCTGGGGAAGAGCTCTCGCTGAGGAGCCGGCTCGAAGAGCGGACTTGGGGCCTCCTGTGACACGTCTCCGCCTGTCAATGCGCCGAAGATCTCTGCTTGGAAGCACATGGGAACGATGCGGCGGCCCGTGTGCGCGGTGATGCTCACGAGCTTCGGATCCCAGAATGCGACCTCCTCGAAAGGCAGGCACGAGTAAGCGAGCTTTGCGTCCTGCGGCAGCATCTTGATCTCGTCGAGGATGGTCACAGGGATGGGCTCGTAGTCATGCGGCCCGAACAGATAAAGCCGAAAGGTGCTCGATGCGACCCCAACCTCTAGCTGCACGGCGGTGATCAGCACCAAGGCGGTCGCGATCCGCCGGTGGCCGGTCGCCGCCGCAGCCTGCCAGAGGAGCCGAATGGCGATTGCGGCGACCGGCATGGCCAGCACGGCGATACCGCCGTAGAACACGTGGAACATGTTGAAGTCGCCGATTCGTGCCCCCCAGGCGACGGCGCCCACCGCCAGAAGCGCCATGGTTCCCACGAAGAGTGGAGCAAGGCGAGTGTCCTGCTGCCGGATCAGGATCCATGCCAGGGGAATCGCCAGGAATGCTCCTGCGCCGACCCCGGTCAAGAGAACTGACGCGAGCCATTCGCTGTTGAATGGCTCAACGAGGTCCGAGAGGCCATTGGCCCCGAGCCCGTGGCCGGTGATGGTGCCCCACATCGCCGTGACCACACTCGCGACGAATAGAGCGACAAGCATCCGGCGCAGGTGGGGACCGATCCCGGGTAGTCGGCGTCTTCTTGCCAGCTCCCCAACGATGCGCGCGAGCGCGGCGCTCCCTGCACCCACGAACGCAAGCGCCGCGATCACGAGGTGAGCCGGGATGATGCTCGCGGCGACCCCGCCCACGAATATCGAACATGCCCATGAACCGGAATAGCGCCCCTTCACCAGGATGTAGATCCCGAGAAGCACTGGAATCACCGACAGTCCATAGAGCGTGATCCCGAAGACCAGCCCACTTGCCCACGAACTGAAAAACGGTCCGGGTATCGGGAATGGGGCGAGGAAGAGACAACACGCTGCCCCGATGACAAACGCCACGCGAGAGTCGGTCCGTGAGGCACGGCGGACGATCGTCCCTACCAGTGCCACAGCCGCAAGAAGGATCAAAGGAAGCACGACAAAGTGGCGCGCCGCCATTGGATCCAGGCCGCCGACGGTAATCACGGAGGCGGCGAGCCAAATCTCGCCCCAGTGGTACCAGGTCTGCTTCGGAAGGCCGGGCAGCTCGGTGAAGCCGCTCGGCGAGTAAATGGTCTCCGTAGCGGTCTCGGCGAGGTCAGCGCCGAGGACCGCATAGTACGCCTCGTCCATGAACTCGACCGGCTGGACGCCTAAGCGCGGGCTCGGCGCGATCGTGACGCCATAGAGCAGCGCGACGAGAGCAATGAAGACCACCGCCGAAAGGATGGGGATGGCCATCCTCCGGAGTGTTGCCGTCGGGCGGTCTCGTGCCGCCGTCGCTGGTCTCTGACCGCCATCCGCAATCCGCTGTCGGCCCCTCGTTCTCCGAGCCAGGACAAGGGCCAGGGCAACCGTCCCAGCGATGGGCGTGAATGAGCTCATGCCCTGAGATGCGATCGTTGCCCAGAGGGCAGCGAACACCAAGAGGCCGACGCCAAGGCCGACGCCAAGGGTCTCTCCCGTGCCGGCGTCCGGATCCAGCACGCCAACCCGTCGAGCAATCCACGCTCCCGTGGCCAGGAGCAGTCCGCCAGCAACAACGGCTGCTGCGAGCGATGGCCACAGCCGGCTATCCGTCAGGACGGCGGCAAGGTCCGTCCAGAGGAGTTCTAGATATGTCTGGATGCGTCACCACCCGACGCACCTTGCGCCGCGATACGGGGTAGGGCGGCGACCTTCGTGCCGTTCGACGTCATGTCACTTCGCGGCATGCAGCCGGTAGTAGGCGAGGCGATCCTCATCCGATGCGACCCACCTGACGAACTCCGCAAATCCGCGTTCGAATGGGACCTTGGGACTCCAACCCAAAGACCGCAGCCGCCCACTGTCACTCACCCAGACGTTGGTGTCCCATGACCGATTGCCCATCGTGCCCCAGGTAGGCTGCACGTCGATGCCCAACTGCTCGCTCGCAACGCCGACAACCTCGGCCAACGTGAGCTGAATCCCGGTTCCTACGTTGTAGACGACGCCGGGGTCGGTCGCCACGTGCTCGGCGGCCAGAACGAAGGCGTCCAGGACATCGTCGACATAGATGAAGTCTCGAGCTGTCGTCGGTTGCGCCAGCTGAGGAAGGCCGCCGTCCAGACCGCGGAGTGCCAGGCTCGGAATCAGCCGCGATGGCTCTTCCCATGGCCCGTAGACCGAGTAGAGCCTGAGGGTTCCGATGCCAGCTCCAGTGCTTCTGCCGACGTGGCTGCAGAGGAGCGTGGCCGAGGCCTTCGTGACGGCGTAGTCGCTGTTGGGCTCCAGCCATTCAGACTCGGCAGGAGCGTGGTCCTTCAGTCCGTACTCGGACGACGATCCGGTATTGAGGAACGCCTCGAAGCCCACCTTCAAGGCGGCTGAGAGGAGCGCTGCCGTCCCCAGGACATTGGTTCGCATCATCTGATCAAGGTCGGTCTGGGTCGGGTATGCCCCATGCGCCGCGAGGTGGAATATCCAGTCCGGTCGGATGGACCTCATCACGCTCTCGAGGGCGTCGATACTGGTGATGTCAACGTGGTGGATCCCGGTCCGGTCGTGGATCTCTTCCAGACGCCACGACTTGAACTCCGTCCGCAGGAGGACGTGAACTTCGTGACCGTCGTCCAGCAGGCGGCGCACAAGGTTCGCACCCACGAAGCCGGACGCGCCCGTTACCACCGCTCGCTTCAAAGCCCAGCCACGTTCGTGTAGCCGAGGGCCGCCAGGTACCCGCCTGCGGCTTGTGCTACGAGTCGTTGTTCGACTGCCGACAGCGCAGCGGCCGTCGTGCGATTCGCCTCTGGCGTCGCATGTCGGATCGTCCCCCAGGGGTAGACCTCCGCCATGCGCTCTCCGTTCCACGACGGGCTTCCGAGCGAATCCCGGACACCGAGTCCGAGGTCTGTACAGAGACCGCCGAGCGCTCGAACCGGAGCCTCGAGAATGTCCTCGAGGCGAAGGATGTGCATTCGCTCGGGATATCGATCCCGGACGAGGAGCGCGTACCGCTGGGTCAGAGACCAACCCAGCATGTAGTCCTCCAAGCCCAGGGGGACCGGCCGCTTCTTCGTATCGGCGTAGGCCGACCACGGGTTTCTCACGATGTGCAGGACGTGGGCGTCCGGAAGATCACTCAGGATCTGCTCGGCGTCCACGGTGATGATGGGGCTGTATCCGACGTAGAACCTCTCGTTACCACTTCTTCGAAGGTCTTTCCACGCATCGAACGTCGCCTTGAAGAAGGCGGTGACATTGTTGGCGCGTGATCGGCCATTCGCTTCGATATGGGCGACATACATCCCACGGCGCTCATCGTCAGACAGCCCGAACGGCATGTGGCGGAACTTGCTCACGTGGGGAGTCCGCGTCCGGACTTTGCACTCCTCGTCAATGATCGCGTGATAGTCATCCGCAGGGCTGGCATCGAGGGCGAAGGCGGGCCATCGATACTTGACGGGGAATACAGAGGCAAGCATGTCGTTCACGTGCCTGGTCCCGAGCTGAGACTCGAAGGGGTAGACCAGCAGCTGGTCGTGCCCGTCCAACAGTCGGTGCGTGGTGTTTCCCCCGTTCTCATACATCGCGCCGATCATCAGAAGCTGAAGGTCTTGGGTCACCCCAGCCACCTGCCGCATCTAGAGGGATGCATCAATGCCTCCATCGCTCTCCGCGGTCGCAAAGGAGTAGAAGAGGTCGCGCTCATGCTTCTGTCTCCGTTTCGCACGCCTGAACGGCAGCCCGCTTGCGGCCGTGCTGTCGATCCAATCGATTCCAAAGATCTGGTTCCCGGCCGGCCATTCAAGGCTTCCCAGAATCTCGCCCGTCCGAGTATCCAGCGCATGGACACCACACCGGCTGGAATCGACGTGCAAGCCGGGTGCGTATCGGCGGTATCGCGGGATCACTCGCGAAGTCCCGATGAATGCCACGTGATCCGCGAACGACAGTCCACGGGTCCAACCTGGTAGCGAGGCAGCGACCGTCAGACGACCATCTTCACAGGGACCGCACGTGCCGTAGCCGCTGTCGTCGACCCATAGGTGGCCATCGTGAAACCGGGTCGAGTGAGGACGCGTCAGGCCTCGCACGACCGGTTCGCGCGTGCGCCCCGAGAAGATCACTCCCCGCCGATCGACCGGAAAATTGAGGTGCCCGGGTCGGCGCGACGACATCCTGTCGGTTGACGCCGCGATGTAGGAGTCATCGACCGTCGCGCCCGCCGCGATCGAGTTCAGCTGCAAGTGGTTTCGATGAAACACCGGGCCGCTCGCGGTCTCAATGCTCGTGGGCCACCAAACCCTGCGGTAGTCCAGACGGTCGGGAAGGCTGATCACTGCGTTCTGCCCAACCGCGGCCGCGTGGAGCTCTCCGCCGATCAGGGCCAGGTCGTGGACGTACAGGGAGCCCGGAAGGATGCGAGATCGCACCGGAAGCAGCGTAGGGGGCTGACGCCGACTGGAGGCGACCTCCGGTCTCCCGGCTTGCATTACCGCAGGACGGAACTCGAATATCTGGTTGGGATTCCTGGTGCTGGCGACATATGCAGCAGCACGATGCCGGTCCACGACCAAACCCGACGGGTGCGGAAGGCGGAAGAACGAGACATCCGGGCCGAGGCGCGTGGATCGCATGGCGATGACCAGGTGCTCGGTCTCGCGGGTGACGATGAGGGTGATCCCAAGTCCGGCCAACGTCTCCCACCACTTGCCTCGAACCGAGTGTCGCAGCAGGTCCGGATCGGTGTTGAGCGCCGTCTGCCATTGACCCGCGACTTGCCCTGGGTCGCGCCACGCGGCGGTGTGCCGATCGAAATTCTTCACCGGCGTTTGACCCGAGCGAGGCGCGTCTCCCGGCGCATCTGATTCCTCAGGCCAATCGCTCCCAGGTACAACCGAGCGGCTGACGTGACGTTCGTTGTCGACCCCTCAGCGTGGCGAGTGGTCACCACCACAGGCAGCTCGAGGATCGGGTAGTCCTGCTCACGGCATGTTGCGAGGAATTCGGCGTCGATCAGATCGTCCTCGCGGCGTAGCTCCAGCAACCGGGCACACGACCGTGGGAACACTTTGGGCGTTCCGTTCACGTCGAAGTTGGACAGATCAAACAACGCTCGGCACTGGAGGTTGAATATCAGGGAGCCGAGATGCCGCCAGACGCTGTCCCTGGTCTTGCGGTTGGCCTTGATGACGATCCCGGGGAGCGCGATCGCGTACTCCAAGATCATCAGGAGAGTGCCAGCGCTCGTCCTGGCGGAGTTGGTGTAGCAGATGAGGTCGCCGCGCGCCTCGCGGATGCCGCGCCGCACCGCCGAGCCCCATCCGCTGCCGTCGTGTGCCAATGCTCGGACGGCCGGAAACTCAAGTTCCAGCTTGCGGCAGATCTCCAGCGATCCGTCGTCCGGCCCGTTCACAACCAGAATGGTCTCGTGGGGAATCGGCAAACGACCAAGGACGTCCTCAAAGCTCCTCACCGTGGCGGCTACGAATCCGGCCTGCTTGTATACGGGGAGCACCAGGGATACTTGCGTCGCGGACTCGCTCATGGCCGCAACGCGGCTCGGACCGTGTCTGCGATCTGTGGGCTCGTCAAGCCATGAGTTCGATTGAGGAATGCCTCGCTTCCGGTGATTCCCTCATTGGTCCCGCTGACTCCTATTCGAATCAATCGCGCGGGCAGGGCGTGGTCGGTCAGCACCTCCGAGACAAGGGATCCGAGTCCGCCGGTTCGGTAATGGGCTTCCACGGTCACCACCACCCGGAACGCACTCAGCATCCGTGCCAGGTCATCGGCCCTCAGCGGGTTGAGAGTCGCCGCGACGAGGACTGTGCACTCAATGCCCGACTCATGCAGATCGGTCGCAGCGGCTACTGCCTCCCGACTGATCGCTCCTGTGACGATGATGGCGACGTCGTGCCCAGTTCGGACCTCCGACACGTTTCCAAGCTCAAACGCTCCACCGAGACCCGGGACGACGCTCACATCGTCTTTCCCCAGCCGGAAGTAGATCGGCCCGTTGTGATCCCACGTGGCACGAAGGGCTGAGGCGGCTTGGGCATGGTCGGCGGGCGCAATCACCGTCAGACCTGGAAGCACGCGCATGACTGCGAGGTCCTCGAGCGCGTGGTGAGTGAAGCCGGCCGACCCATATTCGAAACCACCTCCGACGCCAACGACCCGGACCGGTAAACCATGCAGGACCGGACCGTTCCGGATGAATTCGTACGCTCGCAACGTCGCGAAGGTGGCGATCGAGTAGACGAACGGGATGAACCCGCTTTCTGCGAGGCCGGTGGCTATGCCAACCATGTTCTGCTCGGCAACCCCCACGTTGAAGAATCGCTTCGGAAACCTCTCGGCGAACCGCTCCACGACGGTATAGCCAAGATCGCCGGTGAGGAGGACAAGTCGGTCATCCTTCTCCGCGAGGTCTGTCAGTGTGTCGAGAAAGGCGCCTCTCAACGCGGCGCACCGATCTCGGCAAGGGCTCGCGCGAACTCCTCGTCGGACATCGGCATGTAGTGCCACATGATGCGCGCCTCCATGAACGACACGCCCTTTCCGAAGACGGTGTTCGCCAGGACGACGGACGGCGCGTCGGTCACACGCGCGGCTTCTCTGACGGCGGCCGCCATCTGGTCGGTGTCGTGACCGTTGACCTCGTAGGTTGCCCAGCCGAATGTTCGCCATCGGTCGGCCATGGAGGCAACGTGCAGAACATCCCGGGTGTAGCCGAGAGCCTGCTGTCCGTTCATGTCGACGATGGCGATCAAGCCCGACAGCCGGTGATGGCCGGCGAACATCGCCGCTTCCCAGATGGAGCCCTCATTGCACTCGGCGTCACTGAGCAGGACGAACGTGCGGCGTTGAGACCCCAGCATTTTTCCCGCGAGCGCAGCTCCGGCGCCGATGGAAAGCCCATGGCCCAACGATCCAGTCGAAAAGTCGATGCCGGCAAGCTGGCGCTCAGGGTGGACGCCCGCGCGTGAACCGTCCGCGCAATAGCTGTTCAATTCGTCGCTGCTGATGCGACCAAGCAGGTGGAGCGCCGAATAAACCGCGAGTGCAGCATGACCCTTGGACAAGATGAATCGATCGCGGTCGTCGTGATCTGGTGGTTGTGCGGCGAGGAACCGTGAGTAAACCGTGGCCACGATGTCGGCGATCGATAGCGCGGAGCCGATGTGTCCGACATTCGCGCGCATGGACTGTTCGAGGACCCGGCGACGGATCTGGTAGGCAAATTCCTCGGCGCGGACACGTTCGTCGTCCGTCACGTCCAACTCCTCCGGCTCTTCTTCACCGACCGTCATCGCTCGCGCTCGGCCGGGTCCCAGCTAACCGCCCACCCTTGCCCGGGCGCAATCGGTACCTCGCAGGCGACGGGGCCACCGATACACGCGCTGCGCTCCGACCATTGCATGTCATCCCAGGGTGACATCCGAGCTTCCGAGGCCATTCCAACTAGCAGCGCGGCAGCCAGCGGCCACGCGGCGATGCGCCGACGGCCCATAACGATAAGGACCACGAGCATCGCCGAAAGTATCCAGAAGTACCGCGCGAACTGTTCAACGTGCACGTACCACGACGCTGATGCGTCTGACATCAGAAGTCCGGCCGCCGGTATCGCCGCCATGGTGTAGCCGATCTGCCACCGCAGAGGCGAGGTCCAGACGAGCCGCAGGAGGCACACCAGCAGCGGCACACCCAGGATGACGATGAGCGCCGGGCCGAGCGCGGCGGTGATCGATGGACCTAGGAGCGGAGTCACCACACCACGCATGAGAACGATCACCGGCAACGCGGCCGGATCGAGACCGGCAGGCGGCACACCATTCTGGGAAAGGATCACGGCCCCCTGAATCGCCGCCGCCAATCCGACAAGTGCCAGGCGGCGCCTTGGGCCACTCAGGAACAGGGGCCACAGGAGGAGAGCGCCAGGCCCCGTGAGCCCAGCCATGAGTAGCCCTCCGGACTCGAGCACCGGCCACCGGGGCGCTCGTGAGATGGCTGTGAACACCATTGCCAGCATGACCGGCCAAATGACGTGCGCCAGATTGCCGACGATGGGATAGCTCGCCGGAAGGAGTGCGACCCCGATCGCAACCAGCCATCCCGTTCGGCGGCCCCACGGCATGCGCGCAGATGAGGCAAAAGCAGCTGCTCCGGCTAGCACGATGAGAGCGACGACGCCCCCGAGGAGCGGCGCAAACGCCGGAGGCACGAGCGTCTCGAGCAGCACGATCAACCGCTGACCGACGATCAAGTAACTGGCGTATGGCTCAAGTATCGTCTCGATGCCATCGGCGAGGGCCGCTCCGTACATCACCCCGTCGTCGGCGTAGAACTCCGCGCGGAAGAGCGACTCCGGCAGGCGGAGGATGAGGAGCAACAGGACCACGGCTGCTGCCACGCGAGGCGGTGCCAACTTCATCGACTCGCGTGCTTCAGATAAGAGGGGCGACACGATCCACCCGTGCGCGGCGCCCACTCCTACTCTCTCCGCCAAATGCCGGTGAGTTGATCGGCGTACACGCGCTGCCAAGCGTCGGTCTGATCGAGCCAGTCGGCGAGTGGCTGGTTCAGGGGAAACAGCACGTAGTCGATCCCGCGGATCTCGAGGAGCGGAGCCGGATCCGCCCGCAGCGTCACCGCATCCGCGTACTCGCGGATCGGCTCGTCGCCGTAGATGTCGGAGCGGCCGTCGATGTAGATCGGATCCTCCGGCACGCGAAGACCGAGATAGCCGCCCCACGAGTACTGGTTGAACGGGCGGTCGCCGGGGTCGTTGGCGAGGATCCAGTCGACCGCGGCCACCGGCATGTGATCGTCGATCATGTCCGCCTGTGCGGCGGGTGAGGTGCGTGCCCAGGTGACGCCGATGCCGGCCACGATCGCGACGGCGACAAGCACGCCGTTCACGAGCGAGTACGCACCCGACCGGCGGGGCCGGCCGAGTCGTCCGAGCAACGGGCCGATCCGCCGGCCGGCGCCGGTCGCGGCTAGCGCCGGCTCGAGCGCCAGACCCGCGGTCACGGCGATGACCGGCGCCACCAGGAGGAACCGCGCGCCGAGCGCGATCATCACGGTGAGCCCGACCATCGTGAGCAGGTCGGCCGTCCGCAGCCGGCGAATGCCGATCGCGAGCGCCGGCAGTACGAAGACGACGGTGAAGACGATGAACACCTGCCCGATGAAGGTTCCCGGATCGGGCGGCTGCCACTCGGACACGAAATCCCGGTGTGCGGCGATCGACGATGTCCTCAGCGGATACAGGTAGAGGTCGAGCCCGTTCGGGTTCAGGGCGATCGCCGGCACGCAGGCGACCAGCGCAGCGCCGAGGCGACCGATGTCACGCCACGGCAGCGGACTCCCTCGACGCACAAGCCGATCCACCCCTTCGCCGACCACCACCGCGCCGCCGAGGAGGAAGACGAGCGGCCAGCCGGCATGGAGGTTCGCCCACAGGACCGTGATCAGCGGGAGCGCGAGGAGCCATCGCAGCCGCCGATCCATCTCGAACGCCCAGAGGCACGCAATTACTGCCGCTGCCAGCGTCAGGTCCACGCCCTGCACGCGCACGCCGAGGACCGGTCCGGCGACGATCAGCCCGGCAGCCAGCCAGACGATTCGTCCGAGCCACCCAGCCGTTGGATGGCGGCGCCCGTATGCCCACCACAGCAGCGCGAGCGCGACGACGACCAGGAGCGCGTAGCCGAACGACAGGGCGGTCGGCCCGATCTCGCCGAGCCGCCAGCCGAGCGCCAGGATCACGTTGCTCAGCCAGTCCTGACTCGTCCAGCGCATTCCCTCGCCGACGATGCTCCAGGTATCGGTCGTCGGCACCCGGCCGGTGTCGAGGACGGTCTCCCCGGCCCGGATGTGCCAGTACACGTCACCGTCGATCAGGGGGATCGCCGGGCGCGGCAGTGCCACGAGCGCGAAAAAGGCGGCGATCGCGATCCAGCTGGCTGGAATGCCGCGAGGCCGATCGGCCTCACGCGTCATCATCGGCCTGCTTCACGCGCTGGCGGGCCAGCGCGATCACCGCGACCAGCACGCTCAACCCCGACGACCACGGCACCGGGAGCGCCAGCGTCGCGGCCACCGGCACGCTCCAGCGCCATCCCCGCCAGCCGCCGATGAGCGCCACGACTCCGGCGACGGCAGTGCGGGCCCAGAGAGGGCCGGGGATGATGGCGATTTCGGTCGGGATCTGCCGATCCACATTGCCGGTCAGCACGTCGGCCCAGTCGAACCACAGGTGCGGACCGATGACGAAGGAGACGGCGCTGATCGCAAATGTCGCCCCAATTGCGATCAAGAAGGCGCGCCACTGCCGAGCGCCGGCAAACCAGAGGACCCCCACGCCGGGCGTCACCTTGGTGAGCAGCGGGAAGGCCCAGGCCGCCGACCCGCGGAAGCCGATCACGATGGCAGCCGCGATCAGCAGGTGGATGTTCCCCGTTCCGACCTCGTCGATGACGGGGGAGCCGGGGATCACCAGGAGGAGTGCCGCGATCACCGGCCCGGCCATCCAGGTCAACGCCACGAGGTTGAGCGCTGCCCAAACGCCGGCGAACACCGTCCACGGCAGCCAGGTGAAGGGCACGAACAGCTGCGCGAAGGCGGGAGAGTAGAGGTAGGCGTCCTCCCCACCGACCAGGCCGCGGGCATAGAGGTCGTCGAGCGACAGCGCCCAGTACGCCCGGGCATCGTGCTGGTAGTCGTTGAAGGTCAGCAGCCACCACACGAACAGGATGACCGCCAGTCCGGCCAGGCGGGCAGCATCGCGCGCGAGCCGAGCACGGGGCGTGCGCGGGTGCATGAGCCGCCGCCCGAGCTCCACGAGCCGATCCATCACGGACACTCCGGCCGGTCGACGAGGGACCACGGCCAGCGAACGGAGGTGCTGTCCAGCGTTGCGTCGGGTGGCTGCGACGGTCCGAGGCTGGCCTCGCGGTAGATGAACTCGCGCCGAGCCTGCGGTTCCGGTGCGGGTGGCTGGTACGCGCCCCGAGCGAGGCGCTCCAGCGCAAGGGCCGCCGCCTCGGTCGAACGGTCGCATGCGAATGCCGCCACGGCAGCCCGTGCCTGGTAGCCGCGTGCAACCCATGGCGCATCCGCGACTGCGGCATCGGCGAGCTCCGAGGCCAGATCGAAGTCTCCTGACCTGGCCGCGACAACGGCCTGCCACGCTGCTCCCGCACCGGCAGGAAGCTCACCGACCCCGAGGCCGATGTCCCACAAGGCCGTCTGATTCTCGAAGGCCGCGGGGTGAAGTCCGCTGACGAGGATCGATCGAGCTTCGGTCATGACCGCGTCCCTGGACAGCCCCGCCTCGTCGAACGGCAGGGCGGAGAGGAGCGACGGACGGAGCGCAAGCGCCTGCGCCCAGGCGTGGGTTCCGTCATCGACGTTTCCGATCGCGGCGAGCTCCGTGCCGAGCTGGACTGCGTGCGCCGGGTCCCCGGTCGTGCGCTCCGCGGCGTCCTGCAGGGACTGGATCACTCCATCGGGAACCAGGACGGCGAGTGCGGCATGTCCGCGTGGGTCACCGGGGGCGGCTTCCGTCGCCCGCCGATAGGCATCCGCGGCGGCACCGGGCTCATCGGCGTAGGCGAGCGCCATCCCGAGGCCGAGCCACGCCCCACCGCTCTCTGAATGGGCCGCCGTCGCGCGCTGGAATGCGGCGACCGCATCCGCCGGACGATCCTCGACCATGGCCGTGCGCCCTTCCTGCGATGCCGAGCGCGCAAGGTCAATGCCGATGACTCCCGGAAGCGAGATCAACGCGCCGACGCCCAGGGCGGCCGGCAGCAGCCAGCCATGCCCGCCTGGCCGGGCGTTCGGAAGGATCGGCGTGAGCAGCCCGGCGACGGTGACGGCCGCAGCGGTGATGGCCGGCAGGTAGCTGAAGTCGTCAAGCGACAGGGCAACCCCGAAGCCGATGAGGGCCGCGAGCCCCAGGCGGTCGGAGGAGCTCCATGTGCTCCGACGGATCACCACGGCGATCCAGGCGGCAATCGCCAGGAGCATTCCAAGCACGAGCAGCAGGCCGCCGTCGGCCGCCGTCTGGAGCGGGACGTTGTGAAGCAGCCGCACGGCAACCAGGTCGGCTTCCGCCGGCGGAACCTCGAGGCGCACCCACGAGTACACGCCAGGGCCGCTTCCGATCAGAGGTGAACGGCCGACCAGGTTCATCCCCTGCTGCCAGAGGAGGAGGCGCCCGCTTTCCTCGAGCGCCGTGACGAACCGCGGAGCGCCGACGACAAGTGCGGCGACGGCGCCGATAGTCGCGAGCCCGCCGACAACCAGCTGGCGACCGCGCGGCATGCGGGTCCGCGCCCACCAGCCGACGACGAGCAGGACGACCAGGCCGAGCCCGAGCCATCCCGCCCGGCCCATGCTCAGCGGCACCACCACGAGCGCGCTCCCAGCCACCACGGTACCGAGCGCTGAGCGCAGGGGCCTCGGCTCGAGCCATGCCACGAACGGGATTGCCAGGAGCACGAGCACGGGGAGCGCATTCACGGACTCCCAGGGAAAGGTGTTGACGCCTTCGAAGGGAGCCGCGCCGAAGCGCGCGAGCAACGACGCCTTCTCTTCCAGCAGGAGATATGCGTTGATGGCCAACGTCACGGCCATGCCGGTTGCGCCCCCCAGGACGACCGCCCGTCGCAAGTCCGCGTTTGCCAGGCGGCGAATCACGAGGAACCAGGCGGCATAGGCCGTCACCAGCCCCAGGGTCCCCAGGCCCTCGGTGCGATCGCGGCCGAGGACGGCAACGACGGCGTAGAGGACGAGCGACCCGATGACGGCAGCGTCAAGCCTGTCGACAGGGCCTCGGATCGTGAGCGCCGCCCAGGCGACGAGGGGTGCTCCGAACAGCACCTGCGTGAGGATCCGCAGGCCGGGCTCGAGGTGGATCACCTCGGCGCCGAAGAACACCAGGAACAGGACGATCCAGAGCTGGAGCGCCACCCGCGAGATCGCCTGGATCATCCTCGGCTGGCGTCCGTGACCCGGCTTCCGGACAGCTCGGCTCGCAGGTCAGCGTCGCGACCCTCGAGCGCCAGCTCCTCGAGCCTCGAAACGTTGCTCGGTCCGAGGCGGCCGGTCTCGCCGGTTGCGCGGGCGATGAGTAGGAACGGCGTGTCCGTCTCGATGGCCTCCTCGTCTGCGCCAAAGAGCGTCTCCTCGAGCTTCTCGCCCGGCCGAAGACCGGTGAACGTGATCGCGATGTCACGGCCGCCGGCGGGCGACGAGAGCCGGATGAGGTCGCCC
>Ga0299913_10002232_pt1 | contig 15146 bp, 16 predicted proteins | sample RVTome_9_FD_201360 | JGI IMG/M metagenome (GOLD analysis project Ga0299913, IMG submission 201360) | Soil microbial communities from uranium-contaminated site in the Upper Colorado River Basin, Wyoming, United States - RVT155D38 (version 2) ...
CGTCGGTCGCGCCGGGCGGTGTCCACAGCCGAACCGGGAGCTCCGTGCCCAGAGCGCGTGCCGGGATCGCGAGCTCCCGGTACTCACCCCCTCGCTCGCCGTCGAGCCAGCCCGGCGGCTCGTAGCCGGGAAGCAGCACGACCGACTTGTCCCCGAACGCCCCGGGGGACGTCGTCGGGTTTCCGGGGTCGAGCACGTGCTCGGTGTGGCCGTCGGGGTGAGTGAGCTCGAAGAGGTACTCGATGCGGTGGACGCCGGGGCGGTCCAGCGCCAAGACCCACGCGGTGCCGTCGTGAGAGAAGTCCAGGCGATCGCCGGGCACGCGTACGTCCTGCGAGAGCCGCACCCCGGTCAGGGCTTGGTCGGGGTCGACGAACCGGAAGGTCACCGTCGAGTCGGTGATCTCCGGGCCGGCGGCGACCGCGGCGGACGGGGGCACGTGCGCAGCCTAAAGGGGAGCGAGGAGGGCCTTGACGGCGCTGTCATTAGCGAGTACTAATGTTAGTCGTGACTAATGAAGCACCGGTGTTCGCCGCTCTGGCCGACCCGACCCGCCGGGCGGTGCTGGCCCGTCTGCGCGGCGGTCCCCGGTCAGTAGGAGAGATCGTCTCGGCGCTGCCGGTCAGCCAGTCCGCGGTCTCGCAGCACCTGCGGGTGCTGCGGGAGGCGGGCCTGGTGACCGACCGGCGCGACGGGACGCGCCGGCTCTACCAGGTCGATCTCGACGGGCTCACCGCGTTGCGGGCCTACGTCGACGAGTTCTGGGACGTGGCGCTGGCCTCGTTCCAGCGACACGCAGAGGAGGTTCAGCCATGACGGCAAGCCAGGTGGGGGTGCCCGTCGTACGGGTGGTCCACGTCCGCCGGAGTCCCGAGGACGCCTTCCGCATCTTCACCGCGGACATCGGTGCCTGGTGGCCGATGGAGGCGCACAGCGTCTTCGGCGCGGCAGGGCGGGTCGCCGTCGAGGGCATGGAGATCGTCGAGAGGTCCGGGCTGGGGGAGCGGTCGGTGTGGGCGGAGATCGAGGAGTGGAGCCCTCCGCGACTGCTCGTGCTCAACTGGCACCCCGGGACCGACCCCTCGACGCCGACGAGGGTCGAGGTCGCGTTCTTGCCCGACGGTGACGGCACCCGGGTGGAGCTCACGCACAGCGGCTGGGAGGTGCTGGGGGAGCGGGCCGAGGGAGCCCGGCGGTCCTACGAGCAGGGCTGGGTGCCGGTCCTCGAGCGCTTCGTCGAGGCAGACTGACCTCACAGGAACGAGAGCTGCTCCGGCCGCGCTCTGGGTGTGGCGGTCGGGGCAGCCCTCGTCGATGACGACGGTGACCGATTGCCGGTGCCGCGCAGGGTGCGCCGCCGGCCGACCTTGTGCCGGGCCGCGAGTGCGTGCACCCGTTCGGACACGTCTCGCTGGTAGGCCTTGGGCGCGTAGGCGCGCTCGCCGTAGAGCTCGGCGTAGCGGGGGAGCAGGTCGGAGTGCTCCCGGCGCAGCCAGGCCTGCCACCACTCACGTGCCCCGGGCCGCAGGTGCAGGACGATCGGCGAGACGTACGCGGCGCCGGCCGCAGCTATGGCCTCGACCGTCGCGTCCAGCTGCTCGTCCGAGTCGCTGAGGAACGGCAGGATCGGCGCCATCAGCACGCCGCAGCGGATGCCCGCATCGTTCAGCTGCCGCACCACGTCGAGCCGGCGGGCGGGCGGGGGAGCGCCCGGCTCGACCTTGCCGCGCAGTTCACGGTCGACCGAGCCGACGGACAGGGCTGCGGACACGTCGGTCACCCGCGCGGCCGCTTCCAGGAGGTCGAGGTCGCGCAGGATCAATGCGCCCTTGGTGAGGATGGAGAACGGGTTAGCCACTTCCGTGAGCGCGGGGATGATGTCGCGCATCAGCTGGTAGCGGCCTTCGACCCGCTGGTAGCAGTCGACGTTGGTGCCCATGGCGACGTGCTCGTGCTGCCAGGACTGTCGGGCAAGCTCACGGCGGAGGACCTCGCCGACATTGGTCTTCACCACGATCTGCGAGTCGAAACCATGTCCCGAGTCGAGGTCGAGGTACTCATGCGTCTTGCGGGCGAAGCAGTTGTGGCTGACGACTCCGTTCGCGATGAAGTCACCGGTGCCCGTGGTCAGGTCGTACATCGGGACATCGATGCCGAGGTCCTCGATCTTTGCGGATCCTGGTCTTCGACTTGACAGCCATGCCAAGGAACGACCGCTTCCTCGTGGTCGCGACATCTGTCATGGCAAGGAACCGGAGCCGCTCGGCTGCTCCTCCAGTGAGCCGGACAACCCGGATGCCGTTCGCGCGACCGAGGGTCTCGATGGCATAGGCGAGCCCGAAACGGTCCAGGCCCTCACAGAGATGCTCGATGATCTGGGAGTCGGTGTTCGAGATGCGCAGGACCCCCATCGAGTGGGATCCCACGGCGTCCATGATCCCCGCGAGGTAGCCGAGCCGCCATTGGTCGTCACAATCGCTCGGTGTCGGCCACGACACCAGGCTGCGGATCGCCTCGAAGTCGGCCCGTCGAGAGGTCCGGATCGCGCGCATCGCCCGATTGACTGGCGTCGCGGCCAAGAACGAGAACGACGTGGTGACCACACCGAACGTCTCGAGGAACGCCTGAGAACGATCGAGCGGTTCGTCGTCGGTCAGAGCCAGCCTGAACCGGTACATGTCGCCGTGGGCACTGCCCGGTCTGGTGTACCAGTAGTGCTTGAGGCTTGCGTCACGACGGATCATCCCGGTGAGGTAGCCGCGCCGGTACTGCTCGTCGTGCTTCGGACCCTCGAACGCGGCACCAAAGCCTCGAAGGGAATTCTGCGTGGTCAGTCGCGGCCGCTGCGCTGCGCTCCCGCACGACCCCGACAGGACATGCTTCCAGCCTCGGTTCGACAAGAAGCGATGGTCCGGGCTGGCGACGAGCGACGTGCCGTTGTCCAGTGTCACGCGGACAGCTCGCTGCACCGACCGCCACGAATCGACGACTTCAGTTTCGACGTAACGGAGCTGCCCTCCGACCTGAGTGGTGCCGTAGACGCGGTCCCCTGCGCTCACGTCGCTGATCGGGCGGGACCTCCCGTCGGCCATGAGCACCAGGGTGTCCTCGCCGAGGCAGTAGGTGCACCCCATGCTGCAGCCGCGATACGGGTTGATGGTCCAGCGGAACGGCATCCTCGACGCGTCCGGGACCTTGTTGAGTGCCGACCGGCTGGTGACCTCGTGGAAGGTCATGCCCCGGAACTCCGGGGTGTCGAAGGTGCGGGTCACGGAGCCGCGGGGGAGCAGCGGAACTGGACCGCCGCCTGACGCGGCGGCGACCGGCTCGTCGTCGAGGAGGAGGGCATCCCACCGCATCCGCCTATTAGAACATATGTTCGAACGGCGTGCCAGCATGATCCGGGGGAGCGAGCGACCCCTACGCTGGGACATATGAGAGAACGGTTGGACCCTCCCCTCGTCGCGGATGAGCGGACCATGCTCGACGCCTGGCTCGACTACCACCGTGACACGCTCATGATGAAGTGCGACGGGCTCCGGGGAGATGATCTCAAGCGCCGTTCCTGTCCGCCGTCGAGCCTGTCGCTGCTGGGAATCGTCCGGCACATGGCCGAGATCGAGCGCAGCTGGTTCCGCAACTGTCTCGCCGGCGAGGACGCCCCGCCGATCTTCTACTCCGACGAGTTCCCGGACGGCGACTTCGACCTGGTGGCGGGTGCCGACGCGAACGCCGACTTCGCCACCTGGCGGGCCGAGGTGGCGGCTGCCCGTGAGCTGTCCGCTGACCGTGGGCTGGACGACATTTCCCTGGTCAAGCGCCGCGGCGACCTGTACTCCCTGCGCTGGATCATCGTGCACATGATCGAGGAGTACGCCCGGCACAACGGCCACGCCGACCTCATCCGCGAGCGCATCGACGGCGCGACAGGGGACTGACGGGGTTCCCGTCGGCCAAGCTGCCCGAAGCCATGTTCGGGACCCGATGTCGAGAAGCCCCGGCCCGCGTCGTCTCCGTTGCGTACGCGGCCACAATGGTCGCGTCGTACCGAAGGAGACACGCATGGCCAAGTACCTGGTGCTCAAGCACTACCGCGGCGGTCCGACTCCCGTCGTGGACTTCCCCCCGATGGACCAGTGGGCGCCGGGGGAGGTCGACGCGCACGTCCAGTGGATGCGCGACTTCGCGACCAGGCTGGAGGAAGCGGGCGAGTTTGTGGACCACCAGGCGCTGTCCCCAGAGGGCACGTTCGTCCGTTACGACGGCGAGGGCCGGCCGCCGGTCACCGACGGCCCGTTCGCGGAGACCAAGGATCTGATCGCCGGCTGGCTGGTCATCGACGTGGAGACGTACGAGCGGGCCGTCGAGGTGGCGGGGGAGTACTCGGCCGCGCCGGGCCCGGGCGGCAAGCCGAACTGCGAATGGCTGGAGGTGCGTCCGTTCTACGGCTCCCCGCCCACCGTCGCGGAGTGAATGAAGCGCTGCTGCGGGAGCTGATTCCCGCGGTCACCGGTGTCCTCGTCCGTCGCGGGGCCGACTTCGCGACGGCCGAGGACGCCGTGCAGGACGCGCTCCTGCGGGCGCTGGCCACGTGGCCGACGGAGCCGCCGGCGGATCCGAAGGGCTGGTTGATCACGGCTGCCTGGCGCAAGTTCCTGGACGCGACCCGGGCGGAGCGTTCTCGGCTCGCCCGCGAGGCCAGGGTCGCGGCCGAGCCTGCGCCAGGCCCGACCGAGGACACGGCCGACACGCTGCAGCTCTACTTCCTGTGCGCCCACCCATCGCTCACGCCGGCCTCCGCGGTGGCGCTCACGCTGCGGGCAGTGGGCGGTCTGACGACGCGCCAGATCGCGGAGGCGTACCTGGTGCCCGAGGCAACCATGGCCCAGCGCATCACCCGGGCCAAGCGCACCGTGTCGGGCGTGCGCTTCGACGAACCGGGAGACGTGGCCACCGTCCTGCGGGTGCTCTATCTGGTCTTCAACGAGGGATACAGCGGTGAGGTCGACCTCGCCGACGAGGCGATCCGGCTGACCCGTCAGGTGAGGTCGATGACCGACGACGAGGAGGTGTCCGGTCTGCTCGCGCTGATGCTGCTGCACCATGCACGCCGCGCCGCGCGGACCACACCCGACGGCGCCCTCGTCCCGCTGGCAGAGCAGGACCGGTCCCGGTGGGACACCGAACGGATCGCCGAGGGCGTGGTGACCCTGCAGGCGGCGCTGGCGCGCGACCGGCTCGGCGAGTACCAGGCGCAGGCCGCCATCGCCGCCCTGCACGCTGACGCGCACACGGTTGACGAGACCGACTGGGTGCAGATCGTGGAGTGGTACGACGAGCTCGACCGCCTCACGGACAACCCCGTCGTCCGTCTGAACCGCGCCGTCGCAGTGGGGGAGGCGGACGGGGCGCCGGCCGGTCTGGCCGCACTCGAGCGGGTGGATCGTGCGGTTCCCCGGTACCCGGCTGCCGAGGCATACCTCCGGGAGCGGGCCGGCGAGCTCGCGCTCGCGGCTCGGCTGTACGGCGACGCGGCCAGCGCTGCCACCAACCTGGCCGAGCGCGATCACCTCACCCGACAGGCAGCCCGGCTGAACGGCGTGGTTCGAGGCTGATGCGAATTTCCTCCGGGTACCGATGTCGAGAACCCTCGACCGGCGCCGTCCCCGGTGTGAACGCGGCCATGTGGGACCGGGGGATGACGGTGTCTCCGCACACCGGGCCGCCGCTCAAGGTGAACTGACATAATGTCGATTATCGGCGTTATTCTGACGGGCTGGTGCCCGCCGCCGCTGAGGGTTGGCGAGCTGGACATGGCCATTTCCTGCTATGGGTTCGGCAGCCAAGTTCCCCATTTCCTGTCATGTGCGGCGCTCACGCGGCTCCTAGCGTGAGCGAATCCAGCACTCCGGCCGTGCGGCAGGGTGCAAAGACCGGCGAAGGACAGACATGCGCACTCACCGACCGGGCCGAATACTGGTTGCCGCGCTCCTCGCGTCGGCGCCGTTGGGCGTCGCCTCCGCATCACCCTCGGCCGGGGCCGTGGACCCCTCTGACTTCGCGCTGCTCTGGCAGGAGACCGCACTCAGCACAGTCCCGTTCTCACCTGTCACGAGCGTCTACCTGGCCTTCACCAGCACCGCGGTCAACAAGGCGGCCACGCAGTCACTCAGGCACCCGAACGCGTCGGAGGCCGCCGCGGTCGCCACCGCCGCCCATGACGTCCTGGTCACGTACTTCCCCGGCTCAACCACGTCCCTGGACGCGGCTCTCGCCAACAGCCTTGCCGGGGTCTCAGACGGCCCCGCCGAGGAGAACGGCGTCGCGGTCGGTGCTGCGGCGGCGGCAGCCGTCGTCGCCGACCGTGCCGAGGACGGGCGCGGTGACGCCTCGATTGTGTATGACAAGGCGCCCGGCATCGGGATCTGGCAGGACGCGCGTCCCATGGCCACCCCTTGGTACGGGTTCGTCGACCGCTTCGTCGGCGGTCGCCCCGTCCGGGTCGACGGGCCGGACCCGGTGGGCTCGCCGGCCTACCGCGCCGACCTGGCCGAGGTACAGGCTCTGGACGCGGCCGGGATCGATGCCGACAAGGCCGCGCTCGCCACGTTCTTCAACGTCAATGCCTTCGCCCTCTACCGCCGTGCGCTGATCGGCCACCTGCGCAGCTCCCCACTCGGTCTGGCCGACACCACGGCGCTGTTCGCCGACCTCGACCGCAGCACCGCCGAGGCGGTTCGGCAGACCTGGCGGCACAAGTTCACCTCTGGGTTCTGGCGCCCGGTGGCGGCCATCACGTCGGACGACGGCGACCCGCTCACGACACCACGGGCAGCCTGGACATCAGTGCTCCCGCTTCCGCCGTACCCCGACTACCCCAGCGGGCACGGGACGCTCACAGCCGCGTTTGCCGAGACCGTGCGCTGCCACCTGGGTGACGTGCCGCTGACCCTCCACGGCGCGGGTGGGAGCCGCAGCTACACGAGCCTGGCGGCGATGGAGACCGACGCGTTGCTGTCGCGGATCTGGGGCGGCCTCCACTTCCGCGATGCCATGGACGACGCCTACCTGATCGGACACGAGGTCGCGGCCGGGCTCTGCGACTGACGTCATCGAAACCGCGGACGCCGGGGCTGGGTCGATCAAGCTCGACTCCGTCCCGGTGCCGCCCCCGCCCAGGTGGACTAGGTCCCATCCCCAGGGCGCGTATGGCGAAAGCCCTGACCGGAGCCTTCACCCGCCCTGACGTCCGACGTAGGTCGCGAGGTGCTCGCCGGTGAGGGTCTTCTTCTTGGCGGCGACGAGGTCTGCCGGCGTGCCCTCGAAGATGATCCGGCCGCCGTCGTGGCCGGCGCCGGGCCCAAGGTCGATGATCCAGTCGGCGTGCGCCATGACCGCCTGGTGGTGCGCGATCACGATGACCGACTTGCCGGAGTCCACGAGCCGGTCGAGAAGGCCGATCAGCTGCTCGACATCGGCGAGGTGCAGGCCAGTGGTCGGCTCGTCCAGGACATAGACGTCACCCTTCTCCGCCATCTGGGTGGCCAGCTTGAGCCGCTGCCGCTCGCCGCCGGAGAGCGTGGTCAGCGGCTGCCCCAGGGATAGGTAGCCGAGTCCGACGTCGCCGAGCCGGTCGAGGATCTTGTGGGCGGCCGGTGTGGCGGCCTTGCCGTCGGCGAAGAATGCCTCGGCCTCGGTGACCGGCATTGCCAGCACCTCGCTGATGTTCTTCCCGCCGAACTTGTACGTCAGGACCTCGGCCTGGAACCGCTTCCCCTCGCACTCCTCGCAGGTGGACTCGACGGTGGCCATGACACCCAGCTCGGTGTAGATGACGCCGGCGCCCTTGCAGGCGGGGCACGCGCCCTCGGAGTTGGAGCTGAACAGCGCCGGCTTCACGCCGTTGGCCGTCGCAAACGCCTTGCGGATCGGGTCGAGCAGCCCGGTGTACGTCGCCGGGTTGCTCCGCCGCGAGCCGCGGATCGCGGTCTGGTCGATCGCCACGACGCCGTCCCGGTCGGACACCGAGCCATGGATCAACGAGCTCTTTCCCGATCCGGCGACGCCGGTCACGACCACCAGCACACCGAGCGGGATGTCGACGTCGACTTTCTGCAGGTTGTGCGTGCTGGCGCCGCGCACCTCCAGTACCCCGGACGACGATCGCAGCGACGGCTTCAGTGCGGCGCGGTCGTCCAGGTGCCGCCCGGTGAGCGTGCCACTCCCCCGTAGCCCGTCGACGGTGCCCTCGAACACCACCTCGCCGCCCTCGGTGCCGGCGCGCGGCCCGAGGTCGACGGCGTGGTCGGCGATGGCGATCGTCTCCGGCTTGTGCTCCACGACAAGCACGGTGTTGCCCTTGTCGCGCAGCTGCAGCAGCAGGTCGTTCATCCGCTCGATGTCATGCGGGTGCAGGCCGATGGTGGGCTCGTCAAAGACGTAGGTGACGTCGGTGAGCGACGAGCCGAGGTGGCGGATCATCTTGGTGCGCTGTGCCTCTCCCCCGGACAGCGTGCCCGACGGCCGGTCGAGAGAGAGATAGCCCAGCCCGATCTCCGCGAAGGAGTCGAGGAGGTGTTGCAGCCCGCTGACCAGCGGTGCCACTGACGGCTCGTGGAGATCCCGGACCCAGTCAGCCAGGTCGCTGATCTGCATCGAGCAGAGGTCGGCGATGTTCTTGCGCTTGATCTTCGAGGCCAGGACCTCTTTGGTCAGGCGGGTCCCGTCACAGTCGGGACAGGTCTGGAAGGTGATCGCACGCTCCACGAACGCGCGGATATGCGGCTGCATCGCGTCGACGTCCTTGGAGAGCATCGACTTCTGGATCTTGGGGATCACGCCCTCGTAGGTCAGGTTGATGCCCTCGACCTTGATCTTCGTCGGCTCCCCATAGAGCAGCTTGTCGAGGTCCCTCTTGGAGTACTTGCCGATCGGCTTGTCCATGTCGAACCCGGCACCGCTGAAGATCCGGCCGTACCAGCCGTCCATGCTGTAGCCGGGGATCGTGAGCGCACCCTGGCTGAGCGACAGGCTCTCGTCGTACAGCGCAGTGAGGTCGAAGTCGCTGACCGCCCCCGTGCCCTCGCAGCGCGGGCACATGCCGCCGAGGTACACGACGTCGCGCACCACGTTCTTCTCGACCCTGCCGCCCTTGTCGGTGCTCATGACACCACTCGCGCGCCGGGTGGGGATGTTGAACGAGAAGGCCGTGGCCGGCCCGACGTGTGGCTTTCCCAACCGGCTGAACAGGATCCGGAGCATGGCATTGGCGTCGGTCACTGTTCCGACGGTCGAGCGCGGGTTGGCGCCGAGCCGCTCCTGGTCGACGACGATCGCAGTCGTCAGGCCCTCGAGCAGGTCGACCTCGGGTCTGGCCAGCGTGGGCATGAATCCCTGCAGGAAGGCGCTGTAGGTCTCGTTGATGAGACGCTGCGACTCCGCGGCGATCGTGTCGAACACCAGCGAGCTCTTGCCCGAGCCGGAGACGCCGGTGAACACCGTCAGTCGGCGCTTCGGGAGCTCGATGCTGACGTCCTTGAGGTTGTTCACCCGCGCGCCGTGAACGCGGATCAGGTCGTGGCTGTCGGCACCGCGCGGCTCGGACGCCCGCGCCTGGGTCTTCGGGGGCATGCGCGCTGAATCTCCTTGGTTCGTGCGATCGCGGACAGGGTCAGTCTTCGGGAAGCTGCGCGAACTCCCGCTTGGTGTTCTTGTACCAGCCCATTCCCTTGAGGGGGTTCTTCCACCGACCCTTCATCTGGCTCAGGGCCTCCTCGTGGGTCGTGTCGCCCCCAGAAACCGCTTCCCTGAGGTGCTTGTCCTGCGCCTTGATCACCTCGTCAGCGGTACTGCCTCGGAGCTGGAGATCGCAGGCTCCACCAAGCTGCTTGCACGTCATCGTCTTCATGAGCTTGTCTTCCTGTTCTGGGTGAGAGGGATGCCGGCTCAGCGCAGCTGTTGGATGCGGACCTGGTTGCCGGCGGGATCGCGGAAGGCGCAGTCACGGGCGCCGTACGGCTGCTCCATCGGCTCCTGGACGACCTCGGCCTCGCTGGCCTGGACGCGATCGAAGGTGCCGTCGAGATCGCTGGTGGCCAGCAGGATCCAGCCGTACGTGCCCTTGGCCATCATCTCGACGATGGTGCGGCGCTCGTCCTCGGTGATGCCGGGGTCGGCGGCCGGCGGCGCCAGCAGGATGGAGATGCCGGGCTGCTCCGCCGGACCGACCGTGATCCAGCGCATCTTGCCCTCGCCGAAGTCGCTGCGCACCTCGAAGCCGAGGACGTCGCGGTAGAAGGTCACGGAGGCGTCCGGGTCGTCGTGCGGGAGGACGGTGGTGTGAATGCTGAGGTTCATGCCGGTCACGCTAGTTGCCGCTGGCCGCCGCTGCTTCTCGATTCCTGACCGGTCTGGTCACCTGTTTCGCCACGCAGGGCGGCATGCCCGCCGTCGTGTGCGCACCCTCGCGCCGGTAGACGCTGGGCGGCACACCGACCAGCTCGGTGAAGCGCGTGCTGAAGGTGCCGAGCGACTGGCAGCCGACCTCGAAGCAGACCTCCGTCACGCTGAGGTCACCGCGGCGGAGCAGCGCCATCGCGCGCTCGATGCGCCGCGTCATCAGATAGGTGTACGGCGGCTCGCCGTACGCGCGCCGGAACTCGCGACTGAGGTGCCCGGCAGAGAGGTTCACGCCGCGCGCGAGCGCCTCGACGTCCAGCGGCTGCGCGTATTCCCGATCGATCCGGTCGCGGACGCGGCGCAGCAGTGCGAGGTCCCGCAGGTGCTGCTCCTCCGCTGGTCTGCTGGTCACCCGCGAGATCGTGCCACGAGAGGCGGCGGAGCTGGTGGCATGCCCAGCGCCAGGAGTGCTCAGGGGCCGCTTCAGACCCGGCGCTGAGATGCCGACAGACGCAAGGAGTTGTTCAAAGAGGCGCCGGTGGGGACGACAGCCCGGCTAGCGTCCTGAGTCCGACCTAGCCACATTGGACGCTTCCCTTGCGTTTTGCCGCAGCCCCGACCAGCGCATCCGTTCCTCGCCTTCTCGGCCTGGTCCTGGCGGCGGTACTGGCCGCTGGCCTGCTGTCCGGACCGGCTCGAGCCGACGAGCCGTCCTTGTCCCAGCTGCGTGCCCAGCAGCGCAAGGCCGCCAAGCTCGACCAGCTCGCCGACCGGCAGGGCGCGACCACCCGCGACGCCGCCAGTCGGTTGGCTGCGCTGGCGGCCGAAGCGGGCCGGGCGCTGGACGCCTACGTCACCCTGCGCGACGCGGCCTTCGGGGCGCGCGCCGAGGAGGCGGCGGAGCGGGAGCTGTACAACGCGGCGCGCATTCTCGCTGAGCAGGAGCGGTCGAACCTGGGTCGCTACGCCTCCTCGGCCTACCGCAACGGCGGGGCGGCCGGCCAGATGGCGATGCTCGCCTCGTTGCTGGACTCCAAGAGCATCACCGACATGGGCCGCGGCGCGGCGGACCTCGAGTGGGCCGGCAACCAGCAGAGCTACACCCTCGACCGGGTCCGCGCCGCCGAGGCCGAGGCTGAACGGGCCGCCGACGCGGCAGCCGCAGCCAAGGAGAAGGCCGAGGATGCCGAGCGTCAGGGGCGGATCGCCAAGGAACGCTCCGACCGCCTCGTCGCCGAGCAGCGGGCGCTCGTGGCGGTGCTGGAGAAGCAGGCCCGGACCACCCGCAGCGCAGCCCGGCAGGCCGCCACCGAAGCCGCCCAGATGGCCCGGGCCCGGGAGATCGCGGCGCAGCGCCGCGCAGCGGCTGAGCGGGACCGTCAGGCTGCCGTACGCCGAGGTGAAGCCGTCAGGTTCAACGCAGCGGCTGCCGGCAGCGGAGGGTGCGCCGGCGGGGATCTCTCGGCGTACCCCAACGGCGAGATCCCCCGCGAGATGCTCTGCCCGGTGTGGGGCGCCGAGTGGCACGTGCTGCGCGCCGATGCAGCAGCCACGCTCAGCGCCCTCAGCAAGGCCTACGCCGCAACGTTCGGCCGGCCCATCTGCATCACCGACTCCTACCGCAGCTACGAGATGCAGGTTGACGTCCACCGCCGCAAGCCCACGATGACCGCGACTCCCGGAACGAGCAACCACGGGTGGGGCACGGCGGTCGACCTGTGCGACGGCGTGCAGTCGTTCAGCACGCCGACGCACCACTGGATGCAGGTCAATGCCCCACGCTTCGGCTGGTTCCACCCGTCCTGGGCAGCGCAGGGCGGGTCGCGCCAGGAGCCGTGGCACTGGGAGTTCGGCGGCTGATCGCGCCGGCCGCCGCCGCCTAGTCTGTGCGCATGCGGCAGCCCCGAGGTCCGGCGGCTTACGCCTTCCTCGACGCTGACGGGCCGATCGCGTTCGCCCACCGCGGTGGTGCCGCTGGTGGTGCCGAGAACTCCATGCTCGCGTTCCAGCAGGCAGTCGACCTTGGCTATCGCTACGTCGAGACCGACGTCCACGCGACTGCCGACGGGGTGCTGCTCGCGTTCCATGACCGCACCCTCGACCGCGTCACGGGACTGCCCGGCCACATCGCCGCACTCCCCTACTCCCGCATCCAAGCTGCCCGCATCGGCGGTTCCGAACCCATCCCGGTCCTCGAGGACGTGCTGAACACCTGGCCCCAGCTGCGGGTCAACATCGACGTGAAGGCATTCGCGGCGACCGGGCCCCTGGTCGACGTCATCCGTCGGACCGGCTCGGTGGACCGGGTGTGCGTCGCTGCGTTCTCCGAGCGACGGGTTGCCGCCGTACGACGTGCGCTGGGGCCCCGGCTGTGCACCGCCCTGGGCCCGTCACGGGTAGCCCTCCTGCGGGCCGCGTCCACGTGGAGGCTGGCCGGCCTGCTTGCACCCCGCACGGTCCCGTGCGCTCAGGTGCCGGACCGGCTCGGACCGTTGCGACTGGTCACCCCGAAGCTCGTCGAGCTCGCCCACCGGCACGGCATCCGGGTGCACGTCTGGACCATCGACGATGCAGACGAGATGCGCCGACTGCTCGACCTCGGCGTCGACGGGATCATGACCGACCGCATCGAAACGCTGCGCCAGGTGATGGTCGAGCGCGGCACCTGGCCCTCGTGAGCGCCGACTCGCAGGGCCTTCGCCCCACGCAGCGCGAGCGCACACGAGAACAGCGAGGCTGGTACTGGTACGACTGGGCCAACTCGGCGTACGCCACGACCGTCGTTGCGGTGTTTCTCGGCCCATACCTGACGTCGGTGGCGCGCAACGCGGCGTGTGGCACGACGGTCACCGACGACAACCCGTGCCCCATCGACGACCCGCGCCTGGATCTGCTCGGGCTCTCCGTCGCGCCGGGCGCCTTCTACTCCTACGCGCTGACTGTGTCGATCCTCGTTCAGGTCCTCGTCCTGCCTGTGACCGGTGCCATCGCAGACCGGTCGATGCACAAGAAGGAGATGCTCGCCGGCTTCGCGTTCCTCGGGTCGATCGCCACAATGAGCATGTACGCCGTGCAAGGTGACCGCTACCTGCTCGGTGGCGTGCTCTACCTGCTGGCGAACGTCGCGTTCGGTGCCTCCATCGTCGTCTACTACTCGTTCCTTCCGCAGATCTCGACCGCCGACGAACGTGACGCGGTGTCGGCTCGCGGCTGGGCGCTCGGCTATCTCGGCGGCGGTGTGCTGCTGCTGGCCAACCTGGCTCTCTACAACGCTCGGGAGTCGATCGGACTCGCGACGGCGGACGCCGTACGGATCAGCCTGCTGTCCGCGGGCATCTGGTGGGCGCTGTTCACCTTGATCCCGCTCGCGCGCCTGCGCCGGCACGAACCTGCCGGCGCGGCGAGAGACCCGGTTCCGGGCAGTGTGCTGACGGCCGGGTTCCGCCAGCTCCGGCGAACGATCGCAGATGCGCGGGCTTACCCACAGACCCTGGCGTTCCTGCTCGCGTACCTCGTGTACAACGACGGCATCCAGTCCGTGATCGCGCTGGCGAGCGTGTACGGCGTGGAGGAGCTCGATCTCGAGCAGTCGACCCTCATCTCGGCGATCCTCCTGGTGCAGTTCGTGGCCTTCCTCGGGGCGCTGCTGCTGGGGCGGCTGGCCCAGCGGTTCGGGGCCAAACGGGTGATCCTGGCGAGCCTGGTCCTCTGGGCGGCCACCGTGGGCGTCGCCTACTTCGTCCAGGCCGGAGCGGCCGGTCAGTTCTTCGCGCTCGCTGCCCTCATCGGGCTCGTCCTCGGGGGCAGTCAGGCGTTGTCCAGGTCCCTGTTCTCCCAGCTCATCCCGCGGGGGAAGGAGGCCGAGTATTTCGGCCTCTACGAGATCAGCGAGCGCGGGACCAGCTGGCTGGGCGCCCTCACGTTCGGCCTGGTCTTCCAGCTCACCGGCAGCTACCGGAGTGCCATCTTCTCGCTGGTGGCCTTCTTCCTGGTCGGGTTCGTGCTCCTCGCCCGAGTCGACATTCGCCGCGCGGTGCGGGAGGCTGGGAACGAGCAGCCCGCGCGGGTGTGACTCAGGTCACACCACGGTCACGCCACGGTCACACGACGGCGGGCCCCGGGTTCGACCGCCAGTGAGCGGGAATCCTGACCAGGACACGCTCGTTGTACCAACCGACGGGTAGTTCGCCCGTCGACCACGGGGACCACTTTCCAGGAGGAACCACCATGGCCGAGCGAGCATTGCGCGGCTCGCGTCTGGGTGCTCAGAGCTACGAGACGGACGCCGGCGTCGAGATGGCGCCCCGCCAGAGCATCACCTACAACTGTCCCGACGGGCACCGGTTCGCGATGCCCTTCTCCCTCGAGGCGGACGTGCCGGACGTCTGGGAGTGCACCGTGTGCGGTGCCGAGGCGCTGCGGATGGACGGCACCCGACCCGAGCCCAAGAAGGGCAAGCCCGCCCGCACGCACTGGGACATGCTCCTGGAGCGCCGCAGCATCAAGGAGCTCGAGGTCTTGCTTGCCGAACGGCTCGAGCACCTGCGCTCGGGTCCTGCCCCCGCCAAGGCGGCTGCCAGCGGTCGCGCACAGCGCAAGAGCGCCTGAACGCATCGTCTGGGCGCCTAGGCCTCCCTGCCTGACGACTCCGGGCCGTGTCGTTGCCCCCCGGCGACGCGGCCCGGTCGCATGTCCGGGGTCAGTCGGGGCGCCGCTCCCCCGCTCCCCCGCCCGCAGGCCGCTTCTCG
>Ga0299913_10002233_pt1 | contig 15141 bp, 16 predicted proteins | sample RVTome_9_FD_201360 | JGI IMG/M metagenome (GOLD analysis project Ga0299913, IMG submission 201360) | Soil microbial communities from uranium-contaminated site in the Upper Colorado River Basin, Wyoming, United States - RVT155D38 (version 2) ...
CCGTTCGGGCGTTGGCCGGTGCCAGGCACGGGGCATGTCCCCGCGGGACAGGTCCGGCCCGGCTCGGGAGAATCCTCCCGTGGAGGTTCTCTCCGACCGCGCGCTCAACCGGGCTACGCTCGCGCGCCAGCTTCTGCTCCGGCGCGAGCGGGTGACCACCGTCGAGGCGGTCGAGCGGCTCGTCGGACTCCAGGCACAGGAGCCACCGGACCCATACGTCGCGCTGTGGTCGCGGCTCGACGGCTTCCGTCCGCAGGAGCTCGCGGATGCGCTCGAGGGCCGCAGCCTCGTTCGCACAGTGCTCATGCGCGGGACGATCCACCTCGTCACCGGCGAGGACGCGTTCGCGATCCGGCCGCTCGTTCAGCCGGTGCTCGACGCAGAGCTCGGGCGGCACGGAGAGTTCGGGCCCGCGCTCGTGGGCGTCGACCTCCAGACACCGCTCGCCGTCGCGCGGGAGCTGCTCGCCGAGCGGGCGCTCACGCCGCGCGAGCTGCGAGCGGAGCTCGCAGCTCGCTTCCCGGAGCTCCACGCGGGCGCGCTGGCGTACGCCTGCCGCAACCACCTGACGCTCGTTCAGGTGCCGCCGCGTGGGCTCTGGGGGATGAGCGGCGGCGTGCGGCTCGCGACCGCCGAGTCGTGGCTCCCGCGCGGGCCCGCCGGAACGCCGTCGATCGACGAGCTCGTGCTGCGCTACCTGGCCGCGTTCGGGCCGGCCAGCATCGCCGACATTGCGACGTGGTCACGCCTGACCGGCCTGCGGGCGGTCGTCGAGCGACTCCGGCCGCGCCTCGTTGCATTCCGGGACGCGCGAGCGCGCGAGGTCTTCGACGTGCCGGAGGCCCCGCGTCCCGATCCCGCCATGCCCGCCCCGCCGCGGTTCCTGCCGGAGTACGACAACGTCCTGCTCTCGCACGCCGACCGCGGGCGCTTCGCGGCGTCCGACGAAGACCGGGCCCTGCTCGCCGACGCATGGTGGGAGGCGCAGGGATCGCTGCTCGTCGACGGCGTGGTCCGCGCCGTCTGGCGCGTCGACGACGACGCGCTCCTCATCCGGTACGCGGGATGCCTCTCGAAGCGCAGCGCCGCCGCTGTGGCGGCCGAGGGCCGCCGTCTGCTCCGCTTCCTCGGCAGGGAGACGCGCGAGGTACGCTTGACCCCGCTCGCCTGAGGGGTCCACCGGGGTCACGTCCGGACGGCCGCCGCCCGGTGCCAGGCACAGGTCGTGTCCGCCCGGGACGTGGCCGTTCGGTCGCCGGCCGGTGCCAGGCACCGGACGTGTCCCCGCGGGACACGTCCGCGAGGTTCGCCGCCGCGTCGGGCTCGCCCGGCGCGGCCCGAGGGCACTCGGACGGTCGCGCCATCCGTTCGACATCGTCATGGCCCGCGCAGCGGGCCGGATTTCAGAACGGTCCTAGACGTTGTGGACGATCGTCTCGGCCTCTTCGCGGTTGAAGCCGCGCAAGGTTTCCGTCGTGACGTTTCCGTACTTGGCGACGGCGAGGAGGATCTGGTACGCGGTCGCGTCGTCCGGGGCCTCGAAGATCTCCACGAGGTCGTACCGGCCGAGCGTCACGTACGTGTCGACGAGCCGCCCGCCGCGCTCCTCGATCGCCCGCTCCGCCTCCTCGATCCGGTCGCGCCAGGCCGGCATGCCGCCGATGCCCTGCGACGTCCACTTCATGAGAGAGATGTAGACGGGCACTCGCCGGGCATCATTGACGATTTCGGCACATTCCGGCACACATACGTGCGGAAGCTCGTCCTAGGGTCGGGAATCCCGCCCTCGAATAGGCCCCCGCGGACCAAGGAGACGCGCGGCCGGGGCTAGACTTCCAAGCGCGAGATGAGCAGTCTGCTCGACCAGCCCACCCCTCCCGTCCCGGACGTCGACGAGCTCGAGCGCCTCCAGCAGCTGGTCGGCTGGGGCTGGCCGGCGGGACTCGCGTGCGCGGCCGTCGCCGGCCTCGTGCTGCTCTCGCGCCGCTGAGTGCGCCTCAACGCCTACCTCGCGCGGGCCGGCGTCGCCTCGCGCCGCGGCGCCGACGAGCTCATCCGGGCCGGACGCGTCCGCGTGAACGGGGAGCCGGCCGGCCTCGCCACCTTCGTGGAGCCGCACGACCGCGTGGAGCTCGACGGCGAGGCGGTCGCGCCGGAGCCGCTCGCGTACGTCCTCCTCCACAAGCCGGCGGGCGTGGTCACGACCGTCCGCGACACGCACGCGCGTCCGACCGTCGTCGATCTCGTCGGCCATCCGAGTCGCGTCGTCCCGGTCGGACGCCTTGACGCCGACACGACCGGCGCGCTCCTGCTCACGAACGACGGGCCGCTGGCGCACCGGCTCGCGCACCCGCGCTACGCGGTGGACAAGGTCTACGAGGCCGAGGTCGAGGGCGACCCCACCGATGAGACGATCGGCCGCCTGGCGACCGGCGTCGAGCTCGACGACGGCCACCGCACCGCGCCGGGCCGCGTCCGCCGGCTGGGCCCGGGGCGCCTCGAGCTCGTCCTCCACGAGGGCCGCAAGCACCAGGTGAAGCGGATGTGCGAGGCGGTCGGCCACCCGGTCCGCCGCCTCCACCGGCCGCGCTACGCGGGCCTCACGCTCGACGGCCTCGCGCCGGGCGAGTGGCGCGAGCTCACCCCCGAGGAGGTGGCTCGACTCCGCGCGGGAGCTCGGCCGCCGACGCGGTGAGGAGCTCGATCGGCACGACCTCGAGCGCCCGCGCGTGCGTCGCGCCGAGCACGACCGGAGGCGCGACCCCGGCCCGGTGCGCCTCGAGCCACCGCTCGGCGCAGACGCACCAGCGGTCGCCTGCCACGAGCCCCGGAAAGCCCCATTCCGGCCTCGGCGTCGTCAGGTCGTTCCCCGCCTGCAGGCTGAACGCGAGGAACTCCTCCGTCACGACCGCGCAGACCGTGTGGCTGCCGAGATCCTCCGGCCCGGTCGCACAGCAGCCGTCCCGGAAGAACCCCGTCACCGGATCCGTCGAGCACGGCAGGAGCTCGCCGCCGACGACGTTCAGATCCGGGTCGCGCTCCACGTCGGAAGCCTAGAGCTCGCGGGGCCGAGCCGCCCCGAAGTTCCGGCCGAACTCCGACCGCACGAACCCCATCCGGTCGAGCATCGCCTGGAGCGTAGGGTCGGACGCCTCCCGCGCCTTCTCCGCACCCCGCGCGAGCAGCCGCTGGAGCTCGCGTGGATCGGACCGAAGCTCCGAGTAGCGCGCGCGGATCGGCTGGAGCAACGCGACGACCGCCTCGCCGACGTCCGCCTTGAACGAGCCATAGCCGGCGCCGTCGTAGCGCGCTTCGATCGCGTCCAGCCCCTCGCCGGACGCGACGCCCATGATCTCGATCAGGTTCGTGATCCCCGGCTTGTCGTCCGCGCGGCGCACCTCCGACCCGGAGTCCGTCACCGCGCTCTTGAACTTCTTCCGCACGACCTCCGGCTCGTCGAGGAGCCGCACCGTCCCCTGGGGCGTCCCGCCGGTCGTGGACATCTTCCGCACGGGATCCTGCAGGTCCATGATCCGCCCCCCGACCTCCGGCGCGATCATGTCCGGGAGCGTGAAGGTCTCTCCGTGGCGCGCGTTGAACCGCTCCGCGACGTCGCGTGCGAGCTCGATGTGCTGCCGCTGGTCCTCGCCCACCGGCACCGCGTCCGTCTGGTAGAGGAGGATGTCCGCCGCCTGGAGGACCGGGTACGTGAAGAGCCCGGCGGAGATGAAGTCCTGTCGCTCGGCCTTGTCCTTGAACTGCGTCATCCGGCGCAGCTCGCCGAAGCTCGTCGCCGAGCCGAGCAGCCAGGCTGCCTCCGTGTGCGCCGGCACGTGGCTCTGGATGAAGACGGTCGAGCGCTCCGGGTCGAGCCCCGTCGCAAAGAGCATCGCGGCGAGGTCGAGCGTCTGCTCGCGGAGCTCCGCCGGGTCGTACTCGACCGTGATCGAGTGGAGGTCGACGATGCAGAAGAACGCGTCGTCCCCGCGGTCCTGGGTGGCGGCGTACTGGCGGAAGCCGCCGCTCCAGTTCCCCAGGTGCTTGTCGCCGGTCGGCTGGATGCCGGAGAAGATCCGCATCGCCTGCGGAAACTACACTCAGGGAAGCGTGGCCGTCACCGGATCCCCCGAGCTCCTGATCGTCATGGGCGCGACCGCGACCCCCGACCAGGTGGACGAGGTCGTCGCCCGCCTCGCGGAGGCCGGCGCCGACGCACACGTGACGCCCGGGAAGGACGCAACGGTGATCGGCGCGATCGGCGACCGCGAGCTGCTGGCGACCCTGCCGCTCGAGGGATTCCCCGGCGTCGAGCAGGTGCTGCCGATCCTCAAGCCGTACAAGCTCGTCTCGCGCGAGATGCGGCGCGGGCCGACCGTGATCGAGTCGCGCGGCCGGCGGATCGGGGACGGCTACTTCGGCCTCATCGCCGGGCCCTGCACGGTCGAGTACCGCGAGCAGACGCTCGAGACCGCCCGCGCGGTCAACGCGGCGGGCGCGACGATGCTGCGCGGCGGCGCGTTCAAGCCGCGCACGTCGCCGTACTCCTTCCAGGGGCTCGGCATCGAGGGGCTCGAGATCCTTGCCGAGGCGCGCGAGGAGACCGGGTTGCCGATCGTCACCGAGCTGATGGACCCGCGCGACGTGGAGCCGGTCGTCGAGACGGCGGACGTGATCCAGATCGGCGCGCGGAACATGCAGAACTTCACGCTCCTCGCGGAGGTCGGCCGCGCGGCGAAGCCGGTGCTCCTGAAGCGCGGGCCGTCCGCGTCGGTCGAGGAGCTCCTGATGGCGGCCGAGTACGTCGTCCGCGAGGGGAACTCGCAGGTGATCCTCTGCGAGCGCGGGATCCGCACGTTCGAGCGCTCGACCCGCTACACGCTCGACATCGGCGCGATCCCGGTGCTGAAGCAGGAGACGCACCTGCCCGTGATCGTCGATCCGTCGCACGCGGCCGGGCGGAAGGAGCTCGTTGCGCCACTGGCGCGGGCGGCGGTGGCGGCGGGCGCGGACGGGATCATCGTGGAGGCGCATCCCAAGCCCGAGGAGGCCCTCTGCGACGGGCCGCAGCTCCTGCCGACGGCGGACTTCGGGCACTTCGCGGACGAGATCCGCGCGCTGGCCTCGCTCATGGGCCGCGTGATCGGGTAGACGACCGGCCGGCTCGGGCATGAACCGGATCGCGATCGTGGGGACGGGGCTGATCGGAGCCTCGGTCGGGCTCGCCGCGCGGGCGCGCGGCCTCTCGGTGGCCGGGTGGGACGCGGACGGCGACACGCTCGCGGTCGCCCACGAGCGCGGGGCGGTCGAGGTCGCCGTGGACACGCTCGCGGACGCGGTCGAGGGCGCCGACCTTGCCGTCGTCGCGACGCCGGTGGCGACGCTGCCGAGCCAGGTGGCGGCGACGCTCGCGGCGAGCGGGGACGCGTGCACGGTGACCGACGTGGGCTCGACGAAGCGCGCCGTGGTCGAGTCGGCGGGCGAGCGCGCGCGCTTCATCGGCGGGCATCCGGTCTGCGGCTCGGAGGCGCGCGGGCCCGAGCACGCGAGCGGGGATCTTTTCGCCGGCGCGACGTGGTTCCTGACGCCGGTCGCGGAGACCGACCCAGAGCGTTACCGCGCGCTGCACGGGTTCGTGGCCTCGCTCGGGGCGGTCCCGGTCGCGGTGGACGCGCGGGCGCACGATCGGCTCGTCGCGCTCACGAGCCATGTTCCGCATGCGCTGGCCAACGTGCTCGCGAATCAGGTCGGGTCGGTGCGGGTCGATGGGCACGAGCCGCTCGCCGGCGCGGGCGGGTCGCTGCGGGACATGACCCGCGTGGCCGGGGCGAACCCGCGGATCTGGGTGGACATCTTCCTCGAGAACGCCGACGAGGTCGGGGCCGCACTCGGGGAGCACCGGCGGCGGATCGAGGAGCTCGAGCGCGCGCTCGCCACGGCGGACGCCGGGTACCTCGCGCGGTGGATCGGCGAGGCGGCGGGGCACCGGCGGCGACTGCTCGAGGAGTCGTATCCCGACGCGGGCTCGCTCCAGCGGCTCCGTGTGCACGTCCCCGACCGGCCGGGCGTTCTCTCCGGGATCACACAGGCCCTCGGGGCGGAGGGGATCAACATCGAGGACTTCGACCTCCACCACATGTCGCCCGAGCGGGGCGGGACGCTCGCGATTCTCGTCGCCGGCGAGTCACCGGCCGCGCGGGCCGCGGAGCTGCTCGAGGCGCAGGGGTACGCGGTGGTCGTCGCGCCGGCGCTCGAACAGGGGTAGCCCGCCCCAACGTAGGCTGCCCGGCTGTGGACGAACCGGCACACATCCGGCGCACTGCGGACAGGGGCCCGCGCGCCCCGCGCCGTTACCGTTCGTCTGGGGCTCTTCGTCCCCCCGTTGGGGGGGTGCGCGCTCGGGCGGGACATGGCTTCGCGGGCGCTGCCGGAAAGCGGCACGGCCGGAGCAACGGAGACATGGGGCGCGGCCCGGGCCGGGGGTCCGCCCGGCGCACGGCCGGCAGCCCGGGGCAGCGGTGCGACCGGAGCCGGCGGTGCAGCCGGAACACTCGGGGCGGCCGGTGCGGGTAGAGCCCGCGGCGGCGGTCGTCGGCGACCTCGCGGTCCCGGGCGACAAATCGATCTCCCATCGCGTGCTCCTCCTCGGCGCGCTCGCGGAAGGCACGACCGAGGCGCGCGGGTTCGGTGCCTCCGCGGACACGCTCGCGACGGCCGACGCCATCCGTGCGCTGGGCGCGACCGTGGAGCTCAACGGCGAGACCGCCCGCGTCGGCGGCGTCGGCCTCCACGGCTTCACGCCGCCCGCCGGGCCCATCGACTGCGGGAACGCGGGCACCCTGATGCGCCTCCTCGCCGGCATCCTGGCCGGGCAGGAGGGGCGCTTCGAGCTCACCGGCGACGAGTCGCTCTCCCGCCGCCCGCTCGAGCGCGTCGCCGAGCCGCTGCGCGCGATGGGCGCGACCGTCGCGACCACCGACGGGCACGCGCCGCTGACGATCGACGGCGGCCGACTCCGCCCGATCAGCTACGAGCTTCCCGTCGCGAGCGCCCAGGTGAAGTCCGCCATCCTTCTCGCCGGCCTCCAGGCGGGCGACGGTCCGACCGTCGTCGTCGAGCGCGGGCCGACGCGAGACCACACCGAGCGGCTCCTCGCGGCCGCGGGCGCCCGCGTGACGCGCAGCCCGCGCCAGGCGTCCGTGTGGCCGGCGACGGTGCTGCGCCCGCTCGACGTCGACGTGCCCGGCGACTTCTCCTCCGCCGCGCCCTTCCTCGTGGCCGCGACGCTCCTCGCCGGCTCAGACCTGCGCGTGCACGGGGTAGGGATGAACCCGACGCGCACCGGCTTCCTCTCCGTCCTCGACCGAATGGGCGCACGCGTCTCGCTCTTCAACCGCCGTTCCGCCGGCGGAGAGCCGATCGCCGACGTCGAGGTCGCCCCCGCCGAGCTCGTCGCCACGGAGATCCGCCCGGAGGAGGTGCCGCTGCTCGTCGACGAGCTGCCGCTCTTCGCGCTCGTCGCCGGGCTCGCGCGGGGGGAGAGCGTCGTCCGCGGCGCCGAGGAGCTGCGCGTGAAGGAGTCCGACCGGCTCGAGGCCGTGAAGGAGGTGCTCCGCCCGCTCGGCGTCCGCATCCAGACGATGCACGACGGCTTCCGCGTCCGCGGCGTTCCGGCCCGGCCGCGCGGCGGCGTCTCCGTCGACACCCACGGCGACCATCGCATCGCCATGCTGGCGGCGATCGCGGGCGCCGTCTCGCGCGAGGGCGTCGAGATCCAGGGCGCCGAGTCCGTCGCCGTCTCCTACCCGGAGTTCTTCGCCGTGCTCGACTCGCTGGCGCTGCGATGATGCAGCCCGTGCGGAGGAGCCCATGATCATCGCGATCGACGGCCCGGCGGGCGCCGGGAAGAGCACCGTCGCACGGCTCCTCGCGCAGCGGCTCGGCTACCGCTACCTCGACACCGGCGCGATGTACCGGGCCCTCACGTGGCTCGCGCTCGAGCGTGGGATCTCGCTCGACGACAGGGAGGCGCTCGCCGACCTGGCGCGCCGACACGAGGTGACCGTGAACGGCGACTCGGTCGAGATCGGCGGGCACGAGATCGGCGTCGCCATCCGGACGGTCGAGATCGACCGTGTCGTCTCCTCCGTCGCACGCCACGACGAGGTGCGGGAGATCCTCCGCGAGCGCCAGCGCGCCCTTGCGGCGGCCGGCGATGCCGTGATGGAGGGCCGCGACATCGGCATGGTCGTCTGTCCGAACGCCGAGGTGAAGGTCTTCCTCACCGCCGATCCCGAGGAGCGGGCCCGGCGTCGCACCGACGAGCGGCCGGGCCTCGGCGCCGACGCGCTCGCCACCGACCTGCGCCTGCGCGACCGCAGCGACGCGAAGCAACTGGAGGCGGCGCCGGACGCGGAGCGGATCGACACGACGCACCTCGGGATCGAGGAGGTCGTCGCGCGCATCGAGGCGCTCGCGGCCGCGAGGGCCGAGCGATGAGCGCGGCCCGCGCGGGGCACGCGTTCATGTGGTGGGCGGTCGGCAAGGGGATCCTCGGGACCGCGACGCGCCTGGCCGTCTCGCTCAAGGACTATGGGCGCGAGCGCGTGCCCCGTGAAGGCGGCGTCGTCCTCGCGGTCAACCACCTCGCGTGGATCGACGTTCCCGCCGTCGGGCTCCTCTGCCCGCGCCGCGTCGTGTTCCTCGCGAAGGCCGAGGCGCACGAGATCCCGTTCTTCGGCCGGCTCATGCGCTCGATGGGGACGCTGTCCGTCCGCCGCGGCGAGTCCGACCGGGAGGCGCTGCGCCTCGCCCGCGAGGCGGTGCGCGCGAATCAGCTCCTCGGCGTCTTCGTCGAAGGCACGCGCCAGCGTTCCGGCACGCCCGGCGAGGCGAAGCCGGGCGCCGCGATGATCGCCATGCAGGAGGGCGTGCCCGTGCTGCCGGCCGCGGTGTACGGCTCGCACGAATGGACGCTGGGCAGCCGTGGCCCGGTTTCGATCGCCTGGGGCGAGCCGATGCGCTTCGAGCACCTCCCGCGGAACTCGAGCGGCTACAAGGAGGCGACGACGGAGATCCAGGCGGAGATCCTCCGCCTCTGGAGCTTCCTCGTGGACATGCACCGGCTCGGCCGGCCCGACGGGACGCCGCCGCGCCGAGCCGAGCTCCCGTCCCGCGCGGAATGAGCGCGCGCGAGGCGCCGCTCCTCGGCTCGGTGGCGATCGTCGGCTTCCCGAACGTCGGCAAGTCGACGCTCGTGAACCGGCTGACGGCGACCCGCCAGGCGGTCGTCTTCGAGACGCCCGGAGTGACGCGCGACCGCAAGGAGATCGTCTGCGAGTGGGCCGGCAAGCGGCTCCTCTTCGTGGACACGGGCGGGGTCGACCTCGCCGACCCGTCCGAGATCACGCGCCAGATCGCCGAGCAGGCGCGCCGCGCCGTCGCCGAGGCCGACCTCGTGCTCTTCGTCGTCGACGCGAAGAACGGCGTGACGCCCGGCGACGAGGAGATCGCCGACGTCCTGCGCCGGGCGCACAAGCCGGTCGTCGTCGTCGCGAACAAGGTGGACGACCCGGCCCGCGACCTCGATGCGCTCGAGTTCCACCGGCTCGGGCTCGGCGACCCGGTCGCCATCTCGGCGCTCCACGGGCACGGCACGGGCGACCTGCTCGACCGGCTCGTCGCCGACCTCGACGCGCTCGGCGCCGCGCCGCGCACGGAGGTGGGGGAGGAGGCGATTCGCGTCGCGATCCTCGGGCGGCCGAATGTCGGCAAGTCGAGCCTCTTGAACGCGATCGCCGGGGAGGAGCGCGTGATCGTCTCGGACGTCCCCGGCACGACGCGTGACTCGATCGACACCGTCGTGCGCCGCGGCGAGCGGACCTTCGTCTTCGTCGACACCGCGGGCCTGCGCCGGAAGCGCAAGCAACGGCAGGGGATCGACTACTACTCGGAGCTCCGCGCCCTCCAGGCGGCCGAGCGGGCCGACGTCGCGCTCGTGCTCGTCGACGCCTCGGAGGGCCTCGTGGACGGCGACCTGGCCGTTGCCGACGTGGCCCGCACGGCCGGCTGCTCGACGCTCGTCGTGCTCTCCAAGTGGGACGAGACCACCCTCGACGTCGAGGACGTGCGGCCGCGCCTCGAGGAGCGTCTGCGCCAGCGACCGCCGCTCGTGACCATCTCGGCGCACACCGGCCGCGGCCTGCATCGCCTGCTCGAGCGCATCGAGGAGCTCTTCGGCCGCCACACGTCGCGCGTGCAGACCGCCGAGCTCAACACGTTCCTGCAGGAGCTGCGTGAGCAGCGTCCCGGGCCGTCGAAGGCCGGACGCCGGCTGAACCTCCTCTACGCGACGCAGGTGAGCGTTCGCCCGCCGCGCTTCCGCATCTTCGTGAACGATCCCGGTCTCATGACCCGCGACTACGGCTACTGGGTCGAGAACCGGCTGCGAGAGCGCTTCGGGCTCGCGGGCGTGCCCGTCGTGATCGACTTCGTGCGACGCTCATGAGGACCGCGCGCGTGGAGATCGCCCCCCGGGGGCCTTCGGCCCCTCTCCCCCCGCGTTCGACGGTAGCGGAGAAATCCGCGCGGGTGTGTGACGGATCGTGTCGGCTTCGTGACGAACCCGTGCCAGGAGCGGCACGGTGAGGATCGCAGTCGTCGGCGGCGGGTCGTGGGGCTCGGTGTTCGCAGCGCTCCTCGCCGAGCGCGGGCACGCGGTCATGCTCGCGTGCCGCGACCCGGAGCAGGCGGCCGCGATCACCGAGACGGGCCACAACCCGCGGTACATCCGCGGGCTCGACCTGCGCGGTGTGGAGGCGTGCGTGCTCGACGACCGAAAGCGCCTGGCGCGCGCGGAGCTCTTCGTCGTCGCGGTCCCGAGCGGCGCGTTCCGGGAGGTCGTCGCCGGGCTCCCCGACGGCGGCAAGCCGGTGCTGAGCCTCGTCAAGGGCCTCGACCCGGCCTCGGGCGAGCGGCTGTCCCGCGTCGTCGAAGGACGGCCCGTCGCCGTCCTCTCCGGCCCGAACCACGCGGAGGAGATCGCGGACGGGCTCCCCGCCGCCGCGGTGATCGCGAGCGAGGACGAGGCGCTCGCGAACGAGCTGCAGCACGCGATCATCTCGCCGCGGTTCCGGGTGTACGTCAACACCGACCTCGCGGGCGTCGAGCTCTGCGCGGCCGCGAAGAACGTGATCGCGCTCGGCGCCGGCGCCGTCGACGGGCTCGGGATGGGCGACAACGGCAAGGCGGCGCTCATCACGCGCGGGCTCGCGGAGATGAGCCGCCTCGGGCTTGCCGCCCGCGCGCGGCCCGAGACGTTCTCCGGCCTCGCCGGGATGGGCGACCTGATCGTCACGTGCTGGAGCCGCCATAGCCGCAACCGCCGCGCCGGCGAGCTCATCGCGCGCGGGGCGACGGCGGCCGAGGCGCGCGCCGAGATCGCCATGGCGGTCGAGGGCCTGACCACGGCGCCGGTCCTGCGCGACCTCGCGCACCGCCTGCGCATCGAGCTGCCGATCACCGAGGCGGTCTGCGCCGTCCTCGACGGAGCGAGCCCGCGCGAGGCGGTCGCCGCGCTCATGGGTCGGACTCCGACCGAGGAGTAGCTACCCTCAGGGCGTGCGTCGCGTCGCGCTCGCTGCGCTCCTCGTGCTCCTTCCGGCCGTGCTCGCGGGCTGCGGAAGCACGCTCGCGTCGGCCCCGGTCGGTGACGGCGCCGCCGACCTCGTCCCGTCCTCGGTCGACCTGTACGTCGTCGTCGACGGCGACCTCGAGGGCGAGCGGTGGGCGGAGGCGCGCGAGCTGCTCGAGCGGTTCCCGCGGCCGGACGCGTTCGTCGACGAGCTGCTCGCGGAGCGCGGAGCCGAGCTCGACGCGGCGCTCGGACCGGAGCTGGCACTCGCGGTCGTGAACCTCGAGTACCACGAGGCGGTCGCGCTCACCGAGCCCGACGACCCGGAGGCGTTCGAGCGGCTCGTCGCGGAGGCCGGCGGCGTGGTCGCGGAGCTCGACCGCGGCTGGTGGGCGGCCGCGCCCGACGAGCGGGCGATCCAGCGGCTCCTCTCGGCGCGCGAGGCGGACGGCGCGCTCGCGGAGCGCGAGGACTTCCGGCGGCTCACCGGCGACCTGCCGGACGACGCGCTGGCCCGCGTCTTCGTCCGCGGCGGCCCCGTGGAGGACGCGCTCGCGGACCTGCCGACGCTCCCGGGCGAGCTCGCCCGCGCGCTCGACTGCCTCGCGGCCGGCCGCGAGGTCCCGTCCGCCGCGCTTGCGCTTCGCCCGGAGGACGAAGGCGTTCGCGTGCACGGCGCGCTCGACCGGCCCGACGGCTGGCCGGAGGGCGGCGACGGGTTCTCGACCATCACGGAGACGATCCCCGAACGGCCGCTCCTGGTCGCAGGCGCGGGGAGCGTGCCGGAGGGTCTCGACCGCGCGCTCGCGTGCGCGGCGGGCGCCGACGGCGAGGCGCTCCAGCTCCTGCGTCTGCTCGGCGGCGGCGCGACGTCGCTCCTCTCCGGCGAGATCGCGGTCGCCGTCTACCCGGAGCCGCGCCGCTCCGACCGGCCGAACCCGCCGACCGTGGCGCTCTACGCCGAGCTCGCCGAGGAGGAGCAGGCGCTCTCCATGGTGGACGAGCTCGCCGGCCTCGTGTCCGCGCTCGTCCCGGGCCTCACGGTGGAGGACGTCGACCTCGGCGAGTCCGCGATGGCGCGCGCGAAGGTCGTGTCGCTTGACGGCGAGCCGGTGCTCTACGTGGGCGCCGAGCTCGGGATCCTCGTCGTCAGCAACACCGAGCGCGGGGTCGCCGGTGTGCTCACGAGCCATGAGGCGCCGCTCGCCGCCGACCGGCGGTACACCGCGGCCGCGGAGGCCGCGTTCGGCGAGCTTCCGACGGACGCCGACGCGCTCCTCTATCTCGACCTCGAGGCGGTCGAGGGACAGGCGCGCGCGCTCGGGGCCGAGGCGCCCTGGGCGGGCGCGCTCGAGCCGCTCGACACGCTCTTCCTCCGCGCCGAGGGCGACGACGAGACGGTGACGGTCGAGGGCCTGCTTGCTTTCGACTAGCCTTCCCTGCCCATGAGCGAGACTTCCCCGAGCGGCGACGGGACGGGCCCCGCGCGCGAGTTCCTCTTCACGTCCGAGTCCGTCACGGAAGGCCATCCGGACAAGATGGCCGACCAGATCTCCGACTCCGTGCTCGACGCGGTCCTCGCGGAGGATCCGGAGGGGCGGGTGGCGTGCGAGACCCTCGTCACGACCGGGCTCGTGGTCGTCGCCGGCGAGATCACGACCGAGACGTACGTGGACATTCCCCGGCTCGTACGCAACCGGATCCGCGAGATCGGCTACGACCGCGCGAAGTACGGCTTCGACGCCGACACGTGCGGCGTGATCGTCGCGCTCGACGAGCAGTCTCCCGACATCGCCCAGGGCGTCGACCAGTCGTACGAGACGCAGCACGATCCGGCCGACGACGACCCGCTCGACAAGGTCGGCGCAGGCGACCAGGGGATGATGTTCGGTTTCGCGTGCACAGAGACGGAGGAGCTGATGCCGCTTCCGATCATGCTCGCGCACCGGATCACGAAGCGCCTCGCGGAGGTGCGCAAGGCCGACGTGCTCCCGTACCTGCGGCCCGACGGGAAGGCGCAGGTGACCGTGCGCTACGAGGTCGACGCACACGGGCGCATGCGCCCTGCCGAGATCGAGCGCGTGCTCGTCTCGACCCAGCATCGCGAGGGGCTCGACATCGACACGCTCGTGAAGCCGGACGTGGTGGAGCACGTGCTGCATCCCATCCTGCCGCCCGACCTCTACGACGAGCACCGCCTGCAGGAACGGGACTTCGTGCTGGTGAACCCGACCGGGCGCTTCGTCGCGGGCGGGCCGATCTCGGACACCGGCGTGACCGGGCGGAAGATCATCGTGGACACGTACGGCGGCTCAGCCCGGCACGGGGGCGGGGCGTTTTCCGGGAAGGACCCGACGAAGGTCGACCGCTCGGCGGCATACGCGGCGCGCTACGTCGCGAAGAACGTCGTCGCCGCGGGGCTCGCGGACCGCTGCGAGCTGCAGATCGCGTACGCGATCGGCGTTGCGCACCCGGTGTCGATCCAGGTGGAGTGCTTCGGGACGGAGGCCCTGCCGACCGCGCGGATCGAGGAGCTCGTGCGCGAGCACTTCGATCTCCGTCCGGCGGCCATCCTCCGGGACCTCGACCTGCGGCGCCCGATCTACGCGAAGACCGCTGCGTACGGCCATTTCGGCCGTGCCGATGCGGACTTCACGTGGGAGGCGACCGACAAGGCCGACGCCCTGCGCGAGGCCGCGGGGCTCGCGCCGGGCATCTCCGCCTAGTCCCGCCCGCGCCCGCTACCCTGTCCGCCGTGGGGGTCCTCTCTCCGGAACGCAGGCGCACGCGGCCGGCATCGCCGCCGCCCCCGCCGCCTTCCTCGCCGCCGCCGGCGCCCGAGCCGCCGCGGCGCGGAAACCCCTGGCCGTTCCTGACCGTGCTGCTCATCGTGCTCTCGCTCGTGGGCGGGTTCATGTGGGTGCGCGGCGTGCTGCCGGACTTCGACAACCCGTTCGCGGCCGAGACGGTGGACCGAACGCAGCCGGCGGTGCTCCAGTCGCTCGAGGACATCGGCGAGTACCGGGCCGCGAGCGCGAACTACGAGCTGCTCGTCGATCTCGAGCAGGACACCGACCTCCCGGCCGTGATCCTGGGCGAGCGGACGCTCTTCGTCGCGGTCGGCTCCGTGGACGCCGGAGTCGATCTAGCGGCACTCGGGCCGGACGCCGTGACGGTGTCGGAGGACGGCGCCGGCGTATCGGTGGTGCTCCCGGCAGGGGAGGTGTACGACGCCGAGCTCGACCTGCGGCGGTCGTACACGTTCGAGCGCGACGAGGGCCTCCTGAACCGGATCGGGAACGTCTTCTCCGGCGACGCGGGCGACTACCAGCAGGAGGTCATGGTCGCCGCCGAGCAGCGCCTGGACGAGGCCGCCCGCGCAAACGGCGACCTCGCCTCGCGCGCGGAGGAGAACACCGCCGCGATGCTGGAGAGCCTTCTGCGCTCCCTCGGCTTCGAGCGCGTCGAGATCACGTTCGAGTAACCGGCGCGGCCGTCCCAAGGGGCCGCGT
>Ga0299913_10002234_pt1 | contig 15131 bp, 11 predicted proteins | sample RVTome_9_FD_201360 | JGI IMG/M metagenome (GOLD analysis project Ga0299913, IMG submission 201360) | Soil microbial communities from uranium-contaminated site in the Upper Colorado River Basin, Wyoming, United States - RVT155D38 (version 2) ...
ACCTCGACGTGCTGGTCGCCGAGTCCAAGCCCGCGACGCGCGACCTGGCGCCGTTCCTGCGTGAGCTGCGGCCGCTGGTGGCCGCCGCGCGGCCGACGATCCGCGACCTGCGCACGCTCGTGCGCCGTCCCGGTGCCGACAACGACCTCGTCGAGGCCACGCGCAAGATGCCGGCCCTCCAGCGCGCCGCCACGCCCGCCTTCCGCAGCGGCCGCCAAGCGCTCGTGCGCGCCCAGCCCGTGCTCGAGTTCGCGCGCCCCTACACGCCCGACTTCGTCGGCTGGCTGCGCGACTTCGGCCAGGGCGCCGCGAACTACGACGCGAACGGCCACTTCGCGCGCATCCAGCCGATCTTCAACGCGTTCCAGTTCGCCGACAACCCGGCCGGCGGCCTGCTCACCCCGATCCCGCCCGCCAACCGGATGGACGGCGCCGAGACCGGCGTCATCCGCCGCTGCCCCGGCGCGGCGACCCAGCCGCCGGAGGACGGGTCGGCGCCGTTCACGGACGGCGGCGGCCTCGACTGCGACCCGAGCCTCACGCTCCCCGGCCCATGAGACGCGTCGCCGCCGTCGCCGTCCTGATCGCCGCCGCGACCGCATTCGCGATCGTCGGTCTGGGCGCGGGCGACGACGAGGCCGACTACAAGGTCCGCGCGATCTTCGAGAACGCCGGCTTCGTGATCCCGGGCGAGGACGTCAAGGTCGCCGGCGTCCGGGTCGGCTCGATCGAGTCGATCGACGTCACCGAGGACTTCAGGGCGGCCGTCGTGCTCGACATCACCGAGCCCGGCTACCAGGACTTCCGCCAGGACGCCGAGTGCATCGTGCGGCCGCAGTCGCTGATCGGCGAGCGGTTCGTCGAGTGCGAGCCGACACAGGCCCGCGCGGCCGGCGAGGAGGCGCCGCCCGAGCTCGAGCAGATCGAGGAGGGCGACGGCGAGGGGCAGTACCTGCTGCCCGTCGAGCGCAACGCCAAGGCGGTCGACCTCGACCTGATCAACAACATCATGCGCGAGCCCGAGCGCGAGCGCCTGTCGATCATCCTCTCGGACCTCGGGATCGGCGTCGCCGGGCGCGGCCGCGACCTGTCGGACGTCATCCGCCGCGCCGACCCGGCGCTGAAGGAGATCGACGAGGTCCTGAAGATCCTCGCCGATCAGAACGACGTGCTCTCGAACCTCGCCGCGGACTCCGACGCCGTGCTGGAGCCGCTCGCCCGCGAGCGGACCCGCGTCAGCGGCGCGATCGAGAACGCGGGCGAGGTCGCACAGGCGACCGCCGAGCGGCGCGCCGACCTCGAGGCGGACATCGAGCGCCTGCCCGCCTTCCTGCGCGAGCTCAGGCCGACGATGCTGCGGCTCGGCGCGCTGAGCGACGAGATGACGCCGGTGCTCACCGACCTCGGCGCGGTGGCGCCCGACATCAACCGCATGATCCTCGAGCTCGGCCCGTTCTCGCGCGCGGCCGTGCCGGCGTTCGAGTCGCTCGGAGAGGCGGCCGAGACCGGGACGCCGGCGGTGATCGCGGCCCGCCCGGTGGTGCGCGACCTGCGCCAGCTCGCGAGCGCCGTGCGGCCGGTCGGGGCGAACCTGCGGCGCGTGCTCGAGTCCTTCCAGCGGACCGACGGCATCGAACGCGCGATGGACTACATCTTCTACCAGGTGGCCGCCATCAACGGGTTCGACTCGTTCGGCCACTACCTGCGGGCCGGGCTGATCGTCAACCAGTGCGCCAACTACGCCGTCCAGCCGACGTTCGGCTGCTCTGCGAACTTCGAGGCGCGCGCCGGCTCGAGCCGCGCCCGGGCGGCCGCTGTCGACGGGCCGCGCGATCCCGTGCTGCAGCGCACGGCGGCGGCGCTGGCCAAGGCGCTCGGCCTGCCGGTGCCCAAGGTCGAGCGTGCGCCGAGCGACGCCGGCAAGCCGCGCAAGCGCCGCACGGCGGCCGCCGAGCCCGAGAAGCGGCCGGTCGCCGCCGAGCCGGCCCCGAAGGCGACACCGACCCCGCGGGCCACGCCGGCGCCGGCACCGAAGGCCGAGACCGAGGCGGCCGACGACGAGCGCTCGCGGACCGAGACCCTGCTCGACTACCTGTTCGGGGGCGACGAGTGAGCGGCCGCCCCGGCATCGCCGGCAACCCGGTCCTGATCGGCGCGGCCACGATCCTCGTCGTGCTGGTCGCCGTCTTCCTGGCCTACAACGCCAACCGGGGCCTGCCGTTCGTGCCCACGTACGAGCTCAGGGCCGAGGTCCCGAGCGCGGCCCAGCTCGTCGTCGGCAACGACGTCCGCATCGGCGGCTCGCGCGTCGGCTTCGTCAGCGACATCAACGCCCAGCGGCGCGACGACGGCTCGACGATCGCCGTGCTCGACCTCACGCTCGAGCGCACGGTGTCGCCGCTCCCGAACGATTCGACGCTGATCGTCCGGCCGCGGTCGGCGCTCGGGCTCAAGTACGTCGAGATCACGCGCGGGACCGGCTCGGAGGGCTTCGACGACGGGGCGACGATCCCGATCACCGCCGCGACGCCCGAGCCGGTCGAGTTCGACGAGGTCCTCAACATGTTCGACGAGGAGACCCGCGACGCGGCCGCGACCAACACGACCGGGTTCGGCGACGCGCTCGCCGGCCGCGGCGAGTCGATCAACACCGCGATCGGCGCCTTCCGGCCGCTGCTGCGCGACATCCTGCCGGTCGCCCAGAACCTCGCCTCGCCGGAGACCAACCTGCGCCGCTTCTTCGGCGAGCTGGGCGACGCCGCGGCGATCGTGGCGCCCGCCGCGGAGGCCCAGGCCGAGCTGTTCGTGAACCTGGACACGACGTTCGGCGCGCTGCGCGAGGTGGCGCGGCCCTACATCCAGGACTCGATCTCGGGCGGCGTGCCGGCGCTCGACACCGCGATCCGCACGCTGCCCGTCCAGCGCCCGTTCCTGCGCAACGCCGAGGGCCTGTTCCGCGAGCTGCGACCGGGCGCCGCCGCCCTGCGCGCCTCGGCGCCGACGATCGCGGACGCGCTCGAGGAGGGCACGCGCGTCCTGCCGCGCACCCCGCCGTTCAACCGCCGCTTGGCCTCGCTGCTCGACGAGCTGGAGACGTTCGCCGAGGACCCGATGGTGCCGCGCGGCCTGAACGCCACGACGCGCACGCTGGAGTCGCTCGACCCGACGCTCGCCTACCTGGCGCCGACCCAGACCGTCTGCAACTACCTGACGCTCTGGTTCCGCAACATCTCGTCGCTGCTCAGCGTCGGCGACCGCAACGGCACCTGGCAGCGCTTCATCATCGTCGCCACGCCGCAGGGCCCGAACAGCGAGGGCGGCCCGGCCTCGGCGCCGGCCAACGGGCCGACGGTGGAGAACCACCTCCACACGAACCCGTACCCGAACACGGCGGCGCCCGGCCAGCCGCGCGAGTGCGAGGCGGGCAACGAGCCGTACCTGGCGGGCCGGACCGTGATCGGCAACGTGGCCGGGCGCCAGCAGGCGGCGACGGAGGGGAACCCCTAGTGGTCCCTCTCGCACGCCCGGACGTCCTCGGATCGACCGTCGATCACCGCCTGGCGGCGTCCTCGACCCTTGAAATCCCAGAGGGATTCCTGCGGGTCTGCGTCCTTGCCAGGCGGCGCCGGCGGCCGCCCGAGAACGCCCGGGCGCACGGGAGGAACCACTAGTGCGCCGCCGCACGCAGCGCAGCCCCGTCGCCATCGGCCTGATCGCGCTCGCCGTGATCGTCGTGCTCGTCTTCCTCGGCTTCACCAAGGACATCCCGTTCACGCGGCCCTACGAGGTCAACGCGGTGTTCCAGTCGGCCAACTCGATCCGGCCCGGGTCGCCGGTCCGGATCGCCGGCGTCGAGGTCGGCAAGGTCAAGGAGGTCAAGCCGCAGGAGGGCACGGACGCCGCGATCGTCGTGCTCCAGATCGACGACGACGGCCTGCCGCTGCACGAGGACGCGACGGCCAAGATCCGGCCGCGCATCTTCCTCGAGGGCAACTTCTTCGTCGACCTGAAGTCCGGCTCCCCGTCGGCCCCCGAGCTCGACGACGGGGGCACGCTCAAGGTGACCCAGACCGCGACGCCGGTGCAGCTCGACGAGGTGCTGACCGCGCTGCAGTCGGACTCGCGGCAGGACCTCAAGGACCTGCTGGAGGCGCTGGCCGTCGCGCTCAACTCCGAGCCGACCGCGGCCGAGGACGAGGACTCCGACCCGTCGGCGCGCGGCGAGACCGCCGCCGAGTCGTTCAACGACGCCTACGACGACATCCCCGCGGCCGAGCGCTCGACCGCGATCGTGCTCGAGGCGTTCCTCGGCACCGAGCCCGAGGCGGACCTGGCGCGGCTGATCGACGGCACCGCCCGCACGACCGGCGCGCTGATCCGCAACGAGAACGCGCTCCGCGGCCTGATCACGAACTTCAACGCGACGATGGCGGCCTTCGCCTCCGAGTCGGGCAACCTGCGCCGCTCGATCAGCGAGCTGCCGCTGACGCTCGAGAGCGCCAACCGCGCGTTCGCCTCGCTCAACGCGGCGTTCCCCTCCACGCGCGCCTTCGCGCGCGAGATCATCCCCGGCGTCCGCGAGACGCCGGCCACGATCGAGGCGGCGCTGCCGTGGATCGACCAGGCGCGGCCGCTGATGGGCGACGACGAGCTGGGCGGCCTCGCGCGCGAGCTGTCACCGGCCACCGAGGACCTGGCGAAGCTGACCGACCGCGCGATCGAGCTGCTGCCGCAGACCGACCTCGCGTCCAAGTGCGCGCGCGACGTGCTGCTGCCGACCGGCGACGTCGTGATCGAGGACGAGTTCACGACCGGCGTCGAGAACTACAAGGAGTTCTTCTACACGCTGGTCGGGCTCGCCGGCGAGGGCCAGAACTTCGACGGCAACGGGATGTACGTGCGCTTCCAGACCGGCGGCGGCGCCGAGTCGCTGTCGCTCGGCTCGGCGTCGTCCAACACCGGCGAGCTGTTCGGCAACGCGAAGGCCGTCCCGCTCGGCAACCGGCCGTTCTATCCCGGGAGGCGCCCGCCGTACCGGCCCGAGGTCGCATGCCACACGCAGACGCGGCCGGACCTCAACGGGCCCGCGGCCGCCAAGTCGCCCCCGACCGGCCAGGCCGCGCTGGCCGCCAAGAAGGCACTGCCCGAGCTGCGCGCCAAGCTGCGCCCGTTCGGCGACAAGGACGGGGTGCGCAGGTGACGGCGATCCGCAAGCACCTGCGCGACGTCGTGGCGATCATCGTCCTGCTCGTCATCTCGCTGATCGTCGCGGTCATCATCCTCGAGAACCAGCGGCTCGCGCTGCCGGCCGGTGTACCGGTGCTGGGGCGCGACTACGTCGAGATCGAGGCGGAGCTCTCGACCGCGCAGGCCGTGACGCCGGGCCAGGGGCAGACCGTGAACATCGCCGGCGTGGAGGTCGGCGAGATCGCGAGCGTCGAGCTCGAGGCCGGCAAGGCCGTGATCGGGCTGAACATCGAACGCGACCACGCGACGATCTACCGCGACGCCTCGATCCTGCTGCGGCCGAAGACCGGCCTCAAGGACATGGTGGCCGAGCTGACGCCGGGCACCGAGGAGGCCGGCGAGCTGACCGAGGGCGAGCGCATCCCGGCCTCGCAGACGCTGCCCGACGTCAACCTCGACGAGATCCTCGCCTCGCTCGACGCCGACACGCGCGACTACCTGAAGCTGCTGCTCGGTGACGGCGCGCAGGCGCTGCGGGGCAACGGCCGCGCGCTGGCGCAGACGATCCGCCGCTTCGAGCCGACCGCGCGGTACGCGCGCGAGGCCAACGAGCAGCTCGCCCTGCGCCGCACCAACATCAAGCGCGTCATCCACAACTTCTCGCTGCTGATGGAGGAGCTGGGAAGCAAGGACGCGCAGCTCGCCGAGTTCGTCGAGAGCTCGAACGCCGTGTTCGCGGCGCTCGCCAACCAGGACGCCAACATCCGCGCGACGCTGCAGGAGCTGCCGTCGACGCTCGACGAGTCGCAGCAGACGCTCGCCAAGGTCGACGCGATGGCCTCGGTGCTGGGCCCGACGCTCGAGGATCTGCGGCCCGGCGCGCGCGCGCTCGGCCCCGCGCTGCGCGACACGCGGCCGTTCCTGGAGACCACGACGCCGATCATCCGCGACGAGCTGCGCCCGTTCACGCGCGCCGCGCTGCCGACCGTGCGCCAGCTGCGGCCGGCGCTGCGCGACCTCGCGGCGGCCACGCCCGACCTCACGCGCAGCTTCCGCGTCCTCAACGCGCTGCTGAACACGCTCGCCTACAACCCGCCGGGCGCCACCGAGGAGGGCTACCTGTTCTGGCTCTCGTGGGCGAACCACGCCGGCTCGACCGTGTTCGCGACGCAGGATGCGCACGGGCCGATCCGCCACGGCATCGTCGTGTTCTCGTGCGCCACCGGGCAGCTGCTGGAGACGGTGGCGGGGACCAACCCGGCGCTCGGCACGCTCGTCGACCTCCTCAACGGCCCGAGCACGGAAGAGATCTGCCCGCAGTCCTCCCAGGACCCGGAGGGTGGCGGATGAACAAGGCCGCGCCCTCCTTCGGCCGCATCGCCGCCATGGTGGTCTTCGCGCTGTCGTGCTTCGGCCTGCTGCTGTTCCTGTGGCTGGCGTTCGGCGGCCCGATCCCGCTCAAGCCGCAGGGCTACCGCTTCCAGGTCTCGTTCGCCGAGGCGACCCAGCTCGCCACCGAGGCCGACGTGCGGATCTCGGGCGTGCCGGTCGGCCGCGTCAAGACGATCGAGCCCGACACGGAGACCGGCCGCTCGATCGTCGTGATCGAGCTCGAGTCCCGCTACGCGCCGATGCCCTCCGACGCACGCGCGATCCTGCGCCAGAAGACGCTGCTGGGCGAGACCTACGTCGAGCTCACGCCCGGCAGCGCCGAGGCCGAGCCGATCGCCGACGGCGACAGCCTCGCCGAGGGCCAGGTCTCGCCGACCGTTCAGCTCGACGAGATCTACCGCACGTTCGACGCCGAGACGCGGGCGGCGTTCCAGACCTGGATGCAGGAGCAGGCGAAGGCGATCGGCGACCACGGCCGCGACGTCAACGACGCGCTCGGGAACCTCGCGCCGTTCGCCGAGGACGCCGCGGTGCTGGTCGACATCCTCAACCGCCAGGAGGGCGCGGTCACGAGCCTGGTCTCCAACACCGGCGTGGTGTTCGAGGCGCTGACCGAGCGCGGCGGCCAGCTGCGCTCGCTGATCGAGAACTCCAACCGCGTCTTCGGAGCCACCGCGGCGCGCGACGACGAGCTCAAGGAGGCGTTCATCGCGCTGCCGACGTTCGAGCGCGAGTCGGCCCAGACGCTCGAGCGGCTCGCCGAGTTCTCGCTCGACACCGACCCGCTGGTCACCCAGCTGCGGCCGGCCGCGCGCGAGCTCAGCCCGACGCTGCGCGACCTCGGCGCGCTGGCGCCCGACCTCGAGGTGTTCTTCCGCGAGCTCGGGCCGCTGATCGACGCCTCCCGCGCGGGCTTCCCTGCCGCCGAGCAGGTGCTCGAGGACGCCCGGCCGCTGATCGCGCAGCTCGACCCGGCGATGCGCCAGCTCGGGCCGATCGTCGACTTCCTCGGCCTCTACCGGCGCGAGCTGACCGCGTTCTTCGCCAACACGCCGGCGGCGACCCAGGCGAAGGACACCAGCGGCGTGCACTACCTGCGCACCACCAACCCGCTCAACGCCGAGAACCTCGCCGTCTACCCGCGGCGGATCGGGACCAACCGGCCGAACGCGTACACGAAGCCGGGGAACTTCAGCCAGCTCGAAGACGGGCTGCCGGTGTTCGACGACCGCCACTGCGGCGCGGGGGTGCCCGACGTCACGAACACGCCGGCACTGCCGCTGCCGCCGCTCGTGGGCGAGCTGGTCCCGCAGGACCTCCTCGACCGGGTCATCGAGTTCGCGTTCGCCGGCCAGCCCGGGACCAACGGCCCGGCGCCGCCGTGCCGGCTCCAGGGGCCGTACGACTTCGGCGGCGAGGTGACGCAGTACCCGCACGTCAACGACCGCTAGCCCTCTACCCTCGCTGATGGGATGACGGCGTTCGAGCGGATCGTGCGCGCATCGGCCCGCCGGCCGGCGCGCGTGCTGGCGGTCGTCGCCGTGCTGGCGTTGGCCGGCGGCGCGGGCGCCCTGCAGCTTGAGCCGAGCGCCGCTACCGAGACGCTGGTCGATCGCGGGGCGGACAGCTACCAGGCGACTGAGCGCTACCGCGAGCGGTTCGGCGACCACTCGGTGATCGTGCTCGCCCGCGGCGAGCTGCCGAACCTCGTGCTGACGTCCAACCTCGGGCGCTTGATCGGTCTCGAGGGCTGCCTGTCCGGCAACAAGCCGCCCGGCGAGGAGGCGCCGGGCGGGCGCGGCTCGCCGTGCGACCGGCTGGCCGAGCTGCGGCCCGTGCAGGTCGTCTACGGGCCGGGCACCTTCATCAACGCCGCCGCGGGCGAGATCCGCGACCAGATCCGCAACCAGACGCAGGCCAAGGCGGCGGAGGCCGAGCGCGCGGCGCGCGCGGCGCGGCGTGTGGCGCGGGAGCAGGGCAAGCCGCCCGCCGAGCAGCGCCGGCTCGGCCGCTCGGCGCGCCAGCTCGTCTACGCGCAGTTCGTGCGCGACCTGCTCCAGGTCAACCTGCGCTACGGGCTCGGCCTGACCGGGCTGCCGAGCGTGGACGACCCCGAGTTCGTGTCGGCGCTGGTCTTCGACCCGTCGCGCGGGGCGACGACGCCGAAGGCGCGTTTCGCGTACCTGTTCCCGTCGAGCGAGTCGGCGCTGATCCAGGTGCGGCTCAAGCCGGGCCTGTCCGACGAGCGGCGCGAGGAGGCGATCGCGCTCGTCCGCGAGGCCGTGGAGATGCCGCAGTGGCGGCTGACCGGCGAGGCCGGCTATACGGTGACCGGCGCGCCGGTGGTGGCGGACGACCTGACCGAGGCGCTGGTCGGCTCGACGCTGCGGCTCCTGATCGCCGGCCTGGTGCTGATGGCGATCGTGCTCGCGCTGGTGTTCCGGACCCGGTTGCGGCTCGTCCCGCTGGCCGTGGCGCTCGCCGCCCTGGCGATCACGTTCGGCGCGACGGCGCTGCTCGGCCTGCCGCTGACGATGGCCTCGGTCGCCGTGCTGCCGGTGCTGCTCGGCCTCGGCGTCGACTACGCGATCCAGTACCAGGCGCGCGTGGAGGAGGAGGGGGAGATCCTGGGGGCGCCGCCCGACGGTTCATCCCGTGTGGAGCGATATCCCGTTGGGCACCCCCCAGCCGAGCGGGCGGCCCGCGTGGCGGTGCCCGTGATCGCGACCGCGGCGCTCGCCACCGGCGTCGGCTTCCTCGTGCTGCTGACGTCCCCGGTGCCGATGGTGCGCGGGTTCGGCGCGCTGCTGGTGGCCGGCATCGCGATCGCCTTCGCGCTCGCCCTGACCGCCGGGACGGCGGCGCTGACGCTCGGCTCGCGGCCGCGCGACGGGGCGCTGGCGCGTTCGCTGCGGGGGGCCGGCGAGCTGGTGGACGGCGCGGCGGACGCGCTCGCGCGACCGCTGCGCGGGCCGGCGCGCAGGGTCGGCTCGGCGGCCGTCGGCGGCGCGCTGCGGCGGCCCGGTCGCGTGCTCGCAGTCGGCCTGGCCGTCGCCGCGGTGGGCTGGGCGCTCGACTCGCAGACCGAGGTGGTCTCGGACGTCGAGCGCCTGGTGCCGCAGGACCTCCAGGCCGTCCAGGACCTGCGCGCGCTCCAGCGGTCCACCGGAGTGGCCGGCGAGATCGACGTCGTGATTGAGTCGCCACCCACCCGCGACCTCACCGACCCGGCCGTGGTGCGCTGGATGCGCGACTACCAGGCCGGCGTGCTCGAGGACTACGGCTACTCGGCCGAGCGCGGCTGCGGCAAGGCGGAGCTGTGCCCGGCGCTGTCGCTGCCCGACCTGTTCCGCTCGTCGGAGTCGGCAAGCGACCGCGAGCGGATCCGCGGGCTGCTCGACGCGGTGCCGCCGTACTTCTCGCAGGCCGTGATCACGTCGGACCGCCGGACGGCCAACCTCGCGTTCGGCATCCGCCTGGCCTCGCTCGAGCGCCAGAAGGAGATCATCGACGACCTGCGCGACCGGCTCGACCCGCCGCCGGGCGTCACCGCGCGGCTGGCCGGGCTCCCGGTGCTGGCCGCCGAGGCCAACGGGACGCTGTCGGACCCGCTGCGCCGGCTCGCGACGCTCGCCGTCGGCCTGCTCGCCGTGCTGCTCGTGCTGCTGCTCGTGCGGCGCCGCTCCAGCGGATCGTGGCGACGGGCCTGGGACCGGGCGTGGGTGCCGGTCGTGCCGATCGCGCTCGCCACCGGCTGGTCGGCGCTCGTGCTGTGGCTGCTGCAGGTCCCGCTCAACCCGCTGTCGGCCATGCTCGGCGCGCTCGTTCTCGCGATCTCGACCGAGTTCGCGGTGCTGCTGTCGGCGCGCTTCGAGGACGAGCGGGCCGCCGGGCATCCGCCGGGGGAGGCGATCCGGCGCACGTACCGCTCGACCGGCGCGGCCGTGCTCGCCTCCGGGGCGACGGCGATCGCCGGCTTCGCCGTGCTGGCGCTCTCGGACGTGCGCATGCTGCGCGACCTCGGCCTCGTCACGGTGGTCGACCTCACCGTCTCGCTGCTCGGCGTGCTCGCCGTGCTGCCGGCCGTGCTCGTGCTCGCCGAGCGGCGCTCGGCCGTCCGCCGCGCGCCCGAGCCGGCCGCGGCCCCCGCCGCCGTGGCGTGAGACGGCCGGGGCTGATCGTCGGCGTGCTGGCGGTGGTCGCGATCGCGTACATCTCCTACAACTCGCTCCAGACCGAGGGCCCCGGCTCGCGCGGCGTCGAGCCCGGGAGCGAGCTGCCGGCCTTCGCCGTCCCGCTCGCGCTATCGGACCTCGAGGGCGACGCGAACGTGTCCGAGGACGCGTGCGCGGTGCGCGGGGCGGACGTGTTGAACGTCTGCGAGCTGGCCGAGCGCGGCCCGGTGGTGCTCGCCTTCTTCGCCGAGCCGTCCGAGCGCTGCGACGCGGAGATCGACCTGCTCGACCGCCTGCGCCCGCGCTACCCCGAGGTGCAGTTCGCGGCCGTCGCGATCCGGGGCGGCCGCGACGACCTGCGGCGCCGCGTCGGCGAGCGGGGGTGGGAGCTCCCGGTCGGCCACGACCGCGACGGCGCGGTCGCCAACGTGTACGCGGTCGCCGTCTGCCCGACGATCACGTTCGCCGCGCGCGGCGGGGAGGTCCGCGAGACGTCGTTCGGGACGCAGGACGAGGGCGAGCTGACGGCGCAGATCGAGGCGCTGCGATGAAGGTCTCGGCCGGTGTCGTCGACGACGCGCTGGCCGCCGAGCACCCGGGGCTGGGGCTGGCCTGGACGGAGCTGGAGGCGGTCGCCGGGCCGACGCCGCCGGAGCTGCGCGAGCGGCTGCGCGCGATGGCCGACCGGCTCCGCGGCGCCGATGCGATCGCGATGCGCTCGCGCGAGGTTCCGCACGCCCACCGGGTGTTCTTCCGCCACGTCGGGCTCGACCCGGATGTCGTGCGGACGCCGGTCGAGGCGATCGTGCTGCGGCGCATGCGCGAGGGCGGCCTGCGCCCGCAGGGGCTGGTTCCCGACGCGCTCACGGTGGCGACGCTCGAGACCGGCGTCGGCGTGTGGGCGTTCGACGCCGCCGCGCTGTCCGGGCCGCCCGCGCTGCGCGAGCACGACGGGCGGCTGGTGATCGCCGACGTCGCCGGGCCGCTGGCGGTGCTGTTCGCCGAGCCGCACGCCCGCGCGGTGCCGGGCAAGCGCACGCGCCGGCTCGTGCTCGCCGCCGTGGCGGTGCCCGGCGTGGCCGGCCTGTTCGTGGAGGAGGCGCTATGGATCGCTTCCGACATCCTGGGCGGCTGAGTGACGAACTTCGTCCCGCCACGGCCCGGGACCGTAGGCTTCCGGCCATGCCTCGTCTCCTGCTCCTGCTCACGGCGCTTCTCCTGCTGATCGCGCCGGCCGCGCAGGCGGAGACGCTGACCTACCGCTTCGGCCCGATCCACGTCGGTCCCGGCCAGAACACGATCGAGTTCGCCGGCAACGACCTCAAGCCGCCCAACGACGGCTGGATCACGCGCTTCAAGCCCAACCTCACATACGCGGACGGGACGGTCCCGCGCGTCGACGTCGTCCACCTGCACCACGGCGTCTGGCTCTCGAACCTCCAGCCGCTGTTCGCGGCCGGCGAGGAGAAGACCGAGATCGCCGCGCCCGCCGGCTACGGCTGGCGCCACCGGGCGAGCGACCAGTGGGTGATGAACCACATGATCCACAACCTCACGCCGACGCCGGCCGACGTCTACATCGACTACGAGCTCGACTTCGTGCCCGACGGCACGGCGCCGATGCAGGAGGTGCGGACGCTCTGGATGGACGTGATGGGCACGCAGATCTACCCGGTGTTCGACGTCAACCGCGGCGCCGGCGGGCGTGACGGCCGCTACACGTACCCGCGCGAGTCGCGGCAGAAGGGGTACCGCCGTCACCGCATGACCATCCAGGAGGACGGCGTGCTCGTCGCCACCGGCGGCCACCTGCACCCCGGCGGCCTGTGGACCGACCTGCACCTCGAGCGCGACGGCCGTCGCGTGCGCCTGTTCCGCTCGCGCGCGAAGTACTTCGAGCCGGCCGGCGCGGTGTCGTGGGACGTGGCGATGCAGGTGACGCCGGAGTCCTGGCGCGTCGGCGTCAAGCGCGGCGACGTCCTCTCGGTCTCGGCGACCTACGACTCCCGGCGAGCGTCGTGGTACGAGGCGATGGGAATCATGCAGGTCGCCTTCAACCCCGGCGGCACCGGACCCGACCCGTTCGCGGTCGACGTCGACGTGCGCGGGCGCATCACGCACGGGCACCTCCCCGAGAACCGCAACCACGGCGGCCTGTTCTCCGGCCTCAAGGACCCGCGGCGGCTGCTCGCCGGGCCGATGCCGAACGGCGGCCGCGTCGGGATCCGCAACTTCCTCTACGGCCGCGGCGACCTGCTCCTGACCGGGCGCAAGCGGCGCCCGCCGGCCGTCCGCCGCGGTCGCTCGCTGACGTTCGTCAACCGCGACGCGCGGCGCGGCATCCTGCACTCGATCACCTCCTGCCGCGCGCCCTGCAACCGCACGACCGGGATTGCCTACCCGCTCGCGAACGGCCCCGTGCGGTTCGACTCGGGCAACCTCGGCTTCGGGCCGCCCGGCGCCACGGCGGCGGCGCAGCGCGTGACCTGGAGGACGCCCAGGCGGCTGCGCTCCGGGCTCTACACGTACTTCTGCCGGGTCCACCCGTTCATGCGCGGGTCGTTCCGGGTCAGGCGCTGAGCTCGCGCAGGGCGGCTGCCAGGCGGTCGGTCGCGGCGCCGTCGCGCAGCGCGACGCGCACGTGCAGGTCGTCGCCCCACGCGGTGCCCGGGGTCACGTAGATCCGCGAGCCGGCGAGGTGGCGGGCGACGTCGGCGCCCTCCTGCGCCGACGACGTGAGCCAGATGAGATGCCCGTGGCCGGCGGGGAACGAGAAGGGCGTCCCCGCGAGCGCCGCCGCCAGCCGCTCGCGCTCGCGGGCGGCCGCGGCGCGCCGGCGGGCGACCAGCGCGCCGCCGTCGCGCACCGCCCACAGCATCGCGGCCTGAGCGGGCGCGGAGACGCCGCCGGCGGGAGACAGGCGCTCGATCAGCTCCTCGTCGTTCGCCAGTGCGCAGCCTGCGCGGAAGCCCGCCATCGCGTGCGCCTTCGAGAACGAGCGCACGACGAGCACGCGCTCGCGGGCCGCGAGCAGGCGCGCGACCGACGAGCGCTCGTCGCCGGGCGCGAACTCGGCCAGCGCGGCGTCGACCACGAGCCAGACGCGCTCGTCGAGCCGCTGGGCCAGGACGAGCAGATCGGCGGGCGGGACGGTCGCCCCGGTCGGGTCGTTCGGCGTGCACAGCGCCACGGCCGTCGTCTCGCGGCCCACGGCAGCGCCCAGCGCGTCCGCGTCGGCGGCGCCGGCCGGCGTCAGCGGCACGGGCACGGGAACGCCGCCCGCCTCGTGGACGAGCCGCGGCAGCGGGCCCCAGGCCGGCCAGGCCACCGCCACCTGCCCGCCGGTCCCGATCGCGCGGAACGCCGCGTGCAGCAGCTCGCCCGCGCCGTGGCCGGGCGCCACCTGGTCGGGGACGACTCCGTGGCGGGCGGCGAGCGCGTCGCGCAGCGGCCCGTCGTCCGGGTACGCGTTCACCGACCGCCGCAGGGCGTACGTCGCCGCATTGACCGCTTCGGCGTCGGGCGGCTCGTGCCAGGCGGGCGTGGTGAGGTCGAGCGCCGGCACCTCGGCCAGCGCGCTCGCCCGCTCGGCGTCGCGGCGCTCGCGCAGGTCGCGCGAGATCTCGTCGGGCGAGAGCTCCTCGAACTGGCGGTAGTACTCGCGCAGCCGCCTGATCACCGCGGCGCCAGGCTCGGAGCGGGCCCCTCGAGCACGACGAACCAGACGAGGAAGGCGAGGCCGGCGACGATCGCGGTCACCGCGAAGATCCGCACCAGCACGCCCTCGCGCTGCTGGTGCCCGGCGGCGCGGCGCAGGATCCGCCAGGCGCGGTCGAGCCGCGTCGCGAGCGCCAGCGTGAGCATCAGCGTCGCGATCATGCCGGCGAAGGCGACCGCGATCCCGAGGCTGACCGAGCCCGTCTGGTAGTCGACCTGCGAGCCGATCCACAGCCACGCCACCGGCTGCGGTCCCCACAGGCTCAGGCACAGCAGCACCTCGAGCACGAGCACGACCGCGGCCAGCGCGCCGTCCACCCGCCGCCGGCCGGCGCCGCCGCGCTCGGGCGCGCCGCGGTACTTCAGCGGCCCCGTGCCGGGACGGCGGCCGATGAACAGGCCACCGGTGTCGGTCGGATCGTTGCGCGGCATCGCTGCAGGCGAGGATACGGCCCCGCGCCCGGTGGTACGCTGGCTCGCGCCGAGCCGATGGCAGCGATCCTCCAGATCCCGGCGTCGATGCAGCGGGGCGATGAGCGCGCCGCGCGGGCCACCCTGCGGGCGCAGATCGCGCGGCTGGAGCGCGAGCACGCGACGGTGTTCACGGCCGCCTACCCGCGGCTCGACCCGGGCCCGCCGATGCCGTCGCTCGCCGGCCCG
>Ga0299913_10002235_pt1 | contig 15130 bp, 12 predicted proteins | sample RVTome_9_FD_201360 | JGI IMG/M metagenome (GOLD analysis project Ga0299913, IMG submission 201360) | Soil microbial communities from uranium-contaminated site in the Upper Colorado River Basin, Wyoming, United States - RVT155D38 (version 2) ...
TTCGAGGAGCGCGGGCACACGCGGGTTGCCCCTGCGCCGCTGCTCGCGCGCGACGACCCCACGCTCCTCTTCACGAACTCGGGGATGGTCCAGTTCAAGCGGGTGCTCACCGGCGAGGAGAAGCGCGACTACGTGCGCGCCGTCGACGCGCAGCCCTGCCTGCGGGTTGCCGGCAAGCACAACGACTTCGAGGAGGTCGGCCGCACGCCACGGCACCAGACCCTTTTCGAGATGCTCGGAAACTGGAGCTTCGGTGACTATTTCAAGGCCGATGCCATCCGCTGGGCCTGGCAGCTGCTCACGGAGGAGTACGGCATCCCGCCCGAGCGCCTGGCGGCGACGGTCTACACCGATGACGACGAGGCCGCCCGGATCTGGACCGAAGAGATCGGTCTGCCGCCCGAACGCCTGGCTCGCTGGGGGAACATCGCCGCGGGCGACTTCCACAACTTCTGGCAGATGGCCGACACCGGGCCGTGCGGGCCGTGCAGCGAGCTGCACTACGACCGCGGCGCGGAGCTGAGCGAGGGACCGCACTGCATCCCGGACCACTCGGAGAGCTGCCCACGCTGGCTCGAGATCTGGAACCTCGTGTTCATGGAGTTCGACCGCTCGGCCGATGGGACGCTCACCCCGCTGCCGTTCAAGAGCGTCGACACCGGCATGGGCCTCGAGCGCATCGCGAGCGCGCTGCAGGGCGTGGACTCCAACTACCGGACCGACCTGTTCGTGCCGATCATCGAGCGCCTGGCGGCGTACATCGGCCACGACCCGGAAACGGTCGAGTCGGAGCGCTTCAGCTACCAGGTCGTGGCCGACCACTCGCGGGCGATGACCTTCCTCATCGCGGAGGGCGTGAAGCCCACGAACGAGGGCGCCGGCTACGTCCTGCGCCGCATCATGCGCCGCGCCGTGCGCCACGCACGGCTGATGGGGATCAGCCAGCCGTTTCTGCGCGAAACGTGCGGTGTCGTCGTCGACCTCATGGGCGAGGCCTATACGGCGCTGCGCGAGGGTCGCGACCGGATCCTCGACGAGGTGGAACGCGAGGAGACGCGCTTCGCGCGCACCCTCGAGGCGGGCAGCCAGCGACTCGCGGCGCTCGTCGAGGCGGCCGGGTCCGGCGGCACGATCGACGGGGAGGAGGCATTCCGGCTGCACGACACGTTCGGCTTCCCGATCGATCTCACCGTGGAGATCGCCGCGGAGAGCGGGGTCGGCGTCGACCGTGATGGCTTCGACGCAGCCATGGCGGAGCAGCGCGAGCGCTCGCGCGGCGGCCGGGGTGAGCGCGTGAACATCGACCCGGCCCTCGGCGAGCTGGCGAGCGAGTTCATCGGCTACCCGAACGAGACGCGGGCGGACGGGCTGGCGGTCATCGGCCTCGGCGGGGAGGGTGAGACGCGGCAGGTCGTGCTGGATCGCACCCCGTTCTATGCAGAGGGCGGCGGCCAGATCGGCGACCGCGGCGAGCTCGTCGGGCCGTCGGGGCGCCTCGTCGTCGGCGACACGCAGCGCGCGGGCGAGGCGATCGTGCACATCGGCCAGGTGGAGGGGGAGCTGTCCGTGGGCGACCCGGTCGAGGCGCGCGTGGACGAGGATCGGCGCTGGGCAGCGGCGCGCAACCACACCGGGACGCATCTCCTGCATCGCGCGCTCCGCGACGTGCTCGGCGAGCAGGCCAAGCAGGCCGGCTCGTGGGTGGGCCCGGAGGGGCTCCGCTTCGACTTTCCGGCCACGGTGGCGACGCCGCGCGAGGTGCTGCGCGAGGTCGAGCGACGGGTGGCGGAGCAGATCCGCCGCAACGCGCCGGTGATACCGAAGTGGATGAGCCTGCCCGAAGCCCAGGCGCTGGGCGCGGACATGTTCTTCGGCGAGAAGTATGTGCCGGAGTCAGTCCGCGTCGTCCGCGTCGACGGGTACTCGAAGGAGCTGTGCGGCGGGACCCACGTGGCCAGCACCGGCCAGATCGGCGCGTTTCGCATCACTGGCGAGTCGAGCATCGGCACCGGGCTGCGGCGCATCGAGGCTATGACCGGCATGGCGGCGGAAGAGCTGGTAAGCGGCCGGCTCGAGGCGCTGCATGCCGCGGCGCAGCTGCTCGGCGTGGCCGAGGAGGAGGTCCCGGCTCGGATCGAGGCCCTGACCGCCCGGCTGCGCGAGGCGGAGAAGGCGGCGCGTGCGCCGAAGGCGGCCGCCACGCGGCTCGATGCCCGGGCGGCACTGGCCGACGGGCAGATGGCCGGCGAGACGCGCGTCGTCGTGCAGGACTACCCCGAGGCTGACGCTGCCTCGCTCCGATCCTGGGTCGACGACCTGCGGTCGCAAGCGGGCCGCTTCGTGGCCGTCGCGGTCGGGCGCGGCAACGGGCCGTCGCTGCTCGTTGCTGCCAGCCGTGACCTGGCCGCGGAGGGATTCGACGCGGCGGCGATCGTTCGCGTGGTGGCGCCCATGATCGGCGGAGGAGGCGGCGGACGCGCCGAGCTGGCGCAGGCCGGCGGCAAGGACCCGGGCAAGCTGCCGGAAGCGCTGGCAGAGGCGACGCGGCTGGCGCTAGAGGCCCTCAAGCCGATCGAGAACGCCTGAGGCGGTCGTGGAACGGAGGGGCGTCCACAACCTCGTCGGCGGGCTGGTCGCCCGCCTGCGCGGCCGTCGCGGGGGAGCGGCCGCGGGTCCGGCGGCCCTCACCGCGCTCGACGTGGGCACTGAGTTCGCGAAGGCGCTCGTCGTCGCCCTCGAGCCATCGGGCGCGGGCGTGACCGCGGTGGTGCGCGGCTCCGGTCGCCAGCGGCAGGGGCTGACCCACATGCAGTCGGGCACGGTGACCGACATCGAGGCGGTGGTGGCGAACTGCCGGAAGGCGCTCGACGAGGCCGAAGGGCAGGCCGGCCTCCAGCCGCGCTCCGCGGTGATCGGGATCGCCGGCGAGCTCGTGAAGGGCACGACCTCGAGCGGCATCGTGCGCCGCTACGACCCGAAGCTGCCGCTCGGGGAGGCCGAGCTGGAGCGGATCGTCACCCAGGTGCAGGGCGAGGCGCTCGACGACGCCGAGCGCCGCATCGCCTGGGAGAGCGGAGTGGAGCGCCTCGACGTGCGGCTCGTCCACGCCGCGATCGTCGAGATCAAGATCGACGGGTATGTCGTGAGCAATCCCATCGGCTTCACGGGTGCCCAGGTCGAGCTGGGGGTGTTCAACGCCTTCGCGCCGATGGTCCACCTCGGCGCGCTTCAATCGGTCGCCCAGCGGCTCGGCCTGGAGCTGCTTGGCGTCATCGCCGAGCCGTACGCCGTCGCCACCTGCCTCGACCCCGGCGAGCTCGGCGACGCCGGGGCGGTGTTCGTCGACGTGGGCGGCGGGACGACCGACGTGGCGCTCGTGCGCCAGGGCGGGATCGCCGGCACGAAGATGCTCGCGCTGGGCGGGCGTGCCTTCACCCGTGGGCTCGCGGAGCGCTTCGGGCTATCGTTCACGCGGGCCGAGCTGCTGAAGCTCGCCGCCGCGGCCGACGAGCTGCCCGAATCGGTCCCGCGCGAGGCGCTGCTCGGCGCGCTCGGCGAGGACGCTGCGGTGTGGCGTCGCGGCGTGGAGCTCATGATCGGCGACCTCGCCGACGGGGAGCTGCTGCCGGCCAGGATCTACCTCTGTGGCGGCGGCGCCGAGCTCCCGCACATCGCCGAGGTCCTGCGCGAGGACGGCTGGTGGCGGGGGCTGCCGTTCTCGCGACAGCCGCAGGTCATGGCACTCCGGCCCGACGACGTCATCGGGCTGCGCGACGGGACCGGCGTCCTCGGCACCCAGCAGGACGTCACGCCCATGGCCCTCGCCAACCAGGCTCTCGTCCTCGACGCGCGCACCGGGGCCACCGAGCGCGCCATGCGCCAGGCGGTGCGCAGCATGAGCCTCGCCGACTGATGGCCGATCAGCCGACGCTGCTCTACCTGGAGCCGGACGACGAGATCACCTCGGTCGTTCGACGACTGCGGGAGGCCGATGCCGGACGCGTCGTCCTCGTCGCGTCCGGACGCTCGAAGGCGACGACGAGCGCGGTGGCGCTTCGCCTGCTCGCGGGCGTGGCGGTGGAGGAGGGTCGCGACATTGCGCTCGTGGCCGATCCGGCCGGCCGCGCGCTCGCCGCCGAAGCCGGCATCCCGGCGTTCGGCTCGGTCGCCGAGGCGAGCGCCGACGACCCCGTCCCCGCCGAGGCGCCCCCGGCGCGGCGTGCCCCGATCCGGGTGGTTCGCGGCGACGAAGCCCGCGTGGCGACCGTTCCGGCAGCCACGTCCAGCTCGCTCGAGGAGACGATGGCGGTCCCCGTCGCCGCACCGCCGGCCGCCGTCCGGTCCCCGGCCCGCCGTGCGCGGCAAGGCCCCGTGCCGCGACCGGCCGCCCGGCGTGGCGTGCCCCGCGCGTTCGTGGCGGTGCTGGTCGCAGCGCTCCTCCTCTCGGTCGCGGCGCTGGCGACCGTCGCGCCGGCGGCGACAATCCAGATCACGCCGAATCGAGTCGCGATCGACCCGGTGGAGTACACGATCTCGCTCCCGGTGGCCGACGTGGAGTCCGGCGACCTGCAGGCCGAGGTCGAGCGCCGGGCCACCGGCGTCTTTCGCAACCCCACGCTCGCCGCCGGGGTGGTGACGTTCTCGAACTACAACACCTCGCCGGTGCGTGTCGATGCAGGTACCCAGGTGGCGGCCGGCGAGATCGTCTTCGCGACGGTCGAGACGGTGGTCGTGCCGACCGGCTTCTTTGCGATTCCCGGCACCGAGGACGCGGGCGTGACCGCGATCGATCCCGGACCGGCGGGAAACGTCCCGGCCGATGCGATCGATGCCATCCTCGACGAGGATGTCCGCAACGCCCTTCGCGCCTTCTCGGACAACCCGAACCGCATCGTGCGCAACGGCGAGCCGACCGCCGGCGGGGCGGAGAACGAAGAACCGGAGGTCATCCAGCAGGACGTGACGCGCGCCCGTCGCGCGATCCGGGCGGACCTCGAGGAGCAGCTGGCGCAGGCGTTCAGCGACGACGAGGACCTCGTGTACGCCGCCCCGGAGCCCGGCGAGTTCACCATCACCGTGCCGGACGACCTCGTCGGTCGGCGCGGAGACGAGCGGTTCACGCTGTCCGGCACGCTTACCTACGAGCGGGCCAACGTCGGCCTGGCCGATGTCGAGGCGGCCGCAGCTGAGCGGCTGCTGGACGACGAGAGCGCCGTACCGACCGGCCGCCAGGTGGCGGAGGACACCATCTTCGTGGAGGTGGGGGCCGCGACCCGGGAGGGCGACCAGATGATGGTCGACGTCGTCGTGAGCGCCGAAGCCGATCCGATGCTCGACGAAGCGGCGATTCGAGATCGGGTCGCCGGCCGCACCGGGCCGGAGGCGGAAGCCGCGCTCGAGACGCTCGGCGAGGTGGACGTCGAGCTCTGGCCCGGCTGGGTCGACCGCGTGCCGCAGCTCCCGTTCCGCATCGACATTCGGATCGTGGACCAGCCATGAGCCGGATCATCGGCCTGGATCATGGCCGGCGCAGGATCGGGGTCGCGGTGGGGGACACGCGCACGGGGATGGCCTTCGCACGCCCGGCGCTCCAGCGCCGGAGCCTCGTGGTCGACCTCGACACCGTCACCGCCCTCGCGCGGGACGAGGATGCGGAGCTGGTCGTGCTGGGGCTGCCACGCAACATGGACGGCAGCGAGGGGGCACAGGCGGCTGCGGCGCGGGACTTCGGGGAGCGACTGGCCGCCATCGGCCTGAGCGTGGTGTACGTCGATGAGCGGCTCACCACCTGGCAGGCGGCCGAGCAGCTGGCGGACGAGGGCAGACGGGTGCGCCGCCGGAGCGGAGAGCTGGACTCCGCAGCCGCCCGCCTGATCCTGCAAGAATACCTGGACGCCCACCTACCACCCGAAGTCGAGCAGGAGGCCGAATGAGTCGACCCCCGGACCCGCTGTGGGACCAGGAGGACCGCCGCAACGCGCGGATCCGCCAGCTTCGGGAGACCCGCGAGCGCCCGTTCCGTCGGCGGCGCACCTTCCAGCCGGTCGTACTGCTGGCCTGGATCGCGGGCGTGGCCGCGCTGGCCGGGGTGCTCATCTTCCTCGGCTTCCTCGCCTTCGCGCCACGGCTCATGGAGTGGGTCGAGCAGAACCCCGGCTCGATCGAGCATGGGATCGTCCGCGACTTCGTCGAGTGGTACGACCCGGGGGCGCTCGCGGACGAGCCGCTGGGCGGGGACCAGCGCATCACGGTGACGGTCCCGCTCGGCGCGAACGATCGGGCCATCGGGGAGCTGCTCGTGGGCGAGGGCATCGTGCGCAGTGCGCTCGCCTTCCAGGCCGCCGTGATCGAGGCCGGCCGCGAGGGGACGCTGGAGGCGGGGACGTACGACCTCTCGCCCTCGATGCGACCGTCCCAGATCGTGGCCGCGCTCCGGAACGAGGCGGGCGAGGAGATCGAGCTCACCTTCCGGGAAGGGTGGCGCCTCGAGGAGGTGGTCGGCTACCTGGGCTCGACGACGCTGACGCTCAACCTGGAGGAGTTCGCCACGCTCGTCCAGCGTCCGCCGGCCGACCTGCTCAACCAGTACGCCTTCCTCGCAGACCTGCCGCGTGACCGGACGCTGGAGGGCTACCTCTACCCGGACACGTACCGAGTCTTCGCGAATATCAGCGAGCGGGCGATGGTCGAGCGCCTGCTGGACAATTTCGAGACGCGCTACACCGAGGAGATCGCGCAGGCGATCGAAGCGCACGGCCTCTCGGTGGACGAGGCCGTCGCGCTGGCCAGCATCGTCGAGCGCGAGGCGGTCCTCGAAGAGGAGCGCCCGCTCATCGCCGGCGTGTACCTCAACCGCATCAACAACCCGGAGGGCGAGACGGCCGGGCTGCTGAACGCGGACCCCACCCTGCAGTACGCCCTCTCCACGCGGGAGCACCGCGATGCGGCCGTGGACGAGTGGGGAACGCTCGAATGGTGGCCGCAGCTCCAGGTCGGCGGCGCCGATGTCGAGCTGCCGCGCCGGCTGGCCGCCTACCAGACCTATCTCAACCCGGGCCTGCCACCAACGCCGATCGCCTCGCCCCGCATCAGCTCGCTCGAGGCGGTCGCCGCCGCCGACACCGAGAGCGGCAACCTGTACTTCGTGGCCGGTTGCCCCGGCGGACAGCGCGACGGTTCGCACTACTTCGCCCGCACGTACGGCGAGCACCAGGCCAACGTGGCCCGCGCACGCGAGGAGTGCGCCGGGGCGTGACCGATCCCGGCCGCCTCGCGCGCGTGCGGGCGCTGGCTACGGACGCCGGCCTCGACGGAGTGCTCGTGACGCGCACCGCCGGGAAGCGCTGGCTCGCCGGCTTCCGGCTCGGGCACGGGGAGGAGCCGACCTCCGGCTGGTCCGGCACGCTGCTCGTCACGGCGGACCGGCAGCTCGTCCTGGCCGATGCCCGCTACACCGAGCAGGCCGAGCAGGAGTGCGCCGGTTGGGAGGTGCGCCGCACGCGCGGCCTCATCGGCGAGGGGTTGCCGCCGATCGCCACCGAGCTCGGTGCCCGTCGGCTGGGTTCCGAGGCGCGCGCCATGACCCACGCCGACTGGGCCTCCCTCGGGGCGGCCGGGCTCGAGCTCGTCCCGCTCGACGAGGAGCTCGAGGCGCTGCGCCTGACGAAGGACGGCGACGAGGTTGCCGCCATCGAGCGGGCCTGCGCGCTGACGGACCGATGCTTCGCCCACCTGCTCGACACCGTCCGCCCCGGCATGACCGAGGCCGAGGTGGCATGGGAGATCACCGGATGGTTCCGCGCGAACGGGGCCGAGGCCCTCGCCTTCGAGCCGCTCGTCCTCGTCGGGGCGCGAGCGGCGATGCCGCATGGCAAGGCCACCGACACACCGGTGAGCATCGGGCAGCCGCTCCTCGTCGACTTCGGCTGCCAGGTCGCTGGCTACCGGAGCGACATGACCCGCACGGTCTTCTTTGGCGAGCCCGATGCCGAGGCGCGACGTCGCTACGAGGCGGTCCGGGAGGCTCAGCAGCGGGCTTTCGAGGCGATTGCGGTCGGCGTCATCGGCTCCGAGGTGCACGCCGTCGCCATGCGCAGCCTGGAGGCGGCGGGGCTGGGTGAGGCGTTCACCCATGGGCTCGGCCACGGCATCGGCCTGGAGACCCACGAGGAGCCACGGCTGCTGACCTGGCACCGCCCGCTCGACGCGGGCATGGTGTTCAGCCTGGAGCCGGGGGTCTACCTGCCGGGCGAGATCGGCATCCGCATCGAGGACGACGTCCTGCTCGAGACCTCCGGCCCGCGGCGGCTGACGCACTCGCCCAGCGAGCTGCTCGTGCTCTGAGTCCGCCCGCTCCCGCAGGAACTCCCCTTCCCGCGGCTGGCGTTGCACCCAGCGACGCAAACCCCGCGGCGGCGCCGCTTCCCGCGGCTGGCGTTGCACCCCGCGACACAAACCCCGCAGGAACGCCCCGTCTCGCGGCCCACGTTGCACCCAGCGCAACGGGGACGGGAACGAGGACGCGGGCGCGGCCACCAGCGAACACCCGTATCCTGTTCCGGCAAGACTTCATGATGAGGGAACGGGTTCTTGATCGATACCGGTGACATCAAGAAGGGCGTCATCATCGAGCTGGACGGCCAGCTCTTGAAGGTGCTCGACTGGACGCACATCAAGATGGCCCGTGGCTCGGCCCAGGTCCGCATGAAGCTGCAGAACGTGCGGAAGGGCGACATCGTGGAGCGCACCTTCCAGGCGGGCACGCGCTGGCCTCGGGCGCGCGTCGAACAGCGCAAGGTCATGTACCTCTACACCGATGGCGAGGCCTACCACTTCATGGACAACGAGACGTACGACCAGTTCGCGATCTCGGGCGCGATGCTCGGCGACGACGCGCGCTACCTGAAGGAGAACACCGAGGTCTTCGTCTCGATGTACGAGGGCGAGGTGCTGGGCGTGGATCTGCCGGTGACCGTGGACCTGCTGGTGACCGAGACGGAGCCGGGCTTCGCCGGCGACACCGCCACCGGGGCGAAAAAGGCCGCGACCGTCGAGACCGGGCTGGTGGTGCAGGTGCCGCTCTTCGTGACCGAGGGTGACACGCTCCGGGTCGACACCCGTACCGGCGAGTACGTCACCCGGGTCCAGTAGCGCGGCGCATGACTGCTCCAGCGCTCAGCCCGCCAGCGATTCGCCAGGCGAATACCCATACGCTCGCGACGTCGCGGGGTTGCCGCCACATTCGTGCGCCGATTGAGATGGCGGGGGCGCAGACTCCCAGCTGGTTCGGCATTCGCCACGCGAGTAGGTGGCATCCGCGGGGGCCCGGGTGAGCGACGAGCAGCCCTCGCTCTGGGACGTCGGCCGCATCCGCGAGCCGGAGCCGGAGCCGGCAGATGCAGCCGCTGCCGGTGCCCGCCCCCCGCCGCGCGTGTGGCGCGTCAGCGACCTGAACCGGCGGGTACGCACCCTGCTCGACGGCGACCCGCTGCTCGCCGACGTGTGGGTCGAGGGCGAGGTCAGCCAGCCGTCCTTCCCGCCGTCGGGCCATTGCTTCTTCACCCTGAAGGATGCCGCCAGCCAGGTGCGCGCCGTCCTGTTCCGGGAGGAGCTGGCCGCCGCGAACGTGAAGCCCGAGCACGGGATGCAGGTGGTCTGCCACGGGCGGCTGCGCGCCTACGAACCGCAGGGCGTCTACCAGCTCTACGTCACGACGCTCACCCCGGCGGGCGCGGGCGACCTTCACCAGCGCTACGAGCAGCTTCGCGCGCGCCTGGCGGCCGAGGGCCTGTTCGAGGATCGCCGGAAGCGTCCGCTGCCGCGCTGGCCGCGCCGGATCGGCGTGGTGACCTCGCCGGTGGGAGCGGTGTGGCGCGACATCGGCAACGTGGTCCGGCGCCGCTACCCGTTCGCCGAGCTCGTCCTGTCGCCGACGATCGTGCAGGGCGCAACCGCCTCCGGTGCGATCGTTCGGGCGCTGCACCGGGTGTACGCGCAGCCGGGGATCGACGTCGTCATCCTGGCCCGCGGCGGCGGCTCGCTCGAGGACCTGTGGTCGTTCAACGAGGAGCGGGTGGTGCGCGCGGTGGCCGCTTCACCGGTGCCGATCATCGTGGGTGTCGGCCACGAGAGCGACGTGACGCTGGCCGACTTCGCGGCCGACGTCCGGGCGCCGACCCCGTCCGCCGCGGCCGAGCAGGCGGTGCCGGACACGACCCAGCTGCCCGCCATCCTGTCGCGGCTCCGGGAGCGTGCGACCGCGGCGCTGATCGGCGGGGCGACCAGCCGCCGGCAGCGGCTCGACGCCGAGGGACGGGCGCTGGCCCGGCTGGCGCCGAATGTGGGCGCGGCGCGGCAGCGGGCGGGCGACTTGCTCGACCGCGGCCATCGGGCGTTGATGGTCCGGGTGGATCGCGAGCGGGCGACGCTCGGCGCCCTGGCCGATGCGCTGCGGACGCTCTCCCCGGCGGCCACCCTCGAGCGGGGATACGCGATCGCCCGCCTCGCCGACGGCAGCGTGGTCCGCGATCCGGCGCAGGCGCCGCCCGGCAGCGCCGTCGTGGTCGGGGTGGCACGCGGTAGGCTGGAGACGCGCGTCGAAGCCTCACGCGCGGGCGCGCCACTGGAGGAGCTCGAGCCATGACCACCGACAGCATGACAGCCGCCGAGGACTTCGCCGCGCGGCCCTTTGACGACCTCGTCGCCGAGCTGCAGCGCATCGTTCAGGCGCTCGAGGCGGGGAGCCTGCCGCTCGAGGAGGGGATCGCCCTCTACCGTCGCGGGCTCGACCTCCACGAGGCTTGCGAGGCGCGCCTGCGGGAGGCGGAGCTGACCATTACCGAGCTCGGCCGCGGCGTAGAGGCCGCCGCAGGCGACCCCGGGAAACCCGCCGAAGCGGCAGACGCCTAGGCCGATGGTCACCCGCGCCTCCTCCGCGGTCCGCCCCGCACGGGGCGATGACGCGCCGGCGCTCGCGATGCTGGCGGGTCAGCTCGGCTATCCGACGAGCGAGCGTGAGCTCGCCGCGCGCCTGCCGGAGGTGGCGGCGAACCGCGATGCCGCGGTGCTCGTGGTGTCCGCCCTCGACGGCGTCCACGGCTGGATCCACGTAGAGTTGAAGCGAAGCCTTCTTGGCCCGCTGAGAGCGCAGGTCTTGGGACTCGTCGTGGACGAGCGGCGGCGCAACGAGGGCATCGGCGGCACGCTCCTCGAGGCGGGCGAGAGCTGGGCCCGGGAGCGGGGCTGCCACGCCATGCTGGTGGGGACGCGGGTCACCCGCGAGCGGGCGCATCGGTTCTACCGGCGGGAAGGGTACGAGCTGCTGAAGACGTCGCACTTCTTCGAGAAGGCCCTGTAACAGGCCGGCGCGGGCATCGGTCTATACTTTCGCGCGATTTCCAGGAGCCGCCTGTGACGATCCTCGACACCGTGCATGACCCCGCGCAATTGCGCGGCCTGAGCTCCGAAGAGCTCGACGCGCTGGCCGGCGAGCTGCGCGAGAAGATGATTCGCACCGTGCACGCCACCGGCGGGCACCTGGCAAGCTCGCTCGGCACGGTGGAGCTGACGCTCGCCCTCCACCGCGTGCTCGACTCGCCGCGCGATCGGCTGGTGTGGGACACCGGGCACCAGGCCTACGCTCACAAGCTCATCACCGGGCGGCGCGACCGCTTCGGCACGCTGCGCCAGATCGGCGGGGTGGGCGGCTTCCCACGGCGGACGGAGAGCGAGCACGACGTCTTCGACGGTGGGCACGCGGGGACCGGCGTGAGCATCGGCGTGGGGCTGGCCGCCGCCCGCGACCTGCGGCGCGAGGGCGACTCGGCGCGCAACCAGCGCATCGCGGTGGTCGTCGGCGACGCCGCGCTGCAGAGCGGCCTCACGCTCGAGGCGCTGAACTATCTCGGCCACGCGCGCCATCGGCTCCTCATCGTCCTGAACGACAACGAGATGAGCATCAGCCCGTCGGTGGGCGGCCTCTCGACGCGGCTCAACAAGCTGCGCCTGACGCGCGCCTACCAGGGCACGAAGTCGGTGACCCAGCGCCTCCTGCCGCGCGTCCCGCTCCTCGGCCGGCCGGCGTTCGAGGTGCTCGGCTGGGCCAAGGAGAGCTTCAAGCGATCCTGGGCCTCGGTCGGCTTCTTCGAGGACATGGGCGTGACGTACATCGGCGTCCTCGACGGACACGATCTCGCCGAGATGGAGGAGACGTTCGAGCGCGCCTTCGCGCTCGATGGGCCGGTGCTCGTCCACGTCAAGACCCTGAAGGGCCGAGGCTACGCCCCCGCCGAGGCGGACAGCATGTCCTTCCACGGCGCCAGCCTGCCGCCCATCGACCTGTGCCTGATCGACCCGACCGAGGAGCCGCTGCCGCCCGAGTCGGCGCCGCAGCGCAAGCCGAAGACGTACACCCAGACCTTCGTCGAGGAGCTCGTCCGGCTGGCGGAGGCCGATGCCCGGATCTGCGCCGTCACCGCGGGCATGCCCACGGGCACCGGGCTGGCCCGCTTCTGCGAGCACTTCCCGGAACGATTCTTCGACGTCGGCATCGCCGAGCAGCACTCGCTCACGATGGCCACCGGGCTGGCGCTCGCCGGCCTGCGTCCGGTGGTGGCGCTGTATTCGACCTTCAGCCAGCGCGCCTATGACCAGCTCGTCCACGACGTGTGCCAGAACGACGCGCCGGTGCTGCTCGCCATCGACCGCGCCGGCCTCGTCGGCGAGGACGGCACGAGCCACCAGGGCATGTTCACCCTGCCCGCCCAGCGGTCGCTGCCGAACCTCGTCATCGGCTCGCCGAAGGACGAGCAGGAGCTGCGCGACATGGTCGTCACCGCCGTGGGCCACGACGGGCCGATCTCGCTGCACTACCCGCGCGACGCCGGCGAGGACCTGCCTGACCGGCCAGGCGAGCGACTGGAGATCGGCCGGGCGGAGGTGCTGCGCACCGGCGACGACCTCCTCCTCGTGGGCTTCGGGCCGATCGTGCAGCGCCTGCTGGCGGTGGCGGACGAGCTGGCGGTCGCGCGCGGCCTGTCCGCGACCGTCGTCAACGCCCGCTGGGCGAAGCCGCTCGACGAGGCCTGCCTGGCGGAGCACGCCGCCGGGAAGCGCCTGGTGGTGACCGCCGAGGAGTCGGCGCCGATGGGCGGATTCGGCGACGGCGTGCTCGACGCCCTGAACCGCGCCGGCGTTCAGGTCCCGCTCCACAAGGTCGCGCTGCGCGAGGGCTTCGTTGATCACGGCGCGGCCGAGGACCTGCGACGCGACCAAAGCATCGACGTGGCCGGCATCCTGGCGCAGGTTGGTGAGGCAATTCGTGAGGAGCCTGACCCCACGCGAGCAGCGGTCTCGGCCTAGAGGCCCGGGCGGGCGCCCTCGGCGCGGACCGCAAACAGCTCCCGCTCGCCCTCAAGCCCCTTGAGGATGCGCCGACCCCGCGTTTGAAAGATGAGATCGGAGCCCTCGCTCAACTCACGTGTCGTGCCCGAGACGAGAACCTCGCCAGAGCCGGCGATGGCCATCACGCGCGCGGCGGCATGGACTGCGAGGCCGCGGACCTGGTCGCCACTTGCCGTCACCTCGCCGGTGTGCATGCCCACCCGGATCGGCATGCCGATGGCCTCGGAAGCGGCGCTGAGCGCCAATCCGCAGCGCACTGCCCGCGCAGCCCCGTCGAACAGGGCGAGGAGGCTGTCACCCGCGCTTTCGACCGCGCGCCCCCGGTAGTTCGTGACGATGGTTCGTAATGTCTGGTCGTGAAGCGCAAGCCGATGTCGCCATGCGGCGTCTCCGGCCTCGCGGGCCATGCGAGTGGAGTCGACGATGTCGGTGAACAGCACCGTCGCCAGACTTCGGTCTTCCTCATCTGCCGGCGCGGCCCACTCCGCTCCGCCCGCCCAATTGATCGTCACGAGCTCGTCGTCGCCTTCGACCCAGCCAATGTGCCCGGGCGCGACATCGTAGACCTCATTCGGAGAGATGATGACGGTCTCGCCCTCGTCGGTACCGATTCCCATGCGACCCGACAGCACGACGCCACGGTGGTGGAACTGGCACGTGTCGGTGCCGACGATGGGCTTCACGTGCTCGTCCCAACGCCACCCCGGCTGGTGGACGTCGCGCGTGACGACGATGCCTCCCACCCGGACGACCTCATTCTTCCCGAGCGGGTAGCGAATGACGTCGTCGGGCTCGTCGAGGCTGCGAACGAGGACCCGTCCCACGCGTCGTATTGTCGCGTGCGACGTTCGTTCCGCGCCACCCTCCCGCGGACCTACCATGCCGGCATGGCCCGGCAACGCCTCGACCAGCTGCTCGTGGATCGTGGCCTGGCGCCGTCGCGCGCCGCGGCGCAGGCGCTGCTCCTCGCCGGTGAAGTGGAGCTCGCTGGCGCCGGCTCGCGCAACCTGAAGCCCGGGCAGCTCGTCACGCCCGACGCGGTGCTGACCGTGGTCGAGCGGCCGCGCTGGGCGTCGCGGGCGGGGGAGAAGCTCGTCGCGGCGCTCGACGCATTCGGGATCGACCCGGCGGGGTATGCCTGCCTGGACAGCGGGGCCTCGACCGGCGGCTTCACCGACGTGCTCCTGGCCCGCGGCGCGCGGATCGTGTACGCGGTGGACGTCGGTCGCGGCCAGCTCGTCGACCGGCTGCGGCGCGACCCGCGGGTGGTGAACATGGAGCGCACCAACCTGCGCGAGCTCACCGCGCTGCCGGAGCCGATCGACCTCGCCACGCTTGACCTTTCGTTCATCTCCCTGGCCCTCGTGCTGCCCGCGGTGCGCCGCCTGCTGCCGCCGGAGGGCCACGTGGTGGCGCTCGTGAAGCCGCAGTTCGAGGCCGGGCGCACGGCCGTGCCGCCCGGCGGCGTGATCCGCGATCCGGCGGTGCACCGCGACGTGCTCCTCGCCTTCGGCGCCTCCGCCCGGTCGACCGGCTTCGGGCCGGCCGGCCTCATCCGGTCCCCACTGGCCGGGACCGATGGCAACGTCGAGTTCCTCGCGCTGCTCGATGGCTCCGCCGGGCTCGACGAGCCCGCGTGGGCCGAGCGGGCCAATGCGGTGGCGGAAGCATCGGTCTAGCCCGGGCGTACTACGATGCGCTACGCGATGAGGAAGCGTGCGGCGCGCCC
>Ga0299913_10002236_pt1 | contig 15128 bp, 13 predicted proteins | sample RVTome_9_FD_201360 | JGI IMG/M metagenome (GOLD analysis project Ga0299913, IMG submission 201360) | Soil microbial communities from uranium-contaminated site in the Upper Colorado River Basin, Wyoming, United States - RVT155D38 (version 2) ...
GACGGCGACTTCGTCGAGCACCTCTACGTCGCCTCGGCGCACAGCTACGTCCTGGTGTTCACCGCCAGCGGCCGGGTGTACTGGCTCAAGGTGCACGAGATCCCCGAGGCCGGCCCGGCGGCCAAGGGCAAGGCGATCGTCAACCTGCTCGACCTCGACCCCGACGAGCGGGTCGCCACCACCGTCGCCGTGCGCGAGTTCGCCGACGACCACTACCTCGTCTTCGCCACCCGCAAGGGGCGGGTCAAGAAGACCGAGCTCTCCGCCTACTCGCGGCCGCTCTCGCGCGGCATCCACGCGATCAAGGTCAACCCCGGCGACGAGCTCCTCGGCGTGCGCGTCTCCGACGGCGGTCAGGACCTCTTCCTCGCCACCGCCAGGGGCTACTCGATCCGCTTTGCCGAGGGCGACGTGCGCCCGATGGGCCGCACCGCCGCCGGCGTCTGGGGCATCCGCCCGCGCAAGGGCGACCGGGTCGTCGCCATGGAGGCGCTGGCGCCGGAGGGCGAGATCTTCACCGTCGCCGAGAAGGGCTTCGGCAAGCGCTCGGCGCTCGGCGACTACCGCACCCAGGGCCGCGGCGGCAAGGGCATCCTCAACTTCCGGGTCACCGAGAAGACCGGCGAGGTGATCGCCGCCCGCCAGGTGGCCGACGAGGACGAGCTGATCCTGATCTCCCAGGAGGGGAAGATCCTGCGCACCCCGGTCGCCTCGTTCCGGGTCATCGGCCGCTCCACCCAGGGCGTCAAGATCATGGACCTCGAGGACGACGACCGCCTGGTCGCCGCCGCCAAGCTGGTCGAGCGCGACGAGGAGGAAGAGGCCGACGCCGCGGAGGCGATGGCCGAGTCCGACGAGCCGGTCGCCGACCTCGCCGACGAGCTGCCCGAGGAGCTGGCGCCGGAGAGCGAGCCCGAGCCGGAGAGCGAGCCCGAGGAGCCGGTCCACTGAGCGAGCCGGCGCCGCTCCCCCGCGGTCAGCTCGTCCGCGCCGCGTGGGCGTTCTACCTGCTGCTGGCGCTCGGCGGGATCGCGTGGGTGGGCTGGCGCGAGGACAGCATCCCGCTCACCCTGTTCGTCGACCCCGACGGGTGGTGGATCGACCTCGCGGCCGGGGTCGGTCTCGGGCTCGCCCTGGTCGTCCTCTGGCGGCTCGGGGCGCGGCTCGTCCCCGCGGCCCGGGTGCTCGAGGACCGGATCGCCGGCATCCTCGGGCCGCTCGGGCGCGAGGAGGTGCTGGCGCTCGCGGTCTTCTCCGGGGTCGCCGAGGAGCTGTTCTTCCGCGGTGCGGTCCAGGGTTCGTGGGGGTGGGCGTGGGCGACGGTGCTCTTCGCCCTGCTCCACACCGGCCCCGGCGTCGCCTTCGGGCTGTGGACCGGCTTCGCCGCCGTCGCCGGCGGCCTCTTCGGCGGCCTGATGCTCTGGCGCGGGAACCTCCTCGGGCCGGTCGTCGCCCACTTCGTCGTCAACGCCCTGAACCTCGGGCGGCTGGCCGCCCGCGAGGGCGCCGCGGACGGTCCGCTTCCTGCAAGCGAGACCCCGGAGCGGGACGACCGCTGAAGCCGTCGCAGTCGGCCGGCACCCGCCGGCCGACCTGCTAGACTGCGCGACCCGCCCGGGGCCCCGCCCCCGAGGACCGCCCCGAGGAGACCGCGATGCCGGAAGCCCCGACGACCAGCCAGGACGTGAGCCGCGACGTGCTCGACCGCATCGAGCGCGACCGCGACCGCCACCTCGCCGAGCTCGAGGACTACCTGCGCATCCCGTCGATCTCGACCGATCCGCAGTACAAGGCCGAGGTGCGGCGCGCCGCCGAGTTCCTGCGCGACCAGCTCGCCTCCGCCGGGCTCGAAGCCGAGCTCGTCGAGCACGGCGAGGGCAACGCGCTCGTCTACGCCGAGTGGCTCGGCGCTCCGGGCAAGCCGACCGTACTCTTCTACGGCCACTACGACGTCCAGCCGGTCGACCCGATCGAGGAGTGGCGCAACCCGCCCTTCGAGCCGACCCGCGAGGGCGACGACCTGGTCGCCCGCGGCGCCACCGACGACAAGGGGCAGTCGTTCGCCCACGTCAAGGCGGTCGAGGCGATCCTCGCGGAGCGCGGCGAGCTGCCGGTGAACGTCAAGTTCCTGGTCGAAGGCGAGGAGGAGTCGGGCGGCGAGACGATCGAGGCCTACGTCCGCGAGGACGGCGGCGAGCGGCTGGCCTGCGACTGCGTCGTCGTCTCCGACTCGTCGATGTACGCGCCGGGCCAGCCGTCGATCATCTACGGCCTGAAGGGCCTCGCCTACATGGAGATCCGCGCCCAGGGGCCGAACCGCGACCTCCACTCGGGCACCTACGGCGGCGCGGTGGCGAACCCGCTCAACGCCCTGGCCGACGTCCTCTCCCGCCTGCGCGACCCGGAGACGGGGAAGGTCCTCGTCCCCGGCTTCTACGATGACGTCCGCCCGCTCGAGGGCTGGGAGCGCGAGGAGTTCGCCAAGCTCCCCTTCGACGAGGACGACTACCGGCGCGAGCTCGGCGTCGACGCCACCTTCGGCGAGGAGGGCTACTCGACCCGCGAGCGCGCCTGGGGGCGGCCGACCTGCGACGTCAACGGCATGTGGGGCGGCTACCAGGGCGAGGGGGCCAAGACGGTGCTCCCGGCGCGCGCCGGCGCCAAGGTGTCGATGCGCCTGGTGCCCGACCAGGACCCGCGCGACGTGGCGCGGAAGTTCAAGGCGTACGTCGAGGGGATGGACACGCCCGGCGTCACGATCGAGACCCGGTTCGTCCACGGCGCGCCGCCGACCCTGATCGAGGCCGAGGGCCCGTTCGTCGAGGCGGCGATGGCGGCCTTCGAGGAGACCTGGGGCAAGGCGCCGGTGCGGGTGCGCGAGGGCGGCACGATCCCGGTCGTCGCCACCTTCGCCGAGGTGCTCCGGGTGCCGGTCCTGCTGATGGGCTTCGGCCTCCCCGACGACCGCCTCCACTCGCCGAACGAGAAGTTCGACGTCCGCAACTACCACGCCGGCATCGGCACCACCGTGCGCCTGCTCGACCGGCTGGCCTCGGTCGAGGCCTGAGCGGAGCGGATGGCAAGCAAGAACGGCATCGAGCGCGAGGTCAAGTTCGCCGGCGTCGAGCTCGACCGGCTGCGCGACCGTCTGCTCGAGATGTCCGCCGAGCGGGTCACCGCCTCCGGCTTCGAGGAGAACTGGATCTTCGACCGCAAGCGCGAGCTCGCCAAGGCCGGGCTGCTGCTCCGCCTGCGCCAGGACGGCCAGGGCGCCTGGCTCACCTTCAAGGGCCCGCCCGTGTTCGAGGGTCGGGTCAAGGTGCGCGACGAGCAGGAGACCCAGGTCGGCGACGCCGACACCGCCCGCGCGCTGCTCGAGGCGCTCGGGTACACGGTCGTCCGCCGCTACCAGAAGATGCGCGAGGCGTGGCGGCTCGGCGGGGTGACCATCGCGCTCGACCACACCCCGATCGGCGACTTCGCCGAGTTCGAGGGCGAGGCCGCCGCGCGGGTCGCCAAGCGCTGCGGCTTCGACCCCGGCCAGGCCGAGCGCCGCTCCTACCTGCGCCTGTACGACGACTACCGGAAGGAGCATCCGGAGTCCCCGCCGGACATGGTCTTCCCGGACCGCGCCTAGGTCCGGAACGTGGCCAACCCCAGGATCCGCGCCCTGGTGCTGGCGGCCGGCCACGGCGTTCGGCTCCGGCCGCTGACCGACCTCGTCCCCAAGCCGCTGCTGCCGATCGCCGGCCGCACGGTGCTCGACCACACCCTCGACGCGCTCGTCGACGCCGGCTGCGAGGCGGCGGCGGTCAACCTCTTCCACCTCGGCGGGAAGATCCGCGCCCACTACGGCGACGCCTACCGCGGCATGCCGCTCACCTGGTCGCAGGAGGAGGGCGAGCGGCAGGGCACTCTCGGCGCCCTCCACCCGCTCAAGGGCTTCCTCGGCGAGGCCGACCTGGTGCTGCTGGTCAACGGCGACTCGCTCTGCCCCTGGCCGCTCGCCCGGCTGATCCGCCACCACCGCGCCGGCCGCGCGCTCGCCACCCTGATGCTCACCACCCGCGTCGACCCCGAGCGCTTCGCCGGCGGCGTCGGCGTCGACCGGGAGGGGCGGGTGCAGTCGTTCTTCAAGGGTACCCGCGAGCGCCGCGAGGTGGTGCGGCGGGCCGTCTTCGCCGGCGCCCACGTGCTCTCGCCGGCGCTCCTCGACCGTGTCGAGGAGGGGCCGTCCGACATCGTCCGCCGGCTCTACATCCCGCTCCTCGAGTCGGGGGAGGACGGCATCTACGCGGTCCCGAGCCGCCGCCGCTGGCACGACCTCGGCACCCCGCGCCGCTACCTCGAGGGCGCGCTCGACTGGGGGCGCGGCGGCTGGCCGGGCCGCCTCTGGCGCCGCGGCTGGACCTCGCCCGAGGCGACCGTCGACCGCGGCGCCCGGGTCCGCGAGTCGGTCGTCGAGCCGGGCGCCACGGTCGGCGGCGGCGCCCGGGTCGAGCGCTCGCTGGTCCTCCGCGGCGCCCGCATCGAGCCGGGCGCCGAGGTGCGCGACGCGATCGTCGGCTTCGGCGTCCGCCTGCCCGGCGAGGCGCGGATCGACCGCCGGATGATCAACGTCGCCCGCGACGGCGTGCGCGCCGAGGAGGTCGACTCCCACGTCGGCGGCCTCATCTACACCCCGCTCGACGTCGTCCGCCGCCGGGAGAACCCCGGCCTGTGACCGCCGCCCGCGCGCCCGGCTCGCTCCGCGAGCGCCCCTTCGACCTCCTCGTCTTCGACTGGGACGGCACCCTCCTCGACTCGGTCGGCTCGATCGTCGCCTGCACCCGCGCCGCCCTGGCCGAGCTCGCCGTCCCCGTCCCGCCCGAGCCGGCGATCCGCGGCGCCATCGGCCTCGGCATCGACGAGACGATCGAGGTCCTCTCCCCCGGCTGCGACCCCGAGCGGGCCGAGCGCCTCCGGGCGACCTACGGCCGCCACTGGGTCGAGACCTACCGCGGCCGCCCCCTGCTCTTCACCGGAGTGCCCGACCTCCTCGGCCGCTTCGAAGCCCAGGGCTACCTCCTCGCCGTCGCCACCGGCAAGAGCCGCCGCGGCCTCGACCACGACCTCGCCGCGACCGGCCTCGGCCCCCGCTTCGACGCCACCCGCACCGCCGACGACGCCCCGTCGAAGCCCCACCCCGGCATGCTCCTCGACCTCCTCGACGAGCTCGGCGCCCACCCGGACCGCGCGCTGATGGTCGGCGACAGCGTCTGGGACCTCGAGATGGCCGCCGCGGCCGGCACGCCGGCCGTCGCCGTCTGCTCCGGCGGCTCGCCGCGCTGCGACCTCGAGGCGCGGGAGCCGGTCGCGTGCCTGGACGGGGTGGGCGACCTGGCGGACTGGCTCGCCGCGGCGCTCGCGACCGCTCAGCCGGCCCGGCGGCCGTAGCCGGCGTCCTCCTCGACGCCGGTGGCGGCGAGGGCCTCGGCGCGGGCGCGGGAGGCCTCTGCCCCGCGCCGGGCCTCCTCGGCGCTCCACGCGGCCGGCGGGACGACCCAACCCTGGAGGTTGCGCAGGGCCACGTCGGCGAGCATGCGGAGGTGGTCGGGGCGGTCGTTGAGGCAAGGGACGTAGCGGTAGCCCTCGGGCGGGCCGCCGGCCTCCTCCCAGAAGTGCCGGTTGAGCTGGTCGAGCTCCTCGAGGGTCTCGAGGCAGTCGGCGGAGAAGGCCGGGCTGACGACGTCGAGCCGGCGGACGCCGGCGCGGGCCATCGCCCGGACGGTGACGTCGGTGTACGGCTGGAGCCACTCCTCCTTGCCGAAGCGGCTCTGGAAGGCGACGACCCAGCGGTCACCTTCGAGCCCCAGCCGCTCGGCGACGAGGCGCGCGGTCTTGTGGCAGAAGCAGTGGTAGGGGTCGCCCTCGCGGAAGTAGCGCAGCGGGAGGCCGTGGAAGGAGAGGAGGAGCTTCTCGGGCTCGCCGTCGCGCTCCCACACCTCGCGGATGGAGGCGGCCAGGGCGGCGAGGTACCCCGGCTCGTCGTGGTAGCCGTTGATCGTCCGCAGCTCGGGCACCCACCGCAGCCGCTGGATCTCCTCGGCCAGGGCGTCGTAGGTCGACGCGGTCGTCGTCCCCGAGTACTGCGGGAAGAGTGGGAAGAAGAGCACCCGCCGGCAGCCCTTCCGGAGGAGCTCGTCGAGCGCCCGGCCGATCGAGGGCTCGCCGATCCGCATGCCGAGCTCCACGTGGACCGGCCCGCCGACCTCGCGGGCGAGGATCTCGGCCAGCCCGTCGCGCTGCTTGCGCCCGATGACCAGCAGCGGCGACCCCTCCTCGGTCCACACCTTCCGGTACAGCGCCGCCGACTGCTTCGGCCGCGTCCGCAGCACGAACAGCCGCAGGATCGGCTGCCACTTCCACCGCGGCAGCTCGATCACCCGCGGGTCGGACAGGAAATGCTCGAGGTACGGCCTGAGCGCCTCTTTCGTCGGCGCCTCCGGCGTGCCCAGGTTCGCCAGCAGCACCCCGACCGCCGGCACCTCCCCGTGCTCGAACCCGCTCTCGCCGCGGTACTCCATCGGCGAGGAGCGTATCAACGCAGCGAGGTCATCTCGAGCGCAGCGAAGGATCTCCGCGGTGCGGCGAGGCCGGCGGCGTCGTCAGCCCTCCGGCCCCTTCTCCCACTTCCGGACGAAGGTCTCCTGCTCGATGCCGAGCGCGTCGGCCACCCGGTTGATGTAGTTGAAGTAGGCGATCACCTGGACGGCGTCGTGGATCGCGCGGTCGGTGAAACCGCGGGCGCGGAGCACCGCCACGTCGTCGCGGGTCATCTCGCTCGGACCCAGCGTCAGCTTCTCGGCGAAGGCGCAGAGGGCGGCGTCGGCGGGCGCGAGCCCGGCCCGCCGCCAGCCGGAGGCGATCCGGTGGACGAAGAGATCGGCGTCGCCGGCGTGGTCGCGGCCGTCCGCGATCCCGAAGTCTGCGACCTCGGCCCGGAGGTCGTGGGCGTGGGCGCGCGTTCAGTAGACGCAGCCGTTCGTCGCCGAGACGACGACGGCGAGCATCTCGCGCCGGCCGCGCGAGAGCGGCGAATCCCCGTGGACGACGGCGAGATAGAAGTCCATCGACGCCCTGAGCGCCCTCGGGTTCGGGCTCATCAGCGAGACGACGTTCCACACCCGCCCGGCGCGTTGGCGGGCGGCCTCGTACTGCCGGCGCAGGTAGGGGTCGGCCTCGGCGTCGTCTTCGGGGTCGACGATCTCGATCCACGGCATGGACTGGACGCTACCACCGAGAGTGGCGCCGCCGGACGCTCCAGGCCAGCCAGAGGTTCGCGATCCCGGTGGTGAGGGCGAAGGCGATCAATCCCGGCACGGCCGGCCAGAGGGCCGCGAGGCCGCCGGCCTGGTAGAGGAGGCCGGCGGTGCGCATCGGCGGGAAGGCGAGGCCGCCGAGGGTGTAGAGGGAGTGGCCGAGTGCCAGGAGCCAGACGGCGGGCAGCAGGTCGGCTCGGCCGGCGAGCGCCAGGGCGATCGACAGGGCGAGCGCGACGAGCGACAGGTTCCCCTGGACCCGGAGGGCCCAGGTGGCGAGCGAGGAGCGGCGCCGCACCCGGCCGCGGAGGGCGGCCCACTCCGCGATCCCGCCGAGGAGGATCGCGAGAGACCAGAGGACGAGCGCGGCCGGCCAGCCGCCGGCGGCGAGGGCCGCCGGCGTCGCCAGCGCGGCCGCCGGGAGGATCAGCGCCCAGGCCAGCCAGAGGAGCGGCGAGGAGAGGTAGGGGGCGGCCGCCGCCGCGAAACGGGCACGGACCTCGTCGGCGTCGCCGTCGTTTCCGGAGTCGCCGCTGAGGACGATGTCGTACTCGGAGCTCATCTCGGCGGCCTCGCGTGGTGGTTCGTCCCGGCGGGTCGGCGTTCGGTGACGCGGGCCGGTTGCCGAGTGTAGTCCGCCGCGGCGCCGCGAGCGCCAGGACCGAGCCTGCCAGGACGTGCCGGGTGCGAGGCGGCGGCAGTCCGCCGAGGCTCAGCGCCGCTCGCGGTCGAGGGCGGCGAGCTGGCGGCGGGAGTGCTCGAAGGTGGGGTCGAGGTCGAGGGCGCGGCTGTAGGCCGCGCGGGCGGCGTCGGTCGCGCCGGTCTCGCGCAGGCCGTCGCCGAGGCTGTCCCATGTGTTCGCCGAGGCCGGGAAGAGCTCGGCGTTCAGCCGGAAGAGCTCGACGGCCTCGGCCGCGCGGTCGTCGCGGAGCAGACCGTAGCCCGCCGAGTTGATCGCCATCTCGAAGTGGGAGTCGATCTCGACCTCCCGGGCGGCGGCGCGGAAGGCGGCGACGGCGGCCTCGGGGTCGGGCTCGATCTCGGTCTCGGCGTCGTCGTCGCCGCGGAGGAGCTCGAGCGGCAGGCGGTCGCCCTCGGGGACGCGGCGGAGCGGGAAGTCGCGCCCCTTCCAGCGAAGGACCGGCGCGCGGTCGGCGCCCGCCGCGAGGAGCTCCACGGCAGGGATGTCGGTGCCCCAGCGGCCGCCGCCTAGGGGGTGGAGGTCGGTCGCGGCGAAGGGCTCGCCCGTCGAGATCTCGAGCCGCGGCAGGGCCGACCGGGCCGCTCGGGCCTCGGGCGTCTCGCCCGTGCCGTTGGCCGGGTCCGCTCGAGCGGCGATCTCGCGGGAAGCCACCTCGCCCCGCCGCCCCGTTTCACCGGCGGACCGCTCGCCGGGTGACGTTCCGCCCGACCGTTCCTCGTCGCCTCCCTGGCCGGCGTCCGGCGCCGCCGCACGGATCGTCACCCGGTGCAGCGGCGTGGCGAGCCAGGTGCCCGCGACACCGGCCGGCAGGTCGCGCGCCGCCCCCTCCGGCACCGCCCGCACGTCCGGCCGGTGGGCGAGGATCGCCGCGATCGCCGGGTCGGTGCCGCCGAAGTGGTCGCGCGAGGTGATCGGGACCTCGAGGTCGGGCTCGATCGCGGTGCGCCGGACGCCGGGGAGGTCGTCGAGCCAGAGCCGGGTGGCGATCCGGGCGACGATCTTCGTCCTGGGCAGGAGCAGCGGGACGGTGTCGCCCCACTGGGTCGGCGCCGAGCCGGACGGCTCGCCGACGAAGGTGGCGCGGGTCCGGCGCTCGAGCGCGACGGCGAGGTTGCCCGCGGCCGAGAAGGTCCGCCGGCCGATCAGCACGTAGAGGACGCCGCGGCGGTCGACGACCGGGTCGCCGGCGATCGCGTCGACGACGCCGGCGGCGAGCGTGTTGTCGCCGCCGCCGTTGCTGCGCAGGTCGACGACGAACCGGCGGAGCGGGCTCTCCGGCGGCCGCGCGCCGGCCGCGCGGACCGCCTCGCGGACGAACCCGGCAGGCGTCCCCCACGGGCCGCCGCGCACCGCGTCGATCCGCACGACGACCACCCCCTCGGCCGGCTCCTCCATCCCCTCCGCGTCCTCGGCGAACCGGTAGCTCGGCTCGCGCGGCCTCAAGTCGGCGGGGGACCAGACCCCCTCGACGCCTTCCTGCATCCGCAGCCCCCAGCCGAGGCCCTCGATCGTGGGGATGCGGAAGGGCTCGACGACGACCTCCCGCGGGCCGTCGCCCGAGTCGAGGGTGAAGGCGGCCCGGCCGTTCGCGTCGGCGAGCCCGACCGCCATCAGCGGCTCGGCCATGCCGAGGAGCTGCGGCGCCAGCAGGCGGCGGCTCCACTCGTTGTCGGCCGACGCGTAGGGGGCGAGGCGGGCGAGCGCCTCGGCGGCGTCGACGCCGCCGACCGCGAGGACCTTCGCACCCTCCAGCTCGCCGTGACGGGCCGCGGCCGTGACGACGTGGAGGCCGTCCGCGAAGTCGTAGAAAGCGAGGCCGTAGTGCCGCCAATCGAGCGCCCGCTGGAGCGGCACGACCAGGGTGTGGCCGGTCCCCGGGCCGCCGGAGGCGAGCACCTCGACGAGCGCCATCTGCCGCTGCTCGGACGTGAGCTCGGGGGCGACGGCCTCGAGGCGGGCGAGGAGCGCCCGGAAGGCCGCGGGGTCGAAGGCGTCGGCGAAGTCGGCGTGCCGGCGCGGCAGCTCCTCGGCGAGGAAGCGGAGATCGGCGATCAGCTCCTCTGCGCCGGTCTCCTCGGGGACCTCGTGGCCGCGGAGGAGGGAGGCCTCCTCCGGCCGGATCTGGGCGTAGACGAGCTCGCTTCCGGCGGCCCGCCACCAGAGGGCGGCGGCGAGGGCGAGCCCGGCGACGACGGCGAGCGCGATCCACGGCCAGCGCCGCCGCGGGCGCCGTGGCTCGACGTCGAGGTCGGTCATCCTCCGTCCCTACGCGCGGGGGCCCGAAGTGTTACCTCAGAACAGCGGGAAGCGGCGTGGCGCGGCCTCGTGCATCAGCGAGTAGACGGCGTCGAAGAGGTCCTCGCGGGAAGGCTTCGAGAAGTAGTCGCCGTCCGAGCCGTAGGCGGGGCGGTGGGCGCGGGCGGTGACGGTGCGCGGCTCGGAGTCGAGCCACGTCCAGCCGCCCTGGCGCTCGAGGACCTGCTGCAGCATGTAGGCGGTGGCGCCGCCGGGGACGTCCTCGTCGGCGAAGACGATCCGGTTGGTCTTGCGCAGGCTGTCGAGGATGACGCCGCCGCGGTCGAACGGCGACAGCGTCTGGACGTCGACGATCTCGACCTCGATGCCGAGCCGGGCGAGCTCGGCGGCGGCCTCCTGGGCGATTCGCACCATCGCGCCGTAGGTGACGAGCGTCACGTCGCTCCCCTCGCGCAGCGCCTCGGGGACGCCGAGCGGCAGCCTGAGGTCGCCGAGGTTGTCGGGCAGCCTCTCTTTGACGCGGTAGCCGTTGAGGACCTCGACCACCAGGCCCGGGTCGTCGGCCGCGAGCAGCGTGCCGTAGAAGCCGGCCGCCCGGGTCATGTCGCGCGGAACGCACACCCACACCCCGCGGCAGAGGCCGAGGATGCCGGCCATCGGCGAGCCCGAGTGCCAGACCCCCTCGAGCCGGTGGCCGCGGGTGCGCAGGATCGCCGGCGCCTTCTGCCCGCCGGCGCTCCGCCAGCGCAGGGTGGCGAGGTCGTCGGAGACGATCTGGAGCGCGTAGAGGAGGTAGTCGAGGTACTGGATCTCGGCGATCGGCCGGAGGCCCCGGAGCGCCATGCCGATCGCCTGGCCGACGATCGTCGTCTCGCGGATGCCGGTGTCCGAGACGCGCAGCAGCCCGTGCTTCGCCTGGAGCCCGGCCATCCCCTGGTTGACGTCGCCGAGCTTGCCCACGTCCTCGCCGAAGGCGACGGCCTCGGGGTGGCGGGCGAGCGCCGCGTCGAAGAAGCGGTTGAGGACCTCGAAGCCGTTGAGCGTCTCGGCGTCGCCGCCGCCGTCGACATAGACCGGCTCGACCGGGCGGACCGCGAGGGCCGAGCGCTCCCCCTCGGCGTAGAGGTGCGCGCCGTACCGCTCGCGGTTCGTCTGGCGTTCTCCCTCGGCCCACGAGACGAGCTCCGAGCGCGCCTCCCCCTCGACGCCGCCGTCGGCCGCCCCGTCTCCGCCGGCGGCCCGCGCCGCGAGGACCGCCTCGCGCGCCGCGGCGAGGAGATCGCGGCGGAACGGGGCCTGCTTGCGCTCGAGCCCGCGGCGCACCTCCTCCACCGCCTCGCCGGCCTCGCCCCCGAGCGCGCCCGCAAGCCGCCCGATCCGCTCCGCGACCTCCTCCCGCTCGGCGTCGATCGGCCGCCGGTAGGCGTCCCACGCCCGCCGCTGCGCCTCGCGCACCTCCCGCTTCTCCTCCTCCTCGATGGCGGCGAGCTCGCCCCCCTCCGCCAGCTCCTCGTCGAGGATCCACCGGCGCATCCGGGCGTTGCAGTCCCACTCGCCCTCCCAGGCCAGCCGCTCGGGGCTCTTGTAGCGCTCGTGGCTTCCGGAGGTGGAGTGGCCCTGCGGCTGGGTGAGCTCGACGACGTGGAGGATCGCGGGCACGTGCTCGCGGCGGACGACCTCGGCGGCCCGGAGGTAGGTCTCGCACAGGCGCGGGTAGTCCCAGCCGGGGACGGTGTAGAGGTCGAAGCCCTCGCCGCCGCCCTCCTGGCCCTCGCGCCTCTGGCGCGATCGCTGGAACCCCCAGAGGAGCTCGGAGAGGTTCTCTTTGGTCACCTGGTGCTCGTTGGCGACCGAGATCCCGTACCCGTCGTCCCAGATCGACAGCAGCATCGGCGACCGCAGCACGCCGACGGCGTTGATCGACTCCCACACCATCCCTTCCGCGCAGGAGGCGTTGCCGATCGTGCCCCAGGCGATCTCGCCGCCGCGGTCGGAGAACTTCCGGAAGCGGTGGGTCTGGAGTTCGTCGAGCTCGCGGTAGAGGCGCGAGGCGTAGGCGAGGCCGACGAGGCGCGGCATCTGGGAGCCGGTCGGCGAGACGTCGGCCGAGGAGTTGTACTGGGCGGTGAGGTCGCGCCACGAGCCGTCGGGCTCGAGGCTGCGGGTGGCGAAGTGGGCGTTCATCTGCCGCCCGGCCGAGGACGGGTCGGCCTCGACGTCGGCGTGGGCGTAGAGCTGGGCGAAGAGCTCTTCGACGGTGGTCAGGCCCAGGGCCATCATGAAGGTCTGGTCGCGGTAGTACCCGCTCCGCCAGTCGCCCTTCTCGAAGGCGCGGGCCATGGCGAGCTGCGGGACCTCCTTGCCGTCGCCGAAGATGCCGAACTTGGCCTTGCCGGTGAGCACCTCCCGCCGGCCGAGCAGGCTCGCCTCGCGGCTGCGGACGGCGATCCGGTAGTCGGCGAGGACGGCGTCGCGCGAGAGGTCGGCGCGGGGGGCGTCGGCGGTCTCGGCGGGGCTGCTGTCGGCGGCGGCGGGGCGGGTGTCGACGGTCATCGCGGCGTCCGATCCTATCGCGGCGGCGGGCCTGGCTCGGGCGCCCGGAGGCGGGGCGGCCGTGGGGGCGGTGGGCGGATAGAGTGACGGGATGGCGGGGGAGACGGATCTGGCGAGGTTGATCGCGGACATGGAGCCGCGGTTGCGGGCGGGGGAGTGGGTGTTCTGTACCATTCCGGGCGCCGCGTACGGGGACCGCCGCGAGCTCGGGCCGGTCGCGGCGGTGGTGGAGGACGAGGGGTTGACGCTGGTGGTGGAGCGGGAGCGGGCCGAGAAGGCCGGGCTGGAGTACGAGGGGGTGTTCCGGATGATCACGTTGCAGGTGCAGTCGAGTCTCGCGGCGGTCGGGCTGACCGCGGCGGTGAGCGGGCGGTTGGCGGAGCTGGGGATCGGCGCGAACCTGATCGCCGGTTACCACCACGACCACGCGCTCGTCCCGTGCGAACGAGCCGACGAGGCGGTGCGGGCGCTGGAGCGACTGGCGGAGGGCGGGCGATGAACGGCCCGATCTCGAGCGCCGTGCCCCGGCGACCGACGCGGGCCCTTCTCCTTGCCGGGGGGTTGGCCGTCCTCCTGGCGGGCGTGGCCGGGGCGGTGAGGGTGGCCTCGGCGCCCGAGTCCACGCCGGCCGCCGAGTCCTCCGAGGCCTCGATGCTCGAGACGGCCGCCGCGCTCCGCGACCGGGCGCTCGCCGACGGGGAGGCGTACCGGTTCGTCGCCGACCTGACGACGCGGGTGGGGGCACGGCCGGCGGGGTCGGCGGCGGATCGGGCGGCGGTGGCGTGGGCGGCCGGGCGGCTCTCGGAGATGGGGCTCGAGCGGGTGCGGACGGAGGCGGTGACGGTGCCGCACTGGGTGCGGGGAGAGGCGGAGGGAGCGGTGCTCGGCCCGTTCCCGGTGCCGGTCGTGCTGGCGGCGCTCGGCGGCAGCCCCGGGACGCCGGAGGAGGGGGTCGAGGCCGAGGTGGTGCGGGTCGAGACGGTCGACGACCTCCACGCCCTGCCGGAGGGGGCGGTGCGCGGCAAGATCGTGCTCTTCGACGACTCGATGGAGCCGTCGGAGAGCGGGATCGGCTACGGCGAGACGGTCGAGATCCGCGGCGACGGGCCGCGGGAGGCGGCGCGGCGGGGGGCGGTGGCGGCGATCATCCGCTCGGTCGGCACCGGGCCGCACCGCTTCGCGCACACCGGCGGCACCCGGTACACCGAGGCGGACCGGCGGACGGCGCTCGTCCGACCGATCCCCGCCGCGGCGCTGGCGATCCCGGACGCCGACCTCCTCGCCCGCCGGATCGCCGCGGCCGGCGGGCCGGTCCGCTTCCGCCTCCGGCTGACCGCCCGCACGCTGCCCGACGCGGAGTCGGCGAACGTGATCGGCGAGGTGCGCGGGCGGGAGCGGCCGGAGGAGATCGTCCTCCTCGGCTGCCACCTCGACTCGTGGGACCTCGGCACCGGGGCGCACGACGACGCGTCGGGGTGCGGCACGGTGGCGGCGGCGGCGCGTCTCGTCGCCGGGCTGCCCGAGCGCCCCCGCCGCACTCTGCGGGTGGTCCTCTTCGCCAACGAGGAGTTCGGGCTCTCGGGCGCCCGGGCCTACGCCGAGCGGCACGCCGACGAGCTCGGCCGGCACGCCCTGGCGGTCGAGTCCGACCTCGGGGCCGACCGGGTGTGGCGCTTCGCCACCCGGGTGGCGCCCGAGGACGTCGCCCGCTACGCCCGGCTCGCCGCCCTGCTCGAGCCGCTCGGCATCGCCTGGCACGGCAACGAGGCGCACGGCGGCGCCGACCTCTCGCCGCTGCGCCGCGCCCGGGTGCCGGTGGCCGACCTCGACCAGGTCGCGCTGCGCTACTTCGAGCTCCACCACACCCTCGACGACACGCTCGCCAGCGTCGACCCCGAGCAGCTCGCCCAGAACGTGGCCGCCTACGCGACGCTGGCCTGGTGGGCGGCCGAGCTGCCCGGCGAGCTCGGCGCCGCGCCGCCGCCCGACCCGCCGCGGTCCGAGGTCGCCACCTGGTCGTGCCCGGACGGCACGATCTTCGTCACCGAGCGGGACGCGACCGGGCTCCGCGTCTACCTGCCCGACCGCGCGCCGCTCCTCGCCGCCGAGGGCGCGGCCGGCGGCGACCGCTGGGCCGGCGGCGGCTTCGTCTTCCGGTCGCAAGGAGACGAGGCGCTCCTCGAGGGTCCCGGCCGCGCGCTGCGGGGCTGCCGGCGCGTGGAGGCCGGGAGCTGAGCGACCGCGCGGCGCGCTGGGCGCTCGCCGCGCTCCTGGCGGCGGCGTTCGGGCTCCGGGTCTGGCTGGGAGCGACCGGG
>Ga0299913_10002237_pt1 | contig 15128 bp, 15 predicted proteins | sample RVTome_9_FD_201360 | JGI IMG/M metagenome (GOLD analysis project Ga0299913, IMG submission 201360) | Soil microbial communities from uranium-contaminated site in the Upper Colorado River Basin, Wyoming, United States - RVT155D38 (version 2) ...
GGAAAGACGGCCGGTGCGGATCAGGTGCTGGCGAAAGCCACGTGGCCCTCGCTGTTCGGTCTGGATGAGGCGAAAACGCGCTGCAATGAACTGCTGACCGACGCTCTCAAGGCGCTTGAAGACGTCGGCCGGGATGCAGACACCTTGCGCTGGCTGGCGCGTTTCATTGTCGAGAGGGTGCAATGACTCCGACTCGACGCCGCCAGATACTGCATGTAGATATGGATGCGTTCTATGCGTCCGTGGAACAACGGGACCGGCCTGAACTTCGCGGCATTCCCGTGGTGGTCGGCGGCGACGTGCGCGGCGTGGTAGCCGCCGCCAGTTACGAGGCGAGGAAATTCGGTATCCGCTCGGCGATGCCGATGCGCGAAGCCGAGCGCCGTTGTCCGGATCTGGTGCGATTGCCCGTGCGCATGTCCTGGTACAAGGCAGTATCAGCTGAGGTGTTTTCGATATTCCGGGAAGTCACGCCGCTGGTGGAGGGACTTTCGCTCGACGAAGCCTTTCTGGATGTCACCGACAGCCTGTGCCTGTTTGGATCCGCAGAAAGTATCGCTGCAACCCTGAAGGAGCGCATCCGCCGGCAGACCGCGCTGACGGCGTCGGTCGGAGCGGCACCGAACAAGCTGGTCGCGAAAATTGCCTCCGATCTCGACAAGCCTGACGGGCTCATGGTCGTTACGTCGGACAATTTGCAGGCGATTCTGGATCCCTTGCCGGTTCAGGTAATCCCGGGCATCGGTCCCACCACTCGAGCCCGGCTCAACAAGGCGGGCATTCGTTGCATTGCGGAATTGCGAGCAGCTCCCGATCGCATTCTGGAGCCGATATTCGGGCGCTACACCAGGCGCACGCGTGAGCGCGCATCCGGGATCGACGAGCGACCGGTAGTCCCTTCCCGTGCGGAGAAATCCATAAGCGCGGAGGAAACCTTCGCAAGCGACCTTACGGAACGAGCGGACATGCGCCGGGAGTTGATGCGGCTTTCTGAGCGAACCTCGGCGCGTCTGCGAGCCAGATCTCTGGCTGCCGGCACGGTGCAATTGAAAGTACGCCAGAGCGATTTCACGACGTTTACACGACAGCATGCGTTAAGACCGCCCGGAAACAGCACCGACAGCGTGTTCAACGTTGCAAGGCAGCTTCTCGATACCTGGCTTTGCGATTTCCCCGGCGCACGGGTCCGACTCCTGGGAGTCGGTGGTAGTGACCTGGCACCGGTCGCGCAGGGCGACCTGTTCGACGCCGACAACGCTCAAAGTGGCCGGAACGGCGCGGCCCTCGATCGTACGGTTGACGAGATTCGCGGCCGCTTCGGCGATGAGGCTCTGGGCCGAGCCCGCGTTCTGGGGCCCCGTCAAGGCGGGTAGAACTGGTAGACTTGAGGTCAGGCTCCCGCGACACCGGGCCGCAGCGCCGTGACACTATGTATACGAAATTCTTTGGCCTGAACGAAAAACCGTTCGCAATCACCCCCGACCCGCGCTACCTGTTCATGAGCGAACGGCATGGTGAGGGTCTTGCCCACCTCGTATACGGCGTGACCGAGAGCGGCGGTTTCATTCAGCTTACCGGGGAGGTAGGCACCGGCAAGACGACGCTGGTACGCACCTTGCTCGGCCAGATGCCCGCGGAAATCGACGTCGCGCTCATTCTGAACCCCCAGTTGACGGCGGCGGAGTTTCTCGTTGCGATCTGCGAGGAACTCGGCGTGCCTTTGCCGGACGACAGAAACAGCAGCAAGTCCCTGGTCGACGCGCTGAACCTGCACCTGCTCAACGCTCACGCTCGCGGTAGACGCACCATATTGCTGGTCGATGAGGCGCAGAACCTTTCGGCCGGAGTACTGGAACAGCTGCGGTTGCTGACCAATCTGGAAACAGCGAAGCAAAAGCTGTTGCAGATCATTCTTATCGCACAGCCCGAGCTGCGCGAGCTGCTGTCCCAGACCAATCTGCGCCAGCTCGCGCAGCGCGTCACAGGGCGGTATCACCTCGAACCGCTGTCGCGTGAGGAAGCGGCGCGTTACATCGATCATCGGCTGAAGGTAGCGGGCGGCCTTACGGAAATATTCGATCCGGGTGCAAAACGGGAAGTCTACCGTCTCTCCGGCGGCATACCGCGACTGATGAACGTCATCTGCGACAGAGCGCTACTGGGCGCGTACAGCCGCGAAAGCCGCAAGGTCAACAAGTGGATAGTGAGGCGGGCCGCCGCGGAAGTGTCGGGACAGAAACTGACGCCCGTCATTCTGAAATGGGCTGTGCCGGTTGTCGCCGCAATCGGTGTGGCGCTTGCAATCGTCGGGCTGTGGACCCTGATCGACGGTGACGGGCCTGCTGTCACGGAAACGGTACGGATCCCCGTAGCCACTGCTAACACGATCGCACGGGCCGCCGACCTCAAACGGGGCGAGCCCGTGGCGAACGATACCGCAAACGCGATAACGCTGGAGGAGCGGCTCCGCGTGGCAGGCCCGCAAACCGGCGTGGCAGCCGCAATGGATACCCTCTTCAGCCTGTGGAATACCGACTACGACCAGGCAGCAGGCTTCTCCGCGTGCCAAGAGGCGGAAACGAAGGGATTGAGCTGTTATTTCAATCGCGGCTCATGGAGCGACATCCGGCGTCTCGACCGGCCGGTGATGCTCACTCTGACCGATTCCCGCGGGGACACCCATCAGCCGGTTCTTGTCTCACTGACCGGGCAGACAGGGGAACTGGCGATCGCAGACGCACGGGTCAGCTACCCGCTCGATGAAATCTCCGAGATGTGGTTCGGCCAGTACCTCCTTGTATGGCGCCCGCCGAACGGCAGGAACGACGTCATGCGACCGGGCATGCGCGACCCCAACATCCTGTGGCTACGGCAAAGCCTGGCAGCCATAGACGCCGACTTTCGGCCGGGAAACCTCGATTCGGATCTGTTTGACGAGGATCTCGAGGAAAAGCTCAAGGAATTCCAGCGCACATACCGGCTGCGCGTCGACGGTATAGCAGGCGAACAGACACAGATCCTCATCAACTCGCTGCTGGGTCCCGGGGGCACCCCGCAACTGGTCGCGCAGAGCCAGGCGGGTTCCTGATGTCATTCATCCTCGACGCACTGAAAAAGTCGGAAGCCGAGCGACAACGCAAAAGCGTACCGGGCTTTGCGGACATTCCGGACGCCCGAAGCATTCCCGGGTCACAGCGCTGGTGGTGGGTCGTCGGCGGCCTTCTGGCGCTGAACGCGGCGGTTCTCCTCGGGGTGTTCTACCTGCCTGCCGGAACCGAGCCCCCTGTGGCGGCGAAGCCTGTGCGGCAGGCCACGATCATTCCCGAGCCGGTCGACCGGACCGCTCCGGCGACAAGCCCTGCGGCATTTTCCGACATCGTTGCCGAAGCGCGGAGGAACCGTCCACCGCAGGAACGGCCAACCACGACCGAGCCGCAACGCCAGGACCCGGTGCCGGCAGCCACCGGGGCGCAATCCCGCGTCACCGTGTCCGAGGACCTGAGCACAATGGACGAGTTGCGCGCCGATGGCAGCCTGCGGTTGCCGGAATTGCACCTCGACATCCACGTCTACAGCGAAAAACCAGCCGAGCGGTTCGTCTTCATCAACATGGGCAAGTACAAGGAAGGCGACAGGCTCACGGAAGGACCTGCCGTCAGGGAGATCAGGCCCGACGGCGTGGTGCTCGACCAGGGCGGGACGCGATTCCTGATGCCGCGGCAGTAGCTCCTTTCGCAAAGAACATCACGACGCCTTGATTGGCATCATCCGGGAACGAAACGGGTCGTTCCAAACAGAGCCTTGCCCAGGGAGGGGAGGTTTTCAGGAACGCCGTGTTCACGGCGTTCCTGAAAAGGCCTCCCCCCAGCCGAGGCTTCGCTAACCACCGCCCTCAACCCGTTCATGAATAATGCCGCTACGAAGTGGCGGTCCTCACAATCAACTCCGGCCCTTCATTCCGTGAATCGTTCACTTTCCCGCCTACGGGCCAAGCCTGGAGCTGCGGCGGGTTTGCGGTTACGGCATTAACAACGTTGGTATCGCCAGACAGCCAGGCGCTGGCGGTGTCGGGTTGCAGAATTACGGGCATGCGATCGTGCAGGTCTTTCAGGAATTCGCTGGCAGCGGTCGTGACGATGGTGGTCGTCTGCAGCGATTCGCCGGTGCTCCTGTCGGTCCAGGCTTCCCACAGTCCTGCGAAAGCGAATGGCTGGCCGTTTGCCAGGCTGATGAAGTACGGCGTTTTGCCGGTCGCTTCCTTTCGCCATTCGTAGAACCCGTCCGCAAGGATGAGGCAGCGTCGTTTCTCATAGGCGCTTTTGTACGCGGGTTTTTCTGCCAGGGTCTCCGCGCGGGCATTGATCATTCGATTACCGATCGATGGATCCTTCGCCCAGAACGGAACAAGTCCCCAGCGCAGCATCGTGAACTCCCTTCCGCCCGCTTGTGTCTGTCTGACTGCCGGAACGAACTGGGTTGGGGCGACGTTGTAGCGCGGTTCGGTCGTCAAGGATGCATCGAATTCGAACAGCGCCGCCGCTGCTTCGGCAGGAGAATAAAAGGCAAACCGGCCGCACACGGCTATTCCCTCATACCGATCCCGCGATTCATCAGGAACATGCTCACGGAGAAGAGCCCGGCGACGAACAGCGCCACGATCAGGTAGGCGTGCCCTATGTCGATGTCGGATGTGCCGAGAATTCCGTAGCGAAACGCGTTGACCATATAGAGGATCGGATTCAGCAACGACACCTTCTGCCAGAAGTCGGGCAACAGCGAAATCGAGTAGAACACGCCGCCGAGGTAAGTCAGCGGTGTCAGTACGAAAGTCGGAATGATGGAGATATCGTCGAACTTCCTCGCGAACACCGCATTTATGAAGCCCGCGAGCGAAAAGACAATGGAGGACAGAAGCACCATGGAAATTGTGATGAGGGGATGCCGGACTTCGAGATGAGTAAACGCGAGGGCGACCACTGTTACGACTCCTCCTACCAGTAACCCCCTGATCACGCCGCCTGCGACGTGTCCCAGAATGATGGTGGCGTTCGACATTGGCGAGACGAGCATCTCTTCGATGTGGCGGGCGAACTTCGCGCCAAAAAACGAAGAGACCACGTTCCCATACGAATTGGTTATCACCGCCATCATGATCAGTCCCGGCGCGATGTATTGCATGTAGTCGTAACCGCCCATGCTGCCGATGCGCCGGCCAATCAGGCTCCCGAAAATAATGAAGTAAAGCGTCATCGTGATAGCCGGCGGCACGATGGTCTGAACCCAGATGCGTATGACGCGAATGAATTCCTTCGTGACCAGCGTTTTGAACGCGACCCAGTTGAGTTTCAGGTTCATGTATTCGTGACGTCCCGGGACAAACGGCCGTTACGGCGCTAGCCTGCGGCCTGCCGGTTTTCGACCAGGCTCAGAAACAGTTCCTCGAGCCTGTTCGCCTTGTTACGCAGACTGAGGACCCTGATGCCACGTTTGCCCAGGGCATCGAACAGCTCGTTGAGATCATGGCGGGAGTCGACCGCAACCTCCAGTTCGTCGCTCCCGAGCAGAACTGCCTCGAATCCGGGCAGCTCCGGCGCGGTGTCCAGCGGGTCACGCAGGCTCAGGAGGAAAACTTCACGTTGCAGTTTTCTCAGTACGGTGCTCATGCGAGCATTCTCGACGATGACACCGTGATCGATGATTGCCACGTGGCGGCACAGGCTTTCCGCCTCTTCGAGATAGTGGGTCGTCAGAATGATTGTCGTGCCGGCGTCGTTGATGCGCTTCAGAAACTCCCACATCGAGCGCCTGATCTCGATGTCCACACCTGCCGTCGGCTCGTCCAGTATCAGGAGCTTCGGCTCGTGAGCCAGAGCCCGCGCGATCATCAGCCGCCGTTTCATTCCACCCGACAGATTCCTTGCCGGCTCGAAACGGCGATCCCAGAGCCTCAGCTCCTTGAGGTATTTCTCCGCCCTCTGGATCGCCACGCCGCGTTCGATGCCGTAGTAACCTGCCTGATTCAGAACGACGTTCTGCACCGTGTCGAACAGGCTGAGGTTGATCTCCTGGGGTACCAGACCAATGCAGGATTTTGCCGCTTCGAGTTCGCGGTCGATGCTGTGCCCGAAGACCTCGACCTCGCCGCCGGTCTTGTTGACCAGGGAGCAAACGATGCCTATTGCCGTCGTCTTGCCGGCGCCATTCGGGCCGAGCAGCGCGTAGAAATCGCCGGCATCCACATCGAAGTCGATGCCTTTCAGCGCCTCCACGCCATTCGGGTAGGTCTTGGTCAGGTTTCGTATCGACAGGGCATGCATGCAGCAGCGTATTGTATACGCGGCTTCAGGAATTAACCGAAGGACGAGGCAAAGGCCCGGCTGCCGGGCCGAAGCGGCCTGCGGGATTTCAGGACTTGCTTTCGTCGGCGACCTTCATGCTCGGAGCTTTGACGGCGCAGGCAGCAGCGGCCCATCGTTTCCGGTCCGGCATGGAGGCACGAGTCAGAACAGACTGCAGCGCACTGATGTGCGCAGCGCGCCGGATTTGCTTCTCCCGGCTGACCCCGCTCGCGAGCAACTTGGCCCACAAGCCGGCGTCCGTGGCGCAACGAAGTATCAGGACGTCCGCGCGCGTGCCAACCGTGGCGAGCACCTGAAAAAAGGTGCGCTCGGTAAGCTGTTCGCACCAGTGAAGGCTCGCGCCGCAAATGAGTCTTGCAGCGAACGGGTTCTGCCGTGCGAGCTGCCAGACGAAGCCAAGGCCCGCGGAGATAAGGCGACGGAGATCGTCGGATTCCCGCGTTGCAAACAGGTCCTTGTGCGACGCATCGCCGAAAATGGCTTCCCAGAACTCGACGTCGCGCTCGCGAAAGGACAGCAGCAGAAACGGCGTGCCGGCAAGCCTCTCGGCCTCACTGTCCGCGAGGGAGACGAGACAGCCTGCCAGCGCCGGAGGCAGTCCTTGCAGGCACCTCCTGGAATCCGCATCGTGTCTCAGTAACTTCAGGAACGCCCTGTTCAGAGAATGAACGTTCTCGAAATCAGTGGCGCCTGGTCCCCTGAATTCCACCGCGGCCTCCCCGCATGCTGCGCATTCTTCCCGGCTATGCCCAGATACGCTATTGTCGATTGATTTCCCATGGGCCAATCGTATAAGCTTTTATATCACTGCATATGGGCAAAATCTAGCATAAAGAGTGAAAAATGCGACTCACCGACGACCGCTACGCAACGGAGCGAAACCAGTTCGAGCTCGCTCTTCGAATGATCGGACACGAAGCCCGGACCCGCACCATCAAATTATGCACGGGCCTGAGCGACGATCGCATACGCAAGCTGTACGCTACCTACTTTCGCAACTCCGGCCGGATGTCGGTCAAGCGCCGCCGCGGCAAGTCGCCGCGGCAGGTTTCGCTTTTCGTGAAGAATCCCCTGAACCAGCTGGAGGCAACGACACTTATCGCCCTTTTTTGTGCAAGCCTGTTGCTGCGCATCGAACCTGCCAACAAGATTCACGCCTGCTGGCCGCGTCCGGATGTCGAGTACGGCCACCGCGTGTGTCGCGCTTTCGAAACCTACCTGTTGCTGCACCCTTCGCCACGGCTCAGCTTCGAGTGGGCCTGGAACCTGCTGCAGACGATCTCCCACAACGACGAACTGTTCCTTGCGGCCTGCGCCAACTGCCACACTTCCTACGTACAGGACGCGTACGCCCTGGACCACAAGGTGTGTCCCAGCTGCGAGATCACGAGGCACCGGCAACGACGGCCGGGAACAGCAAGCTTCGCTCGCGTCTGAGAAAGCTTGCTCGTTGTGACCGCTTCGACTCCGTTCGCGGTCGCGATTATCCGGTACCATTATCGCCCCGGCGCGCGCGCCGCAGCGGGAAGGTGCTCAGGTTGCCGCATGGACGGCCATAATATTTTCGCGGGAGCATTCGTCGACCGGTCGGGTTATCGGCGTGAGGATCCCGAGTGGTTGCATGCCGCAATCAACAGTGACGAGTGCCTGTTCGTTCCGGTGTGGGGCGACAAGTGCCTTGCAGCGGGCGAGCCCCTGCATGCGGTGCTGCTGAATGGGGCCGATGTCGAAGAGTTTCTGCAGGAACAGGAATGCATTTTTCTCGGCATGTATCGCGACCGGCCGGCATTCGCGTTGCAGATAGAGAGCGTTAGGGATGCACCCTTTGCCGAGGCCGGACAGTTCCACGATCTGCGTTATCTGGGCAGCTCGTTACCGGCCGATGAAGCTAACCTCGTGGCGCAGGCGCGAGCGCTGGTGCTATGGCATCGCGCGCAGAAATACTGCGGACGCTGCGGCGCGCTCTCCCGCGCCGAGTCGGGAGGCAATACGCGGCTTTGCATCGGAGAGAACTGTGGTGTCCGCATATTCCCGCGAGTCGATCCTGCAATCATCGTGCTGGTATCGGACCGGCATCGCTGCCTCCTCGGGCGCCAGCCAGGCTGGCCGGAGGGCCGTTATTCGACGATTGCGGGATTCGTCGAGCCGGGCGAGAGCCTGGAAGACGCCGTACAGCGGGAGGTGCTGGAAGAAACCAACATAGAAGTTCATGCCATTCGTTACCACAGTTCGCAGCCCTGGCCATTCCCCTCCTCGCTGATGCTCGGTTTTACCGCCAGCGCCCTGACGGAGTCCATCAGGCTGAATGACGGCGAGCTCGAAGACGCCCGCTGGTTCACCAGGAAGGAACTGGAGTCAGGTTTCCCGAAGCTGCCATACCGGTTGTCGATTGCCAGGCGCCTGGTAGACGACTGGCTCAACGAGCACGACCGGGAAGCGCCCTCCAGGACACACGGCGTACGCTGATGTGCCTCATCGTCTTCGCTTGCAAGGCGCATCCGGACTACCGGCTGATACTTGCGGCGAATCGCGACGAGTTTCACGCCCGCCCGGCTGAAGCGATGCAATGGTGGCCGGATCATCCGGAGATGCTGGCCGGGCGCGACCTGCAGGCAGGAGGCACCTGGCTCGGCATCGGCAAGTCGGGGCGGCTTGCCGCGGTCACCAACTATCGCGAGGAACCGGCAACGAATCATCGCGGCCGCTCGCGAGGCGAACTTGTGACCGGCTTCGTTAGGGGGCAGGAACCGCCCCTTTCCTGGTGCAAGAACCTCAGGTCCGGCGACTTCAGGGGCTTCAGCTTGCTCATGTCGGACGCCGACGAAATGGCCTATGTGTCGAACCGTGGGGACGACGCTCGACGGCTGGAGCCCGGCATCTACGGCCTCAGCAATGCATCGCTCGACACGCCGTGGACAAAGGTCTTGCGCAGCAAAGAGACGCTTCATGCTCTGATCCGGCGCGGTCCGGTCGAAGCAGAGCAACTTTTTCGTCTTCTGGGCGATCGCGAGCCCGCCGCCTCCGACGACTATGCGGGGACCGGTCTCTCACCCGAAATGGCTCGAGCCATATCGGCGCCCTTTATCGCGACGCGCGAATACGGCACGCGTTGCTCGACCGTGCTGCTGATCGCCAAATCCGGTCGCGTCGAGATACACGAGCGCCGCTTCGACAGCGCCGGTCGCGCCGCCGGCGAATCGCACTTCGAATTCGCAGTCGACTGAACGCGCATGGCAACGGGGATAAACGCAGGCACTTAGGGCGAGCTGTTTCGCGCCTGCCGCAGCAATACCGACTGAAGCCATCGACGCACTGCCGTTATCTCCTCCGCGCAGACGGCATGCCCCATCGGATATTCGTGCCACTCCACGTTGAAGCCCGCACTCTGAAGCGCGGCTCTGGTTGTTTTGCCGAATTCGATCGGCAGCACGGGATCGAAGCTGCCGTGGGCCATGAAGATCCGCAGACCGCGCACGGCTGCGTCTGTATTTTCGGCAACTTCCTCCCGGAACGATTGCGCCAGGGGCAGCCACGTCGACAGGGCCATGACACCTGCGAGTCGTTGCGGAAAGCGCAACCCCGTGTGCAGCGCGATCGCGCCGCCTTGCGAAAATCCGGCGACGACGATGCGTGGGTAGTCGGAACCCCGCTGGCGCTCCCGCTCGATCAGGCGTTCGAGCAGCAAGGCGCTTTCGCGAATGCCGGCTTCGTCCTGCGGTCCGTCACGATCGAACGTCCGGATGTCGTACCAGGCGCGCATTGTCATTCCGCCGTTGATCGTTACAGGGCGCGTCGGCGCGTGCGGGAACACGAAACGAATGCCGTCGTCCGGTGAGAGACCGAGTTCCGGCACCATGGGTTCGAAATCGTGCCCATCGGCGCCGAGACCGTGCAGCCAGATGACGCTGGCTTGCGGGTGGCCCAGTTCGACTTCGACGCAGTCGGGTATTTGCATTGCGCTTCTCGGATCTCTTCGGGCCTGACGGTCAGGCGGCGCATCGTCGCCCGCAATGGCGGGCTCCTACGGCGCACCGGGAAGCGGGGATGTTAGCAGCTGAGGGGGCTTGACCGGGTATGCGCATCATGGCATGGTTATGCACATATTTATGCGGTGCCTCACATGCCCGTACCTGCCGATATACAAACCGAGCGACGCGAAGCCATCCGCCAGGTCCTCGAGCGAGCCCCTGCCGCCACACAGCAGGACCTCGTGCATGCGCTGACGTCGCAGGGCTTTCACGCAACCCAATCGAGCGTCAGCCGTGATCTGAAGGGGCTCGGAGCGGTTAAGACGGGCAAGGGGTACGAGCTGCCGCGTGCGAACGCGGGCGGTGAAAGCGAGATTTCGAGCGTCGCCGATCTTTTGCGAGACCTCTCGCCCGCCGGGCCCAATCTGCTGGTGATAAAAACGGCCATTGGAGCGGCGCAACGGGTAGCCCTTGCACTGGATCGTTGCGGCTGGCCGGAAATCGTCGGAAACGTCGGTGGCGATGACACCGTATTCACTGCAACGGCCACCGCCGCTGCGCAACGCGTCCTGCTGCACAAAATCCATCGCGCGGCAGGCAGGACCTAGTGTCCTGCTAATTCGAATGGAGCGACCAGTCTTGAAGCAAAATCCGTTGCCGAATGCCTCAGGTAAACCAATCGTGCTGGCCTTCTCCGGCGGCGTCGATACTTCGTTTTGCGTCCCGTGGCTCAAAGAGACGTACCGGCGCGAGGTCATCACGGCGACGATCAATACCGGAGGCATCGACGCCGAAGCTGCGCTCGCACTGCGGCAGCGAGCCTTGACCCTGGGCGCCGCCGAGCACGTACTCGTCGATGGGCGGGCGGAATTCTTCGACACCGTGCTTCGCTTCCTGATCGCCGGCAACGTGCGTCGCGGTCAGTTATACCCGCTTTGCGTCGGCGCCGAACGCGGCGTGCAGGCGGCGGGTCTCGCGCGCATTGCAGGCGAGCGCGGCGCATCTACCGTTGCTCACGGATGCACTGCCGCCGGCAACGACCAGGTGCGCTTCGAGGTCGCGCTACGTACGCTCGACCCGGGACTCGAGATACTTGCGCCGGTGCGCGACAACAACTGGGCCCGCCAGGATCAGCTGGATTTCCTTGCCGCGCGCAAGCTTCCGTTGCCATCGACGGGATCCTCCTACTCGATCAACCGCGGACTGTGGGGCATTACTATTGGCGGTCGCGAAACGCTGACGTCCGAGCGCTCACTGCCGGAAGATGCGTGGGTGCTGTCGGCAAATGCTTTCAGGAAGCCACAGCAACCGTCCGATCACACAATCGATTTCGTTGCAGGCATACCCGTCGCCCTGGATGGCGAAACGCTCGAGCCTGTTGGTCTGATCGAGGCTGTCGAAAGGACCGCCGGCCGCTACGCAATCGGCCGCGGCATTCATCTCGGCGACACGGTGCTCGGCACCAAGGGGCGAGTTGCGTTCGAGGCACCGGCGGCCGAAACAATCATCGCCACGCACCGCGAGCTGGAAAAGCTTGTGCTCAGCGCGCAGCAGGCCCGCGTGAAGGACATGCTATCGAATGTTTACGGCGATCTCGTGCATGAAGGCAAGCAGCTGGACCTGGCCTGCCGCGACATCGAGGCGTTGCTTGCATCGTCCCAGCAGAGGGTAAGCGGACGCGTGAGTTTCACCTTGAGGCCCGGAAACCTTTTCGTCACCGGCGTCAGTTCACCGCACTCGTTACTGGCGGCCTCGCGCGGAGTTTACGGGGAATCCGCCGGCGAGTGGTCGGCGCAGGATGCGCTCGGTTATTCGCGCATTCTGTCACTGAGCGGCTCGCTCCAGAGTCGCGCAGCCGCCGGGGCGAGGTGAATGATGCGCACCGTCATCGTCGACAAGGTCGCCTCGGTCGCACAGCATAGTAATCTCAGCCGCGAGCTTCGCGTATCGGACGAAATCACGTGCGAAGAAGGTGTGCTTCTCGCGGTCCGTGTGCTCAATAACAAGAATCGCTACAACCAGCTCGAGCTGACGAGCGGCCGGATGGCAACCGTCAACCAGGGCGATATCGTCGTCGGCGCGCTCGGCCACCGCAAGGCCCTCCTCGGTTATTCCGGGCACTTGCCGGAGGCGCTCGACGTCGGTTCGACCGTGCAGATCCTTAACATCGGTGGCGTCCTCGGTATCTGCGATTCTGCAAACCCCGATGTCGGCGCTCCGTTCGACTGCGAAGTGCTCGGCACGGTGTTGCATTTCCCTTATCTCGCGGAGCGCATCGGAGTGCCTGCGCGCGTAGGGGCAGGCAAGCTCGATAAGAACGTCGTGCTCAGCACCCGGGGAGTGCCGGTCGTCGCACTCGCCGGGACCTGCATGGATTCCGGGAAAACGGCCGCCGCGTGCGCCATCGTGGGCCGACTCCGGCATCTTGGCCTGCACGTGTCGGCCTGCAAGGCTACAGGCGTATCGCTGCGGCGCGACATTCTGGCAATGGAGGACGCCGGCGCGGCGGAGACGATGATCTTTTCGGATCTCGGCATCGTTACGACGACCGCCGATAACGGGCCGGCCCTGACCCGGGCACTGCTGTCCTCCCTGGCCTCCCATCGGCCGGACGTGATCGTGATTGAACTTGGCGACGGCTTGCTGGGCGCGTATGGCGTCGAGGCCATTCTTACCGACCCGACAATACGCGCGGCGTTTACGGCGGTCGTGCTCTGCGCCAACGATCCGGTGGCGGCGTGGGGCGGCTGCAAGATTCTTCGCGAACAGTACGGCATCGAGCCGGCCGTCGTTACGGGTCCGGCCACCGACAATGCCGTCGGCGTCGACCAGATCGCGACCCGCATGGCGCTCCCTGCAATCAACGCATTGACCAACGGAGCCGCGCTGGGAGACCTGATCGCGAGCGCTTTGCCTCGAGCACGACAACAGGAACGGCAATGACCGCTGCGGACGACATCAACGCCGTCGTCATCGGCGCGACCGGTTATGTAGGTGGCGAGATGTTGCGTCTTTTGGCCGCGCACCCCACTTTCTCCTTGCAGGCAGCCGTATCCGAAAGTCGTGCCGGCGAGCCGATCGCGGCGCTCTTTCCGCACCTGGCCTGCACCTGCGCCGGCCTCGCGTTTGCAAAACCGGCGACGTGGACGGCCAACCTCGACCGGGGGAGCAACCTCGCGCTGTTCTCCGCTGCGCCGCATGGCGCATCCGCTTCCGTCGTGGCCGAAGCCCTGGAGGCGGCGGCGAAGCGTAACCTGACTGCGCACGTCGTCGACTGCTCCGCCGATTTCCGTTATCCCGACGCGGCGAGCTACCAGGCGGTTTATGGCAACACACACAGAGCACCACAGCTGCTCGGTGAATTCGCCTGCGCGGTGCCGGAACACGCCACCAGAATCGACAGTATGCATGTCGGCCATCCCGGCTGTTTCGCGACTGCCGTGCTGCTCGCCGCCGTGCCGCTGGTCGATGCGGCACTGGTGGCCGGGCCGCTGTTCGTCACGGCCGTTACCGGCAGCACCGGTTCCGGGAAAACCGCACAGGCCGGCACACATCATCCCGAAAGGCATGCGAACCTGTATGCCTACAAAGCGCTTGCCCATCGTCATGCGCCGGAGATCGAACGGCTTGTCGAGCTCGCCACAGGGCAGGCCACAAACGTTCACTTCACGCCGCATTCCGGTCCCTTTTCACGGGGTATCTACGCGACACTGCAGGCCGGACTTGCTTCCGACACCCCGGCCAACGCAGTGCGTGAAGCATTCGAGAACTACTATGCCGAATCGCCGTTCGTGCGCGTTGTCGATGGCGCTCCGAAACTCAAGGACGTGGTCGCCAGCAACTATTGCCATATCGGCATCGCGGAAGCGAACGGCGCGGTGGTCATCACATCCGCCATTGACAACCTCTTGAAGGGCGCAGCCGGCGGCGCCGTTCAGTGGATGAATCGGATCTGGTCGCTACCGGAAACGACCGGCCTGCTCGCCCCGGCAGCCCCATGGATCTAGCGAGCGTGAGCTGGAAGCAAAGTGACGTGCAGGCACGGGAAGCTGCCGCCATGATCCCCGTGTACGGGCAGATGCCGTTCCTGCCGGAACGGGCGGAAGGTTGCGAGATCATCACCGCGGACGGTCGCCGAATTCTGGATTTCTACGGCGGACATGCCGTCGCCGGACTCGGCTACGGGCACCCTGTTCTTACGCGAGCCATCGCAGGGCAAGCCTTAAACCTGCTGTTTCAGAGCAACGCGGTGGCTCTGGAGGTGCGGGCGCAGGCAGCCGAGGAACTCGCATCGATCGCGCCGGAAAAACTGACCCGCGTCTTTTTCGTAAACAGCGGCGCGGAAGCCAACGAGAACGCGCTGCGAATCGCCTGTACCGCAACGGGACGCGGCAGAATTCTCGCGGTTACTGAAGGTTTTCACGGCCGCACCGCGGCCGCGGCAGCCGTGACATGGAAAGCAGCGGAAAGCTGGTATGGCTTCCCGCGCTTGCCGTTCGACGTGAGTTTCATTCCACGAAACGACGCCGCATCGGCGATTTCGATGATCGACGACTCGGTTGCCGCGGTCATTTTCGAACCCGTACAGGGAATCGGCGGCGCATTCGATCTTTCGCCGCAATTCGTTACGGCATTGAGGACACGAACGGAAGAAAAGGGCGCACTCCTGATCGCCGACGAAGTGCAATGCGGAATGGGACGATCGGGACATTACTTCGCGGTACAGTCTCACGGCATCGAGCCCGACCTTATGACACTGGCGAAGTCGCTCGGCGGTGGGGTACCCTGTGGCGCGCTGATT
>Ga0299913_10002238_pt1 | contig 15128 bp, 13 predicted proteins | sample RVTome_9_FD_201360 | JGI IMG/M metagenome (GOLD analysis project Ga0299913, IMG submission 201360) | Soil microbial communities from uranium-contaminated site in the Upper Colorado River Basin, Wyoming, United States - RVT155D38 (version 2) ...
GTGGGTGACCAGGACCGACTCGAGACGCCGTCTGCCCACCACGACCATGATCGCCCGGGCGTGAGCCGAGTCCACCGGCCCGGGGTCGATGACGGTCACCGAGCCGAAGTCGTCGCCGAGCACCCAGGTATTGGTGCCCCGCCCGGTGAACGGGCCCGGGTTGTTGGCCAGCACGCGATGGATCCTCAGAAGTGCTCCTTGCGCCGGGACGTGCGCTGCCATCCTATGGCCGGGGAGCTCGGGAGCATTCGAGATCCCCAAACGCGTCAAGCTGGCACACTTCCCGATGTGACCGGAGCAAACCCGTATCGGGCCCTTCCTGCGGTCGAGGAGTTGGTGGAGACATTGGGCGATCGTCTACCACGCCCTCTGCTCCTCGACATCGCCCGAGTCACCCTGGAACAGGCGAGACGGGACATCGGGGAGGGCCGGGACGCCGATGTCGCCGCACTCGGGGACCGGTTGATGAGGGCCGTGGCAGGCAGCTCCGACCGCGTGGTGACCAACGCCACCGGAGTGCTCCTCCACACCAATCTCGGGCGTGCCCCTTGGTCGACCCGGGCGATCCAGCGTGCCCGTGATGCGGCGGCCGGCTACTCGAATGTCGAACTCGACCTCGCCACCGGGGAGCGCGGTCAACGAGGCTCCTACGTCACCGCGCTGCTTCGCTCCCTGACCGGGGGAGAAGATGCCCTCGTCGTGAACAACAATGCCGCCGGGGTGCTGCTCACCCTGGCAGCCCTCGCCGCGGGCAACTCGGTGCCTGTGGCACGCGGGGAGTTGATCGAGATCGGCGGCGCATACCGACTTCCCGAGGTGATGGCCGCCAGCGGGGCCCGGCTCGTCGAGGTGGGGACCACCAACCGCACCCGGCGGGGGGACTACGAGACCGCCCTTCAGGTCCATCGATGCTCCGCGATTCTCAAGGTCCATCCTTCAAACTACTGGGTCGAGGGGTTCACCGAGGAGACGGGAGTCGGCGAGCTCGCTGCTCTCTCCGCAGCGCACGGGATACCGCTCATCCACGATGTCGGATCGGGTCTGCTCGACGCAGACATGCCGTGGCTGGCGAGCGAGCCGCCGGGATGGGCCCGGCACGAGCCCGCCGTCAGGCAGTCGTTGCAAGCACATGCCGACCTGGTTCTCTTCAGTGGGGACAAGCTCCTTGGTGGCCCCCAGGCCGGGGTGATCGTGGGCAGCGAAAGGGTCGTCGGCCGGCTTCGTGGCCACCCCCTGGCCAGGGCGCTGCGCCCCGATGCGGTGACTTTGGCCGCAATGGCAGCCACGCTGGAGGCCTACGCCGAGGGAGTCGCCGAGGAGATTCCCTTCTGGAGCATGGCCTTGGCCCCCTATGAGCGACTGAGGGCTAGGGCGGAGGAGCTGGCCGAGCGGGTCGGCGGAACGGTCGAGCCGGGTCACTCGACGGTGGGTGCCGGGAGTGCCCCCGGGGCCCTCATCCCATCGCCCCTGGTCGTTCTGGCCGGCGAGGACCGCCTGTACGAGAGACTGCTCGCCCTCGATATTCCGATCATGGCCCGCCGGGAGGGAGGAGCACTCGTCGTCGACCTGCGCTGTGTCGACGAAGGATCCGACGAGTCGATCGCCGCGGCCGTGCTCCGATGCCGCTGATCGGCACCGCCGGTCACGTCGATCACGGCAAGTCCACACTGGTCGAGCGTCTAACCGGCAGGGATCCGGATCGGTGGGAGGAAGAGAAGCGCAGAGGGCTCACCATCGATCTCGGGTTTGCCTGGACCGTTCTCCCCTCGGGCACGGAGGTTTCCTTCGTCGATGTCCCCGGTCACGAGCGGTACCTGAAGAACATGCTCGCCGGGGTGGAGGCCGTCGACGTCGCGCTCTTTGTCGTAGCCGCAGACGAGGGCTGGATGCCTCAGTCGGAGGAGCACCTCGCCGTGCTCGACCTCCTCGATGTCAACCGGGGGGTGCTGACCCTCACCAAGAGGGACCTTGTCGACGATGAGCTCGCCGAGCTCGCCAAAATGGATGCGGCCGAGCGCCTCGAAGGCACCAGCCTCGCCGGTGCACCCGTGATTCCTGTCTCCGCGACCCTGGGCCTGGGGATCGATGAGCTGGTGGAGACACTCGATGCCTTGGCGACCCGAGTCGACCCGCCCGACATTGGACGGCCCCGCATGTGGATCGACCGCTCCTTCTCGGTTAGGGGGGCGGGAACTGTGGTGACCGGGACCCTGCTCGACGGCACACTTGCGGTCGACCAAGAGGTGACCGTCTACCCGGCAGGGGCGGAGGTCCGGGTCCGCGGGATCCAGACCCACGAGCGCACCGTGAACCAAGCCGGCCCCGGGAGACGCGTGGCCCTGAACCTCACCGGCATCGAACACCGGGAGGTTCGACGAGGCGACATGGTGGGACTGCCAGACCATTGGGAGGTCAGCACACGATTCTCCGCAACGATCCGCACCCCCCGCTACGTGAGAGACCTCGACCCGCGTGGCGCGTATCAGCTTCACATCGGAAGCGGCACTCATCAGATGCGGTTCCTCGGCATCGAGAGGGGGCATGCGGTCGTGGCCACCGACTCGCCTCTTCCCGTCGCCACCGGAGACCCTTTCATCGTGAGAGACACAGGACGCCGTCTGGTCACCGCCGGGGGGAGGGTCCTCGACCCCTCCCCGGGAGCGACACGCCAGGCGCTCCGGCGTGCACACCGACTCGAGGCCGCGGCCACGCCCGAGGAGATCGCCGATGTCCTCCTCGAGATGAGGGACAGCGACACCGAAGCGCGACTGGCGGCGCACAGTCGCGGTGGCCGCCCCGCCGGTGCGATCCGCATCGGGGACCGCTTCCTCGCACCCGGCGAGTCTCGACGGCTGGGCGAGGCGGTCGATGCGAAGGTCGCCGAGCAGCACCGAGCCCATCCGTTGCGCCCGGGTGCGCCCGTGGCCACGCTGGCGGAGCATCTCGGCGTGACCCAACAGACGGTCGAGCGGATCGTCGCCGACAGCGACCACCTGGTGAGGATCGGGCCCGATGTCGCCGAGAAGGGCCATCGAGCCGACCTACAACCGGCAGCGGCTGCCCTCTGGCAGCAGGCCCGGGAGAGGCTTCGCCAGAGCCTGGCGGTGCCCACCACCGACGAATTGGGCCTCGACCCCGAGGTCCTCCATCTGATGTTGCGCCGCGACGAGCTGGTCCGGGTGAGCAGTCAGCTCGTCTACCTGCCCGAGCAGATCGATCGGATTCGGGCACACATCCAAGCCATGCCCTCCGGATTCAGAGTTGCCGACTTTCGGGATGCCACCGGGCTATCGCGGAAGTACGCGGTGCCCATACTGGAGTGGGCCGACCGTGAGGACCTCACCCAGAGAACGGGCGACACGCGAACGCCGAGATGACTAGTGGCGGGCCACTAGCCCGCGACCAGGGTCCTTCGCTCGACCTCGGTGAGGCCGCCCCAGATCCCAAAGGGCTCCCGGATGGAGATCGCGTGCATCGAGCAGGGCTCACGAACCGGGCAGACGCCACATATCGCTTTGGCCTTCATCTCGCGCCGCTCCCGCTCGTCCTTTCGCTCGAAGGTGGACGGTGGGAAGAACAGATACGCGTGATTCCCACGACACAGAGCCCGCGCTTGCCAATCTCCTGTATCGGACACCCCGACGAACCTCCCGCTCGCAATAGACAGCCTGGCGAAGCTAACCAGTCGGGCGCCGAGCATCAAGGGAGAACCTGAAAGGTCGACTGCTTATGTTTCGCGTTCTGTGGTTTTTCGGTCGACCTCGAGATAGAGACCATCGACTCCGGTCACCACCACTTCGCTCCCCTCGACCAGGCGCGCCTCCCGGTGGGTGGTAGCCCTCCATCTCGCACCGCCCACCTCGACGAGGCCATCGGGAGCGAACTCCCCGAGGGCCCGGCCGGTGAGACCGATGATCGAGTCACGACCAATAGTCATGGTGGAGAGCCGCGCTCTTTGCACTGTCGGCATGGCGATGAGGAAGAAGAAGAGCACGGCCAGCACCGAGAGCATGACGAGCCACCAGCGAGGATCGAGCTGGCCCTGCCCGTCGATGAGCGCCATCCCGCCGAACTGAAGAGCGGCGACGCCGACAGCCAGGAGGGGAATCGATCGCCCTCTCTGATGGGAAACCGTGAGCAGCATCCACCCGACGAGGACCAGACCCACCGCCCACCACCGCACCGGCAGCGTGATCAAGCCCCAGCCTCCGAGGAGCAGCAAGAGCGCCGCCACGGCCGCGGCCACACCCGGGCCAAGGGCATAGAACTCGAAGCTGACGACGGCCAACCCAACCACCAGGAAGAAGAATGTGGCTTCCGGAGTCACCGCCAGCCGGAAGAATCTGGTGACCAATCCCGGCTTGCGGAATGTCACCTGACGGACGGTGACACCCTCCTCGAAGTCCCGCACCGTCGACACGGTCACCGGGCCGGAAGCCGTGGCGAAGGTTCGGCCGTCGAGGCCTTGGAGGAATTGCCTCAGGGTTGGCTGCAGCTCCATCAGCTCCCACTGCTCGGGAGGGAGGGCCTCGGTGGGGCCGATGATCTCGGTGCGCTCCTCTCCTAAGACCACCGGGTTGGTCACTCCCCAAAGGGTCCCCGGCGCCATTGCTTTCTCTGACGCGGCATGAACGATCAGCTCCACGCCGCCCAATGCCTCGGCCGGGGCGGGTCCGACCCAGGCGGCGACTGGGAGCGGCGGGTCCCTAACCAACTCGATCAAGCGGTCATACCCCTCGCCGTCGAGCACTGCCCTCGAGTCGATCTGGAGCACCGCGAGTACCTGCCCCTCTTCGGCTGCCCCCTCTATGGATTCGATCATGAACTCCAGTGCCAAGGCGTCGAGAGGCCCGCTCACGTCGATGACGTCGATGCCGGGCGGATCATCCCCCTGCGCCCACACCACCAAGGGCAGGGCCATGACGAGGAAGAGCAGGGGAGCCAGCCGGCGCACCGTTGGAAGGTTACGGGCAGACGGTCTTCTATCGTGCCCGCATGCCCAAGCTGCTTCTCGTCACCGACGCCGACTGGGTGGCCAACGAGGTGAGGGCGGCTCTGGGCGTCGGGGATTGGGAGATCGAGCTGCTCCCCGACCCGGCACTGGCCGCGGAGAAGGTGACCACCGGCTTCTACCACGCAGTGGTGATGGACATGCAGGTGGCCGCCATGGGGGGTATGGCGGTGATTCGTGCCATCCGGCAGGCGACCGCTGGGCGACACCGGCCCCGTCTCGTCCTTCTCCTCGACCGGGTGGCCGACCGGTTCATCGCCAAGAGGGCAGGAGCCGACGCCGCGGTGCTCAAGCCGCTGAACGCCGCCGGCCTCCGGCGAGCTTTGGAGGGGGTGCCGGCGGTAGTGGGACGGGGCGAGGAGGAGTAACGGTGGCCGGACCTGCCCCTTTGGAGCCGGCCGACCTGGTCTCTGTCCTCGCCCCTTTCGGCGAGAGCAAGACCCTCCCGGCAGAGGCCTACACGTCCGAAGAGATCTTCGCCTGGGAGCTTGGCGAATTGTTTGCCTCCACCTGGGTTTGTGTCGGGCGCGTCGACGACCTGCTCGGCCCGGGCCAGGTGAGGGCGGTCCGTGTCGCCGCCGAAGGGGTACTGCTCGCCCGAGACTCCGTCGGCACGATCCGCGCCTTCTCCAACGTCTGTCGTCATCGCGGCCACGAGCTGGCTCCGATCGGCGATCCCTTCGACGCCAGGCTCATCCGCTGCCCTTACCACTCCTGGTCCTACCGATTGGACGGGACGCTGCGAGCGGCTCCCACCTTCACCGAAACGCCCGGCTTCGATCCTTCCGGCCACTCGCTGTTCGAGTTGTCCGTGGGGATCTTCGGTGGATGGGTTTGGGTCGATCTCTCCGGCGAGACGCCCACCCCCGAGGTCCACTTCGGCAATCTATGGGAGGTCAGCGCCCCCTACGAGACCGGGCGTCTCCGCACCGCGGTGACGCATTCCTACACGGTGACGGCGAACTGGAAGATCGTCGTGGAGAACTACAACGAGTGCTACCACTGCTCCACCATCCACCCCGAGTTGTGCCGGGTGACGCCGCCGGACAGTGGGAGGGACCATCAGCCGACCGGCATGTGGCTCGGCGGGACCATGGACCTCAAGCCCCACGCCGAGACCATGTCCCTCGACGGGCGCTCCGACGGTGTCCCGCTGCGCGGTGTCACCGGCGACCTGGCCCGCCAAGTGCTCTACCTCACCGTGGTCCCCAACCTCCTCCTCTCTCTCCATCCCGACTATGTGATGAGCCACCTTCTCACCCCGATCGGGCCCGACGAGACCCTGGTCGAGTGTTCTTGGCTGTTCCCACCCGAGGCATGGGAGCGGCCCGGATTCGACCCCGCCTATGCGGTCGACTTCTGGGACATAACCAACCGCGAGGACTGGGAGGCCTGTGAGGGGGTGATGCGGGGCATGCGCAACCGTGGGTACCGGCCAGGGGCTCTCAGCAGCTGGGAAGGCACCGTCTATCAGTTCCTCACCGTCATGGGACACCTCTACCGGGGTGAGGGCCTGATGGTTCCCACCGTGCCGGAGCGCAGCGGCTCCGCGTACAGTGCGAACACCGGACGCTCATGATCCGACACACCCCCTTCCACCCCCGCACCGGCGCGGCAAACCAGACCGGTCTCTGGAGTCACTGGTCGGGCTATCTGGCTGCCGACCGCTATCAGATGTCCGACAAGTTCGAGTACTTCGCCATCCGCAACTCGGCCGGCGTGTTCGACACCTCCCCCCTCTACAAGTACCGGTTCACCGGCAGCGACGCGGAGAGTTACCTCGCCGGTGTCCTCACCCGCGACATTCGCAGGTGCCGGCCCGGCCAGGCTCAATACACGGTGTGGTGCGACGACGAGGGCTGGGTCCTCGAGGACGGCGTCGTCCTGCGTCTATCCGGCGACGAGTTCCTGCTCACCGCGGCCCGAGCCAATCTCGCCTATTTCCGCGACCTGGCCTCGGGGTATGCGGTGGAAATCGAAGACGTGTCCGAGGAACTCGGCGCTCTCGCCGTCCAAGGCCCGCTCTCCCGGCGAGTGCTCACCGAGATGGCCCCCGAGATCGAGTCCCTCGGTTTCTTCAGGTTGGGTCCGGCCAAGATCGGCAGCGTCCCGGTGACCGTGTCGAGGACTGGCTACACCGGTGACCTCGGCTATGAGATCTGGGTCGAGTCCGACCACGCCGTCGAGGTTTGGGACCTCCTCTTCGAGAAGGCGGGCCCCCACGGGGTGATCCCCGTGGGCCAGACCGCCCTCCTCATCACGAGGATCGAAGCGGGGCTGGTTCTCATCGACGTCGACTATCACACCGCCCGGTACGCATGGAACGACGACCAACGGGTCACTCCAATTGAGCTGGGCATGGGTTGGATGCTTCGGCGGCTCGAAGATGACGACCGCGCCTTCATTGGCCGCAAGGCGATCGAGAGGGAGCTCGCGGGGGGCTCCTCACGGTGGCGCACCGTGGGGATCATGGTCGATTGGGAGGCCTGGGCACGGGCCCACAACGAGCGGGGACTGGTCACCCCCAAGGACCACACCCCACAGCACGGAGGGATGATGCTCTACGACGCCGAGCTCGCCAGGGTCGGTTACGTGCCCAGCTTCGTCTACTCACCGCTCCTGCAACGCCACATCGGGATCGCCCGGATCAGACCCGAGCACTCCTCCCCCGGGACCCAGGTGGGTCTTGAGGTCACCATCGACCACCGCTATGAGGTGATCGACTCCGAGGTGCGGCCGCTCCCCTTCTTCGATCCCGAGAGGAAGACGGCATGAGCGGCGATTACGACGCCATCGTCATCGGGGCAGGTCATAACGGCCTGGTGAATGGGGCCTACCTGGCCAAGTCGGGTCTCAAGACCCTGATCCTGGAGCGTCGCCACCTCGTCGGCGGCGCCGCGATCACAGAGGAGCTCTACCCCGGCTTCCAGTTCACCACTTTCTCCTACGCCCTCAGCCTGCTGCGGCCAGAGATCGTCCAGGAGTTGGAGCTCACCTCGCACGGGTTCATGCCCCTCCTCATGCCGAGCACCTTCTGTCCCACCGAGGACGGCGACTACCTGCTCATGGGGGAGGACAAGGACGAGAACCACCATGCGATCGCCCGCCACTCCCGGCACGACGCTGACGCCTACGACTCCTACACCCACATGATGTCCCAGGTGGTTCATGCCATCCGGCCTCTGATGGACTCGATCCCACCGGACATCACCTCCAAGGACCCCGAGGAGAGGGCGCGAATGGCCGCCATGGGCTCCTATCTGGCCGATCTGCCGCCCCGGGTGCTCCACGACATGGTCCGACTGCTCACGGGTAGTGCCGCCGACATCCTCGAGGACTACTTCGAGACCGACATCATGCAGGGTTGGCTGGCGTCGTCGGGGATCATCGGAAGCATGGTCGGGCCACGCTCCCAGGGGTCGGGTCTGGTCCTGCTCTATCACTCCTTCGGCGAGCACGACTCGGTCTACGGATCGTGGGCCTTCCACAAGGGTGGCAACGGCGGCTTCACGCAGGTGCTGGCCCGCGCCGCCGAGTCGTTCGGAGCCGAGATCCGTCTCGAGTCGCCGGTCAGCGCCGTGATCACGAAGGAAGATCGGGTGGTTGGAGTGGCTCTTGAGGACGGCGCCGAGTTCCGCGCCCCGACCGTGGTCAGCGCACTCGACCCCCGCCGCACCTTCATGGACCTCGTCGACCCCCGTGCGTTGCCCACCGACCTGGTGGACAATGTGAGACGGCTCAAGTTCCAGGGGACGTCGGCAAAGGTGAACTTCGCCCTCGACGCCAACCCAACCTTTCCCGGCCTCGAGGGCCGGAGCGACCATCTCAGGGGGTTCATCAACATCGGGCCGAGCCTGGACTACCTGGAAAAGGCGTTCGACGACGCCAAATACGGTCGGTACAGCCGGCGGCCCTACATCGACGCCTGCGTCCAGTCCAACATCGACCCCGACATGGCGCCTCCGGGCAAGGCGGTGATGTCCAACTTCATCCAGTACGCCCCGTATCACCTTCGTGAGAGCGACTGGGACCTCGAGCGCGACTCCCTGGGCGACGTGGTGCAGTCGCGACTCGAGGAGGTGTTCCCCGGGTTCTCCGGCCTGGTGCTTCATCGCGAGGTGGTGACCCCGCTCGATATAGAGCGCACGGTGGGACTCACCGAGGGGAACATCTTCGCCGGAGAGTTCCTGGCCCCGCAGATGTTCTTTTTCCGCCCCGCGCCGGGATGGAATCAGTACCGGACCCCGATCCATGGGTACTACCAATGCGGGTCGGGGACCCACCCCGGAGGTTGTGTCATGGGCGCCCCGGGTCGGTTTGCCTCCCAGCAGATCCTCTCCGATCTCGCTGTTTGACGTCAAGCGTGAGGTCCTAATGCCCCACTGACCGGGGCTCCTCCTCGGGATCGGGGATCTCGGGCGCGGGCACGGCGACATCGCGGGTCCGGTCGAGCCGGCTCGCTCCCGGCCAGAAGAGGATGGCGGCCAGGGCGACCACCAGACCCGAGCCCAGCATCGTGGCCTGCACCCCGAAGGCCGCGGCCAGTGCCGGCGCAAAGGTCAGCGGGATGAGATGGCCGACCTCGGAGTGCATGTGATTGACCCCCATTATCCGCCCCACCAGCGGCTCGGGGGTATTGACCTGGATCAGGGTGCGATGGAGGGGCACCATCGTCCCGATGATTACGCCCCAAACCACGCCGGCAGTCATCACCACGGGGAGTCTCCCGGTGCCCACGTAGGCCACCACGCCCAGCGCGTTCAGCCCGACCAACACGGTGAGGGTGCGAGCGGTGCGCAATCGTGCCGGGATCCTCCCCGAAACCCATGTTCCCGCGACGAGGCCCAGGCCGAATATGGAGTTGACCCATCCCAGGGTCTCCACCTCCACGCCCACCACGTCGCGGAAGAAGAGAGGCTCGAGAGCGCTGAAGAAGCCGAAAAGGAGCCACACCGACGAGCCGAGCCAGATGTAGAAGCGGAGACGATCGTGGAGGTAGGCGTAGGAGAACCCCTCACGCAGCTCCTTCCAGCCGCTACCGGTCTCCCGGTCACGGACGGTGGGCCGGATGGTGACCCCGAACACCAGGGCAGCACCTATCGCCGAGGTGACTGCGTCGAGGACGAAGATCCCGTCGACGCCGACCGTTCCGGCGATGATCGCACCGGCCGCCGGGCCGAGCACGAAGGCGGCCCAGGCCCCCGCTTCGATGAGCCCGTTGATACGCGCCAACTCGTCGTGGTCCTCGGTGAGGAAAGGCGCGAATGAGGAGATGGCGGTGAAGACCGGCGCCCCGACCAGTCCCAGCAGAAAGGTGGTGACCACCAGCCAGGGAATGGTGTCGGCAAAGACCATGGCCAGCACCGAGGGGATGAAGAAGATCTCGCCCCAGAGCAGCACCCGCCGCGGATCGAACCGGTCGATGAGGACTCCGGCGAAGGAGGCACCGATGAGCGAGGCCACTCCGAGGGCGCCCATGACCATCGCCAGCTCACCCGGCGTTGCCTGGAGGGTGAACGCTGCCTTTCCCCAGATCCCCACGAAGAAAGCCGCCTCACCTCCCACCCGGGAGATGAAGCGAGCCAGGACCAGCCTGCGCACGCTGCGATCGGCAAGCATCGCCGGCACGGTACGGCCCCGTCACGATCGCCGGGGGCCAATAATGACGACATGCCAGGCATCCCGGTGGCTCTGATCCGAACCATCCCTGACAGTTTCGATCGTGCCCTGACTTCCGATCCCTCAGTCAGGGTCGACGTCGGACTGGCCCGCGCCCAGCACGACAGCTATGTGGCGCATTTGGAGGCATCCGGCTGTCAGATCGTGACCATTGCCCCCGACCCGCTGCATCCCGACTGTGTGTTCATCGAAGACACTGCGGTCGTCATCGGCGATACGGCCGTCGTGACCCGACCCGGGGCTCCCTCCCGTCGCGGTGAGGTAGGCCCGGTGGCGACCACCTTGAGCAGGTGGTTCCGACTGCTGCCCATCGAGCCACCAGGGACCCTCGATGGCGGCGACGTCATCGTCACCTCCGATCGGGTGCTCATCGGCAGGTCATCTCGTACCAATGCCGACGGGGCCGCCCAGCTCCGTGAGTTCGTCTCGGAAGCGGGACTGGAGCCCATCGAGGTGCGGGTCGATGAGGGCCTCCATCTGAAGTCTGCGGTGCTTCCGCTCGACCCGGAGACTGTGGTGGTTGCCCGAGGGGCGGTGGAGGAGTCGGCACTCATCGGCTACCGGCTCTTATACCAGGACGATTCGGAGCGATTCCGGTTCAGTGCCCTTCCCCTTCCCAGTGGGGGAGTCTTGGTCACTTCGTCCGCGCCCAGGACCATCACCGACCTCATCAGCCAGGGATACCAGGCGGTTCCCATCGACATCTCCCAGATCCAGGCGGTCGATGGTGGTCTGACCTGCATGTCGATTCTCGTCAATATCCCGTAGAAATCGAGGCGTCACCGGGATAGCCTGACCGTGGCGTGGTGTGGGAGGGAGTGAATGGAGGAGCCGATGGCATCGTACGATGCGAGGCTGAGACTCATTGGCGAGTCGGGCCTGCCACTCGGAGTCGAAGTCGACCTCACCGATGGCCGCATGAAGGTCAGGTCCGGTAGGAGGGAGCTCGCCGACTGGGAGGTCGACCAGATCAGGGTCTCTGCCCTGCAGGACGGCTTTCACGTCCGCGCCGAGGGTGAGGAAGTGATCCTCAATGTCACCGATGACGCCCGATTTGCCATCGAACTGGGCCTGCGCACCGCATATCCGGGGCTGCGCCGCCGCATGTCGGCATTGATGCGCGACGACGTCGACATCTGACAACGCTCTGATTCGCGGCAAGCGGCTCTGAGCGGGCAGCCGTCGATGACCGGTGGTTAAGTTCCTCGGCACCGATGACCCCCGACGACCTCAGCCTGCTCGCGATACCCACCGACCCTCGCCTGAGCCCCGACGGGCTCCGGACCGCCTTGGTCGTCTCCATCCCAGATCTCGAGGAGGACCGGTACTTACGCAGGATCTGGGTGAGCGACGGGGATGGTCTCCGCCCCTTCACGCAGGGCCCCGGAGACACGGCCCCGAGATGGTCTCCGGACGGGCAGAGGCTCGCCTTCCTCCGCAAGAAGGACCAGGAGGCCAAGCCCCAGGTCGCGGTGATGCCGGCCGGCGGTGGCGAGCCGGGGCTGATGACTGACTTCACCTTTGGTGTGGAAGCGTTGGAATGGTCACCGGACGGGTCGTGGCTCCTGGCGTTGGCGGTGACCCCGACCGAGGACTGGGACGGGCTCGACGAGGAGGAGCGGAAGCACAAACCCCGGCGCATCACCTTCGTCCCCTATCGATTCGACAACAAGGGCCCAACTCACGATCGGCGCCGCCATCTCTGGCTGGTCGATCCCCAAAGTGAGGACGAGCCGCGGTGCCTCACCGCCGGAGAGTCCGATGAGGAGCTGCCGGCATGGTCACCGGACGGCCGCACGGTTGCCTTCATATCCGACCGGGACCCGAAGCGGGGGCTGGTCTCCGGCAACGACGTCTGGGAGGTGGAAGTGGAGACCGGCGAGATCTCCCGGGCCGCGCCGAGGGGCTTCTGGACCGCGGTTTCGTATCGACCCGACGGGGTCCTCCATATCCTGGGCAATCCCCATCCCAGGTACCCGGTCGACTCCTATCTCCACCGGAGAGAGGGAGATGGCTCACTCACCGACCTCACGGGGCATCTCGACCGGGGCTCGGTGTCCCTGGCCGCAGGCCCGGCGGCGATCCATTGGGTCGACGACCGTGCCGTAGTCGGTCTCGAGGACTCGGGGAAGTTCGGCCTGATCCAGGTATCGCCTGATGGCGAGGTCGCCCCTCTGGTCGAAGGTGAGAAGGTGGTCACCGGATTCGACGCCGACGAGGGCGGGCTCGTCTTCACTGCCTCCACCTGGGACTCGCCTGGTGAGCTGTTCTATTTGGAGGACGACACCGAGACCCGGATCACCGAGCTGAACCAACCGGGTGAGCTCGGGCTGGTCGAGCCGGAGCATTTCCGGGTCGGCACCGCCGATTACGAGCTCGACGTGTGGGTCTATCTCCCGGAGGGATCGGAAAAGGTGCCGCTGCTGCTCAACATCCACGGAGGCCCGGCATCACAGTACGGGTTCGGCTTCTTCGACGAGTTCCAGGTCTATGCGGGAGCGGGCTACGGGGTGGTGGCCTGCAACCCCCGGGGCTCTGCGGGCCGCGGTCATGAGTTCACCCGGGCGGTAGTCGGCGAGGGTTGGGGGAAGGTCGACCTCGACGACATCAGAGCCGTGGTTGCGGAGACGCTGGACCGCTACCCACGCCTCGACCCGGAGCGGATGGGAGTGATGGGCGGGTCATACGGGGGGTTCCTCACCGCCTGGATCATCGGTCACGAGGACCGCTGGCGCTCCGCCGTCGTGGAGCGGGCCCTTCTCTCCTGGACCAGCTTCGCCGGGACCTCGGACATCGGCGGTGTCTTCCCCGAGAACTACACCCAGGAGTCCTATCCCGAAGCGTGGGAGACCTGGTGGCGGCTCAGCCCCCTCGCCACCGCCCACCGGGTGACCACCCCCACCCTGGTCCTCCATGCCGAGGACGATTTCCGTTGTCCCATCGAGCAGGCGGAGCAGTACTTCATGGCGCTGCTGCGCAACGGCACACCCACCGAGCTGGTTCGCTTCCCCGGTGAGGGCCACGAGATGAGTCGCAGTGGCAGCCCACGGCACCGCAAAGAGCGATTCGAGGCGGTGCTCGAGTGGCATCAGCGTTACCTGAGCTGAGCGGTCAGCTCTTGTCGGCGAACCCAGGGGCGGCCAAAGCCCAGCCGAGGAGCACCGCTCCCGCCGCCAACAGGGTTGCTGCACCGCTCTCCCACAACACCCGGGTGTCGGAAGCGCAGGCTTCATAGACCACATCGCCCGAGATCGTTCCCGATGACGAGAAGGAGTCGGTGTCGGTCTCCCAGACCCAGCCCGACTCGAAGCCGCGGGTGGTGGGATCTATATCCGTCACGGTCCTGTCCCTGAGTCGTTGCTCGCACACCGGATCCAGGTGGATCCAAAGCATGGTCGTTCCTGCCAGAAAGAGCAGGGGAACGGCGAGCATGGCGAGCTTGCGGAGCCAGTGCCCGGCGGGGGCCACCTGCAAATAGGTGACCAGCCACAACACTCCGAGCAAGGCCAGACCCCAGCCCCAGATGGAGAGCACGTAGAACAGACCGAGAAGACCGGTGAGCCCGGCCGGGAGCAAGAGCAGAGGGCGGTCGGGACGGGAGAGCATCGCAAGTGTCGGCGGGACGGCAACGAGGACCATGACCGGGAAAGCGTCGACGGCGGCTGATGCCAACCGGAGCTCGCTGCCCACAAAGGCCAGAACGAACGCGGCCAACGCCAAGCCGTATCCGACGACCACCGTCCATCTCACCAATCGCAAAGATGACTCCGGCCATTCCGTGGTCGCCGAGCCGTGTTCGATCATGGCCACCAGCAACAACCTCGCTGAGATGAATACGCTCCCAAGGCTACTCCCGTTTACATTGGCCCCCTGAATTCGGATTCGGAGCAGTTCAACAGGCCGAGGACATGTTCGCGCCTACTCCTGAGGACGCACCAACCAGGTGACGGCCGCCGCCCCGACCAACAACAGCCCGGCTACATAAACACGCCAGTCAGGTCCTTCACTCAGGCGGCGTCCTGGCTCAATCACCACCAGCGACTCGACTTCCAGATACGACTCGCCTTGTCGCTCCGGGTCGTGATATTTCCAAGTCCCGGTCACGCTGACGAGGGGGCCCCGATGCCGATACCCACCAGGAGGGTCGAGGTCTTTGGCCAGTCCGGCGGGGATCCTGATACCGATTCCAATATTGGCGCCCTGCAGCGGGCCCCCCTCTCTTATCGGGTGACGCGCATATAGGTCGTCGTTCAACTGAGTCCACATCCACCCGTCATCGCGAATCCCGTAGTCGCCGATCAGCTCCCCATCCACAGTCACCTCCTGGCCTGACAATTCGGCCGCCATTTCGATGAGGCCGGACACCGACACTTCCTCGGCGGCAAGGGCTGCGGATGGAATGAAGGAAAACGCTGCCACCAAAAAGGTGGTGATGAAG